>Ga0209542_10004492_pt1 | contig 28715 bp, 23 predicted proteins | sample RifCSPhighO2_01_FD_184028 | JGI IMG/M metagenome (GOLD analysis project Ga0209542, IMG submission 184028) | Soil microbial communities from Rifle, Colorado - Rifle CSP2_plank highO2_0.1 (SPAdes) (version 2) | ecosystem: Environmental > Terrestrial > Deep subsurface > Rock core/Sediment ...
CAATCTTTTGTGTCGGTACTTTGTTAAGATATTGCTTTACTATCCATATTCTTTTCTTAAAATTTAGTTTGTACATAATAACCACTCTCGGTGGTTATTATATGTAAACTAGTTATGGGATAGCACACACCCAGAAACTCTTAGCAATCTTTTTAAACCAATAAAATAATCTTCTCATAAAAAGAGGAACCAGATGAAAGAAGAAGAGTACCAGAAATTATTAGAGAAATATAAATCTAAGATTAAAGAGGAGTTCGGAGAAACAGCGGCTAAACCCACTAAAATCTCTTCTATAGAATATTCTGAATTTAAAGAAGAGCTCTATCCGAAACATTATTCTTGGTATGAGCAAGCTTGTAATTTCTCCGAAAAGATTCTGCACCTAACTATCGATCCTAAAAAAGCAGAAATAGTCCAGAAAGATATCCAAGCCTGCCATCTAAACATTACTCCCGCAGGAGTGCAGTCTTTTGCTCTGCTTTTACCTCTGTTTATCATGGTTTTTGGAGCTTTGATCTCTTTTGCTGTATTCCAGATGATGTTTTTTGTAATTTTCTTTCTCTTTGCCGGACTATTGATGATTCCTGCTCTGCAGAACGTTCCTAAATTTATGGCTGACTCCTGGCGGATTAAAGCCAGTTCGCAGATGGTTCAATCAATTTTTTATCTGGTAACTTATATGCGCCACACCTCTAATTTAGAAAGAGCCATTGAATTTGCTTCTGACCATCTGGATGCGCCTCTTTCCCTAGACTTCCGAAAAATTTTATGGGATGTAGAAACTCAAAAATATAGTAATATCCGCGATTCTGCGGATTCCTTTTTAGAAACCTGGAAAGAATGGAACAAAGAGTTCGTAGAATCTTTCCATTTGGTAGAATCTTCTCTATTTGAAACTTCTGAAGAGAGGCGCCAAACTTTATTAGATAAAGCTTTAGACGTTATCCTTAACGGCACTTACGAGAATATGCTTCATTATGCTCATTCTCTGCAGTCGCCCATAACCATGCTCCATATGTTAGGAGTGATTTTACCCATCTTAGGTCTAGTCATTTTGCCTTTAGTGGTAAGTTTTATGAGCGGCGGAGAAGGTTCTGACCCTTTCACTACCGCAATTTATATTGCAGTTTTATATAATGTAACTTTACCTATTTCGGTATTTTACCTAGGTAAGACTATTTTATCCAAGAGACCGGCAGGGTCAGGAGTAGCCGATATCAGTAATGAGCCGGGAGTTAAGCGCTACAAAAATGTGAATATCCCTTTAAGCAAATCCTTAGTTATCAGCGTCAATCCTTTATATTTTTCTATCTTTCTCTTTTTAGTGCTGGGCATCATCGGCTTCAGCCCTTTAGTCATGCATGCTCTTAATTTTCCCGACTTTTCTTTTGATACTGACGGAAAATATAAAATGTTAGATTATGTCTGTCCGAAATTAAGTTGCGAACCCGGGGAGATGCTCGGGCCTTACGGCATGGGCGCTTCTTTACTATCTCTAGTAGTTATTGCCGGATTAGGCTGTTCTCTTGGTTTATTTTACTCCCTGCGCTCGAAGAACGTGATTAAGATCAGAGAGCGTACCCGAGCGTTAGAAGATGAGTTTTCTTCAGCTTTATTCCAATTAGGCAACCGTCTGGGGGACGGCATACCCGCAGAGATCGCCTTCGCTAAAGTAGCCGAGAACATGAAAGGAACAACTTCCGGTGATTTCTTTAATCTTGCTGAGAGAAACATGACTCGGTTAGGAATGGGCATTGAACAATCTTTATTTGACCCAAAAATTGGAGCTATCACCAATTTTCCTTCTAAAATAATTGAATCTTCTATGAAAGTTTTAGTGGAAAGCATCAAGAAAGGGCCCAGAATTGCCGCTCAAGCTTTATTGTCCATGTCCAGATATATCAAGGAGATGCATCGGGTAGAAGAGCGATTGAAAGATCTGATGGCAGAAGTAATCTCTTCCATGAAATCCCAAGTTCAATTCTTGACTCCAGCCATCGCTGGGATAGTCATAGGTATTACTTCTATGATCTCTACCATTTTAACTAAGCTCAGCGCTCAATTAACTACTTTCGCTAATACCGGCGAGGGCGCTGGCGGCTGGTCAGACATGATGGATATTTTCGGGATTGGAATACCTACTTTCCATTTCCAGATTATTGTGGGAATCTATATTGTCCAGATTGCCTATATTCTGACCATACTTAGTAATGGGATTGAGAATGGTTCAGATAAATTAGGAGAACGCTACCAGTTAGGAAAGAATTTAATCGGCAGCACTTTGTTATACTGTTTAATCTCTGGGGCAGTAATCTTGTTCTTCAACATCTTTGCCATGGGCATTATGGGAAATACTTTGGGGATGTAAACTTTTATATAGCTGTTTCTTTTTTATTTTGTTAATGTCCTACATCCGTCTAAAGACCATCTCTAGCCAGAAATATGCCTATCTGGTAGAGATAGTCTCTACTCCTAAAGGTCCCAGACAAAAAGTTAAGCAGTATTTAGGAAAAGTTCATTCTTTAGAACTTATCCAAGAGTCGGATACAATCATCCTAGGAACGAAAAAGAAAGACCTACTTCAGAATTTAGTCTTGGCCCAGCTGAAATCATTAGGCTTTCAAGAGAAAGATAAGGGTTGGTTCTTGGAAGATTTATCTTTCGATCCAGAAGATTTTACTCTAATCAAAAAAACTAAAACTAATAAAAAACAAGCTGCAGTTCTTTCTCTAAACCAGGGCCATTTATGCACTTTTACTCTCCAGAGAATCATCAATTTTCAAAAAAGTAAAAATTTTCATCAGGATGCCCAGAATTTAGCTAAATCTTTCTTAGAGGCAGGATTGCCTATCTCTAAAGAATTGTTCGTGAAGTATTATCAGAGTTTGTAAGGTCGGTAAGAATCTTAACCAAAAACACCATTTCCTCCGAAAATTTAATAAATACTGCTTCTTAAATGAACGATTATGACTAAAAAGTTTACTGTTTTAATTGAACAAGACGAAGATGGAGTTTACGTAGGTAAAGTCCCAGAATTGCCTGGTTGTTTAAGTCAGGGGGATACTTTAGACGAACTTCTTAAAAATATTAAAGAAGCGATTGAACTTTACTTGGAGGTAGAGACAGATAAAAAAGTTTCTACAGATGTAATTAAATTTTTAGGGGTACAACAAGTAGAGGTTGCTTAAAAGTGAAATTGCCTCAACTGTCAGGCAAAGAAGTTTCTAAGTTCTTGGAGAAAGAAGGTTTTGTTGCAATAAGACAAAAAGGGAGCCATAGATTTTTCCAACATTTTGATGGAAGAAAAGTGACTGTGCCAATTCACAGCAATAAAGATATTGGAAGAGGATTGTTAAAAGCTATTTTAGAAGAAATTGGAATGGCCCGAGAAGAATTTTTTGAGAGATATAAATGAGCCTCAAATTTTCTTGACCATATACACCCCTTCTCGTACATAACCTAATTTACGATAATATTCTCTTACTCCCACTCCCGAAATAATTACTATTTTGCTCTTGCCTTTGCTTTTAGCTAATCTTTCAGCAATTAGCATTAACTTTTTCCCTAGACCATGATGCTGGACTAAACCTTCCTCTCCTATGCCTGTAGCAGTACCATACACATGCAGCTCCCGGATTAAGGCAGTATTCGCTTTCATTTCTGGCCTTAAGTATTGCGAAGGAAATCTCATCCGGATAAAACCAACCAACAAATCTTTTTCCGTCTCTTCAGCAGAGATAAAGAATTCTTTTCCGCCGGAAGCAGTATATTCTTGAACTTTTATCTTAACTTTTTTCCAATTAATTTTCTCCTCTTTCGGCTCACGACAGCGGATACACCTGCATTTTACTTTATAGTTTTGATGCATATATTGACGTAAATTAGTCATCTCTACCCCTGCCGCTATCTGTTTGGTAGGTATATCTCTCTGCACCCGCATGATCCGGCAGTATTCAGGTACGTATCTCTTAAATTTTACAATCAACTCTGCTGCTTGTTTAGCGTTTAAAGGCCTGAATTTTCCCTCTTTATATTCTTCATACAGTTTAGTACCTTTAGTTACTAGGCAAGGATAGATCTTAAGCATATCCGGGCGATAGTCTGGATCTGAAAATAATTTTTTCATTCCCTCTAGATCTTTTTTCAGATCGGTTCCAGGCAGGCCAGGCATATAATGCCCGGCAACTTTAAACCCTAAATCTTTTAGGATTTTAATTGATTCTTTGGTCTGGGCGGTAGTATGTCCGCGTTGTATCCTCTCTAAAACTTCATCATAAACTGACTGAATTCCTAATTCCACTCTGGTTGCCCCTAATCTGAGCATCTGCTGGCCTTGCTCTAAGCGGCCATAGTCGGGCCTGGTTTCGATGCATAAAGCTACACCGCGTATTTTTGCAGTTTCATTTCTATGTTGTTCTTTCTCTAAAGATTTTATCCTCTTTTGTTTCAGCTGAATTATTTTTTTCTGGACTTTTTCCGCTCTTTTAAGATCCATCAAATCTTTCGCAGGCAGTTCAAAGAATCTTTTGAAAGCTAAGAAATTAAATTCTCCTCGAGCATAAAATTTTTCAGAAAAATCGTTCATCGCCTTCAGAGCTAATCTGATAAATTCTTCTTGATAATCCAAAGGAAAACTGGGAAAGGTTCCCCCCATCACAATCAATTCTACTTTTTCGCAGTTATGCCCTAAGAGAAGATATTGTTCTAAGCGATTGAACACCTGCAGATAGGGATCGAATTTATTTCTAATTCCACGCATGGTTGCCGGCTCAGTCCCGGTATAAGATTGAGGCATCTCTCCGAAAGCGCTGGCCGGCCCTCCTGGACACATGATGCACTTCCCATGAGGACAGGGAAAAGGCTTGGTCATGATGGCTACGGGGGCCACTCCAGAGATGGTTCGAGTAGGTTTAGTCAATAATTTTTTTTTTAATTGCTTCAAATCTTTTTTATTTGCCTGGAGCAGAATATCGATATTGGTGGGGATTTTATTTAACCTATACTTTAAAGCTAAATCTCGTTTAAGTTTAGCTAATTGCTGCTCTGAGATATCTCTTCTCTTTAATTCTTTGACCAATTCCTGATAAAATAGCATATCCCTAAATCTACCCAAAAGCTTTATAAATTTACTCCAAAATTTAGAATAAACATGGTTATGCGTATGGGTACAAAGCAACGGAAAACTAGGAATAAACTAAGTGTAACTATCCGCGAAAGAGGCAAAATCCCTTTAAGCCGTTATTTTCAGGAATTCCAGGAGGGAGATAAAGTTAACCTCAAATTGCATCCTAACGTGCAGTTCGGCAGGTTTTATCCCCGCTTTCATGGTCTTACTGGTACCATCAGCGGAAAGAAAGGTAGTTGTTATCGAGTAACTATTAGCGATCAAGGCAAAGAAAAGTTCCTTTACGTTCATCCTATTCATTTAAATAAATAAGAAATTTAACTATATTTAATCTATTCAGAGAAAACCAAAATGGCCAACCCCCAATTCATTGAGCAGAAACCTTTATCTCTTGCCGAGGTAAAAGAACATCTGGTTAAGATTGAAGCTCGAGATAAAGAGCTGAATTTTATGGCTAATAAGACCAAAGAATATCTAGACAATTTTACTAAATTATCTTTAAAGCAGAAAGAAGAGCTGGCTAAGAAATTAGCTGGATTGAACCTTACCCGCCTGAAAGAGGAACATATCAATAAGATTGCTGATTTCTTGCCTAAAGACGCTAATGAATTAAAAGTAGTTCTGCAGGCCTATCCTTTAAGTATGCCTAAAAAGGACCAGGATGCTATCGCCCAGGCGGTAGCTGAATTTATGAAGAATTGGGTGGAATAGTTGAATAAAATGACAATTCTTCATATTAGAAATGGGTTATCTTTTAAATTAATTAACGCATTTCTTTATATTTCTTAAAAAAAGCGGAATTCTTATTAATTCCGGAATAAATCTACCTAAAAAATGATTCCCCAAAATGTTTCACTGAAAGAAGAACAAGCCTTGGTTTTAGACTATCTGGAGAATGGCTATCCCTTTGAACAGGATGCGCTCAAGACCCCCATAGTCCAGGCTCTAGGAATTAATCATTTAACTATACTTGAACTGATCCCTAAGAGAGATATGCATCTGCAGTCTCACCAGCCGGTTTATATCGGCGAGGGCAAGAGGGAAGAGATTCACCATATTAAAGGACGGATTCCTTACGAAAAACTGACCTCTACCGCTAAAAATGAGCTGCCCCATGTGATTGAGGAGGTAGTAGCTAAAGACGAAAAGAAATTCGTGGAATTCTTTAATAAAGCCCAGCCTCTGACTATGCGCATGCATCAGCTGGAGCTATTGCCTGGATTAGGCAAGAAGCATATGTGGGAAGTGATCACTGCCCGTAAAGGCCATCCCTTTGAAAGTTTTGAGGATTTAAAGAGCAAGGTTAAATTGATCCCTGATCCTAAAGGAATGATCGTTAAGAGAATTTTATCTGAACTTGAGGGTAAAGAGAAGTATCAGTTGTTTGTGGGATAGCGGGTTTATTTTGATTAGATCCGGCCCCGACCTTCAAAATAATAATCTCCTCTTAAGAAATCTTTATAAATAACCTTCAGTTTTGAGCTAAAGATAACTGCATTAATCAGTATCAACGCAGTTATCTAATAAATAAACTGCGTTGAAAATGTGCAATAGTAAGAATAAATAAATTTAACCTAAATTACGCAGTTTATTATAAATATGGCCAGAATAAGAAAATTTGCCGCATACCAGAACTTAGAAAGACCTTATACTCGGATTAGCAAATTCAATAAAAAGAATTTTGTTAGGGGAGGTTTTCCTCATCTGAAGATCACTAAGTTCACCATGGGCAATACCACCAAACAGTATGATACTTTACTAACTTTACATTCTCTTCGAGCCATGAACATTCGCCATAATGCTTTAGAAGCAGCCCGGATGACTTCTAACCGGGTCTTAGAGAAAGCTTTAGGTAAAGATTATTTCTTGAGAGTTAAAGTTTATCCTTTCCATGTTCTTAGAGAGAATCCTTTAGCTTCCGGTGCAGGTGCAGATAGGATGAGCACTGGTATGCAGAAGCCATTTGGCAAGCCGATTAGCTCTGCGGCTAGAGTCCGTGAAAATCAGATCATTATGGAATTAAAAGTTAATCAGAACCAATTAAAATTAGCTAAAGAAGCGATGACCCGTGCAGCTAAGAAACTGCCTTGTCCGTGTAAGATTGTGATTGGGCAATAAAATTATTCCACTTTTCCTATAAAGATTACGTCTTTCTCTTGCTCAAAATCGTCATCACCACTTACAACAGTAGCCTTGTGTTCTCGAGCCGTAACCAGAACAATGGCATCAGCCAACCCAAATTTCTTTTCATGCTTAAGCTTAGCTGCTTTTAGGGCGATATTTACATCTATCGGGATTACAAAAGCAGCTTTAAGCACGAAATCAAGATATTCTTTTGTTTCAGCTTCTGATTTACACCGCTTCAATAAAAATCTGTAGATTTCACTAACATTAATTGCGCTGATTAGAATCTCTTTTCCGCTTTCAATATGCTCTTTAGCTTTTTTTCCGTACCCTGAGCCTTTAAAGTACTCAATCCAAGCCCAGGAGTCAATCACTAATGCTTCCATTTTTGCCTCAGAATCTATCCACTTCTTCTCTTTTAAACTCAGCCTTGACCTGTTTTAGTCTTCCAAACATTGATTGGGTGGGCCTCTTTATTCTAACCATTATTATTTTAATCGCTTCATCGTAAGTTTCAGCATCAATATCTTCTTTTACCTGTGCCAACAAGTCGTAGGTGTCTGGTTTTAGTGCTATAGTTACCATTTTATATAATGTAAAGTGTAATCTATATATAAACTTTTCTCTAGAATTATCCTAGGCTATTATGAATTAAAAGTCAATAAAAAATTCCCATCGGAGCAGAGCTTTGGGGTATTTTTTAATCTTGCTTGGGATCGACATCGCAGTAGAACTGCGGGGTATGATACTCAAGCAAGAAATCAGAACCAGCTGAAATTAGCTAAAGAAGCGCTGACCCGTGCAGCTAAGAAACTGCCTTGTCCGTGTAAGATTGTGATTGGGCAATAAAATTATCTTTCAGGATTTTCTTTTAATTTCTCTTCACTTTCTCTATATTTTCTGCCACTTTTTCTAAACTTTTCGCCAGCATCTTATTCTTATTCATCTGGTCTGCCAGAACAAGAATAATAATTAAAGATTGAATAAAAAGAACACCAACTAGAACAGCTAAAGCTAAAACCACCGTAACCACATCAAACTCAATTCCGAAGACTAACATTTTATTCTAAATTCACCCCATTAACTCAAAAAGATGCCTAATTACTTTTTCTATCTTCTCTTTATTTAGGATAAGATAATTCTGATGAATTATAAATCCCTCATAGGAAATCTGATTCCTATACTCTCTCATCTGTTGGAGCAATTGCCTGCTTTGTTCATCAATTCTCTTCTGTTTAGCAATATAATCAATAAGTTCTTGATGCGCACCTTCTCCTTTTACTTTAACCCCTTCTTTTAAAGTTAAAGCTTCCATTAATTTGTGGATAGTATCATAATAATCTGTAAGAGTATTGCTGGGGTATAATCTCATCTCGGTTTTATTTAATCTTTGTAGAGTTATCTCTGCCATCCTCTTTAAAGATTCAGACTTTTGCTGGTCTGGTTTAATTTGTATAATCATTTATATCCCTCTAAAAAGCCACTTAGTGTGATTCCATTAATAATATTATTCTTTAGTTCTTTAGGGTATAAAGTAAAATCTTCTTTAAAATGTAGTTCTATCTTTCTTCCTAACTTTTTCTCAAAATGATTTAGGTTTAACTCTTCTTTTTTACACTCTACAAATAAGTCTATATCACTTGTCTCGATATCTTCTCCTCTTGAATAACTCCCAAATAAAACCATAGATTTAGGTGTTAGCTTCTTTTCAATGAAGTCAACCAATTCAGATTCCAGAATTGATCTTATATTGTGAACAAGTTTATACCTCTTAAATTGCTTATTCTCTAGATTAGCCTGGTAAAAAGGGAATATTCTTTTTCCTTTCTTTTCTTTCTGCAGATTAATAATCTTTAATTTAACCAAATAATTTAAGTTCTGTTTAATAGAAGTATGAGCGATACCGGTTCTTCGGCTAAGGTCCATGAGGTAAAATTTAGTACTCGAATTATTAAAGAACATTTCCGTTGTTTTGTACACACTACTTTTTTGTAACATATCTAACATAATTGTAATATCTCCTTTATAAATATACTGGTTTACTCACTACTTTTTTATTCCAGCTTCACCTCATGTTCCGCTTCGGTAACCAATTCATTGCCTTGATATATTTTTGTTTTGAGCAGATAATCCCCTTTGAAAGGCTGTCCATACTTAAACTGCTGGGCGAAGATGAAATATTGTCCTGGCTTGGTGTGGTAGGGCCCATACCAATCCACAAAAGCATCTTTATCTGATCCTTTTTTAGTTAATTTTATTTCTAAATAATAGAGATTGCTTTCAACTTTAGCTGGGCCAATAGCATTTCCGGTGATGGCATTATCTTGATTATTTTTTCCATCTTTCTTTTCTGGGACCATGATGGCATAGACATCCATTAGGTCTTGTTCTGATTCTATATCTATCGCAGTCCCGGATAGAATCTTTTTTGGTTCAATCTTGATTTCCTGTTCAGTTACAGTTTCTCCGAAACTGCTGAACTTGATTTTGATCTGTTTAGGGGGGATTAAACCATCTTTGATCTCTAAAGTTTTCTCTATGCTTTCTCCGGGATTAAGCACAATCTCTTCTGCACCAATAATTTCTGCTTGGAGTAGGCGGCCTGCGATAGTATTCTCGGAATAAGCTATTCCAGCCAGTTTGTTGAAGAACGAGCCTTCAAATCCGACAGTCTTCTTGGTGACTATATATAATGGATCTTCCGTCTCTTGGTCTAATCCCGGGAAGAGTTTCATCTTCTGGTCTCCGGTATTTTCCAGTTTTACTGCTACCTGCATGATATTTTCAGAGGTACGCTTGACAATGATCTCATTTGTTTTCAGATGTTTTTTGATTTCTTCTAAGGTGCTGTAATCTTCTGGAGCTTTTTCCGGAGGTTTTTGGTAGGTAGAGAATCCGGGTGCTGGAGCGGCTGGTGCTGCTGCAGGAGCGGCTGTAGAAGCAGCTGCACTGCTTCCTCCGCTGCTGCCTAGGAAGACGTTCTCTGCCTGGCAGGTGGTTATTTTGGGGCCGTAATCTATTACTCCGCCGTTATTATCTGTTGAATCTGAGATTTTGGAAGAGATGTTTTCGCTGTAGGGCCAGTCGTCAACACTAGCACTAGAATCATTATCTGCATAACCATCTGCATTTAAGTCTGAGCCTTTGTTACAGTAATCGCTGTATTCGTTGCCTTGGGCGTAGCCTCCGGAAGAGGTGTTGAAGAAGTTGACATAGCTCGAAGGAATTCTGTATCGAATATAAAAACTAGACAAACTTGAAAAGTTGTTATAATAGATTGAATTATTACTACTTGGTTTTTCTTCATTGAAGAATATCGCTTGATCTCCTCCAATAAATGTATTGTTCTTGATTACATTATGAAAACTATCTGAGACAAGGATATTATATACCCCACGAAAGCGATTACTAATTATTAAACTATTATTAGACCCACCACTTGTAGAACTATATAAATAAACATCTACATTGTTAGAGAAAGAAGAGCCATTAATTGTTAATTGAGTAGAACCTTCACTTTCTACACCTGTTCCTTCTCCAATGATACTTACATTGTTTATGGTGATGTTATTTCCGTAAAGATCAAGCCCGATATAATAGTCATCTAAATTACACCCATTTATTTTTATATGATTCTTTTGGGAGATGGTTATACCTGGGCTGTTTGAACCAGGAAAATTTCCTTTCAAAACAGTTCCGTCACAGGTTAAATTAATCCCATTCTGTGAAATAGTGATGTTTTCTACTGCAAACGTCCCTGGACAGAAAGTAGTATGTGCAGTAATAAAGAGATTTGTTGTTGGAACTGTACAATCTAGTGTAATACTTAAATTTATAGTTGTGCTGTTAGTTTTAGTAAGATTAAGTGAGGTAGAATTTGTGATATTATTATTCTTATAATCATAGATCAAAGTAATATTATGTGGGGTTAGAGATATAACTTCAGTACTATTCTTTTTAAGTTCAGACAGGGTTAATCTTGCTATCCCATTACTTGCAGTAATTGCAGAATCATCCATAGTGTTAGTGTTGTTAAGATATCCATATATATTCCCATTAGAAAGAGGATTATTCCCATTAAAAGTGGCATTTACACCCACATACCACTTTAAGAACACCGAAGCGGTGCCACTAACATTAATAGAATTAATATTGATAGATACATTGATTAAAGAAGTATTCTTACTTCCATCATCCACTGCATAGAGACTGACATTAGTATTATTACCCAGAATACTATCATAAACTTTATTATTATGCGAGTTTTCTAGATAGATTCCGACACTATTATTTATTATAACTAAGCCCGTGATATTAGAATTATTAGTGTTGATTAATTCTAATCCTCTTGTGAAATTCTGAATACGAAGGTAATTAATTGTAATGTTTTTTCTACCACTAAGATTGATACCAACGTTATTCCCGCTACCAGTAATATTATTATTATTCCCTTCAATAATTAAGTTGTCTGCATTAACGATAATCGCTGTATTTGGACAAATATAAGCATTTCCTAAACTAAAGTCTGAAGTTATGGTAGCACCACAAACAATCTCAGTTATTGTCAGATTGGTATTTAAATTAGTTTGGTTATATAGATTTAAAGTGGTAGAATTGCTAGTAAAATTATTTTTACTTGCTTTAATAGTGCTTGGAGTAAGATAATAATTAATATTATTAGATCTGAAAAATTCGGTGACTTCTAATCGTGCCATTCCATTAGGGGTAGTTGACTCATTAGCTTCTTGTAACCCAATTGAGTTATCAGCTTTTACAATTACATTTTCTAAGACTATCTTAAGAGGGTTGGTCACATTAACATATATATATTGTTTTACATATACAAAAGAATTTGCCGGAACATTTAATTTATTCTTATTCAGAGAGGTATTAGTGAAGTTAAATTCTGTTTGTACTCCCTCAACAATATTAAGATCAACGATATTGTTTGTAAAATTACTGTCCCTAAAGTTTACCCCCCTGTTACCAGAACCAATTGCCATAGTTATATTAATACCTATAGAATTGTTAATTACTTTTTCATTAGTGAAATTATTTTCATAATTGTTCAACTCATACCCCACCGTATTATTGAAAATAAAGTTTTCTTTAAACGTATTATTCCACGCTCTTGAGAAAACTGCTCGCCTGAAATTATTACTGAGATTATTATTCATAATTGTATTATTCTGATCACTATAATCTAATAATGTTAATCCTGCGGAATAATCCAAATAAGAAAAACCTGCCTCGGTTACTGCAACGGTTCCTATATTTCTCAATATAGTATTATTTGCAATTAGGCTGTTCTTTGTACTTTGATTAATAAATATTCCAGCTTTGATAGTATCAGATATAACATTACCTACAATTCTGGTAAAATTATTATGATTAACCTCAATCGCAGCCCTGGTGCTATTGGATATAGAATTGTTTAATATTGTCGCTAAAGAAAGATTATACAAATAGATCCCATCACCGAATCCAGTGATATTACAATTCTTAATAGTAATATTATTTGTCTGAGAAGCATAAATTCCCGCACTACCGTTACCGGTTATTTTATGATTATTACAATCTAAAACAGTATGGTTTGCAGTAATATTTAATGCATAATTGCTTGCACAATTAAGTATGTCCGTAGTAAGTGTTGTTGAGGTAGTTACATCTTCTCCACAGAATAATGAAGAAATAATGACCGAAGCATTATTAAACTGTGTTTCATTAGCTAGTCCATCATAAATCCCCACCGAACAATTCCAAACCTGTCCAATATCAGTATTGTTTGAAGTTACTGTACTAATTAGGGTAAGAGACCCATTATATATATCGTTATAACCAGTGCTAAATTCAATTCCATTTTTATACCACATCCAATAAGCTCGTAATAGTGTTTGCTCATTATCGCTTCCTTTTGTCCAGCAGTTTAAATTATCAGTTGTTTTATTGTCTGTCGAAGAAGCGTTGACTATAATCTGAGCTGTATCCGGTGCAGTATTCACAGTAACTTCAGTTCCATTAGCAGTAAAACTACCCATATAAGACACATTAAATATTACTTTCTTGAGACCAAAATGTAGTTTTGAGCAAAAAGAAGTCATGCAGTTTTGACCATTAGAACGAATAAAAGTTTCATTTGTAGTAAAGTTATGCACATAAAAAATATGAGTAATAGTTCCAAATCCTAATTCACTAATAGTTATATTCGCAGTCGAGTTAATTCTAGATACAGTTTTGTCAAAAGCAGAAGTATCTAATGCAACAGAATTATTTTCTATCGATAAGTTTAACCCCAGACCTATAAACCCGTCTAAATCGAGATCTCCAGTAAAATTTCCGGAACCATTATTGACCCAGCGTATTTCCCCAAAAGAATTATTATAAATTAAATAATTTTCATAGGTAGTACCGCTATCGTCCCTAATATCCCAAGTTCCTCCACCAGAGTAATTTACAGAAATATTGTTATTTATAAATTGATTAAATGCCGAGGTTGGACCCAAACGAATTCCTGATGCCCCGCTCCTTTCTGTAATTATAATATTACTTTCATATTTTGACCAATTACCTTCTACACTTATTCCCCACGAGGTTGTGCCATTTGTAAATATTTTATTATTTTTTAAGGTATTATTTATTGATAAATAACTTCCGACGGTATCCATCCTAACCGCAAGTATAGTCTCACCATAACTCGTAAAATTATTAGCCGTAAATGTACTTAAAATAGTTTCTATAATTTGAATTGCATCTCCATTATAAGAAGTGATATTATTTTGGTTGATTGTTGAACTCGTAGTTCCACCTAAATAAATTCCGTCATCATCAGCTTTTATAATATTAGATTGGATTATTAAATTACTTGAGCTTAGTGCATATAATCCATCAGAACCAGAACTATTAGTGGTAATATTGTTTGAACTAATGGTGGTGCTATTAGACTGGGAGAGATAAATACCCTCAGTATAAGCACTAATAATAGAAATATTGTTATTTTGGATAATGCTAGAAGTTGCATTATCAAAATAAATTCCGTGTTTTGCATCAATAGTTACATTCTTTTCAAAGAGATTACAATTCTTGACCGTGACGTTAGTTACATTGTTGGCGATTACTCCAAAACCTACCGCTGAACCAGCCGTAGAATAATTTATTTGGTTCCCCGCACAATCTAAAATAACATTATTTGTGTTAAGTTTGAGACCGTCAGTAGTGCAATGTAATCCATTAGTCATGGTCACACTTGCAGTTAAAGTATCCCCACAATTACATGGCCAAGTTGTACAACTAGCATGTACTGATAAATGTGATCTTTCTTCATTAAGATTAACTTGATTTTTGCTATCGCTTAATCTATCTTCTGCGGTTTGGGTTAATGATTCTTCAACCGCAGATTCAGTAAGTACATTACTTTGGTTGTTTAACGATTCATTTAAGGTTATGTTTTCAATGAACGGATTAGTCGGTGGTAGTTCGGCATCTAAGCTGTTAGCACTTTCATTTATGATTAACATTTCTTCAGAAGAATTGAATTCTAATGGTAATCCAATCACTGCCCCAGTGATGCCTTCGGAACCAAACCAAATAGTTAACGTAGCTAGAGTTAAAACTAATAAAACTAAGATTATTATTAATCCACTCTTTTTGTATTTCAAACTCTATCCTCGGGTAGTATTAATTGCAGTTTAACCCATAAAATTCTAGTCCAATATATTCGGGAATAGGATTAACGTTGACAACTGCATTTTCTTTAATCATACTTGTTGTAGTAAACTTTCCTTTATAATCAACAATGTATACCAATGGGTTATTAGGATTAGATATAATTGTTTTTTTATCCCAGGTATATTCAATCAAGTCATAATCGGTTCTATCACTAGAGTTAATTGCTTGTCCAGGTACCCATCCTAATGCGAGAAGTAAGTTAGAAGAATTATTTATTACTGCTAACCAAGGGAATTCATTATCATTAGTTCCACCAAAAGTGGAATAATCTCCATTATTTTTATTTGTTCTAGAATAGACCTGATTACATTCTGAATTACAAATATCCGATTCTTTTAGTTTATATTCACATTTTCCAGTCCCATAATTGCAGAACCCAGCATATTTTAATGTATTCCCAGTACAATAATTATCACAGGTAACATTTCCACAAAGATTAATTAATCCGTTGGTGGATGCATGATACTCTAATTCAATATAATCGGAGTTAATCGTAGGACTAATTATAGCATAGCTTAAAGGAACATTTTCAAATAGATATTTACCATCAATTAAATATTTGTTATAATCTCCAAAATAATATTCTTTTTCGATTGATTTGTTATCCCAAGTGTATCCTACGAGAGTGTATGTCCGCCAAGGTAATTTAAACGTATCTTGTAGGTAATTAAGGGTAATTAGAACACCACCTTCTTTTACGGCAACCCATGGTTTTTGTTGGTCTTTTGTAATTCCAGCAGTATTGTATAATCCATTCTCTACATTTGTTCTGGAAACTACTTCGTATTTTCCACAAACATTATTTTTTTGTTTATATTCACACTCCCCAGTTTGTAAATTATAAGTACCCAAATAATACCAGCTATTAGTATTAACATCACAATAATCAGTACATTCGTCAAAAATAATACATTCTCCGTTTAAAGAGTTACAATCTTCTTCACAATTATCATTTAAACATGGATCTTCCAACTCTTCGCACCCCCCTTTATACTCTAACTGATTATAATTTTGTACATTATTTTTGTCTAAAACAGCATTCTCTGCATTATACGAACTTGATTTATAACTATATACTTTAGCTTTCCCAGGAATATCAATTATTATTTCATCTGGGTTAACTTGATTTTCCTTAATGGGTAGACCATCCCAAGTAAAACCAATTAATTTAAGTGAAAGCAATTTTTTTTTCTCTTTCCAACCATTCCACCCAAATCCAGTTAATAAGTTGTCATTTTCATTTAAATTTACTGCAACCCATCCGGTATTATCATCTATGCCAATCCCACTATAAACCCCATTGGCAATATTTGTTCTAGATAATATTTTGGTGCATCCACCGGTACAAATTGGGTTTCCTAATTGAATATTATACTCACAGACTCCACTATTAAAATTACATTCCCCACCCAAATAATAACTTTTATCATTTTCACAATAATTTCCGCAATTAACTCCATAACACAAACTCGCTGAAGAGAGATCATCACATAATTGAAAGTATTTATTAATTGGATACATTGAACCATCTGGATATTCTTGTGCATATTCTTGGATATTACTGACGGAACATGAGAAGAATTTGTTTTCTACAGCACCTTTGGTTCTGCAATAGCTCATAATATCATTGGGATACGCACAGTCAGAGCAGGGGATTAAAGCACAGGCATGAGTTAAACCCATATAATGTCCGAGTTCATGAGCTAGAACATCGCCGATAAGAGTATCTGAAAAGTATTCTATCTTTAATTTAGTAGTCTCATAGTCTTGATAAATAGCGTCCCTAATAATTATGAAAGGATAATATTTAAATGTTTTCCCAAAATTAGAGTAAAAGATATCAGTCAGGATTATAATAATTTTATCATTTTGACTATTATACTCACTTTTTTTAATTAGGTCTTCTATTTCTGTGTTTATTATTTCTGGATTATAATAAAACCAAATTTTCTTTGCTGAGTCCAAATTTAGATTATATTTTAGTGCAAGTGTGGAATAATCATGAATTGCGTCCTCTGGTGGTAAATCAAAATGTTCTCCGTGTTTAATCTTAATTGAGACTTTTCCGTTTGTTCTCTCATTAAAATATTTTTGTAAAGATTCTGTTTTTTGTTCTATCTCTGCTATAGAGTAATGATTCCCCCAATAGATTAGATAGGCATTAATCACTGGTGGTTCAATTATATCACAAGCGCCTTTTTTAATATCACACTCCCACTCTCCCATCTCCCCACAATTCTTCTGCATATAACTGTACTTATTATCCTTGCACTTCCCTTCCATCAGGTAAGTCTTATTGTTAGGGAAAGTATAACAATAATCTTCCTTCCCGGAAGGGTATAAATTACTCTTAACCACCCCTTTCTGGGTATAGTTTAATCCGTCTGAATCCTCGCACCAGTTCTGCTCGGAAGTGAATTTACCGGCATAATCACTGCAGTTTAAGGCGCAAACACGGTAAACTGGATATTGTTTGGCTTTCAGAAGCTCCTGACAATCAGATTTGATGCATTTCCAATATACCTGCTTCTGCTCGCTGCTAAAATCAGCAAAAGCTTTTCCGACCAGACTTTTCCCTTCCGTTGAGCCCAGTATCAGTATTAAAAATACAAGAGCAATGCTTACCGTTAAGATCAGCCTCTTTTTGGTCATTTCATTTAACATAATTGTCCTCTCTTTTTTAAATTGGTCACTTCATCCAATATCCGCCAGTCTTTCTGCTACCTTTCCTTATAACCAGTCCTTTGTCTGTAAGCTGTTTTATCTGCTTTTTGACTGTATCAATTGGCTTTTTTATACTATTTGAAATCTGGTTTGCCTGAATGCCGGGGTTTTCTTTAATACAACCCAACACCGGGTTTAACGTGCCAGATAATGCGCCATTTAACGTGCCACTTAACCTGCCAGGCATTTCTCTTTTTATTTCCGGTCTCTGGAAAATAATTCTAAAATGTCCTCCAGAAACTTCAAAGGTTGGCTTTGGCAAATTCTCTGCGGCAAGCATTTCCACAATATTTTTGATGCCTCTCCCCCAAACATCTATCAATCCAGTGTAATACAGAGTCTCAGCAAGCAGCGGATTTCTGGGGATAGATTCATGCTCTTTATACAAGTCCTCGATTTTCAAATTGTCGGGCAATTTACCTGGATTAGAAATTACTATCTTATCATCATATAATTTAATATAGGTAAAGCCATCGCTAAAGTAGTCCCTGTGAATTAAAGCGTTAATTATCGCCTCTCGTAATGCTTCGATTGGTATCTCCCATTTTTCTTTTCTATATAATCCTTCTATTCTCGCTGTCAGCCGCAAGTGGTCTTTCAAAAAGCCAACAGTTTTTTCTATACAATCAAAGAGGTTCCCTTCGATATCTCTCAGGTCAAAAAATTCTTCTTTTAGCTCGCTTTTGAACCGACCACATTTCACTATGGCATTCAGGAAGAATTCTCTCGGCTTCTTGCCGAAAAGAACAACTGCCGCATTCGTAAGCTTACCCTCAGTGACGAACCCAAGCTTCTTCAAGATAAGTATTTTGTTTGTACCGGAGATCGTGATTCTATTAGCACTTTTTGCGCTTCTCAGGAAACGCGTTATTGCTAAACTATCTATATCTTCAATAGAGGTTTTCTTACATCTTTGGTTATCCCATCGAAGCTGTCCTGTATTCCTCTTGAGGATCATTCTTTCTATTTCTCCAGCACTGATTTTTCTATCTTCGTCACCGACTCGAACATAAGCTCTTCCCTGAGCATAATAGGGAACATTCTCACCGGAGAATTCAACGTGAACACAGTGCTTTCCCTCCATGGCTATTTCTTTAATTTTGGGAAATATTTTAGGTTCAACCTGTTCAGAAACTGTTCTTGAGATTTCACGCAACGTGTTCTCAGTAACAGTCTGCCCTACTGTTTTACCATCACGGTCAACTCCGAAATACAGCTCTCCTTTTTGATGCTTATTAAGAATGGAAACTATAGAGATTATCGCTTCTTTTAACTCGGACGTCGACTTCTTCAATTCCAATATTTCGGACTCTCTCATTCCCGCCTATTTTTGGTCATTTTATCTAACATTATTGTCCTCTCTTTTTTAAACTTTTTAGTCCAAATTTCTTCTGCTTCAATTTCTTTATCTGCTGATGCGGGTCTTTATTTTCTTTTTACTCTTTGACATTTAATTAATGTTTCTCTTCTTAGTATAAAAAAAGGAAATTCTCTGATTAATTCAGAGGAGTATCCAAAAGGAACCATGGCTGTTAATATTTCTTTACCATGACTTTTGATCAAACTTAAAGCAGGGGCAAAATCAGCGTCCCCGGAGATCAAAATACAAATATCACACTCATTTTCAATAATTGACTTTCGGATCATATCAATTGCTATCCAGACATCAATGCCTTTCTCTTTTTTCTTCAATTCTGCCAAGTCCAAAAAAGCAGATTCTATTAGTGGCCGGCAATTTTTGCATAAGTCTAGGTTATTAATAGTGTTCTTTTTCTTTTGTATACTCTCTTTGTTGGATAATCTTTGGAGCTTTCGGGTGATCACTTTTATCCCCTGCTTTTTCAAGTTCTCCAAAAAGGACATGTGTTTGTAATACATTGCTTCGCCGTCAGCAATGCTGGGGGTGGAGGCATACCATCTTATCTCTACTAAGTTGTATTCTTTAACAGTACATAAGAACTCACTAACCTTCTTAATATCCACAAAGCCAGGTTCAAATAATTTCTTGACATTATGATACCAATTATTGGCATCTATGAAAATAATTGTTCTCTTACCCATTTTGAATTCCTCCTAGAAATAGAAAAGGATGCCCAGCATTCCTTCCGAAGAAGTCATACTGGGGACTTAAATAGTGATTATTATTCCCAAATAGTATATAAACATTTTGGTTGTATAATTCGTCAGTCAGTGACTGACCAATTCTTTGTTTGTATATTAAGTAAAAAATTCGCATATTCTTCAGTGCGGTAGTACTGAATCCCCTGCCCAATTCTTTGATTAGTTCAGAAGAAACTCTTTCTATCAATCGTTCTCCGTATTCGGCCCTTTTACTTCCTTTTTGTTCTTCTTCAACGATTCTCTTCCCGATTTCATAATACGCTTTAAGCATTTCAGCATTTACAGCGTAAACTGCATTATATCGTGCTTTTTTAACCAATAATTTAATCTCCTCAATTAAGGTCCTAAATCCGCTGTTTTGGTCTAATAATTTCATCTTTATCCTCTTTTAACCTAATCTTCCCAATTCCTCTTCAATCTTCTTCAATTCCTCTTTTAATTTCGGATTTTGTTCTCGGATAGGTTTGTTTAAGATTCTTGGTTTTTCCTCTTTTTTAATTGGAAATACAAATTTTTCTTTCGTCTCTTTAATCGGAACCTTTTCCGGTCTAAGTCTCATCCCCAAAGATTCCACATCCATCAGCTTCTGGTTAATTCGCTCTAATTCATCACTAAACTTTAAATTCTTTTTCCCAGCCCATTCCTGGACCGGCTTAATTTCCTCTACCACAGATTTAGGTGTTAGAACAACCTTAGGTTCTTCTATCACTTTTGGCTTTTCCTCAAAAATCACTTTCCCGGATACTTTGTTGATCTCTCTTTCCATCTTTTGAATCAGCTCTTCCCTTTTTCTCTTCAGCCCGGACCAGGCTTTAAAATGATAAATAGTATAAATCATCACTAAAATAATCAAAATAAGAGCAATTCCTATTAATATCTCGGGCATGGAATCAGATATTGCTTGTTTGTTTAATACCGTCAGTCCGGTAATTTCATTTTCCGGGCTAGTCTCAGTTTTAACTATCTCTGTACCTGCAGCTGCTCCAGTAATCAAATTCCCTTTGGCCAGAGTCTCGCTGATCTCTAATCTAAATATCTCTAAAATTCTTCCAAACAAACTCACTTCCCGCTGGTCTTCATTCCCAAAATTAGAGAAGCTTAAGATGGTGAAAGCAAAGATAATCGCTAAAGCTAAGAAAATCTTCTCCGTAGCCAAGAGTTTAGTTCTATGATGAATTATTCTCATTTTTCTCATAGTTTGCTGATTACCTTATCGTATACTTCCAATAAATTTTTAAGTTCTTTCATCCTTAAAGAATAATATTTGTGGGGATACTTCTTAACCATATTTAAAAAACCCAAATCATATAACAATTTCAGATGCCGGGAAGCTAAAGAATCAGATAAATTTACCTGTTGGGCTATTTCCCGTACAGTTAAGTCTTTCTCAGCCAATAATCTTAGAATCTGCCTTCTAGGATATGCGCTAATCGCTCTAGACAAATTCTCCTCTTTTTGTTCCATAAACAGACCTAAGAATATCACCTTGGTTTTTAAACTTTTCTATTATATTAAATTATGTATATCTTTAATTACGTAGTTTCGTAACTAAGAAACTAAGACCTAAAATAGAAACGTTTTTAAACTATAGCCGATTATATTCTTCATATGGCAACCACGATTCAGGTTAGTGTTAATTTATTAGAAGAATTAAAGAACAGAAAGATGTATGAGAAAGAAAGCTATGAAGAATTAATTTGGTCTTTATTGGAGGATACAGAAGAGTTATCAGAAGAGACCAGAAAGAATATTCTTCAGGCGGAAGAAGAGTTTAAAATAGGGAAAGTTCACACCTTAGCTGAAGTAAAGAGAGAGTTAAGATTATGATTCTTTTAATAACGTATACTGTCCTTAGCACAAAATAGGTGATTAATAGTGTATGAAATTGTTTTTTCGGATTTATCTTTAAAACAGTTAAAACAGTTAGATGAATTATTACAGAGAAGAATTCTTACTGCCCTGGAACGTTGTCGTTTTACGCCGTATCATCATGTTAAAAAATTAGTAGGTAATCCTTATTTCCGGTTGAGGGTGGGAGATTATCGGATAATAATGGATATTAAACAAGGTCAATTAATGGTTTTGGTTCTAGAGATTGGTCATCGTAGGTATATCTATGATTCATAATAAACCGCTAAGAACTTTTCTATTACTTTCTTCGGCCAGCCTGCCTCTAGCAATTGTTTTATCACTTCTTCTTTATTAATATTACTTTTATGCTGGGCATAAATATAATCCCCCAGCTTCTTTAAGTCTTCATCACTGAAATTAGAGCTATTCTTTATTTCTTGGGTTCTCTCAATTTTCCTGAATACAGTCTCTAGCTCTTGGTCAGACCAGCCCGTATCTAAAATTAGTTTTTTAACCTCTTCTTTGGATTTTCCCAATCCGCTCATCTTATTCACCCATTGCTCTAATCTCTCTAAAGATGGCTCTTCCTCTTTCTTGCGTATTAAAGTAGAGATTAAGATTGAGAGCAATATCACCAAAAGTAACCCCACTAATATTGGCCAGGATTTATTGAACCATTCGGTTATTTCTCCTGTAGCTGCTCCCGCGATTGCCCCGACTTTAGGCTCTCCAACGGTAAAACTCTGTTTTGCAGAGACTGTTTCCGAACCATAAACCGCCTCTAACTCTAAAGTATACTCTCCTGTTTCTAATCCCGGCACTTTCTCTTTGATTACTAATGATTTCTCTAAAATTAAATTGCTTTCTTTAAACCAAACCTCTTCACTTTGTTTAGTTATCTTCTGTTTTAAGTTAAGAGGCAGAGGCTCATCTTTATTTACACTTAAGATTGCAGAATAATCCCAGGGTTTATCTACCTCTATTTTAGGTAAATCCAGTATTACAAAGTTTACCAGTAAGGGAGTCTCTTTGAGAACCTCAACCAATCTACTGCTGACAATTTCATAACCGTCAAAAGTCAATTTCACGTTAAACTTATATTTGCCTTCTTCAATAGTCGAGGGCAAAAACAAGTTTCCTTCCTCGATTTTCTCCTCGAAATTGCCCATGAAAATTACATCCGTACCTGAGGTGGCTTTTTCTATCCCTTTTTCCAGCCAGAAGTTTAGGGTAACATCTCCCGAGATATTGGCCATGCCCTTCATGAAATAGCTGAAGTCCAGGAATTCTCCCGGCTGGAGGGGTGAATCTACTTGTAGGATCTTTAGGTCAAATATCTTTAAACAGTTATGGTTTACACAATACTTATCTTTCTCGCATTGTTTATTGGAGGTACATTCGTAATCATAACAGATACTATCTTGACAATACTGATCTGCTTTACAGTCTGTATCTTTAACACAGCCAGCAGATGCAGCTCCTCCTCCGCCTCCCCCGCTAGGGGCTGGAGCGGGTTCTGGCGTAGGCGCAGCAGTAATCGTATAAGTGAACTTTTGGGAGATATTCTCTTCACTATCACCGCAGGTAATATTGATGGAATAAAAGCCAGCCTCTCCTGCCACTGGTGTATCTGAAATTAAACCAGTAATGCCATTAATATCAAATAGAGTAGTATTATCATAATAAGTGATTGTGTCTGCATCAATATCGCTGCAATTTATTTTATAGCTTAAATCATTTCCGACAGTCACAGGTTTATCCGTTAAAGTTTCGTTAAACGTAGGTGGGGTATTTATTACCGTAAAGCAATTTTCTGTACTTTGATTTTTATTCCCTAAACTATCATTGGCCCAGTAATACCAGCAGACCTGGCTTCCTTTAGGTAAGGTAATATTCTTGCTCAAAGAAGCATTGTATTGCAGTCCAGAAATGCTTTGGTTAGTGCTATTATCCCAGATTCCGCTGCCATTTGCGCTGAAGATTAAATACTGTAATCCGATGATATTATCGTTAATAGTGATATTGGCAGTAAAGTTTTGGTATCTCTTGAAGTTAATGGAAGTATTTTTTGCATTGATAAAAGTAGGGGCAGTAAAGTCAGTGGTAAAAGTAATCTGTTGGGTATTGTTGGTATTGCCGGAACTGTCATTAACTATTGCGATTACAGTCTGTATTCCTTCAGTTAATCCAGAAACGTTGACTAAAGCATTCCAATATCCAGAACCATTGCTGGCAGTAACATTAAAATTATTTCCAGAAGCATTATCAAAGCTGAACAAGACTGATTGGACGAAATTCTCTTCAGATACACTTAGATTAAAAGTTTGATTATAAGCGGTTATGGAATAATTACTATTGTTCACGGGAGTAATCCAAGTAGCTCTTGGAGCAGTATTATCTATAATAAATGTTATCTGTTGGCTATTATTAATATTTCCAGCACTATCATTAGCGATTACACTTACGAAGTGCGTACCTTCCGCAAGGGAAGAGACATTGTATTGTACAGTCCAATAGCCAGACCCATTCGTAGCTGTGATGTTAAAGTTATTTCCCGAAGCGTTATCGAAACTAAACAATACTGATTGGACGAAATTTAGTTCTAAGACGCTAGCATTAAAAGTTTGGTTGTAAGATAGTCTGGTAAAATTGCTTCCGTTAGTGGGATTAATCCAGTTTACGGTTGGCGCGGTATTATCCACCGTAAAGATTATTGTTTGAAGATTATTCACATTCCCTACCGAATCATTAGCAATAATAGTTACTATATGGCTTCCTTCTGCCAGTGAGGAAACATTGTACTGTGCAGCCCAAGAACCGGAACCATTGATTGCAGTGATATTGAATCCTGCACCAGAAGCGTTATCGAAGCTGAACAAGACTGACTGCGCACTTAGATCCAATACGCTGGTGTTAAAAGTAATATTAAATGTATTCCATGTATAGTTAGAATAATTAGTAGGATTGATCCAACTAACCACCGGTGCAGTTTTATCTAAAGTAAACGTTCTCTGTTCAGTATTGTTGACATTTCCCGTAGAATCGTTAGCGATAGCGGTGACTAAATGCGTACCCTCGGTAAGCGCCGAGATATTTACTGAAGCTGCCCAAGAGCCTGAACCGTTTGTGGCAGTAATATTGAAAGGTATCCCGCTGGCATTATTAAAGCTCAATAAGATTCTGTTTACAAAGTTCAGTTCTAACACGCTAATATTAAAAGTCTGGTTGTAGGCGGTTCCAGAATAATTGCTTTGATCACTTGGCGTAACCCAGGCAACTCCCGGAGCAGTGTAATCAACAATAAAATTGATTTGTTGGTTATTATTGATATTTCCCACTGAATCATTAGCAATAACAGTTACTATATGGCTTCCCTCTGCCAGCGAAGAGACGTTATATTGTACAGCCCAAGAACCGGAACCATTGATTGCAGTGATATTGAATCCTGCACCAGAAGCGTTATCGAAGCTGAACAAGACTGACTGCGCACTTAGATCCAATACGCTGGTGTTAAAAGTAATATTAAACGTATTTCTGGTATAATTAGAGTAATTCGTAGGGTTAATCCAAGAAACCACCGGTGCAGTTTTATCTAAAGTAAACGTTCTCTGTTCAGTATTGTTGACATTTCCTGCGGAATCATTTGCGATAGCTGTTACTGTATGCGTACCTTCAGCCAACCCGGAAATGTTAATCGAAGCTGTCCAGTATCCAGAACCATTCGAAGCTGTAACATTGAATGGTATTCCCGTTGCGTTATTGAAACTTAGTAATACTCTGTTTACAAAGTTCAGCTCTGATACACTGAGATTAAAAATTTGGTTGTAAGCTGTGGCTGAATATGCTTGCTGGTCAGCAGGCGTAATCCAATTCACTCCGGGTATAGTGAAATCAGCCACGAAATTAATCTGCTGATTATTATTGATATTCCCTGCGGAATCATTAGCGATAACTATAACCGTATGACTCCCTTCAGCAAGTGAGGAAACATTATATTGTACAGCCCAAGAGCCGGAACCGTTTACTGCCGTAACATTGAATTTATTTCCAGTGGCATTATCGAAGCTGAATAATACGCTCTGAGCATTTAATTCCAGCACACTAGCATTAAAAGTTTGATTGTAGGATGTTCTGGTGAAATTGCTTCCATTGCTGGGATTGATCCAGCTGACCAGAGGAGAAATAGTGTCACGGATGGTAAGATTATTACTGCAAACTATGCTTCCGTCTGTAGTTCCATCATTGGGGGTAACACAGGCCTGCCAGGTTTCTCCTTCATTAGTTTCCGTTGAAACAATTAAATTATCCAGAGAATTATTTAAAACGAGTACTTGTTGTGCTGTTAACACTATATTAAATACTTTAACCTCGTCTATCGTTCCGTTAAAGTAAGCGCTGGGAGAGCTGTCTCCTATTCTCCCAATACTGAACCGATCAACTGCAGTATTGTAAGAGATAGTATTTGTATTCGACCCAACCCATTTTCCGTCCAAATAAAAGTTTCTGGCGGAATTATTATTATAAATAGCCACTAAAAAATGCCAATTCCCATCATTCTTACCTGAGCTGAACCCGCCACTTTGAGGGGTTTCTGTACCATTGTCAATACTAAACCCAATTCCGCCGCTGCTAGTGATATCCAGAGTGTATATAACATCAGTAACATCTTTATCTACTAAACTGACTATAGTTTGGCCTGTCAGTGATTTAGTCTTAACCCAGGCAGTAATGGTAAAAGGGTAATTTGAAACTAGCTGTACATTATTTTCTAAATAATCAGTGCTGCCATTAAATTCGTAGGCACCTTTACTATCATGCCCTCCACTGGCATTCCAAATTATCGCACCATTTTCTGAGGCATTATAATTATTTCCAGAGTAGTCCCAGGCATTATTGTTATTACTATCATTTATTTCTTCAAAAGGCATGTTTAACACAGTCAGAGAATTCCCATTTTTGTACCAATTGGTAATATTCTCAATTAGATCCTCGTCGATATCATTCTCAATATAATGGATGGTTAAGTTTTCAGTAGTAAGGTTTGTTCCAAAAGTTGAGTTAAGAATCAGATTACTAATCGTAGGTGCGGTATTGTTTACATTAAAACAATATGTCTCTGATCTATTGGCATTACCTACTGTATCGTTAGCCCAATAGTACCAGCAGATCGTATCGCTCTGAGTAGCACTAATATTCTTACTTACTGAAAGATTATAGCTTAATCCCGAAATGCTGAAATTAGTTAGATTTTCCCATACCCCACTAGCATTGGTGCTAAAGATGTAATGATTAAGCCCAATACTATCATTAATGGTAATATTAGCAGTGAAGTTCGAATACCGCTTGAAACTTAATGAAGTATTAACTGCATTAAAGAAAAGCGGAGGGATAGTATCAATCGTAATCACTCTCCATCCACTCCAGTTGGAATTAGCCTCGCTGGTGTTAGATTCAACTCTCCAATAATAGGTTTTGTCCCCAAGAGTTAAGGCGGTATAATTATTATAAAGAACAATACTTTCGTTTACCTGCGCATATTGGGTGAAAGCAGAATCGTTAGCAATTTCTATTCGATAAGTAATCGCATCATTATCTGCATCTATTGAGGTAGTCCAATTAAAGAAAGGGGTGTTGTCGGAGGTATTAGTATTGTTGAAAGGTAAGTCTAAGCTAGGGGCAGTAGGCGGACTGTCGCGGATGACTATTGAGGCATTATTCCAATCCGCTTCGTAAGCAGTTCCGTCATAGGCAATCACTGAACAAATCCACTGCTCGTTTTTAGTGGTATTGCCGAAAGTTAAATTAGTAACTAAATTTAATGTTCCAGAAGCATAAGGCCCGCTCTGACCGCTAAGGTTAGTGATATTGTTTTTGTACCAGGTATAATTAGCATAAATATTTCCCTCATCTGCATCGGTGATATTAGTGTAACAGGTTAAATTATCTGTAGTATAATTCTTGATAGAAGTTGCATTTAGGAATACTGAGATGGTGTTGGGGGCGGTATTAATTATTAAATTAGTTAAAACCAGATTTATGGTTGTACTATTGGTTTGGGTAAGATTAACCAGTGTACTATTAGAATTATATCCCGTTAAATTCCCAGTAATATTATGGGGAGTATTGTAATTAATATCCGTCGCACTGCTTTGAATAAACTCCTGTAAAATTTGTTTTCCGGTAGTACCAGAAGTATCTGTAGTTCCGCTATATAATAATCCTGCAGTATTATTATATATCCCTACATTCGCTAAGTTCAGCTGATTTGTTCCGTCAGTTACATTTACATTCACATACCATTTGATTAGGATACTGGCTGTGCCAGTGAAACCGAAATCTCCTCTGGCAAAACTAGTGTTAATCAAAGTATTATTAGTTGAGCTGGAAGTATAAACATCATTAGCAGCTGAGCCTAAGAAAGTAGTGTTGATTACTTGATTATGATTGGCATTAGTTAGGAAATAAACTCCATATGCAGTGGTTCCTGAGGCATTAATAAGGTTATTAATCAGTTCGTTTCCGACGGAGGTGAGTATATGAATTCCGTAATTATTTGCGCCAGTAGTTCTTATATTACAATTCTTAATTTTGTTCCAATGCGCACCAGTAATCTTTAAAGCTACTGAGCTGGTGCTGAAATTATAGTTTTGGCAATCTAAAGTAGTATCATTACGGATAGTCTGGGTTAGGCTAGTTTTACTATAATTTTGTTGTAGAAAAATAGTCTGATATCTGTTCGTATTATAATACGCTTCTTGTAAATTATTATAAGTTGGATTAGCTGTAAGTGAAGTAGAAAAAGACCAGCTGGCAGTGGCTAAACTTTGATTTACATAGACGCTGGAGTTTGGTGTAGGACCACAATCAGGAGTAGGAACCTGTGCCAGTTCCACAGAAGAGTTATAGAAATTACCGGCTATTCCTTCTACACAAAAAGTGTTTCCTGTTCCCACATCATTGATCCCGTCTGCAGCAAAGAATTTGTTCTGCCAGACATTATTGTTTGAGCTTGAACTAGCTAAGACTATGGCATTGATACTATAAT
>Ga0209542_10004494_pt1 | contig 28703 bp, 42 predicted proteins | sample RifCSPhighO2_01_FD_184028 | JGI IMG/M metagenome (GOLD analysis project Ga0209542, IMG submission 184028) | Soil microbial communities from Rifle, Colorado - Rifle CSP2_plank highO2_0.1 (SPAdes) (version 2) | ecosystem: Environmental > Terrestrial > Deep subsurface > Rock core/Sediment ...
ACTGGCACCCATGGCAGCACCCGCCACAGCCACTACGGCCATAGCGATGGATACGGGTTCACACATGGTGACCTCCTAAAAATAGAACTGCTTGAACTCGTGCCCGTTGTGGTGGAAAGGCTCCGGGCTCCACACAGCGCCCAGGTACTTCAGGAGCTTGATGTGGGCCGTGTTCTCCACGGATACGATGTTGGTGAAGTGGAATGCGTCCTGGGGCCTGAGCGTCAGAGCCTCCCGCTTAATGCGGATCAGGTGGTCAGTCAGGAGACGCAGCATCTGGCGCTTCCTCTTGAAACTGAGGGCTTCTGCGTGGGTTGTGTGGACGAACCAGATGAGGCCCTTTGAGTGCCCGCCCACGGCCATAACCTTCCCTGAAGGGTCAGTGATGTGCATCGCGGTGGGGTCATCCGAAGAGGCCGTCAGGACATTGATCGGGTCCCGGCCAGCTTCCAGCCGATCCATCTCCTCACGGTCGCTTTGGGCCAGATGAAGGCCAGCCATGAAGAGGTGCAGGTAATTCGCTTTGTAGATATTCAAATAACCTCCTTGTTTAAATGAAAGAAGGCCCCGAAGGGCCTCCCTGTGTTACACGCCTGAGGATCGCCGCAGGTAGTTACCCTCCCAGCCGCACCCGATGATGTTCACTGGGACTGGTGCCCCGGAGAACAGGTAGACATCCTGGCGTCTGGCGTCCCCTGTTACCGGGAACTTGAACTGACCTGTGCCTGCGTTGGGGTAGCCCAGCATCACCGAGGAACCAATCCGACCACCCGCCATCTGGTAGGCGTACTGGGTAGACCCGTTATCCACAACGACCTCAAAGGCTCCTGAGTCCTCGTAGTTCACCCAGGCCCGTCGAAGCTGAAGCCGTCCGATGTCCTCGGTACTGCTTGAACCATCGTCTGCGGTCTGCTTGATGAGGAACCGGGAGAACCCATAGGCGAACTCGTAGTAGCGCCCAATGGTGTAGAACTTCGAGGTCACGTCACCGTCCAGGCGAAGCACCGGGTCAGTAACCCAGCCGCCCGATGGCATCTTGTGGAGCCTGAACACACCGTCCTCGGAGAGAGTCCAGAAGTCGCCCTCGTTGGGGATGAACCCGTAGAGGTCCACGAGGTTGATCTTGGTCAGGTACTCGTTGTCGTCGAAGCTCGTGGGCTTAACCTGCACCTTCATATCCATATAGGAACGCCAGGGCTCATGGCTGTAGTCCACGGTGTCCTTCGTGAACTCCACACGCTCCAGGGTGATGCCCCCAGGACGGCGCAGGATCAGCCACATGAACGACCCAATGCAGCAGGCCGATAGGACCTCCACGCCCTCACCCATCTCCCAATGGCTCCAAGACTGCTGTACTACGTTCTCATCGAGGTAGAGGAACTTGTAGATAAACACGCAGCTCTTGTCGTTATCCGACAGCACCGTCAGGAAGTTCTCAGTGCCTGAGCCATGCAGCGCGAACACAGTGTTGGGCACATAGTTGGGCACATGCGCGGACACATCCTCAGCCGACTTAACGTCGCTTACATCCTGAACGGCGTAGTACCGCTTAACGGAGCTGTAGGAGGCCCGAGGACTCACGAAGTAGACCCCACGCCCAATCCCGAAGGGGCGCGCGAAGTCACTCACGTCGAACTCCGTTGTCAGGTCCAGTTGGATGTTCTTCGTGGACATAACGCCCGCACTGGTCAACACGAACTGAGCCTGATCACTCCACAGGAGCAACTGTTCGGAGAACGGGACCGCATACTTCAGGACGGATACACGGTTGTGGCTGATGGCCACGTCAATTGGATCGTCATCACTCAGCTCGGCCACGGATGCCGGAAAGAAGTCGAAGTATTTGGATGTTCGACTCATCACCACGTTCTCCCCAGAGAGGAACCCGAGTCGGTTCCTGAAGAAGAACACGTCATTGATCGTGTAATCCACGAAGCTCGGCATGGGGTTGGTGTTGTCGTCCCCGGCACTTCGGATGCCCCACGTTAGCGGCCTGAAGTCGAACTGACCGTCCGCTGCTCGGATCAAGGCATGCGGCATGGTTGCTGGATCAAACCCAGTGATGATCCCCGGCTTGACAGTCTCACGCCAGACAGCACCTTTGGCGTCATAGCGAACCCAGTAGTTATCGCCTGACTTAGACGACTCGCCCGTGATCTCCACGAGGTAACCATCCTTGCACTGAAGGGGGAGCTTAGAGAAAGTCTGGACGTTGCTCACAAAAGCACTGAGCAACTGGTTGGCGTAGCCATCCGCCGTCTTCACTGAGGTAATCATCTCGGCGGTCTTTGCACTGAGTACCACCCAACCCTGCCCAGCCTCAGCAGCCCACTTAGAGGTCGCATTAATCTGGGAAGCTAACTGAACGGCGATCCACTGGGCATCCGTCTGGGTGACATCTGATGCAGTTGCGCCGGATGGCATCGTCAAGGCGGCCACTTGGACATCGTTCACGATCACCGACAGGGTTCGGCCATATTGCCCGCCCCTTACGTTAACCACAGCCCGAGAATTCAGCGCGGGGTAGCCCACGTGAGTTACGTCGTTCGTCATCGTGATCTTCTTGTTCCGGTTCACGATGAACGTGTAGTCCGCCACAGTGACCATCCGAAGGTCTTCCCGAGGCTTGGCACAGTTGGCATACCCGTTGTAACCACGGACCTCATAGGAGTTCCCCAGGAGGTCAACCACTTCCACACCGGTTCCAGTGAAGACCACGAAGTATTGCTCCACGCGGTCCCTGTTGATCAGGTGTATTGCCGGCTTGCCGGGCCACTGGGTATCCGCCCGGAGGAGCTTGACGAAGGTTGTTGGTGGGCGCTTCTGGAGCCCTTCGGACTCTGAGGACCACCCGTTGATTTGAACCTTCCCCTGATTGGAGAACCGGAGGATGTCGGGCTGCTGACTGATGCCGCCCTTGAGGTTCTTCACTGACTGCGACACGAGACCCATAAGACCTCCTATCGCGTCAGGCGGCCAGCGACGAAGGCGTCACCGTCCAGCATGTTGAAGTTCCCGTAGTCCAGCTCGAACTCCTGCACTGCCTGCCAAGCGTCTTGTTCCTCCAGCTGGAGGGACGCTTCGATCTCAGCGGCACCGAAGAACCGGATGTTGAATCGACGTGCTGCCTTGGCGACGATGTAGGTCCTGAATTGAACAGGCATCTCCTCAAAGCCGCGCAGTCGGATGAGGCTTACGGTCAGCGGCCCGGTGAACTCATCGGTCTTTGCTGTGCGGTCATACACATAGCCGCCACGGTTCGTGTACACGGTGGCTCCACTCGTGGCCTTCACTGATAGAAAGTCTGGGAGCCAGTTGATGAGCTTCGAGAACACATCAGGGGTAAGGGTGGCGTCCTCTTCGATGTTGAAGGTCCACCCCTTGGATTGAACCTCGATGTTCACCCCGTTGAGGATTCGGCGGCAGTTCGCCACGTCAGCGTTAGCATCGCCCTCAAGGGTGTTCACCGGGCTTTCCCCGATGGCCGACAGCATGTCATTCACTGCTGCCAGCTCGTCCGAAGTCTCAAGGTTCGCCTCATAGCTGCGAGCCATAGGCACCTCCTTGTGATTTGGCTGAATAAAAAAAACCCCTAAGAGCCATTGCGGACTCAAAGGGGTTCGGGAGGTGTAGCGATTAGGCTACGTTGAAGACCAGCGCACCGGCTGCTTCAGGACGGAGGCCACCATGACCCATCGCGTACTTGCCGATGATCTGGTCAGCCTGGTATTCAGCGCGGCGCGCGCGCTCCAGGGCCATATCCTTCAGCTTCACAGTACCGACACAGGAACGGTGGTTGAACAGACCCACGATGGAGTCCAGGGCGACCTTGGCATCAGTGGTGGCAGTGGCCGGGAAGGCATGCTTCTGACCGGTCAAGCCGCCTGCGACATCAGGACGGGTATCGCCAGCGCCACCAGCGGTCAGGTGGGGAACCTCGATTACCTCGAAGCCCATCACGTTGCGGATGCTGCCGGTTTCTGGGTCGATCAGTGCCGAGTAGTTAGCCGAGTTCGGCATCAGGGCAGCGAGGATCGCCGAGTAGTTGTCCGGGGTGGTGTAGAACTTACGGTCCGAGGACGGAACGAAGTTAGTGGTCAGACGGGCACGAGCAGTGGTCAGACCCTTCAGGATCGCCTTACCCATGGCCTCAGCGTCCGCATTCAGAGCAGCCTTATCGCCGATCTGCAGGACGGTAGCCTTGCCCAGGCCAGTGATGTTCTCGTCGTTGGCTGCTGGCAGGTTGCACAGCAAAGCCATCTCAGCCAGGACAGCACCGTCAGCGGCAATGGCCAGGGCCTCACCGAGCTGCGCGGAGTATTCCGAGCGGACATCGTAGTGGTTCATTGCGTCTTCAATGTCGAAGATCAGCACGTCAGAGGTCAGCAAGCCGTCGATGGTGATTACCTTCTCGGAATGCTTGATCTCGCCGCGCTTGTCATCCAGGCTTTCACCGGGCTTCAGGTATGCAGCAGCGGTACGGCCCATCACTGGGAACGAGGCCGACTTGCCGTTCTGAATGGTGCGAACCATGTGTTTATCCATGGTCACGGAACGGCGGGCAAAGGCTGTAAGAACCTCACCACCGAAGATTTTCAGAAAGGTAGCCAGTTTGTCCTGATCGGTGTTGCCCTTGCCTTGGTTCTGGCCAATTGCTTGACCCTTAATGTTCGCCATGTACTACTCCTTGTGCATGTGGTTTTCGAGCGGGCACAGGGAGTCCTCGGGATATACCCGAAGACCGTTGTGTCCCTATTAGTGAGGGTTTTTAACTGCCCGTCAGAACGAGCTGGCTGCTACCTTGGCCTCGACCTTGGCGCGGAACACTGGGTCAAGTCGGTACTCGCTTTTGCTCATATCGCTGACCATCTCCTGGCGGGACCCGTAGCCCTGAACGGCTTGGGCTGCTCGCTTAGCAGGAGTTGACGGTGCGGCCTTGGTGAGGTTGCGCGCCGGGGCCTTGCCGAATTTCTTCGTGTGGCTCTGCATGCCCAGGTTGATGATCGTGCGGATCGACTTCAGGTCCTGGCGTTCCATGGCCTCATACAGAGACTCCACGGATTCCGGGCTGGATGCCTTCATGTGCTTGACGATCTTGTCGAAGCGATCCTTACCGCCTGCGTAGTCCACCACCTTGGTGACGAACTTCTCAGCGATGGACTCTTGGCCCTGGATGTAGCTGTCGATGAAGTGGCGCGAATAGCCGGCCTTTTCGAGCGCCTTGTAGGACTCCTCGGACAACTTGTTGTCGGATTCGTACTCAGCCTCAATGCGCGCCGCTGCGGCCTCTGGGAGACCAGCCTTGATCGCTTGGTCACGCAGGGCGGTGAAACCATCGGCGTACTGGGAGATCGCATCACTGGCGTCTTTCAGGTCATCAGGGACCTCAGGCAACAGCTCGAACTCACCCTCCAGGGCATCGTCCTCTGCGCCACTTTCGTCGCCTTCTTCTTCCTGCTCGTTGGGCTCTTCCTGTTCTTCTTCCTGTTCGCCCTCAAGGGCCTCATCAGGTTGTTCCAGGGTGATAGCGTCATCGCCATCACGAGCGTCCACGTTGAGCGCCAGCATGTTCTGCTCATGCTCCGAGATGTCCGAGGAAGACATAACCGCATTGTTCACGCCGAACTCAGCATAAATATCCATTGGTTCTCCTTTGTTGGGATAGGTGGACACACACGCCTGAGACCCCTCGGGTATTCGCCGAGATGTGCATGTGTGTCGCTACCAGTGAGGGTTTTTGTTTAGCCGAGCGGCTGGGGCTCTACGCCTGCCATATCCATGGCGGACTGCATGGCTTCTGGGCTTGCAGTTGCCTGAGCACCCACCCCAGCGCCTAAGCCTTGAGCTGCTGCTGAGCCACCTTCGGCGATCATCTGCTTGGCCTGAGCCATCGCACGGTCTTGCTCGGTGAGCAGTAGGCCAGCCGTATCCAGGCCCAAAGCGTTCGCAATGCGAATCTTGAGGTTGCTGGTGTTGAGGTCTGGGTCCTGCAACTGACTGAGGGGCTGAATGGCCTGGATGAATCGAGTCAGCTTGTCCAGGTCCTGGCCACGGCCAAGGGCTTCCATGCCGGTACTCACGGTTGGCTCAATGGCTTCGCGTGGGAGGTCAGGAATCATCGAGGTCGCCTGTAGCTGGACCAGCAGCACCCGCACAATGGGGAGCTGAAGTTCCTGGGAGAGGATCGAATAGACACCACCGAGGGTGTCCTCCAGCTCACCAGCCACGTAACGAATCTCTTCTGCGGTTACCCGCTCGCCTGTCCGCTGGACCGCTGAGTTCAACATGAAGCAGAACGACAGGCGGGCCTCAATGGCATCCGCTACGTTCTTAGCCACCGAGAAATCCGCAGACTTCTCAAGCTGAAGGAACTCAATGTCCTGCTTACGGCCCGGCACGAAGTCACCCGTCTGGGCTTTCACGAGGCGGCGGACCTGGGTGATCCCGTTGGGGTTCACCATGCCGATGACCTTCGAGGAGATCATGGCAAACTTCACGATGCTTTCTGTCAGGTTCTCCAGGGACCGAAGGTCGCCCAGGTACTCCTCACAGTGGGAGCGACCGTAGTGCTCGCCATCCATCTTGACATAGCGAACGGGAATCCAAGGGCAACCAGTGGCCGGATATTGGCCTTCAGTGCCTTCGACTTCCTTGCCGTCGATCTCCTGATAGCTCAGGAAGTCACCGGATTCGTCATCGAGATAGATGTGGGTGTAGACCTCGATCTCTTCGTCTGGCTCACGGTCGCCATCCAGTGTCCCTCGGACATCCTCAGGCAGAGCGGCGTAAGCCATGCGATCCACAGTGACGATCTGAAGGACGTTCCCGAAGGGATCGCGCTGGCAGACGTACTGGGACAACTTGTAGAGCTTCGGCGGGTTGAACTTGCCGTCCTCTGGCTCAGTGATATAGATCAGGCTGTTGCCTGCCACGATGAGCTGCTTTAGGGCCTCGAAGAAAGTCGGTCGGTAACTGTTCGACTCCATAAAGGCCATGAGGATTCGTTCGACCATCGACAGTCCTTCGTCCACCTTGGCGAGGCCCTGGGGGTCGTTGAGGAGCTGCTTGGCTTGGAACTCAGAGATGGTGAGGCGCATCCAGGGCGCGAGGGGGAACAGGGCCAGCATCAGCTTGGATGCGAGGTTGTTAAGGCCACGGGCACCTACTGCTTGCCACGGGGTTGTGTAGTTGGTGGAGGCGTTATCGGACGCTTTAGGGAACAAGGCGGGAATTGTGTATTGAGCACAGTTCTCCGCTCGTGTCTCATACGGAGCACGGTCTGAGACCAGTTTTTCGTATGTTGCTTTCGCACCGTTTGCGCCGAAGCCTTTACGAGCTTCAGACACGATGCGCCTCCTTAGATGTTGAGGCCGCTACCCGAGGACCGGGCTACAGACAGGCCGCGCTTCCCTCGGGAGCGGGCGGCTTTCTTAGCGCTTTCAGTAGACTCGTCAACTTCCGTTGAGTCTTCCTTTGGGGCCTCTACCACTTGGGCGGCCGGGGCTGGTGTAGCTGCCGGCTCAACCGCTGCGGCTTTCTTACCGCCCTTCTCATCGCGTCCTGCGATGTTTGCCGGGTCGGCTACTTTCTGAACCACCTTCTTTAATTTCTTCACACGGCACTCCTTTGCTAACGCGCATGTACCGAAGCTCGAAGCGTCCCTCCCCCTTGCGCCGGGTGTAACCGACGATCTGGTAGTTGGCTTTCCTGGCCACATCAACAGCCGCAGAGATCAGCTTCACACCGATGGTTCCACGGTACTCAGGGAGGACGTACAGGTGCTGAATGCCAAGTGATGGCCCCACATTAGGGTCGTCATCGTCGCCAGCCGTTAGGTAGCCAACGAGGCGTCCTGATTCATCCCTTGCTTCAATTTCGACACGCTCGATGTCCTCTGCGGCCTCAAAGATGCGAGAAGCAGCTTCCTCACGGGAGCACTGCCAGTACATCTCAGGGGTTGCGTCGAGGACTTGGTTGATGATCTCCCTACCAGCCATAGGCTCGCCGGGGTCACGGTAAGTCACGGTCAGGGCGACCATGCTTACGGCTTCTTGCCGAGGCTCTTACGAACCGCAGCACTGCTCATGCTGGACTTCTTACGCTTAGGGCTTGTCGCACTGCCTACCGCGCTTGGTATGTCAGACGAGTCACCTTCCCGCTCGATCTTTGTGATCTTCCCGGTGGTGTCGCCTTCGCCTGCCTCGCTCTCAGAACCAGAGTCCTCACCGCCGTAGTCGATGCCTTTAGGCTCCTCGGCTACCACGGGCTCAGGGGCAGGTGGGTTTGTGTTCTGCTTAGGTGTTTTCACCTTACTGCCGAAGCACATAGAGCCTCCTTAGTTATACTTGTTGGTCTTCCAGGCGGTGCTCCTGGGCGGCTTCCATCAGTTCGATGACTTCGACCGCAGCGGTTACCCCTTCGAGGAACCCCAGGATTGCCTGTTCGGAAAACCCCGAACGACGAAGCTCATCCAGAGCCCCCAGGCGCATCAGATATGCCGGATTAAGTCGGGCCTGAAGGAACTGGGAGGCAGCTGGTGGAATCGCTGGGATGTCGTCGGGATGATCAAGGTGATGCTGTAGTGCGGTGAGCATTGAGCCCTCCTTGGGTGGTCTATAAGGTTTCATCCCACAGGACCCTTCCCTCTGAGTGAGGGCTTTTGTAAGGGTCCTGGGAGATCAGCCTTGTGTTAGGCGGGTAGAACTTGGCGTTGACGGCCCTTAGGCAGCCACGGGATGGGGCGCATGGTTTCCCAGCAGAAGTCCTCTTTGCGGAGGATTCGGGCGACCTGGGCTTGAACGATCAGCTCGTCCTCAGTCATGCCCTGCTTGTTGGCCAGGGAGACCACACAGTCCCACTTGGTGAACGGCAGGCCGCCTTCCTTGGTGGAGCCCTCCAGCTCACTGAGAGGCATCGAAGTCCAGTAAGGAACCTCTTCGCCCTTCCGTGGGCCGGACTTCATGGTCTTCACGGCCTGATAGAAGTACGTTGGGTTATCCAGCCACTCAAGTAGCGGGGTGCCATCGACTTGTTCACCGACTCCTGGGATGCCCCCATAGCCGTCCGTGGTGTCGCCCTTGATGGCTTGGTACATATGCCAGCGGTTGGCCTCAGCCAGGGAGTTCTCCACGATCTTGTTGGTGGTCAGCCAATAGAACCGACCTGGGATCGTGTTGAAGTCCTTGTCGCAGGACACAGGGATCGCCTCGTCCACATCCAGATACTCAGGGTGTGTCCCAAGGATGCCGATCACATCGTCGCCCTCCAGGCCCTGCCACTGGAACGTCCGGTAGAAGCCCCAGTCGCCCTCGTTGTTCAGCAGTTCCTTCAGCAGCTCGGGGTAGCCCACAGGCTTCCGCTTGCCCTTCCGGTTCGCCTTGTAGGACTCCAGAACCTGCTTGCGCCAGTTGTCGTTCCCGTTGGCGGTCGAAAAGACCATCACCAACTCGGCACCCTTGAACTCCTTCAGGCGCTCAGTGATGCCACGGATGGTGCCCCGCAGGATCGCTCGGGCCTTGTTGTGGTCGCACTGGAGGGACCAGATGTCATCGCCCCAGTCCACCTCCTCTTCGGCGGCAGACATAGCGGAGAACAACAGGTAGTCACCATCCAGCAGGAGCGCTATGCGCTTACTCTTTGGCTTCGTCGCCATCCTTGGCCTCCTGGGTAACTGGAGGTTTGGCTCGTGGCTTGCGCTGTTTAGGCGCTTCCTGCTCTACCTGTACGACCTCGATGGCCTCATACAGGCGACCGTCCAGGCCACAACGGCCATTGCGACCACGGGCTTTCGCGCAGTGATCCTCAGAGTGGCGGGACTCACCGTCGATCAGGCTGATGGCCGTAGCGGTACACATGGTGGCGTTACCCCGTAGGGCGAAGTGTTTGCAGTCCTTGCAGAGATTCATACGATCCTCCCATTCTGTTTCAGGACACGGACACCACGGGCGGTCACAGTCCAGACCCCAGCGTTGATGCCTGCCCCGTTTAGGCACGTCAGGTGGCCCCGAGAGGCCGCTTCTGCGATCTCCGAGGCATGGTCCCTGGCGTAGTTTGATTTGAAGGTTTTGGGCTCCATCTTCATCGTGTAGAGAACCCGTAGGTACTCATCCACGAGGTGTGATCTCCACTGCCAGCGGGGAAAACTTCGAGGCCGACATAGCCTTGTCCTTGCCCAGGATTTTGTTCACGTCATCACGGAAACTGGTACGCATGGCGAACTTCAGGAAGCGCGGTAGAAACTCGTCGTCTTCCAGGCGCAGCCACTCAGCAATCACACGAACGAAGGCGCGCTCTTTACTGGTGATCGTTTCGATCTTGGCCTCAGCCTCCGTGACAACCTGAGTCAATTGGGAGCGGATCAACTTGATGACCTCTTCACTGATGGTCATCTTGAAGCTCTGCTGGAAACTCACGTTGAACGATTTGGACATAGGGTCCTCCTTGATTAGTGGCAGTCCTTCCAAGTCGCGCCGATCTTGTAGTCGGTATCGAGCTGGCAACGGAAAGTGAAGAGTTCTTGAACATTGCGCATGGCCTGTTGGCCTGCATTGCGGACGATCTCTGCGATCTCGGGATTCCGAGCAGCGATCTGTACTTCGTCGTGGACCCAAGCCATAAAGCAGAAGTCGCCATCCCATCCGTGGGACAGGCCGTGCTCTTCCATAAGCAGGCGCTCCAGCTCAACTACCCAGGCTTTACAGACAAGGGCACCGGCTGATTGCAGGAGGGTATTGAGGGCGCTGTGAGGGGACCGAACGTGGACCTTTCGGCCATCGAGTCCCTTGATGTATCGGCGCTTCCACTTGATGTCGAACTTCTTGAGCACTGCGTTCCACTTCTGGTCCGCAATCAGTGACTCCTCAAGGGCTGTCCGTAGCCCGGAGATCGCTGGGGTGTTCTCAAGGAAAGCCTTCTTCAGCTCCTTGCCTTGGGCTTTCCCGCCACCCACGAAACCACCGACCTTGGCGTCACCCGCCCCGTAGAGGAACGCATAGATGAACGTCTTGGCGATTGCCCTGCGGGCCTCGTGGTAGTCGTTGTGCTTGTCCCTTGGCTCGTTCGGGCAGATGCCAGCGGCAATCCCGTTGACCCAATGGATGTCACCGTTGAGCACGGTCTCTGCGTACTGGCCGCCATCGAAGGGGACACCGAAGTGACCCAGGCAGCGCAGCTCAAGGCCCGATGCGTCGATGCCTACCTGAATAGCGTCCTGCCATCCCGGTAAGTGCCGCGCATAGATAGCCCCGAAGAGGTCCCGACATTCAGGCCCATAAGGAGCCGTAGCGCTGGGCACTTGACCCATGTTGGGGTAGCTGTGAGTTGCACGCCCTGTGACTGCCCCGTTGGGGTTCACCGAGCCGTGCATGAAGCCATCCTTGCCTACCAGCCGCATCCATGCGTTATCGCCTTCAGCCAGTTGGCCGATGCGCTTCTGGATCATCAGGTACTCACGGACCAGCTCAATTGCAGCCTGAGCCTTCGGGTCCTCTACCTTGACGTGCTCAAGGACCTCATCGTCCACCACCGGAGCACCGTTATCGGTGAAGTCCACCGGCTCCCAGCCACGATCCACAAGGACCTTGACGAGATGCTGACGGCTCGCGGGGTTGAACGTGATGTGTTCGATGGGGGTATACGGGGCATCCTCCATCGTTTCGCGCTTATCCTTGCGCTTCTTCTTGCCCTCCCCGACCCATATCTTGCCGACCTTCGGGTACTTGACCCGTGGGTACTTCTCCAGGGGCTTCCCAGTTTTCGGGTGCTTAAAGGCTTCCGTGCCGCCCTTGGGCTGATACCACGACCCGAAGGTGCGGATCAGTTTCATCAGGAGGTCTGAGCGGCGTCCTGCCAGCTCAATGAACAACTTCTCAGCGGCCTTCTCGTTGAAGGGAAAGCCGTTGCGTTCCATCTGGGCGAGTGTCCAGGCGCATTGATGCTCCAGGCGCACTGCCAGCATGGCCTCCCACGTTCCGCCATCCTTGGGGAAGTAGTGGGTGTCACTGATGATTTTCTCCATCAGCAGAGTGGTGACCTGAACGTCCTGCACGCAGTAGTCCAGCATCTCCTCGGTGAAGAACTCCCAGGCATTTTCCTGCTCGCCATAGGAGCCCTTCAGGACACCCAAGCGGTAACCCCAAGCCTTCAGCGAGTGGGAACCGAACAGCTTCCCTGGGAGTTTCCCAGAGCGCAGCAAGGCACCATCACGGTCGCGGATGTTGGCGTAAACGAGGCGGGATGCTACGAGGGTGTCGAATATCTTGTTGCGGGGGATGTTGAGGCGTTTGCCGGTCAAGGCTCGCTTGAGTTTGTCGAGTGCTGCGTGGTCGTACTTGATGCCGTTGTGGAAGACGATCAGTCCATCAGGCTTAGCAGCCTCGGCCTCAAGGGCCTTGATGTATGCAATGAAGTCATCCGGTCTGTACTTGGCGACCCCCTTGGTGTGGAAGTCGATGATTACTCCGCAGTGGAACTTTGTGACATCCTCAAGGAGCCCATCTGTCTCAATGTCCGAGACAATCATGGTGACTCCTTGTCGTGGTGAATCTCAGGGAAGCCCTCTTCCTGAAGGCTTCCGAGGCATTAACCCAACAGGGCTTTCAAGCGGACCGACTCAACAGCGAGTTGGGCGCTTTCGCTCTGGGCCACGATCTGCTTGGCGCGTAGGGCCTTCAGGGCCGCTTCGATGCGACGGGCCTCCTCGTGCTTCTTCTCTGCGGCCTTGTCCAGGGCAGTGATCAGCAGGGTCAGAACGGTGCGGTAGGTCTTGATCAGAAACATGGTGTTCTCCTTGAGTTGTGGGTTTAAAAGTCCTTCCCGTCTTCTTCCTCTTCCTGGCCAGACCATGAGTTCCCTTCGGGCGTCCAGCCTTCAGGCATGAGTTCAAGCCAGCCGGTTTCCCGGTTGTATTTCATGTAGCCGGCCACCCCGGTTTCTCCGGTGAAGCGGCACTTGAGGACACGGAACAGGACGATGTTGGGCTGGTCACCTTGCTGATTCCGTTCAGCAGCGATGATGGTGTCCGAGAGTTGGCGCAGTGATCCCGAGCCACGGAGGTCGGTCACTTTGATAGCGCGCCCTTCCTCGTGAGGAGTGCCCTTCTCGGGGTTCTTCAGGTGGCAGATAGGGACCACGAGGACATCGTTTGTCTTCGCAAAGGTCTTCAGCTTGGTCATCAGGCGGTCGATGGTCTTCCGCTCGTCTGTGTTCTCTTCCATGCCAGACACGACGATGCTGATGTGGTCGAGGACGATCACCTTGCAGCCCTGGGCTTTCACCATGTAGTGCAGCTTGGCTATCAGGCGCTCTTCCACGGACTCAGCGAAGGAGTCATAGAGGAACAGGCGGTCAGCCTCGAAGATCGCATCGAAGGCAGCGTCAAACTGCTCCTCGGTGGTTGCCTCGGGGTTCTGCCGGTAGCGGGTCTTCAGGTGAAGCCCCACGATGTCCTGAACGGTTTCCTCTACGGCCTCCTCCAGCATGGCCACGCCTACGTTGATTCCCAGGTTGTGGAACCAGTTGTAGGTGTTCTGCCGAACGAAGGTGCTCTTCCCTGAGCCTGAGCCCGAAGTGACCAGCAGGACCTCACCGGCCCTGGCATCCTTGGTCATATCCCGCAGCTCCTGGGGAGCGCTTAGTGGGATCGTCGGGACCTGCTTCTTATCCTTGAGGCGGGCCTTCAGTGACTTCGCCGACACCACCCCATCAGGGATAAATGGCGAGGCGTTCCAGATGGCATCCATGACAGCCTTGGACTTCCCATCCAGCAGGCACTCGTTGGCATCCTTGAGGGGAAGCACAGCGATTTTCATCTTGCCTGCCGGTCCGATCTCAGCCGCTTCCTGCGCTGCCAATCGGCCTGGGTCGTCCATATCGAACATCAGGATGATCTCCTCGAACTGGTCGAGGTATTCATAGTTCGCGGCGATGGCACCCTTAGCGGACTTCGAGCCTTGCGGCAGGGAGACCACGGGGTACTTTCCTCCTTGAATCTGGGCGACAGTCAGGCAGTCGATCTCACCTTCCGTGATAACGATCTTCTTCCCGCCGTTCCACAGGTGCCGCCCAAAAAGCAGCTCCTTGCCCATCTCACCACGAGCCTTGAAGTTCTTGTCCTTGTCGCGCAGCTTCTGGCCTACGAGGCTTCCATCCTCGCTGTAGTAGTTGGCGATCTGGTAGTTCACACCATTGAGCTTGCCGACCCAGTACCCATACTTACGGCAGATGTCCACCATAAGACCACGAGTAGGCAAATCGGTGTAACGACCCTGGCTCTTACCGAACTCCAGGCAACCATCAGCAACTTTTGGAGCACTCCGAGAGTGCCCCGCTCCACCATCTCCAGGGACATACTCGTCACAAGCGAAGCAGAACTGATGACCATCGGTGTACAACGAGTTCGCATCCGACGAGCCGCAGTTTTCACACGGGACGTGCTGAAGGAACTCGCTTTCGGTCTGGTCAAGATCAGAAGAGGCCATCAGCACCACCTACAGGGGCTTCGCTAATGGCCTCCCCAGTGGCGCGCCGAGGGATCAGGTCGATGTACTTGTCGATCATGCGTCCCTTGCGGTCTGCCGTAGTGTCCTCACGGACGGCCACGAGCTGGCCCCAATGGTGCTTACCGACAAACCGAACGAAGGCCCCGTCGATGCCGTTTCTGGTGTCAACGATGGCGAACTGGTTCAGGTTGAAATCGAAGGCGTCAATGGCCTCAGCCACGGACTCACAGCGATACAGAACGATGTCGATGTCCACACCAGCGATCTTGTAGCCACCGATGATGCGATCCGAAGTGACTTCGCCTCGGTACATGTGGAACCCTACAGCGGCAACATTCGCCTCGCGCAGGGTGTTCTCGACTGCATCCATAGTGGTGGCCACTACGATGATGTCGATGTCCTTGGGTTTGACCCCAAAGAAGATGTCACGGGCAGCACCGCCCGCAATGATTGCCTCGAAGCCCTTGGCCTTCAGGAGGTCCAGAAGGTCGAAGGCGGCCTGTAGGCTCGCACGGTTGATCATAATGACGCTCCCTTGTCAAGGAACCAAAGGCACAGCCATGCCTCCCTTGGTTGGGTGACAGGTGCGCCTTCAGTAGAGGATTTAGATGTCCTTGGGACGGGCCTTTAGCCACGTTGGGACATCGAACGAAGGGCAAGCCTTCTTAGGGTCAAGCATCCGGTGGCCTACGATTGCGGCACCGGGGTATTGCTCAGTGAGCTTCCAGACCAGCGCATCCAGCGCGGCCCACTGCTCGGGTGTGAAGTTGTCCTGGGGTTTGCCTGCTTGGTCGATACCACCGACCATACAGACACCCACTGAGGTGGCGTTGTGGCCTTCAACATGGGCACCAATCACACCAACTTCTCGGCCAGTCTCGACGGCACCATTGCGGCGGACAATGAAGTGGTAACCCACATCCAAAAAGCCGCGCTCTCGGTGCCACTGGCGAATCTCACGCAGGCCAACATCCATGGTCGGCTTGGTGGCTGCACAGTGGATGACGATCTTGTCCGTGGTTGCACGGGGTTTGAACTTGACGGCCATCAGTCACCTCCCTTCGCAATCAAGATGCCCTCGGGGATGGCCTTAGTGCGTTCACGCAGCCATGCAACGGGGATCAGCTTGTCAGCGAACAGGAGGCCGTTCTTCTCGCACCACTCCGCATAGGTGGTCTTCGAGCCCTTGTAGAGCTTCGACCGGGAGGACGAAAAGACGAACCGGATGTCCAGCTCAGGGTGTTGCTCTCGGATCAGGAGGTGCTTCTTGCGGTCCTCGACATCGAAGATGCCCTTGGACTCCACGATGATCCCATTACGCAGCACAAAGTCTGGCGTGTAGGTGGCCTCACGGGCCGGGACCATGTACTTCAGCTTGAACTGCTCGAAGGCTACTGGCATTCCAGCGGCCTCCAGTTGAGCTGCGATCTTTTCCTCAAGACCTGAGCGGTAGGCAGTTACTTTGCCTGCGCCCTTATGGGCATACGCTCGGCTTCGGACAGCTGGCATTTAGAAATCGCCGCCATCATCAGAGCCATCCGACTCTTCTTCCTGCTGCTCGTCCCAGTCGGACTTCGGGGAGCCTTGGTCGGAGGTGTCAGCCACATAGCCGTCCTCTTCTTGACCGCCCCACTCGTCACCACCGGCTGCGAACTCGACCAGCTTGGTCAGCATGAAGCTGTCCAGTTGGAGTTTCACCGATGCACCGGCCACATTGGACCAGCCATAGGCGAACATGGAGAAACGCACTTTACCTTCGGAGCCGCCCGAGACATTCGGGACTTTCTCGATGCGCTTGCCCTTGGCGTCAACCACCTTCAGGGGCAGCATGATGACCTCACCATCTTTCTCGTAGCGGTCATAGGCCATGAACTTGAAGGTTACGGTGCCATCGTCGTTCTCGAAGAACGGCAGGTCGCCTTGGTATGGGGCCAGTGGCGGCTTCTTACCTTTGACCACCGGAGGCGGGTTCTTTTTGTGCTCAGCGAGGCGCTTGGCGTAGTCGCTCTCGTACAGCTTCACGATCTTGTCGATGATCGGCTGGGCCTTGTCGCTTGGTACGGTCAGGTTGACTTTGTACTTGCCGCGCTCAGAGGCGAAGCTACCAGTGCCGAAGTCAGCCTTGGCGATATAGCAGTAGGGCTCAACAGTGCCCATAGGGGTGAACAGGTATTCCTTTTTAGGTGCAGCACTCATCGGATTCTCCTTATCTGTGAGTTTGGTTGAGCGGTCGGTTCCGCTACCAGTGAGGGTTTTTAAGGACAGCCGGGAGGTGGCAAGGTGTGGTCCATCCAGACCAGCACGATCAGGCCAACAACAACGGTCCCAAAGATCAGGCAGCTCACGGCCAGCGGACCTTCGCGGATTCCGTTTGCAGGTACTCGCGGTTGATCTCGATAGCCATCAGCTCGCTTGCGTTGCGGCGGAACAGCTTGAAGGTGCCGTAGACCACCGACTTGAAGTTGCTCAGCAGGAAGTCCTTACGGAAACGCCAGACCTCGTGCTTGTAGTGAGCGAACATCTCGGTGTTCACAGGTTTGAACTCCGTGGTGTCGCGCTGGGCCTGCTTCTCGGCGAGTTCGATCAGAGCGGCCTCAACGATTCCCCGCTGGCGGTTGGTCATCACGTAGTTGAACAGGGCACCGGCGAGGCCAGAGCCTTTGGTTGCGGCGAAGTTCCACAGGTGAAGGAAGCCATCGGGTTTGCTGCGGGTGTTGCCTTGAGCCATGTGCATTAGCGGTACTCCTTTTGAGGCACGTTGCCGCCCTTCCCGCAGACCCAGATGGTCACGCAGGGGATCAGATTCATGCACAGACGTTTGTTGAAGGACGAGTAGTGGAAGCCGACCCAAAGGCCGCGCCAGTTGATGATCAGGCCGGCTTTCACTCGGCCACCACTGGGCGTACTCGGTGAACCTCACCGTACTCGGCCTCGGATTGCTCCAGGGCCTTATCGAGGTCTTCAGCCCACACTGGGACTTCCTCGGGGCGACCGTTGACGGTCACGTTGGCCTTGAACAGGCTCAGAACTTCCTTGCTCATAGAAACTCCTTGATCTTGTCGAACATGGCCTCAGGCTTGCCCCACTCGTTCACCACAAGGGCGTCGAACGGATGCGCCATAAGGGCGATGTCGGATTGGTGATAGGGCACGGTGTCCACTTCAGGGATGTGCCAGTTGCGGACGATTCGGATGGCCTTGGCCCCAGCACTGGTCAGCTCGGTGTACTCGTTGGGCAGGCGCATATCGGTGACAACCACCACGTCCACCGAGGGATCGGAGTGGCCGTTGAGGACATCGAGGAGGCCCTTGTTCAGCCAGTAATTAGGCTTACCCAGGTGCTCACGGATGTACTCAGTGCCGTACTGCTGGAGATGCCAGCGGAGGGAGCGCGGCTCGCCACAGTGGTGTTTCGTCTGACCCACCAGCCATGCCTTGTAGCCACTCAAAGGAAGCGAATTGATGGACAGGCCAGGACCCACTCGGTCCTTACGGTCGGAGTGCATATCGCGCTCAAAGGCGTAAACAAGGCCCTTACAGCCTCGGCCCAAGGCCAGAACCTCGGCGCACTCCTTCTTCAGGTTGTCCGCAAAGGCCACTCGGTGAACCTTCAGGCCCCTGGCCTCGATGTGCTCGATAAGGGTGTCCTTACCGGACTTCCCACGGATGCTGTTGAGGGCGAGGATTGGCTTAGACACGGACTACATCCTCTGGAGCCCGGAAGACGCTATCGGGCCTGCGGTTGTGCTGAGTCGGGAAGCTGATCTCTACGGTCTTCGGGAGAACCCGAGTGACCACACCTACGGTCATGTTCTTTGAGCTGCCAGCACGGCAGAAGACAACCGGGTCGTTTACTCGAAGCGGGAGCCCCATGATGTCCTTGTGATCAGCGGCCATGACGGATCACCTCCTTGAAGCGGGTCCACAGGAGGGTCAGAACAGGCCACTTGCCGGTGTACGGGGTCAGCTTCAGGCGACCCAGGCGGACGGCCTCAGCGCACAGACCTTTGGTGACAATGAAGGTGGAACCGCAGGGCTTGGAGATCACCACACTATTGAAGGGTGACTTCTCGACCATACGGATGCGGCGATCCTGGCGAATGCTGAAGGCCAGCTTCGGGACACCACGGTTGTGGTGCATATAGAAAGGGGACGGTTTGTCCATGTGATTCTCCTTGGTTGCGATTGGTTGGCTGTGTGTCGCTACCAGTGAGGGTTTTTAACCCGCAGAACCAAGGAGGCTATTTATTAGGGTGCTATCTTTACGGACAAACAAAAGGGCCGACTCAGTTAAGAGCCGACCCTTGGGTGAAACTTCAGATAGTGACTACAGGTTCTTTTCACCATGCCGGCGAAACAGCTTGCGCTTCCAGTCGAAGTCGCCAAGTACAACCACGAGGACAACTGCCCCACCTACCAGCCAGAAGAGGTTTGTCGGATCGAGGTTGTACATTGCATTACTCCTTAGTGGTCGGGTCGCTGATGCCACGCCAGCGGCTGAAGCTCGGATGACGTAGGCTACCATCCTTAAAGCGTTCCATGAAGGCCACCTCTACGGCCCAGCCTTGGAAGCAGCCCGCATCTGTGTACTCCATCTGGTAGTCGATGGCGTGGCGATAGCCTGCCCAAGTTAGGACCTCGCCAGTGAATTGGTCTTTCTGTTCCTGGGTGAGACCGCAGGCGTTCACCACATGGCCGTCCTCCAGCAGGACCTCGAAGCCGATCACCTTGCCTTCGTTGGCGAGGCCCGGAGTGCCCCAGACGAGACCCACCACCTTACCGTCGATGGTGTCCTCAGGCTTCATCTTCCACTGGCCCACCTTCTTGCCGCGCTTCCAGATGGCCAGTGGGTCCTTGAGAACCAGGCCCTCCTCCCCGGCCTCACGGCGAGCCTCATAGGTCCGCTGGAGTTCTTCCAGGGAGAACACATCCAGGCTCTCGATGGTGGACCACTTGATCTGTGGGACGTGCTTCTTGAGCAGGGCCACCATGGCTTCAACGTGGTACTTCATCACCCCGTGGGCTACATCGTGGTCCTCACCAGACCAGATTACATGCAAAGGAACCACACCAAACACATGGACCTCGATGTCGCTGAGCTGTAGGAGCGGCTTAGGTTCCTTCTTGGTCATCTTGGTCATCTTGGTGCGGCGTAGGTTGCCCGCAGTGATCTCGGCAGGGAATCCAGGGGTAACGACCTCGGCCTGGAGTAGGAAGCCGTCTGGGTAGATGCAGGAGTCGTCCTTTAGGAGTTCAGTGAAGTGCAGCTTCTCTGTGACACTCGACTGGTACGCCGCATGAAGAGCAGGGAGGTACTTACCGGCGCGGCTGAGAAACATGGGGCGAGCTGTGGAGTTGCCATCGCGAACCACTTCGACCGCGAGGTTCAACTGGACGCCATCCTTCTTGGTGTCCGCAATCAGGTAGGACTCTTTGAGCGCCTTCAGGACAGCTTTCTCGCTGTACGGAACCGGAAGCGCTGGGTTGGTCTCAAGGATCACTTCTTGAACGGCCATTATTTGGTCTCCTGTGCGGTAACGTGGCGGGCTTGGGTGAGTGCGGCAAAGCGGAGTCGCAGGGATTCGGTCACAGCGTCTGCCTTCTGGTCTGCGAGCTGCTTACAGCGGGACTCGATAGGGCCACTCAGGGCAGCCATTCGCTTGAGGAGTCGGCGGTCCACTAACTCGTGGCTCACATGCTCGATGTCCCCAAGGATCAATTTGGTGGTGAATTTGATGGTTACTTTGTCGAACCGGGACCATTCAACCCGGACACTCATCTGGCTCAAGCTGCCCACTCCGTCCGTTGACCACGCTGAACCTTGTTGAGCTTCCCTTTGCGCGCTTTAAGGGACTTGTGCTCTTCAAAAGAACGGCGTTCGGTGGTCCTTCTGGTCATTTTCACTACTGCGTTCATGTGGGCTCCTTAAAGTGCGAAATCGTTGGGGTTGCGGGTGGTGTAGGTTCCAGACGGGAGCACAGCGGTTGCGCAGCTCATCCGGTGGAACAACTCAACAAGTCGGCGGCCTGCTTCCCGACCACTCAGCTCCAGTCGGCAGCGGTCGATGTGGAGGAACAGATGGTGCTCAAGTGTCCGCAGGTGGAGGACCAGCTCTTGGAGCATTCGCTCTTCGTACATCTCGCAGGTTGCGTTCGGGATGTGGGGCATTGCGTTTGCGTTGATCAAAGGCACCTCATGCGAATGCGAAGTCGGATTGGAGGATCAAGCGGATGTCCAGGGTTCCGGCCTTAGGCAGGGCTGGCATCTTTTCCAGTTGGGTTTCGTGCAGTTGGTCCATGAACTCCTCACGGAACTCAGCCAACACATCGTTGTTCTCGTAGGTCTCAACCATGGTTTCCCTGACTGCCCTGAACATCTTCCCGGCATGCGCTGGGATGGTTCCGAAGGAGTCGTGGATAAGGGCGAAGAACTCGATCCCGTAGGCCCTATTGGCTTTCACTACGGTTTTCCTGAGGTGGCTTCCGTCCTGGGAGTGGACGAAGTTCGGGGAGACCCCGGCCTCTTGCTTCTTGGCGTCCAGCTTGGCGGAATCCTTGACCACCACAGTGGCCTCCATCCGGTGAGTCCCGAGGAACATCAGGTCGATGCGCCTCTTGATCGGTTGGTAGTATTCCTGCCACACAGGGAAGCCATCGGGAGTCGTCCAGCTGATCGGAAGGCAAGGCTTGAGGACCGCAGGCTCTGGGTTCTTCTTGCTCTTCTTCTCCTTGACCTCAGTAGCCATCAGCTTCGCCGCCGATTGGAGCCAGTTCATGGCCTCCACAGCAGCGACCACCACGGTGCTTACCGAGTCCCAGATGTGCTTTGCGAGATACCGGGCGTATTGGCCTGGGTCGGTGAACATCGTCCCCTCCCCGCTATCCACGGCTGGCCTGATGATGTCCTCCAGAAGCTGGTCGCTAAACCCGTACTCCTTGGAGCCATACGGCAGGGTCATCACCGAGCGCTTAGTGACCTTGCGGGTCACCTCGTACTCCATCCAGCCCTTGGCCATCGTCTTGGTCCCGAGGGTCAGGACTTGCCGAATCTCCCCGGTCTTCTCGTCAGCCTTTGTGCTCGCCTCGTTGCCAGTGCCATTGGCTATGTCTGCGAGGATTCGCTTGTTGACCTCATCAGCCACGAGTCGGTAGATGTCCTGAACCTGCTCACTTGGGACCAGATTCACGGCCCTGCCGCCCCGTTCGTCCCGAAGCATCGCGCTGAAGTGCTGAATGCCTGAGCACGAGCCGTCGAAAGCGATTGGCAGTGCGGACACATGGAGATCACCGTGTTTCTCGACCCCTGCCCACTCGAAGCAGAACGCCAGGAAGCAGAACGGAGAATCCTTATCCATCCACCATGTGCAGCCCAGCGGGTCCTTGGCGACCTCAAGGATCATCTCCTTGTTGTCCTCGACCCACTTCAGGCGGTCGTTGAAGGACACCTTGTCCACGCCCGCTGTGTTGGCCCCATGGATGGCGAGCCACTTGCGCCCGTCAGGCCCGATTGGTTCACCCTGGGCGGCTTGCAGAAGCCCTTTGGTCACATCGTTGCCCTGCGGGTTGAACGCTGGGATCGCATAGACCCGGCCCCGCCAGTCCATGTTGTACGGGAACCAGATGGCCTCGTAGTCCTTGAACTTGTTGGCCTGCTCCACGATGAACTCGAAGCGCAGACGCCTTGAGGTCCTGGCGCGCTCCCTTCGGTAGACCTTGGAGGCTTCCCGTTTCCAGTGCTTGAGGATCGTTTCATCCTCGTCCATCCCATCGTGCCGCTGGGGCAGCTCTTCGCCGTCCAGAGGCGGGAACTCAGCGATGGGCACATTGCGCCACTCGGCCAGCGAATTGACGACATCGAGAACCTTGGTGTTGATCGCCCATGCGGTCCCTTGTGCGAGGTTCACCGCCTCGTAGACCTCAGGCATGAAGACATCGCGGTATCGCTCCAGGGCTTTCTTGTTGCGCACCCGGATGAAGTTCAGGGGCTTGCGTCCCCGTGCCCAGTAACCACCGCCCTTAACGCCTGTCCACTTCTTCGGTGGGACGACACAGGGCTGATACACAGGGGCAATCCCTGCGAGGCTAAAGGCACGTTCGCCCATCTTCTGGACCCACTCAGGGTGCAGCTCGACTACCTCCTGATCCTTCTTGGCATTCCCTGCGTGGTCTCGGCGCACAATGATCAGCTCGGTGGACTCGATCAGGATTTCCATCAGCTTGATACCGACTTGAAAGCGCCTGTCGTTCTCCGGGTTGGCTTCGTCGCGATCCCATGAGACCCATTCAGTGGACAGGTCCCCGGCTATCAGCATCTTCTGCTCGACTGCCTTCAGGTATTCCTTCTTGTAGAGCTGGCCGTTCCGCTTATCCAGGGCCGGCTTAACGAAGCGCTTGTAGTGCTCAACTTCCTCCTCACGGATACGCCCGAAGCGCATCTCGTCTTCGATGGTCTGACCCAGGCCGATTGCTACGCGCTGGACTGAAGCCCCGGTGCCCGACACTGCGAGCAGACTGAGGATTCGCTTGATGGTCGCCACTGCGGCGATCTCAGGCTTGAGCTTGCGGAACTCTTCGATGGCCACATGCTTCCGGCGCACCTTGGTGTTCTGATACTCAAGCCATTCGTTGTAGCGGTTGATGAAGCGTGGGACCAAGGCCACCAGCAAGGGCTGAGCGGGTTGGCTATCTGCGAAGTCACCAGACTCGATGGCTCGCTCCAGGTTCTTTACGAAGCGCTGTTCACCCAGCTCGTAAGCCTCGTGTTCCAGGGCCAGTTGCTGCACTGCAAGGTCCTCACCGAAGAGCCTTGCGAGTGTCGTGAAAGCAGCGGGAGACTCCTTGATGTCGCTGAAGTCGTGTTTTACGGGCAGCAGTGCTCGCATCAGAAGATAATCCTAATGTCTATAAGAACTTAAAGAGGAACTACAGGAAGAACCTTGAGTGTCTTAGGGAAGAACCCTTGGTTTCTTTAAGTGAGGGTTTTTAACTGCTACTCGCTGATTTCGATGCGGCCAACGATGTCTGAGAGCTTGTAGACGTAGGCTTTTGAGCCAATGTGGACCATGAGAATCCCGCTGGGTCCTGTGTCTATGAGATAGAACAGGTCGTTGTCGGGGAGACCTTCGTGGAAGGTGGATTTCACCTCGTGACCCTGGAGCTGGCCCTGGGTGATCTTCGGGACCAAGCAATAGAACTTGATGGACTTGGCGGCAGTTGCCTTTGCGGTCATGTTATGATTCCTTTACATTGCATTGCGTTAGATGTAGCCGTTTAGGGCTTTGCGTATTACCGCTAACTCTCTGTTGAGTTCAGCTTGTTTCCGTTGGCGAATCCTACCGCCTTCCTCAAGCTCCTCAAGTCGCTGTGAGACCTGTTTAACTTGAACCTTGAGGTCATTATGAAGCCTGGACAACTCGACAAGTCGCCCCGGAAGAGCCGCAATGGCCCCAGCGCTGGCTCTGCTCTCAGCCGCTTCGCGGTCAAGCCGGGCTCTGCGGTTCCGCCACTTCGTGCGGACCTTGTGAAAGACTTTGACGAGGCCGTAGCCCGCGAGCACTACGATTACGATCCTCAGGATCACCAGAATTAAGCAGCTCACTTCAGCTCACTCCAGAAGACCAGCAGGTTCCGCGCCCCTTCGAGAACCGGAAGACCCTTGTGGAGTGTTCGTGACCCTTGAAACAGCATCCCGTGCCCTACCGGCAACTGCGGGACCTCGAAGGGTTCACCCAGGCCCTGCGGCTTGACCAGAGTTCCGCCCCCCTTGTGAAAATCACTCAGAGCAACCACCAGCGTGATGTCCGAATCTCGGTCATGGTGCCAATTGCCGTGGGCGGTGTTCTCGGGTGTGTACTGAGCGAACTGAATGCTGCTCATCTTGCTCTGTTCAAGCTGGTACAGAACCTTGGTTAGCGGGTTCACCACGTTGTTGAACAGTCCATGTAAGGCGCTGTGCATGGTCGGGCAAACATCCGCCAGCGTGATCTCGGGGATTTGAACCTCTGCGGTTTCATCCGGGTTCACTGCGAAAGACATCGCGGCTACCTCGGTGAGAAGCATGTCGCAGTACGCAGGGTGTAGGAATGGTATCGAGTAGACACCAGAACGGAAACGCTCTTCAGGGTCTGGGCGCATATCCCGAAGCCGTATCTGTTGCCCCTTAGCTTCCAGATCGTTGCCGTACTCGCGGACCACCGAGTCCATTGCCCTGTACCAGATGTCGTTTAGGTTCAGGTCCTCGGTGGTCAAGCCCATCCTCTCCTCTGCGGCCAGTCCCATTGCCTTCAAGGTGTCGATGTGAGGGCGCAGCTCAGGGTGGTACTTGTCGAGGGAAGGCACTACGGCCTCCTTTTGAATCAGGACGTGCATGGTCTCTCCTTCTGGGTTTCAGGAGGAAAGAACCGCTAAGGCTTCCTCCTGTTTCTTGAGTTCGCACTCGGCTTCCGAGATGGCGCGCTGTGCTTCCACAATGGCGGTCTTCTTGGCTGCTATGAGTTCGTTTAGTTGGGCGCACTTGATGCGGATAGCCTCAATAGGGTCCACCACAGGCTTGATCTCGAAGAGATTGCCTTTATGTGCTGCGGGTATGCTTGGATTGCGTGGACGGCCAGACCGCGAAAGGGTCAGCTTGTGCTTGCTTCGGAAGTTCTCTGCGTCCTTAGGCTTCAGCCCAACAGACTCCAGTTCCTGGCGAGACCACCCAGCAAAGTGCAACCGTGTGGCCAGCTTGGAACGTGGGTTGGCCTGTGGCCCCCATGGGTTCCCTTCATACGCCTCCATGACTTTCTTGAAGCCATCTGCGAACGGGACGTTATCGTCAATCGGGATACTGTCCATGTTCTCCAGAAGAGGCTCGATGTCCTCTGTGAAGGGTAGTGTGGCCACGTTGTATGCTCCTTTTTGCATGTGATTCTGGTCTTTCCATGAGCCAACAAAAAGCCCCAGGCGATAGGGCTCGCTTGAGGCTCGTTAGGTGTGACTTTGGGAGGCGCGAGAGGTCGGCCTCCTGAGGATGCAGTCTGTCATTGCCTTACGTTCCGTTGCTTTCATTGCGTTGCTTTAAGTGTGACCAGCGGAGCCCTCAGTGGTTTCCTAAGGGCTCTACTTGGGACACTTTCAGTATGAACTATACTTCAAGATCACCAGTTGCTATAGAACACATATCCATCACAGAAGGTGAAGTCGTGCTGTAGGTCACTCCACCACGCCTGCTTCCAGTCGATCCAGCGATAAAACACTTCGTCCCCTGTCCAACCGTGCATCTCGCAGGTCCACTCCTCGGCGAAAGCCTCTTCGCTATCGTATTGGCCTTTGTAGGCTTCCTCGAAGTTCTCCTCTGTTGCACTGTCCCCGAAAGCGGACTTGAAGGCGACCCAGGCAGGGCCATGCTCGGAGACCATGCGGATGTGTGCAAAGACCTCCTCAAGGTTCGGGTACTCACCGAAATCACTAAGGCCCTCACCTTCCCAATCATGTGCAGCCCACTCCTCGGCCGACTCGACCTCGCCCGTCTTATCGCAGCACATACAGAAGAACTGCTCAGGCTTGGAGCCTCCACATGCAGGACACACCACGGTCACGTTAGGGTGTGGACTGGTGCGCAGAACCTTAATAGCGATGTCTCGCTGAAGCTCTGCGGCCCCCTCGTAGTCCTCAAGGTCGAACCATTCCCCATGCAGGCACCCGTTGTTATAGCTGGCGAGACAAGCTGCGTACATTCTCATACGTTATAACCTCACATTTACATTGCGTTTCATTACGTTGCATTGCATTACTTTGAGTGCTTCCAGCGGAGACCCCGAGGCTCTTCAGGGTCTCGACTTGAATCACTGTAGGGATTGTTCACCTGTTTCGATTTTCCGCATTGGGGCCAGCTCTTCCCTTCTGAGCCCAATCCGTGCCAACTCGATGTCGTCCAATCGGTGCCACATTGGTGCAGTGGTGTCTATGATCTCCCATTGCCGGTAGCCTGCTGCGGCCTTGAACTGCGGCCCGTACTTAGCGGCCTCTGTCTGTGCATCCTGATAGGTTGCTTCCCTGTGTAGCTTGATACTCATACAGCGCCCTCCAGCATCTGTTGTGACCAGTACCGCGCATCTTGCATAGCCTCAGAGCTGATCCTCAGGTACTCCTTCCTGTGTGCCTTAGGCTCTTGCCAGCTTGCCCTTCTTGCCTCTCTTGCACCTCTTATGGACAGCCGGAGCTTCCACTCACATTGGCGAATGTTCATGCTCTCCTCCTTGCGTCCCATACGGTTTCCGAGCGATCCCGCCTTCTGTCCCACACTGCGAACTTCACACGCTGGTTAAACGTCTGGCCAAGCTCAGCTTGCCGCTCGTTGGTCTTTTCGAGGGCGCATTGCCTCCTCAAGGCCATAGAGATTCCTTGTGTGCTCATGGTGTTACTCCTCGTTACTTGCATTACGTTGCGTTATGTTTCCAGCGGAGCACCCTGACCTATGCAAATTCTGCACATCTTCAGGGTGCTCGACTTGAACCACTCAGTACCCTGCCCAGCGCCGCAGCTCTTCGTAACTTGAGAAGGGCCACGGATGGCGTTTACCGTTCTGCTTCACCCAGATGACTTTGGCGTCACTGGTCTCACTGAAGTAATCCCAGCAATCAAACCAATCGTGTTCCATTGCCCACCTGATGTGCTCATGTGTGATGTCCTGAGGTGGCCGCTCGTGCTTCATACATTCACCCCGCACAGACGCAGCAGGTTGCATGCAGGCTCCTTCAAGAAGACCGCAGGGATTGCGCACAGCGCCACGATTGCTACTTCCATTGCCTTGCCCTCTCATTACGTTGCATTACATTGGGATGCGCCCTAAGTCCCTACCCATGACCTCTGTTCAGGCCCCAAGGCGCATCACCTAATGAATCATCGTGCTTAGGTGCATGCATTACGTGTTGTCACTATCTGAATTGTTAAAGAGCGGTTGTTCCTGTAAGCCTTCCTTTCGTCTGGCTTGGTGCTCATCTTACCGAAATCCCTAAGTGCGTCAAGCGTTATTCCTAAGTATCACCTAAGTGCCTGACGGTCTTACCTTCGGTTTGACGGACTGCCTGTATGTCAGTCCCTAATGTGCCCACCGTGTGGGGCGTAGAGACCAAGGCCCAGAGCAGACCCTTGATTACTAAGGGTTATCCTTAGAGATTCCAGAAGTGTTAAAGAGCGTACTCAGTGGCTTAGGGTTGACCCTGTGCCGTCGAAGTGGAGCCATTAAACCTGACACTTAGGGATTAAGTCAACAGCTATTTGATAAATACCCTAAGTGATATAATCACGACACTATAGGGAACACTGAGCACACCCTAAGCTATTCAGTCTGTAAGCCTTTAAGGCAACCTAATGTAAGCCCTTGGCTATCCCTGTCGGGTTGGTCAGGTCTAACCTAATGAATGTAGCTCATGGTCGTTAGGTGGAACATGAGGTGATCTAATGGTGGTCCTACAGATAGGGACAGGCATAGGCACATAGATGAACCAAGGGAACACCACTGGCCCACCTATAGCCGCCCACTGGCCCACCTATAGCCGCCCACTGGTCACCCTTAGGCCATAGTCCCCTTAGGTCTCACACTGTTAGAACTGTTAGAAACCCAATGAAATCAACAGGTTAGGCATTAATGAGGGCATGAGGTGGCACCCTGGGGAGGCCCAAGGAGCCCAGGGATCAAGAGGGGTACACGGGGGTGCTCGCGGGGCTTCATCTATGAGATGCCCTCTCAGATTTTTCTATCAGATTCTCAAGGACCCTTAGGTGCTCAGAACGAGCCCACAGGACCTCTTAAGGTGAGCCCACTGCTGGACTACCTAATGACCACCTAATGCTGTCTGAGAGGGCTCAGGGTTGCCTTGAATGGCTCTAATTGGTGGAGTGTTAACGAACCAATTAGAGCGCGGCGAGGTGTTAGAACAGTGTTAGAAAACTGTCACAACGAGAATGGAGTCTTACTGGGAGGCCCGGTATACTTGGGCTTGAGGCGATTCTGGAGAGTACAAGGTGATCTCTCCACTAAGGTGTTGGAAAAGCTCAAGGGGCTGGGGAAGCTCGGCGGCATACATGCCGGCACGATTGTGGCCTGGCCCTGGAAAATAAGTAACAATGCAGGCCGGATCGGCCCTGCAAAGGCGGGCCTATGATAGCCAAGATTCGTCCTCAGCTTAAGGCCCATGGTGCAAATGAAACGAACCGCTTTTTTC
>Ga0209542_10004495_pt1 | contig 28700 bp, 20 predicted proteins | sample RifCSPhighO2_01_FD_184028 | JGI IMG/M metagenome (GOLD analysis project Ga0209542, IMG submission 184028) | Soil microbial communities from Rifle, Colorado - Rifle CSP2_plank highO2_0.1 (SPAdes) (version 2) | ecosystem: Environmental > Terrestrial > Deep subsurface > Rock core/Sediment ...
GTGTAGGGAGGCGGGTCGCCGGTGTACTGAAACAGCCGAACGAGTCCCAACTCACTACCCGAGCCCTGCGCTACCGCCAGCAAGTTTTTGCCGACTCGCATAAACTGGCCTACCGCGGTACGCAGTTCGCCATCATTATAGCGGACGGGGTTGTCTTCTCCCGAAGGGAAAGCGGTGAATGAGCCGCGGTCCCGAAGAATAACGATATTCGGGAAGATGGCGTCCGCGGTGATTACTCCGAGGGTTTCAATGACGTCGGGAAGACCGTCATTGGTTATGTCGCCAATAGTGACGTAGACGCCTCGACCGATTCCACCGCCGACAGAAGAAAGAAACGCGCCGGAGATACTTTTGTAACTGCGAAGTATTCTGCCGGTCGTATCTCTCCAGTGGACGGTGTCTTGACTACCGGCGCCTTGAGCGACGACAACGACTGCTTCCGCGAAGAGCGGAGTCGGAGTCGGCGTCGGGGTGCGGGTGGCGGTGGGGATGAATCGAGGAGTGTTGACTGGTGTCGGTGTCGGCGTCCAGGTCGCTGTCGGACGCGGAGTATTGGTCCGAGTTGGCGGCGCTGGCGTCGCGGTTGCCGGTGGCGAGGTGTTAGTCGGAGTCGGTGTCGGCGTCGGCGTCGCGGTTCGGCCGGCACTCAAAGTTGTGGTTGGCGTCGCGGTTGCCGTTGACGCCGGTCGTGATGTGTTAGTCGCGGTCGGACGCGGCGCCGGCGGTCGGGTCGGTTCTGGCGGAATTAGTGTTGCAGTCGGCGCTGGTGGTTGAGGTGTATCTGTTGCCACTACCTCAACTTCCGGAGTCGGAGTACTTGTTGATTCCAGCGGCGTTGGTGTGACGGTTGATTCCAGCGGCGGAGTATTAGTCGCCGTCGGTGTCGGCGCTGGCGGCTGTGGCGTCCAGGTTACCGTTGGTGCCGGCGCCGGAGTAGGAACCGGTGTTGGGTCTCCGTTATCAGAAACTTGAATGGAGACCGTTTGCTGGCCGGATGCCGCTCCATAGGTGTCCGTTACCCAGAAAGTGATGGAGTACAAGCCGGCTTGAGTATAACTTGGCTGCCAGCTGAAGTATCCATTACTTTCTGATAACGATGCTCCGTTTGGAGCATTGCTTATGTGGTAAATAACATTATCTCCGTCAGGGTCGGAGAACCGAAAGGCGATGTTTAGCGAAGAGCCCTCGCCAATATAATATTGGTTGTCGGCTCCGCTAAACGACGGCGGATTGTTGTTGGCGGTGACCGTGATAGTAAAGTTTTGTTCTACTACCGCTTCGCCGTCATCTACCTGAATGGTGATGTCGTAAGTACCGGCATCAAATGATGTTGGGGTGCCGTTTAAGGTAGCGGTACCATCATGGTTATCATGTAGAGTTAACCACGATGGCAAGTTTGCTGTAACCACTAAACTTGCGAGCAGCGTGTCGGGGTCGCCTGTTATTACAAGGTGTGTATACAGGCGATTTTTATTGACACTATCCGGTGGCAGCCCGCTGGTGAAAAACGGCGGGTCGTTTACCGAATTAACGGTAATATTCACCGTCGCCGCTGCCGAATCTAGCGCTCCGTCATTCACTATGAAAGTGAATGAGTCGGCGCCGTTGTAATTCGGGTCCGGCGTGTAGGTCAGATTCGGCGCACTTCCGGAAAGCGTTCCGTATGTCGGTCCGCTGACGATTGAATATGTCAGTGAGTCCAGATCCAGGTCGCTGCCGGAGAGTGTTACGGCAACTGCCGCGTCCTCGTTCGTGATGACGGATTGAGGGTTGGCGGTTGGGGCGGTTTGGCCTTCTAAATCATAAGTTCCTAAACCGGCGTTGGTGCTGATGCTGATAGCGTCAACCAAAAAACCGGATGGGACGACAAACTCAACCGCAAAGACAACCGAGTCACCGTAATCAAATGTAGAACCCAGTCCGCCCCAAACACTCCAGTCTAACATAGTGTTGCTTTGAATCTCTGCCAGTGATGGGCCGCTGTTATGGGAACTTTGCCGCCAGTCGCTATAAAAATAGCAGCTGCCAGAACTGAACGAACTCCATGTTCCGGCGCTTTGGGACGGCGGCACTCCGGTTAACGGACCGTGCCAATTTGGATTGTTGGCAAAGTTAAGGTCAAGGATGACCAAAACTTTTCCGGTACCATTGCCGGCAATTGAGATTCCATTAATATCATCAATGGTAAAATTTGCCGGCAGAGCGCGAATGCCCCCGCTGCCAATGCGAATTGTCCCGCTTCCTTCCCACGAGCTGTTGCCGCTCGTGCTTGTGTTGTAGTTTCCGGAAAATCCGGAAACCTCCGAACTGCGAATGGTGTCCGCCCCCACTTTCGTTACAGAGAGTAGAGCGATAACGACTAGCGCTGCATAGGTTCTGTTGTTCATGATAGTCCTTCCTTTTCTTTAGTATTGTTTGGGAATTGTTGCCTTATTCAATTTTAATGGTCATTCATTTGCCTTTTTAGGATAAAGTTAAAGCAAATAGAAGTGTTTGCATCTTAGTAGAAAAGCGGCTCTTTGTCAATATTGATTTATTTAATGTTTAGGGATATATTGAAATGAAACTCTTGTTGATAACTTGTGAGTTAAGAGGTGCTAATTTTTTCTTGACTTTTTTAGCGAAAGTTTTAAGATTTATATGCTTTATCCATACACCTTCCAGAATACCCCACACACCAAATTTTGGTGTGGGGGGATACCCTTACACCAAGATTTGGTGTTAGGATAAACCCTGCGGTGAAGGTGTTTGGATTTATAATACTTTATATAATTTTATTAACTTACAAAATATATGGTAAAAAATCTTCGCGGTTTTATTACCCACGCATTCCAAGGAGGAAAGATGCGAGCGCCGCTTGTTGTTTTGCTTTCCATAGCAATAATCACGGGCGGTGTTTTTATTTATAAAAATGTGTTCGCTGTTAGCCCGGTAATGCCGGCGACCGGCGGGACAAATGTTTCCATAGACACTACCTCTAACGAAGGCAGTGGAGCATGGACGACGATGTCAACCAATATCGCCATCCAAGAAGCTAATGGCGGTGATATTAAGCTGGGTATATACCGAGTTAGTTTACCGGCTGGTTGGGAGTTTGATACTAACTCGATCATTTCTATAGCTTCTGATGGTCTTAGTTTAGTTTACGCTCCGGTCAGCGGCTCTATAGTGCCGCATGCAACTTATTTTGAATTTAGAATTAATGGCGATACCGGTAGCCCGGAAAAATTAATTTTACAAAATTTGAGAGTGCGTCCAACCGGACAAGTGCCGTTAGCCGCGGCTAATATGTATATGACTTGTACTGATACCACCGTTACTTGCGGAATTGGAACAGACCCGGATGCCGTTGTAATGGGAGTAGGCGGGGATAATTTTGGCACATTAAGTTCGGTAGTTGGCGCTCCGGCAAAAACATACATAGAAACAGCGATTGCTGGCAGTGGCAACACGCCGCAGGAATTAACGCCGCAGTCACTGGTTGCAGGGCAAAGTTTAGCGGTAGCTTATTCTATTCGCCGCGACCAGTTTAATAACTTCATTAATAACTATGCCGCAACTTGGACAACGGAAAGTGAAACCGGCGGCGTTACCGATGCCGACATTACGCCTGCCGGAGATAATAAGAGCGCGACATTTACTTCTCATTTAGTCGGTACCGCGGTTATGCGCGCGAGCGTTAGTGGCACAACGGCTATGGATTCTGCTTTGATAACAGTTACGCCGGCAGCGCCGGGAACTCCGACGGCTGCGGCTGGACCGTTGATTAGCGCGGCGGAACAAACTGCTGGCGTTGCCGTGATTGTACCGCTGGGTACAAGTGGCGCTATTGTCGGCGATATACTGGAACTTTTACTTGACGACAGTCCTTTCACAGCGCCGATCACGAGAGTATTGGATGCGGCTGACATTACCGCGACGCAACATACCTTTACGGTTGCGAGCGGCCAACTTGGCGCCGATGGAGCAAAAGGGTTAACAGCTAAGGTTACAGATAACGGGAATGTCGGACCGCAAGGCGCGTCTTTGTCTTTGACTTTAGACACAGCCGCTCCTTCGGGATATGGCGTAGCGATTAATACCGATCCGGTAAATAATGTCAATCAAACGGCTTTCTCGTTTACTTTCTCGGGAGCGGAAGTCGGCGCGACTTATAACTATTCTATTGATGATACGACTATTGGCAGCCCGATAACCGGAAGCGGCGTTATCGCGACCACTGCCGATGTAATTAGCGGCATCAATGTTTCCACTTTGGATGACGACACTTTAACTTTAACAGTAACATTGACGGACCCAGCCGGAAACACAGGCGCGAACGCGACTGATACGGTAACGAAAGACACGGTGGCTCCGGTGCTTGCGGAAGTTACGCCGGTTACTAATCCAATAAATACGCAAACGCCGAGTTATACTTTTAGTTCTACTGAAGCTGGCGCGATAACTTACGGTGGAAGCTGTTCAAGCGCTATGGCTACGGCTTCGTCCGGAAACAACGCAATAACTTTCAGCACCTTAATCGAAGCGGCGCATAACGATTGTACTATTACGGTTACGGACGCAACCGGCAACATCAGTAATGTGCTAGATGTTTCTGATTTTACAGTTGATATAACTTCTCCAGCCGTTTCTCTTTCAACGACGGCGGCTGATCCGACCAATGTTTCCCCGATTCCCGTTACGGCTGAATTTTCGGAAAATGTCAGTGGTTTTGTGGTCGGAGATGTAACTGTTGGTAATGGTGCCGCTGGAAACTTTGTTGCAGTTGACGGGAATACTTATACCTTTGACGTTACACCGAGCGGACAGGGAGCGGTAACGGTAGATGTAGCGGGAGCCGTTGCAACAGACGCGGCGACTAACGGAAATACTGCCGCAACTCAACTTTCAAGAGTATACGACAGTGTGGCTCCGGCTGAACCGGTGGATAATGCTATTATACCTAACTTAAGCACATCGGTTATTATTAACGCCGCCACAGATTCAACGGTTGCCATTACCGGCACAGTTGAAGCGAATGCGACAGTAACTATTGTGGTTGACGGCACTCCCAGTAGCGTTACGACTACTGCTAATGGAACAGGTGTTTTTGGTTTTACTAATGCAAACTTAGTTTCAGCGGGGATTGCTGGAGGCAGCGATTATACGGTTTCAAAAGTAGTGAAACTAAAAATAACAGATGCTGCTACTAATAGCGTAACAACAACAAACGGCATATCCTACACGAGAGATACGGTAGCCCCCAGTGTTAACGCGGGGACAGATAAAAATGTAAACGCGCAAGCTACCCAGGATGCGACTGTGAGCGACGGCGGTTCAGGAGTCGCGACTTACTCCTGGACGAAAGAATCGGGCAGCGGGACGATAACTTTTGGCACGCCAGCCGTGGAAGACACAACCATCAGCGCCAATGCAGACGACACTTACACGATAAAACTGACCGTAACCGATAACGCCGGTAACAGCGCTTTTGACACGATTAGTTTTAAGTGGGACACAACAGCGCCGACGGTAGCTTTAAGCTATAATCCAGTCTCCCCGGTAGGCCCGGGAACACTAACTATTACCGCGACTTACAGCGAGCCGATTGCCGGAACCCCGCAAATTAGTATTAATCAGCCAGGCACGACAGATATAACGAATGCGGCGATGACGAGCAGCGACCAGACTGTTTGGACTTATGATTACACGGTTAACACTGCTAACGGAGGAGAGTATGTTGATGGCGATGCAACCGTGAGTCTTTCAGCAATAAACGATCCGGCAGGCAATGCCGCGGGAGCGCCGGCAAATACCACATTTGTTATTGACACGGGCGCGCCGTCCTTAACGGTAGTTGCCCCGGTCGCTGACCAGGTTATAAAAACAACGAACGGCACGGTTGCGATAGACACTACTATCGTTGACGCTACTGCATTCACTTGTGCGTATAAAGTGGACGCGGAAACATACCAAGCGACCGCTTGCGATGGAGATATCGTTAATGCCGGAGCTTTGACAGATGGCCGCCACACTTTAACAATTAAAGCCACTGACAACGGAGGTAACTTCACTGAAGCCAGCGTTTCAATCGTTATTGATAGTAATAATGATTTGACGGTTGGTTTAGGAGCAGAAGACTTCACGACTATTCAAGCGGCGGTTAATAAAACGACGAGCGGAGATTCCGTAACCGTAGCGGAGGGAACTTATGCCGAGAATGTTGTTATAACGAGTAGACCTAATATTACTATTCAAGGAGTTGGTGTTGGAACCGTTGTTGAACCAGCAAGCGGTATTGGATTTGCGATTACGAGTTCCAACGGCATAACAATTCAATCCCTAAAAATACATACAACTGGAACAAACGCTCATGGTGTTTGGGTAAGTGGCGGAACAGCCGTAAGCGGTCTGACCGTCAAAGACGATACTATTATTGTTGACGGATATTCAGCAGCCGTATATGGCGAGCAATCAAGCACCGCGCACTCTGGATGGTTAATTGGCGGGTCTGGTCATCCTAACATCATAACTATTAATTCCGGTGCAGGCGTTACCGGTGATGGATTGGACTTGCACGACGTTTCTGGTTCGGAAGTAAGTTACAACACAATAACTCTTAATAATCCTACCGACAGCACGAATGTACTTTGGACAAGCGAATTATCAAATATTAGCAACTTAATATTTAGTAATAATACCGTAAGCGGTTCTAGTGGAAGCGAAATTGTTTTTTTGGCTGATTTTTTGGAGAGCACAATACATGATGGTGTTAGTACTGGTGTCAGCGCGGTTACCATAACCGGAAATACATTTAACGCTTGGGGTTCGCGCGGCTTGCGCATTGGCGCGGGCGCTACGGGCGTAACGGTAAATAATAATGCATTCTTAGGTACCGGCATAGCGATAAAAAATGAAGACGCTTCAACAATTAATGCGGAAAGCAACTGGTTTGGCGATACTGACCCATCTGATAACGTTGACCCAGCGGTAGGCGCTATTGATTACTCACCGTGGTACGGAGCTAATTATGTGGGTGATGATCACAGCAGCGCTTGGACATGGTACGCAGGCGGCACTATGCAGGATGCGGTTGACGCGGCCAGCGCGAGCGACATTATTAATGTTACCGCCGGTACTTACACTGAATCGGTAACGGTTGATAAAGCTCTCACTATCCAAAAAGCAACAACTGCGCCAACCGTTAATGTTAGTGATAACTGGGCGTTTAAGCTGACGGCGGCTGACATTACGATTGACGGCTTTAATATAAATATTACTGCCGGCGGGTCAACTAATGACCAGGCGATAAGACTGGAAAACGCTGATAGCGCCGTTATTAAAAACAACACGATTATAACCAGTGGCGATACCGCTTTGGGCATTTGGGCGTGCGGTTCAAATAATGGCTGTAATCCCTCTGACAATGTGCAGATTTTGAGCAACACAATTACTGTCGGAGCGGTTGGTACTGGCATTTATTTGGATTATTCTAATCCTGGCTATGTTGGCTGGTTAATCGGCGGCAATGGGAACGCCAACACTATCAACGCGACAGTGGTTGATAACTCCAATCCAATTGAATTTTACGATGCCGCTGGAGAAATTTCTTACAACACAATCAATGGACGCGCTACCGGCGGCAATGCTATAACCGTTAAGGGTGTTAGTGGTAATGTTGCCGGCGCCATCAAGATAAAAAATAACACCATCAACGGCGGAGGCGGTTCGGGTATGGTCTTTGTCGGTTCAGATACGGCAAAAACAATCAATTCAGCCGACAACGAAATCAGCGGCAATACTTTCAGCAACTGGAAAGTAACTGACGGCGCGGCGATACGTTTAACCAACCAATCAGGCGCGACAGTTTCCGGCTTTAAGATTTTTAGCAATACCTTTACCAGTCCGGACGCGGGTGTTACTCCTTTGGCTAAAGATGACACGACAGCCGCAGCAAATACTTGGGATGACGGTACTACCGGCAACACTTGGAGCGATTATTCAACTAATGCCAATTATCCAGTCAACTTCTTAATTTTCGGTTCCGCGGGCGCGGTTGATCATTATCCAACAGGCCGTATTGATGCTGGTGCGTCAACTATAGGCGTCAATTTAGCTTCGCAGACAGCGGGGAGTAATATAACGGTTACGGTTACGGCGAAAGACGCGAGTTCAAATAATCTTGCGGGGGTAGCTGCCGCTAAAGTTGTTGTTGAAATGACTCCGGCTACCGGCAATACAATCACCCAGCCTGTCGGAGCAACCGATGTTAATGGCCAGACGACCGGAACAGTTTCTTCCACGAAAGCCGAAGGCAAGACTGTTTCCGTGAAAGTCGGCAGCGCTACAATCGGCTGGGTAAATATTATCGACACAGAAGAGGTCAGCTTTACACCGGCCGCAGTCGCGACCTTAACGGTAACAACCGCCCCTAATGATAATCCAATTACCACTGTAGAGACGGCGCAGATTATAGTTACCGGAACGGACACTTACGGCAATGTAGTTACTAATGACGCAATCACCCAACTATCAATGTCTCTGCCGATTGGCTCCGGATTTGTGCAATCACTCACGCCTACGGCAGGTGGTTTCACGAGCGGCGTATTTACCGCCACCTTAACTCCTGTTAGTTCTTTGCCGGGCGCCAGCGTTACAGTCAGCGTCAAAGCGGAGACGACTAACTTAAGTCCAAACATTAACGGAGTGCTGTCGGGAAGTTTAGTCATTAACGACGGAACGGCGCCGCAGGTTACCACCGCGCCATCGGTTGGCGCGAGCAATGTTTCTCGCACCATACAGCCGGAACTGACTTTTAGTGAAGTGATGGCAACCAGTACTTTTAGCAATATTCAGTTGCGTAAAGTTAGCGACGACAGTCCGGTAAGTCTGGTAGGCGGAGCGGCTAGCGTCGTTAATGACACGCAAGCCCGTATTGAACCGGCGAGCGCGTTAGATTATCTTACTCAATATTATTACTATATACCCGCTACCGTTACCGATTCGCATGGAGTGGCTTTTGTCGCCTGGACTGACTTAAATAAGTCATCTCATACTTTCACGACCGAAAATCATGAATTAGACGCGCCGTATGTAACGAACTGGACGCCGGCGGACGGAAGTAAGGATATAGCAGTTAATACCACAATCATTTTAAACCTTAATGAAAAGTTAAATTTGACTGCTAACACGGATTTGAGTGATGGTAAATTTAAACTAAGGAAATATGCGGCTACTGGCGAATTAAGCACTGATGTAGCAGGTAAGTATAGATATAATGGAGACAAGCAAGTGATTATTACACCAAACTCACCACTAACTTATGGCACGCAATATTTTATTCATATAATGGACACAGTGATTGATTTGGTCGGTAATTCATTTGGCTCTTCTTGGCAGTTTACTAATAGAGCGGAACACGAGTTTACTACCATTCAAGGTATGACTGTACAGGTGTACGCGGAAAAAACCGACGCGTTAATAAACAACGCGTATGTGGACGGCTGGCGGTATCGCTATGAAATGACGCTGAATACCACTGAAAACGGTTTATCAGTTGCATTCCCGACTGGCTGGCAGCGTTCCGGCGGCGGTGGAGAGATTTTACCGGACGGCAATATGCGTTTGTTGATTGACGAAGCTAACGGCGGTTCTATCACTGGCTTGTGGAGCGAGGGGTTAATTGCGGATTGCACCGGCAGCGGTAGTATTGCCTGTTACGATTTAAGCACTGATCACTTTGATCCGCCATCTGATATTGATAACTTAGACAGCAATCCCGATATAGCTGGTCGGCAAATAGTATTCTATGTCTTTACCAAGATTCCGGATGAGCCAGCGACACCAGCCGGCATTTATACCGCAAACTACAACATAGAAACATCCAGCAACTAAGAATAAAATAAAAACGCCCCGCAGTACTGCGGGGCGTTTTTTAATCCACACACCTTCCAATACCCCCACACAAAATATTATTGTGGGGGAATATCCAGCAGGAAGGTGTGAGGATAAATCGCGCCAGAATCGCGCCAGAATTTGACAGCTTTGCGCAAGTCTTTTAAGATACAAGTATGCGTATTTTAAACAAAACAATCTATTTAACCGCGGCGATGTTGCGGCGCTGGGGCTATCATTTCAATGAGGACGCGGACCCGCGCGTGCGGGCGATGAAAAAAGAAATTCAGGCTTTAGGCGGCCGCATTGAATTTAAAATTGAACAATACCCAGATGGCTCGTGGACGGCGGAGTCAGTTAATATTGACGGCGTGCTCACTGGCGGCGCTAACGCAAAGGAAACAGGTTCGTCTATTCGTGACGCTATTTTTACTTATTTTGGCATTCCGGCGCACCTGTGCAATGACACCATGCTACGGGCGGACAACGAACCGGTTACGCTGCGCCAGCACGTGTATGTCTAGCCATAGCTTTTCCGATATTACGCAAGCGCAATGGATTAAATGTTGCCGCAAGCTTGGTTTGATTATTGAGAGCGGCTTTGGCAAGGGGAGTCATGTTCGCGTCACACATCCGCAAACGCAAGCTAAATATACGCTGCAGCATAACCTGCACAAATTCATCAACATAAAAATATTTAAGAAATTGTTGGAATGGGGCTTTGACGAAGAGCGAATTTGGGAAGCGTTAAAGTAGTTACAAATCAAAACGCCCCGCAGTACTGCGGGGCGTTTTGTTATTACTTTGCCAAGATATAGGCGGAAGAAGGCCCTTTGCCGACGGGCGTTATAATTTTAAGCTTTTTTAATTTTTGCAGACATAGTTGGGCGGTTCTTTTCGGGCAGGCTAAAATATCAGCCGCGTCTTTAGCGGTAATTCTTCCCACCTGGTCTAAAAAATCCATGATTTTTAACTGTTCCGGGGTTAAAAATATTTTGGATTCTATGTTGTCATCAATTTTTTTCAGCGCCAAAGCAGTTACTTGTTGTTTGGTGCTGTCAATTTCCTCTTTAAATCCTTTTACGAAGTATTCCAGCCAGGGAGTAAAATCAATTTTTCTTTCTTCGTAATTTTTGCCGATATTAATGGCTTGATAATAAGCCGGTCGGTCCTGATTATAGTAATCTTCTAAAGCAAACAGCCGCCGGAAATCATAACCGCGCTGGTATAAAATTAAGGTAGCTAAAGCGCGGGCGGTGCGGCCGTTACCGTCGCTAAAAGGGTGAATGGCGGCAATTTCCTGATGAACGATGCCGGCGACAATTATCGGGTTTATTTCTTCCCGGTCGCTTTGTTTAATCCAAGCGATTAAATTTGACATCAGTTGAGGCACTTTAATTGCCACTGGCGCGGTATAGACGATTTCCGGTGGAACATTCAGGCGTTTTTTGGCAACATAAACTATTCCTTGGCGATATTGTCCCGATTGTTCTTTAGATAAAGTTTTATCAGTAACAAATTTATGAATCTTCAATATTATTTTTTCCGTCAGCGATTGTTTTTTTTCCACTACTTTCGTAATATACCGCAGAGCGGCTAAATAATTTTTTACTTCATAAATATCTCTTGCCGGCGCGTCTATCGGCTGGCGGCGTTCAAGCGCTTCCACCTGGCGGAGATTTAATATATTGCCTTCAATTTGGGTGGAGCTGTGAGTCATGCGGATCAAGGCTTGGCGCCGCAGTTTTATTTCTTGCGCAGGCAGAAGTTTAGCGCGTTCAATTACTGCTCTTGCCTCGGCAATAGCAGCTATCATCGCTACTATTTTGTTGGTTAATTTATATTGCGGGTTAAACATAGTCTCTTATTGTCATTATACGCTTTTGCAAAGAATCGCGCAAGAATCGCGCAAGAATCGCGCAAGATTGTTAATTTTTTTGTAAATGTCGTTTTAAAATAAGCGCCTTAATTTTAAAACCGCAAATATTGACAAAATAGCGCTTTAAAGCGTATAATGGAATAACTTTAATCTTTGAAGCAAAAATTATGAAAACGCGTTTTATCCTCTTTTTTTTAATAATCACCGCCCTTGCTTTGGCGGGAGTCTCCTTTGCCGGAAGCGCCTTTGCTTTAACCTACGAAGGGACAATCGGCGGCGGCGATGGCGCGGTTATCGGCGCGCCCAGCGCGCCTACTTCTGTGTCGGCGGTAGCCAGCGGCTACACGAGCGTTGATATTTCCTGGAGCGCGGTAGCGGGAGCAAGCGGCTACAAAGTTTACCGCAATGCTACTGACGGCAACTGGGACAGCGCGGCCCTTGCGACCACAACCACTGCTTCCACGACTTCTTTCGGCGACACGGCGCTTACCTCCGGCGCAACTTATTATTATAAAGTTAAGTCGTATAACTCCAGCCAAACTTCCGACTTTAGTTCAACCGCGTCTGCTGTTACGAACGCGCTTGGCGTACCGGCAAACTTGGCTGCTTCGGTGCAAAGCACAACCGCGATAAATCTAAGCTGGAGCGCGGTTACGGGCGTTGACGGCTACAAACTTTACCGCAACGACGGTTTAGTTGCCACGCAAGCCGGTTTAACTTATTCGGACACGGGATTGAGCGCCGGCACAAGCTATAGTTATAAAGTAAAGTCATACATCGGCTCGGTTGAGTCGGCGTTAAGTTCCGCTGTTTCCGCTACGACCCAGAGCGCGCCAGCCGCTCCATCCGGCGGCGGAGGCGGCGGCTCTTCTCCGTCAGCGCCATCATCTGTCAGCTCAAACAATGTTCCCTTGACGCTATCGGCAACGCAGACCGGAACCGTCAGCTATGCTTTCCCGGATTCTTCCAGCGCGAAAGTGGAAGTTCCGGCCGGCGCGGTCGGTTCGGCTACCACTTTCAGCGCGGCGCAGGGAACTTTAAACGCTGCGCAAACTCCGGTACAAACCGCGGGTGCGTTTATGGTCGGCGACAGCGTTTTTAACATAACGGCGCAGGACGCTAGCGGCAATTTGGTGCGTGATTTTTCCGGCGCTTTAACCATTACTTTGGCGGTGCCGGAACTGCCGGCGGACACGAACGATTTAGCGGTTTATTACTTTAACGACGCGACGGGCGCATGGGTAGAAGTTCCGGGGGCAAGTTTTAATCCAACCACCAAATCCGTAGTTTTCAGCGTCAATCACCTGACGACTTTTGCCATCTTCAAAGCGGCCGGAACGCCAGCCACGCTTGCCACTAATAGCCCGGGTAGCGGGCAGGTTTTGGGCGAAAAAATAACCGCCTCATTGAGCGGCGCCGTTAGTGATTATGTTTCCGCCCAAAAAAGATTATTGAAAACAATTGATAAAAAATTAACCAAGCGCCTGTCCGGCCGAATTTTACTGCAGGTGCAGGACAAGGGCGAAGCGTGGTATGTGGAGCCGGTTTCGCAAATTCGCTATTACCTCGCGGACGGGGCGCGCGCTTACGGCGCTCTGCGCAAGTTTGGCTTAGGCATTACCAACAAAGATTTGGAAAAAATTCCGGTCGGAATTGAGCAGAGATTTTTAGACACGGATACCGATGGTGACGGTTTAGCCGATAAATTGGAAGAGGGTTTGGGCACTGATGTCAGCAACACCGATACGGACGGCGACGGCGTTTCCGACTACGACGAAGCGGTTAAAAATAAAACCAATCCGTTAGGCGAAGGAAAATTAGTTTACAACACGCCTCTGACAAACCGCCTTAAAGGCAGAATCGTGCTGCAGGTAGAAAGCCGCGGCGAGGCTTGGTATATTAATCCGGTTGACGGCAAGCGCTATTACTTAAAAGACGGCAGCGCCGCTTACCAGGTTATGCGCTATTTATCTTTAGGCATAACTAACTCGGACATCCAAAAAGTCGGAATAGGGGACTTGTAAGCAATTATCAATGAACAATTACGAATTACGTTTTTGTAGAGGCGTGGCAACTTGCCCTGTCGGATGACTGGGGTACCGTGTCTCTTTTTGGGATCAGATCGTTTTGTTAAAGACGGGCTTGCCTGCCTAATTGCCCGCCAGCAACGCCGTAGGTAGCTATTGGCGGGTTGACAAATTTTTTTAGGTATGGTAAGACAAAAAGAAGTTTAAATAGGTCTTTTTTCCATAAAAAACGTTCTTTAGGAGGTAGTCATGGGAAATTGGGTGAAGTATCTTATAGACAACCCGGTAATTTTCGGGGCAATTTTGTTTTTGGTGGTCGTGGGAGCCGTTGCTTCCATCATTACCCTTTTTAAATCAGGAGGTGGAAGCAGCGCCCAAGGGGATTCTCAAGGCAGGCGTGCTGCCAAGAAGAAAGTTTACTTTCAGATTGCAGTGAGTAAGGACCCTAAGTATAAGGGCATTCCTGAAAATTTGAAAAATTTTCTGCAAAGTTGCGCCATTCCCGCTATTAAGGTGCACGCTGAATTAGGAGACGGCCGTTTAATGAAGGGAGATATAGCTTGTCTTGAGGTAGTAACCGGCGATACCCCCCCGCCAAGAGCCGATGTGCTGCTGGTTGTTAAAATCCAACACAAAGAAAATGATGTTTTTCTACAAATCATTCCTTTGAATAAAAGAACTGGTAAGGAGGTTGATGTGTCAGTGCCAACAGAGATAAAAGTCCCTGGCACCTCAATAACTGCCCTAGGGCAAGACCGGGTCATGAATAGTATCATTACTATTTTGACCGATGCGGTCAAAGGCAAGGCCGTGACTACTCTTGGCAGTAAAGGCAAGGCCGTGACTACTCTTGGCAGTAAAGGCAAGGCCGTGACTACTCTTGGCAGTAAGAGACAATCACGGTAAAATAGTTATAGAAGTCGCTTATTCGCGAGCCCGTTTCAGAAAGAGACGGGTTTTTTCTTTTTAGACAAATTGATAATTTTTTCTCTTTGCGCTACAATAAATCCAAACACCTTCACCGCAGGGTTTATCCTAACACCAAATCTTGGTGTAAGGGTATTCCCCCACAACAATATTTTGTGTGGGGGTATTCTGGAAGGTGTATGGATAAAACCATGAAGAAAAAAGCAAAACTATCCGCCAAAAAAAGAGCAAGGAAGTCCTCTAAGCAGGTTGATTTTTTAAAGTTGCTTGATTCGGACGCGGACGGGCTTTCGGACGCGGCAGAAAAAAAATTAGGCACGGATCCGCTCTCGGACGACACCGACCGCGACCGCCTTTCCGATTTAGCCGAAGTTAAGGTTTATCATACGAACCCGCTTGACCCGGATACGGATAAAGACGGCATTTCGGACGCGCAAGAAGTTCGGCTCGGGTTTGACCCCAATAGTCCTAACCCCTGGAAAGACATTTTTTGGCCCTACGCCGGCAATAGTTATAAGCCGTTTTTATTGCATACCAAACGGGCTGTTTTTTACAGCGCTTTCTTTTTGCTTTTAAAAGGCATGGCTATCGGTTTTGTGGGACTGTTGCCGCTGCAGGCCTTTATGATGCCGGATGTTTTGGCGCAGGAGCGGGATAAAATTTTAACGCTGGTGCGGCAGGTGCGCCGGGAACAAACGGGCGGCGATTTAACCGCTAACGAAAAATTAGCGACTTCCGCCCAAAGCAAGGCAGAGGATATGGTTAACTATCAGTACTTTAGCCATACGGGGCCGGAAAGCCACGATTTAATTTATTGGTTAAAGAAAGTTGACTATCAATACCGCTTTGCCGGAGAAAATTTAGCGATGGGCTTTAACGACGCCCAAAGCGTCGTCCGCGCTTGGGTCAAAAGCCCGCTGCATTATAAAAACATTATTGACCAAGACTTCTCCGAAGCAGGCCTTGGCGTTGACAGCGGCGAATATCAAGGCCGGCAGGTTATTTTTATCGCTAATCATTTCGGCGCGCCCTTGAGTGTTACGGCGGGAAATAAAAAGCCGGCTGACGCGAAAAAATTTCCGGCTACTCCGGATAAACAGCCGCGCCGGGTATTGGGAGAAAAGTTGGATGCGGCGGGAGGGACAAATGCCGATGAGGCGATTTATCAGCAGGAGCGTTCGTATGTGCTGTGGAAATACGACGGCGAGCAGACGACCTTTACCGCTAAAGCTTATCTTAAGGGCGAGATAACCGAAGCGGTAGTTTATTTGGACGACTATCAGATTATTTTGCGGCCGGACGGCGCCGAGCCCGATTTATACGCCGGCGCGTTAACCGTCAATAAGCCAATTGATAATTTTTTCCAAGTAGTGATTAATCCTGCTCTTATTATTAAAAATAAAGAGGGCGTTACCTTAACGGCGGCTATCCCTTGGTATCAGGTAAAATCCATCACGCCTCGTTTACTTACCCGCTACCAAGCGGCCAAAACAATGTTGCCGCGATCCGCCACCCCCCTCTTTTTAATGACGCGGCTGATTTTTGGCTTGGCTTTGGTTATTTTTAGCGCGGTATTGTTATTGACTATTTTTATCAAAGTAAAGAAGCAGTATCCGCACGTCATTATTCAGACATTGGCGGTTATTGGGCTATTGGCGGTTTTAATAAGTATTTAAGATTTATGATTTTAGATTTATGATTTATGAATAGTGAAGATTTAAAGTTGAGAACGAAGAAATATGCTTTGCGGATAATAAAGTTAGTAAGAGCTTTGCCAAACACTCCAGACGGCAGAGTTATAGGCAATCAACTTATTCGTTGCGGGACTTCAGTGGGTGCGAATTATCGAGCCGTATGCCGTGCCCGTTCCACCGCTGATTTTATTTCCAAATTAGGTATAGTTATAGAGGAGGCCGATGAAAGTGCGTTTTGGCTTGAGTTAATTATTGAAAGTGGATTGATGAAAAAAGAATTATTAGAGTCATTATTAGGAGAAACAAACGAAATAATTTCTATTATGGTTGCCTCGGTAAAATCTAGTAAAAGTAGAAAATAGATCTGAAATCCTAAATCATAAATCAAAAATCATAAATCATCGTATGACTTTTACTTTGCAGTTATTTTCTATTGTCATCTTAATCCTCTCCGCCTCAATCCACGAATACATGCACGCCTGGATGGCGGACCGTTTAGGGGATTCTACGGCGCGCGATTTAGGCCGGCTGACTATCAATCCGCTGGCGCATTTGGATTGGTTTGGCTCAATTTTTTTGCCGCTGCTGCTGGTATTATCCGGCTCTCCCTTAGTTTTTGGCTACGCGAAACCGGTGCCGTTCAACCCTTATAATCTGCGCGACCAAAAGTGGGGCTCGGCCAAAGTCGCGGCAGCCGGACCTTTAGGCAATTTTATTTTAGCGCTCTCGTTTGGTTTGGTTTTACGGACTGTCCCGGCGTTGGACCTGCAATTAGCCACCTTTATTTCCTACATCGTTATCATTAATTTGATATTGATGGTTTTTAACTTAATACCGATTCCGCCCTTAGACGGCTCAAAAGTAATAGCCGCCTTTTTGCCGTTTAACTGGCAACTGAAATATTTCCGGCTGGAGCCGTACGGAATGATGCTCGTAATATTTTTTATGCTGGTCGGGATGAACCTGGTTTGGTTTTTAGTTAATTTGCTGTTTCGGCTGATTGCGGGAGGATAGAGAAAGCAATATGCGTCTTTGATCTTTTACAATTCTAATTTAGCGGAAGGAGGCGATAGGGATGATAAAGCCAAAGGAATTGTCGCGAGCAGAAAAGCAACAGTTACTGAAAGAGGTAGCCGAATTTATCCCTGATTTAAAAAGCATGAGAGTCAGAATGCCGGCGTTAACCGCGGCGGCAGAAAGGTTTTTGTTGCGCCGGATAAAAAAAGGGGATGAGCGGGCGAAAATTTATTTTATCAGGTCTAATCAGGGTTTAGTGGCCAAAGTAGCTTGGCGCTGCTTTAATAAAGAAGGCCACAATTTTAAGTTTTTAGATTTAATGCAAGTAGGAAACATTGGCTTGCTGAAAGCCATTGAAAAATTTACTTTAGGTAGAAATTCCAAATTTTCTACTTACGCTACTTGGTGGATTAGGCAAGAAATTAACCGGGCGGTTAATAATCAAGGATTGTTAATAAGGGTGCCGGACAATAAAGCGTCAGACATGAGAACTTTTCTTTATCGGTGTAAAACGGACGGCAAGGAAATTAATACAAAAAGTTTGTCACGGCTTGATAAACTCGCTTTAGCCGCTTTGTTACCTTCATTAAGCTTGTCGGCATCTAAGGACGAAGCTAACCCGGGGGTGTCCTTAGAAAGGGTATTTGCTGATGATAAGCGGCAAAGTCCGCGGGCGAACTTAGAGCGGCAAGATCAGGACAAAGTTATAGAAATGCTGTTAGCGCGGTTGCCAAAGCGCGAACGATTAATAATTGAGGGAAGGTTTGGCCTTAACGGACATGATAAGTGTCTCACTTTAAGGCAGATGCAATCTATAATAGGAATTACCCGCGAGGGCGTGCGGCAAGCGCAAAATAGAGCGCTAGCACATTTGCGCCGATTAGCTGAAGAGCTTGGTCTTTCTTTAGAAAGCGTTGGTTTTTAATTTTTTTATTAAAATTATTAGCCAACGCTTTATTTATCCATACACCTTCCAGAATACCCCCACACCAAATTTTGGTGTGGGGGATGAATGGAAAGCGTGGATCTTCCCGCCGGGTTTACCCCTACACCAAAATTGGCGTTGGGGTTTAATACCCGGCGGTGAAGGTGTTTGGATTTATTTTGGTAATAATCGCCAACTTGACGCTCATTAGTTATTTTGCTAATCTAATGGTAGTTACAAATTATACACATAAAACACATAAAGTCCCTTTCGGGGATAATTTTTTTGTTACCTCCTAATTATGCCTACCATTAATCAGTTAGTAAGAAAACCAAGAAAGGTGCAAAAGGCAAAAACCAAAGCGCCGGCATTACAAAGCGTGTTGGATACCCTGCACCGCAAGCGCACCGAATTGCCCAAAGGCAATCCGTTTAAGCGCGGCGTTTGTTTAAAAGTAACGACCATGACGCCGAAAAAGCCGAACTCGGCTTTGCGTAAAATCGCCCGCGTCCGGCTTTCTAACGGGAGCGAAGTTACGGCCTACATTCCGGGCATGGGCCATAATCTGCAGGAGCACGCGATTGTTTTAATCAAAGGCGGACGCACCAAAGACCTGCCGGGCGTGCGCTATAAAATCATCCGCGGCGTGTACGACACGCAAGGCGTGCAGAACCGAAAACAAGGCCGCTCCCGCTACGGGGCAAAGCGACCAAAACAATAATTTTAATTTTGTAATTTTTAATTTTTAAATAAATCTTAAATTATAATTTTTAAACCTGCCTGCCGGCAAGCAGGAATTAAAACATTAGATATTATTTAAAAATTTTATTTATGCGAGGAAAACCAGCACCCAAAAGAAACATCAACCCAGACGCCCGCTACCATGACGGTGAAGTGGCCAAATTAATGAATTACCTTATGCGGGGCGGGAAAAAAACAGTCGCGGAAAAAATCGTTTATCGTTGTTTTGACATCGTGAAGGAAAAAACCAAGCAGGACCCGCGCCATATGTTTAATAAAGCGCTTAAGCAAGTCAGCCCTATTTTGGAAGTGCGCGGCCGCCGCGTCGGGGGAGCGAACTATCAGATTCCGTACCCGGTCCGGCCGGAGCGGCGTTTTGCGCTCGCCTGCCATTGGATGATTGACGCGGCCCGGGCGCGCAAAGGCCATTCCATGGCGGAAAAGTTAGCCGCGGAAGTTATGGACGCGGCCCGCGGCGAAGGCGCGGCGATGAAAAAGAAAATGGACGTACAGCGCATGGCGGAAGCTAACAAGGCCTTTGCGCATTTCGCTAGGTTCTAGAAAGACACGAATAGACACGAATAAATTAACGAATAGCCACAAATCACGAATTCATATAAATAATTTTTTTGTTTGTCATTCCTGCGGAGGCAGGAATCCAGAAGAAAATACGCGCAAGTTATTTGTTTTCGTAATTTTTGACAAAATTATTTCCACTTTCAAATTCATAAAATAATTATTGTAAAATTATTATTCAATTACTGTTTAATTTCCGTTTAATACCCTAATATCCAATAACTTTCTATGGATTATCCACTAGATAAAGTAAGAAATATAGGAATTATCGCTCACATTGACGCCGGCAAAACAACCGTTTCCGAGCGCATTTTATTTTATACCGGCAAAAAGCACAAAATCGGCGAGGTGCACGAGGGCGAAGCGACCATGGACTGGATGGAACAGGAACGCGAGCGCGGCATTACGATAACGAGCGCCGCGACTACTTGCTTTTGGAAAGACTGCCGCCTTAACTTAATTGACACGCCCGGGCACGTGGATTTTACGGCCGAAGTGGAGCGTAGCTTGCGCGTTTTAGACGGCGGCGTAGTCGTTTTTGACGGCGTGGCCGGCGTGGAACCGCAATCCGAAACCGTTTGGCATCAGGCGGAAAAATACAATGTGCCGCGCATGTGCTTTATCAATAAATTAGACCGCACCGGCGCGGATTTTTATAAAGACGTAGAATCAATCCATGACCGTTTAACTAAACATGCCCACCCCATCCAACTGCCCATCGGCATCGAGGATACTTTTAAAGGTTTAATTGATTTATTGGAGCGCAAAGCGAGAATTTATGAAGACGATTTAGGCACTAAGTGGCACGATGAAGACGCGCCGGCCGACATGAAAGATAAAGTAGAGGAGTACCGCGGACAATTAGTGGAGGCGATCGTGGAACACAACGAAGATTTAATGGGCAAATATTTAGCCGGCGAAGAAATAAGTCTTGAATCTTTACAGCAAGAATTGCGCGCCGCCGTGATTGCCAACAGAATAGTGCCGATTTTGTGCGGCAGCGCTTTAAAAAATAAAGGCGTGCAGTTTTTATTGGACGCGGTTTGCGCCTACCTGCCGTCGCCGCTCGATGTACCGCCTCTGGAAGGAACCGACGCGAAGAACCCGGAAAAAAAGATTGCCGTCCTTCCTGACCCTAACGAACCGTTCGCGGGATTAGCTTTCAAAATCGCCACCGACCCTTTTGTCGGTAAGTTGTGTTTCGTTCGGGTGTACAGCGGCATCCTGAAAGCCGGGTCATACGTTTTAAATACTGCGACTGACGATAAAGAGCGCATCGGCCGCATCGTTTTGATGCACGCCAACCACCGCGAAGACGTGCCGGAAGTGAAAGCCGGAGAAATCGCGGCGGTGATTGGCTTAAAAAATACCGTTACCGGCCATACCCTGTGCGACGAGAGCCGGCCGATTATTTTAGAAAGCATTACTTTCCCGGAGCCGGTAATTAAAGTCGCCGTGGAGCCAAAAACCAAAGCGGACCAGGAAAAAATGGGCATTGCTTTATCAAAGCTTGCCGAAGAAGACCCGACTTTCCGGGTAAACACCGACCAGGAAACCGGCCAGATTTTAATCGCGGGCATGGGAGAATTGCATTTAGACATTATCGTTGACCGGATGAAACGGGAGTTTAAAGTGGAAGCTAACGTCGGCCAGCCGCAAGTCGCTTACCGCGAAACGATTAAAAAAGAAGCGGAAGCGGAAGGAAAATACATCCGCCAGTCCGGCGGCCGCGGCCAATACGGGCATTGCTGGTTGCGCGTGAAGCCGCTAGCGACCGGTAAAGGATTTGAGTTTGAGGATGAAGTCAGGGGAGGCACTATTCCCAAAGAATATATTCCGGCAATTGAAAAAGGCGTCAAGGAAGCCAAAGAAAAAGGCATTTTAGCCGGCTACTCCCTAGTGGACATCAGCGTAACGGTATATGACGGCTCCTACCATGAGGTAGACTCTTCCGAAGCCGCTTTCAAAATCGCCGGCTCCATTGCTTTTCAGGACGCTTGCCGCAAGGCCGACCCTATTTTGCTTGAGCCAATCATGAAAGTAGAGGTAGTTACGCCGGAGCAGTTTATGGGCGATGTGGTAGGCGACATTAATTCCAAGCGCGGAAAAGTGGAAGAAATGGGCGAGCGCGGCTCAATCAAAGTAATTGACGCGAAAGTTCCTTTAGCCGAAATGTTCGGTTACGCGACGCAACTGCGTTCCATGACCCAGGGGCGCGCGAGTTACAGCATGGAACTGTTTGGTTATGAAGAAGTGCCGCGCCACAAAGCGCAGGAAATTATCGAAGGCCGAGGCGGCAGAAAGTGAGCAGCCAGAAGTAACCCGCCGAAAGCCAGGAAGGCATTCAGGCGGGCCCGCCTAGCTACAAAGTTTTTGGCGGGGGAGTAAGAAGCAGCAAAAATGATTAACAGTTGACTTTTAATGGCGGAAAGCTATAATCTTAGTAATAAGTTGTTAGTTTAATTAGCTTAAATATATGCATAACCAACTGGACAGAATTATCAATTTAGTAAGGAAGACGGGCGATCGGCTGGTCGTCTTGGATCGTGATAATTTGCGTAAAAGCTATGTAGTAATGGACATTAAGGAATATGAAAGGTTAGTAAATTGTTGCGGTCTGGGCGACTGGAAAGAAGACGAGAGTGAAGCCGGCGAAGACGAAGAAGATTATGAAGGCTATGGAGACAAACTTTGGCGGGAGGACGAGGACGGGGAAGACGAGGATTGGGATTTTAAAGCAGAGGATATTTTTAAAGATCAAGACGATGAATTTGACAATCTGCCCGATGGCGGCGAGTTTGACTTTGGGGAGCCGCCGCTGGTTAAAGCTGCCGACGAGCGTCAGCCGGAAGCAAAAGATGATTTCGTGCCGATAGGCGATATTTTCAACGAGGTTGACAATAATTGGGAGTATGGTACAATAAAGCAAAATCTAAAAGAAAGCAAAAAAAACGGCGGTCAAAGGAGGGGTAAGTGGGAAATCGCTCCCGAAATTAAAAAAACAGCGCCGGCAGACACTGCCGCGGAGGAAGATGACCGCTATTATTTAGAAACCATATAAGATTTGGTTTTTTTACTTTATCAACATTGTTTATTAATAATTTAATTAAGGGATAAAAACATGACTGCACAATTTGAACGCAATAAGCCGCACATTAATGTCGGCACTATCGGCCATGTGGACCATGGCAAAACAACTTTAACCGCCGCTATTTTAAAGGTACTGCGGGGGAAAGGTTTTAACGCTCAAGAAAAATCAGTTGACCAAATAGACGCCGCTCCGGAAGAAAAAGCGCGGGGAATTACCATTGCTACCGCCCATGTGGAGTACGAATCAGCCAAGCGCCACTACGCGCACGTTGATTGCCCCGGACACGCCGACTACGTAAAAAACATGATTACCGGCGCCGCCCAAATGGATGGCGCAATTTTGGTAGTGAGCGCCACCGACGGCCCGATGCCCCAGACGCGCGAACACATTTTATTGGCTAAACAAGTAGGCGTTCCTAATATCGTCGTTTTTTTGAATAAAGTTGATATGGTTGAAGACAAAGAATTAATTGATTTAGTAGAGGAAGAAATCCGCGATTTGTTAAAGAAATATGAATTTGACGGTGATAATACGCCGATTATCCGCGGCAGCGCCTTAAAAGCTTTGGAGGACCCGAACGGCGAGTATGGCCAAGCGATTTTAGATTTAATTAACACTTTGGACGAAAAAATCGCCGAGCCCAAGCGCGAAATTGACAAGCCGTTTTTGATGCCGATTGAAGACGTTTTTTCCATTGAAGGCCGGGGTACTGTCGTTACGGGCAGAATAGAACGCGGCATCATTAAGACAGGCGAAGAGGTGGAGATAATTGGTTTACGCGATACGCAAAAAACGACCATTACCGGAGTGGAGATGTTTAATAAAACTTTGGATCGGGGCCAGGCAGGCGATAACGCCGGCGTGCTTTTGCGGGGCACGAAAAAAGACGAAGTAGAGCGCGGCCAAGTGCTGGCTAAACCAGGCACGGTTACTCCGCACACGGAATTTGAAACGGAAGTTTATATCTTGACTAAAGAAGAGGGCGGGCGCCATAAGCCGTTTTTCAAGGGATACAAACCGCAGTTTTATATTCGGACAACCGATGTAACCGGCGAAGTTGGCTTACCGGAAGGAACGGAAATGGTAATGCCGGGCGATACTATCAACAAAATGGTCGTTAAATTAATCTCCCCGGTCGCTTTGGAAGAAAAGCAACGTTTTGCCATCCGCGAAGGCGGTCATACGGTAGGCGCGGGCGTGGTAACTAAAATTATCAAGTAAATAAAGACATTACATGAGCATCACCGAGGCAACTAAGAAACAGCCGGCTGATACAGCCGTCGCTGAAGATAATAGGCAGAAAATCAGGATTAAAATCCGCGCTTACGATTATAAAATTATCGATCAGGCGGCCAAAACCATTATTGAAACCGCTCGGCGCAGCGGCGCGCAAATATTCGGCCCTATTCCCCTGCCCACCGCCAAGAGAAAATACACCGTGAACCGCTCCACTTTCGTGCACCGCAAATCCAAAGAGCAGTACGAAATGCGCGTCCATAAGCGGCTGATTGACATTATTGAGCCGACGGCCCAAACCGTAGAGCTCTTAACGAACTTAAGCTTGCCCACCGGAGTGGATGTAGAGATTAAAATGTGAGTTCAAAATTGCGTTATAGATTTGAATATCAAAATATCATTGGATTGTTGCCGTAACCTTCCGCCATAACGCGGGAGAAGCGCGGTAATGAGAAGATGACATAGCTAAGGATAAAAAAGAGCAATAACTACAATAAAAAATGAAGTTAACCAAGATAGTCGATTCTGGTGCTTTGTTGTAGTGCCAGTTTTTTTTAATATAAAAAGTTTGTACGGATTTCATTCAACCGTTTGAATATTTATGAAGTTTATTTTAGGAAAAAAATTAGAGATGACGCAAATTTTTCAGGATGACGGCACGGTGGTGCCGGTAACGAAAGTGCAAGCCGGGCCTTGCGTTGTCGTGCAGATTAAGAACGCGGCGGTTGACGGCTATACCGCCGTGCAGTTTGGCTATGGCGAGAGGAAAATAAAAAACATTGCTAAATCCCAGCAAGGGCGTTTATCGGATTTGCCTAAGGTTAGATATTTGCGGGAGATGAGAATTAAAGATGCGGCCGCTCAAGCCGAACTAAAGCGCGGCCAAATTATTGATGTTTCCAGTTTTGCCCCCGGCGACATCGTTGATGTTACCGGCACGAGCAAAGGGCGCGGTTTTCAGGGGGTAGTTAAGCGCCATGGCTTCCACGGCATGCCGGCAACGCACGGCCACAAAGACCAGTTGCGGCATTCTGGTTCCGTGGGCGCCAAGGGACCGGCGCGCGTGTTTAAAGGAACGCGCATGGGCGGGCAGATGGGCGACGAACGAGTAACCATAAAAAATTTATCCATTACCCGGGTTGACGGGGATAATAATATTTTATATATCACCGGGGCGGTGCCGGGAGCGCGCAACGGGCTATTAATCATTAAAGGCGCAGGGGAAATGCAGATAGTTGAAAGTCAGGAATCATTGAAACATGAAAGCATTAAAACATTAAAACAAGCAGGCGATAAAAACGATGCGGTGGGGCTGATTAATGATAATAAGGACAGCCAAAATAATACTGAAGGTGAGGTTGTAGCTAAAGAATTATTGTAAAGTATGAAAGTCAAAGTTTATAATCAGCAAGCGGAAGCAGTCGGCGAGCAGGAGTTAAATCCGGCCGTGTTTGCGGTGCCGGCATCGGCGGCGTTGGTGCATCAGGTAGCGGTGGCGCAAACGGCCAACGCGCGGCAAACGCTCGCCCACACTAAGACCAAAGCCGAAGTGCGCGGCGGCGGCCGCAAGCCTTGGCGCCAGAAAGGCACTGGCCGGGCGCGAGCCGGCTCTATCCGCAGCCCTTTATGGAAAGGCGGCGGCGTAACCTTTGGCCCGCGTAAGGACAGGAATTTTGCCAAAAAGATTAATATTAAAATGAAACGAAAAGCGACGCTGGGCGTTTTATCCGACAGAGTGCGTAGCGGCAATTTGATTTTAGTTGATAAGTTAGAGCTGCCGGCCGCCAAGACGAAACAAGCCGCGGCCATTATCGCTGATTTTTTGCACAAAGTGTTTATTGCCGATAAAAAAACCAAACCAGCCAGCCCCGCAAGACAAGCAAGCAAAAAAACCAGCATACTGATAATGATTGCGGATAAAAATGAGCCGGTTGAAATAGCGATGAGAAATTTAGCCGGCGTTAATTTAATCAAGACAAATAATATTAATATTTTGGATTTATTAAAATACCGGAATATAATGTTAACGGTGGCGGCGGCGCAGCAGTTGGAGAAGCAATACAGCAAACAAGTAACAAGTAACAAGTAACAAAAAGATACTTATGAGCATATTTGGTAAAAAACAAAGTAATGTTAAGCAGGCAGCGAGCGATAAAATGCCGGAGCCGGTAAGCATGAAGGACTTGTATGGAGGCGAAGGGGAAAAAGCAGCCGCTGCTCCGTCCCGAAGCGTAAAGCTTGCTACCCGGCAATATGCTGATTCGTATCGCGTGCTAGTTAAGCCGTTAGTGACCGAAAAGGCGGCTAAAATCGGTACGCAAAATAAGTACGCTTTTGTGGTGGCTATCGCCGCCAACAAAATTATGATTGCCCGCTCCATTGAGCAGGTGTACGGCGTTAAGCCGGTTAAGGTCAATATTATCAGATTGAAAGGTAAAATAGTCAGCAGCCAACGCTTGCGCGGCAAGCGAAAGGACTGGAAGAAAGCAATTATTACTTTGCCGGCCGGAAAAAATATTAATATTTACGAAGGAGTGTAGCTAAATGTATGGGAATTAGAAAAGTAAAACCGATAACCAATGCCTTGCGCCAAGCGACTTTTGACGATTTTTTAGATATTACCGCAGTTAAGCCGCTAAAGCAGCTGACGGTGCCGAAGAAAAAAAAAGGCGGCCGTAATATGCAGGGCAAAATTACCGTCCGGCATCAGGGCGGCGGAGCCAAGCAGCGGGTGCGCTTGATTGATTTTAAACAGGATAAGTTTGATATCCCCGCGACGGTGAAAACGATTGAATATGACCCAATCCGGGGGGCAAGAATCGCCTTATTATATTACCGCGACGGAGCCAAGCGCTATATTATCGCCCCCGACGGTTTAAAAGTCGGCGATGCGGTAATGAGTTCGCTGCAAAAGCAAGAGATAAAAATCGGCATCCGTTTGCCGCTTAAATATATCCCGGTAGGAATTGAAGTTCATAATGTGGAGTTAGTGCGGGGCGCGGGCGGGAAACTCGCGCGGGGCGCGGGGAATTTAGTGCAGGTGATGGCCATTGACGGCGACAATATCCAATTAAAGCTGCCTTCGGGAGAAATCAGGTTAGTCAAAGGCGATTGCCTGGCTACTATCGGAAAAGTCAGTAATCCTGATTGGCGTTTAATTTCTATCGGCAAAGCCGGCCGCCAACGGTTATTAGGGATTAGGCCGACCGTGCGCGGTACGGCGATGAATCCGGTTGACCATCCGCACGGCGGCGGCGAAGGCAAGCAGTCTATCGGTTTGAAAGCGCCAAAAACGCTTTGGGGCAAAAAAGCTTTAGGGGTGCCGACCAGAAAGCCAAAACCATCAGACAGGTTGATTATACAGAGAAGGAAGAATAAGAAAAGAAAGTAAAAGTTAGTTAATCAGTTGATTAGTTAATCAGTTACTTAGTTCTCGCATTCGTAATTCTTAATTTTTAATTCATAATTCATTTTCATGTCCAGAAGTTTAAAAAAAGGTCCTTATGTGAATGAGGATTTAATGAAGAAAATTAACAAGGCGCGGCCGGAAGATAAGACCATGATCAAGACATGGGACCGAGCTTGCACGATTACGCCGGAGATGGTAGGTTTTACTATTGGCGTTCATAACGGCAGACAGCATCTGCCGGTAAGGGTGGTGGAAGATATGGTTGGCCATAAATTAGGCGAGTTTTCGCCCACCAAAAAGTTTATTGTCCACGGGGGCAGGAAAGCCAAAGAAGAAGAAAAGGAAGCGGCTCAAAAAGCGGCCGCCGCCAGTACCGCCACCGTCGCCGCTCCGCCTAAAACGGCTTAATTATTTTTTATATGCAGACCAGCGCCAAGGTAAACAATCTTAGAATTTCGCCGCGCAAGTTGCGGCTAGTGGTTGATGTCGTTCGCGGTCTGCGGGCAGAGGAAGCCTTGCAGCGTCTGCGTTTTCTGAATAAGGCAGCCAGCCAGCCGGTAATCAAGTTGATTCGTTCCGGAGTGGCTAACGCGGAGCATAATTTTGAGTTAGCTAAGGATAATTTATATGTTAAAGAAATCAGAGTTGACGCCGCGGCTACCTTAAAGCGCTGGATGCCGCGGGCGCACGGACGCGCTACGCCGATTCGGAAACGAGGCAGCCACCTTAGTTTGACTTTAGGAGAAATAAAAGACAGCGGCGTCAAAACAGGCAAAAAACCAGCGGCGGAAGCGCCGGTAAAATTAACCGAGCTGGATAAAAAGCCGGCGGAAGCGATTAAACCGGAGCAGATAACCAGCGCCCAGCAAGACGTTTTCGATACGGAAGCCAAAGACACTTCTGCCGAAGCAGTTAAGGAAATACAGGATACGCGGCGCGAGGGCCGTCGGGGGCAGGCCAGAATGGAGGGAGGGCGCAAGGGTTTTGCCAGCAGAATATTTAGAAGGAAGAGCGGATAATTTTAATAATTTTAATTAAGTAGTAAAAAGACATGGGACAAAAAGTACATCCAAAAATTTTTCGCACCGGCATCATTTATTCCTGGCCGTCAAAGTGGTTCAGCACCGCTCGTAATTTCCCCTCTAAGCTCAAGCAGGACGTTGAGATTCGCCGCTTTCTCATTCATAAATTAAGAGAAGCCAGCGTGGATAAAGTAGAAATTGAGCGCGATGCCCAGAAAATCACCGTCACGGTTTATACCGCTAAGCCCGGCTTAATTATCGGCCGGGGCGGCGCGGGAGCGGA
>Ga0209542_10004496_pt1 | contig 28698 bp, 26 predicted proteins | sample RifCSPhighO2_01_FD_184028 | JGI IMG/M metagenome (GOLD analysis project Ga0209542, IMG submission 184028) | Soil microbial communities from Rifle, Colorado - Rifle CSP2_plank highO2_0.1 (SPAdes) (version 2) | ecosystem: Environmental > Terrestrial > Deep subsurface > Rock core/Sediment ...
TTGCTTCATCATGAGCTAAAAATGGAATAAGAGAAGCTGAAGTTCCAACTATTTGTCTTGGAACTACGTCTATATATTCGACCAGGCTTTGGGGAGCAGTCATGAATTCACCTTTGTAGCGAACCGGCACTGTATCTTCTAAAAAGTATCCTTTTTCATCCATTTGGACCTGAGCATGCGTGATGTAGTGATCTTCTTCATCGTCTGCAGCCAGGTAAACTATTTCATCCGTAGCGCGACACTTGCCGTTTTTGTCTTTGTCTACCTTTTTATACGGAGCTTCCAAAAAACCGTAGTCGTTGATTCTGGCATAAAGTGACATATAGGTGACAAGACCAATGTTGGGACCTTCCGGAGACCTAATCGGACAAATTCTTGAATATTGGGAATGGTTGATGTCTCGAATGGAAAATGCGGCCCGTTCACGAGCGATACCACCGGTTCCCATTACAGTAAGTCTTCTAAGATTGTCGAGTTCTGAGAGCGGATTTGTCTGATCCAGGATAGTTGAAAGCTGTGAGGATCGGAAAAACTCGTTTACGGCAGAAATTACCGGACGGGCATTAATTAGGGATGAGGGAGCCGGTACTGTGTCCGTTGGTGTAAGGCTCATTCTTTCACGAATAACTCTCTCGAGCCTCAAAATACCAATTCTGAAAGCGTTATCTGCTACAAGCTCGCCTACTCTTCTCACCCGTCTATTTCCCAAATGATCGATGTCATCTACTTTGCCCTGACCTGCAATAAGATCGAACAAGTATGTGATGGCTGCTACGAAATCATTGGGTGAAAGAGTATAAATTTCTTCTTCGCTTCTTTCTTCTTTTGAAAGGTCTTTCTTGATATTTGCCAAACGCTTTTCTACTTTGTATCTTCCTACCCTTCCTAAAGAGTATCGTCTGGGATTGAAAAACATATTATCTAGTAAAACTTTGGCATTATCGAGAATGACGTGATCTCCCGGTCGCATTCTTCTGTAAATTTCCAAAAGCGCTTCTTCTTGATTCGTGGTGGTATCTTTCGTAAAAGTATTGGTGATTAATTTTCGGAAATTTTCTTCTTTAACGTGGTCAAATAACTTCCAGATTTCTTCATCGGTGGAAAAGCCGATAGCTCTTAAAAATGTGGTCATCGGAAATTTTCTGCGTCTGTCTATTTTTACAGTAATGATGTCGTTTTTGGTTATTGCAAATTCTAACCAAGAGCCTCGCATCGGGCGAATCTCGCAACTGTAGAGGACTTTACCTGTTGCAGGGTCAATTTCTGCTCCATAATAGGCACCGGGAGCCCGGACGAGCTGGTTGACAACTGCGCGCTCAATTCCATTTATGATAAAGGAGCCTTTGTCCAGCATTACAGGCAGATCGCATAAGAAAACTTCCTGGGTGTTTTTGGCTCCCGTTTGTTTGTTTAAAACTGTTGCTTCGACTTTGAGGGGAAGATCGTAGGTAATTCCTTTCTCAATTGATTCTTCGGGGTTATGTTTTGCCTTTCCAAAACTGTACTTTCCAAAGGAAAGTGTAAAGTTTTTGCCTGTAAAATCATCAATTGGGGAAACCTCGTTTATTATTTCCGAAATACCGGTTTCTAAAAATTGGGCAAAGGATTCGCGTTGAACCTGGACTAAGTCCAATGATTCTAAATTTAAATTGGAAGGTTTTCCCCAGTTTACTCTTTTTGTCACAGGATTAAATATTTTCTTATTGCGGGTAGGGGATCACCACGACCAAAAGGGCATCGCCGAGCCCTATTTGACTACTTATTGATTGGGATGATCCACAGACAATTTGACAACAAAACCAAGAAGGTATGCAAAATACCCCCTTGATAAGGATTTGTCTGGATCAATTTATATCACTTTTGCCGAAGCTGTGTCAATAGTTAATTTTTATATTTTATAGAAAGTCTTTTATATTTTGGGCGTGTTCGTCGGCTGTTTTGGCGTAATGAATTTTACCTTCTGTGTCGTGCAGGTAAAACATATAGGGTGTATCTGCCGGCTCGGCTGCAGCGCGAATTGATTCAAGTCCCGGATTGGAAATTGGTTTTGGAGGCAGGTCCGGGTGTAAATAGGTGTTGTACAAAGATTTAACGGCAGTGTAATCTCCCTGTGTGACTGACGGCCACCATGAATTTTTGGCACTGTCATAGCCTTTGGCGTATTGGACAGTAGCGTCAACTTGTAAGGCAATGCCTGCATTAAGACGATTCACTAAGACTCCTGCTATTATTGGTCTTTCCTCATTACTTTTGGCCTCTCTTTCTATTAATGATGCCAGAATCACTACATCTTCCTGGGTAAGATTATTTTTGGCTCCTTTAAGTAAGGTTTTTTTGTCGACCTTTTCGTCAAAAGTAGTTTCAAGTCTTGTTGCGATATCCTGAGCAACCGCGTCTTTTGCAATCAAGTATGTATCTGGAAACATGTGTCCTTCTTTGGCAGATTTTATAAATTCTTTTTTGTCGAATTGGTACTTCTCGTTATTGCCCGAATTGAGCTTTTTATCAATAATGTCCGCCATTTCCTCAACTCTGACCCCTTCGGGAAAAGTGATCCAAACATCGATTGCCCCGTGAGTTAATTCCTTGGCGATTTCTCTTGACGACAAGTTTTTCGAAAGTCGGAAATCACCAGCCTGGATTGTTTTACCGATTCCCGACTGGGCAACGTAGAGCCTGAAGGCAAGAGCGTTTCTTACAAGATCTGCCTCTTTCAGGTTTTGGGCAATTTGGGTGACGGGTTGGCCGGGACTTATTACAAAGATTTGGGGTGTTTCGTCTATAGAAACCGGCTGCAGGAGACGGTTATAGTAAAGATTTAAGGCGATGGGAGTTAGTATCAAAACAACAAAAAGAATGGCGAAGAATATAAATTTACTTAAGTTCATGCTTCTGTTAAATTAGCTCTTCTGTATCTGCCTTTTCTTTTATCGAAAATGAAAATGCGTCCGCATGTGCAAACAACCTTTTGACTGTTATCTTGCCTTTCGAATCTTCTTCCCAAAGTTAGATTGCGTCCGCATCCGACACATTTACCTTGAAGCAGGATCCATGCCTGTATGGGAGCAAGTATACGCTTAATCATAACTTTATTTAAGGAGACAACCTACGGTTTTCTCCTTAATATTCCTCTTTCCCTTAAAGGATAAGCAAAGCTTGCGGTCCTCATCAATTTCATTGATTGCGGGCCTTAAATTTAAACTAGCTAAGCTAGATTTAAATTTGGGATTATATTTGAATAAGAATCTAATCACTAGAATCTAGATAACTCTGCAATATTATGGCAGCTGCGATTTCATGTTGTCTTTGGCTGCGTTTAGTCTTTGCGACATTCAGTTTAACCATAGTTTCAGTCGCCTGTCTAGATGTTAATGTCTCGTCCCATAGAACGACTTTTATGTTTGGCAGGGTATGTTGAAGTTTCTTTGCAAAATTTGTAAACATAGGCTTTATTTTTCCTTCAACGAAACCTACGACAACCGTGTCGATTTTTTCTTGATCGATTATGCGAATAACCTGTTTTTGCGCTTCCTCTATATTTTTGTGCGAAATGGTCTTGTAGGGAGATGCGAGAAGGCTGTCAGAAGTTGCAAGGCCGGTTGTTTTTTCGCCAAGGTCGACACCAAGAATCATTGGTTTATTTTACAGCAAAAGTGAAATTTAGATGAGTTTTTCGCGGACTGCGTTGGCAAGTTCTCTCAGTTCGGAAAGAGTCATGGTTTCGATTATTCCGAATGTTTTTTGGATTTTGTCCGGAGAAGGTTCAGTTGTGGCGATAGCTGTCCTGCCTCGTGGAGGTTCTCCTCCTTTTGAAGAAGTGGGTTTTGGTTCAGCTCGAGACCTTCTTGGTGCCCTTTCTGACATAGATAGATTATACAGACTAAGTCAAATATCTTCCTCGCATTGCGAGCGATATTTTTACTTTGTCAAATAAGACCGGTGATTACAACAAGCCTCTTGGTACTTGTGCCCGGGGGTACGCAGGTCATTAGTGTCAGATTTCTGCCGTTTTGGGAAATGGGTGAAAGTACAGAGAGATCTTTTGGGTCGACTACTTTTGAGTACTGTACTGTAAAGTGCAGGGTTTTCCCTTCAACCGTAACATAAATATCATCTCCAACCTCCAGGTCCGAAAGTCTCGTAAAGATTGCCCTGTAATTTTTGGGGTCATTAAATTGAGGCAAGACGGAATGTCCTGTTATAAAACTATTTCCAACATCGCCGGGAATTGCCGTTCCGGGGAAAAGTGCGAGGCTTTTGGAAAAATCCGTGGAGTCGACTTTGACTTTTGCCTTATCTATCTTTAACTTCGGGATAGTTATAGTGAATTCGTCCGGTCTTGGCTCCTTTGGTTTATAAGTTGTAGAAAAGTAGGAAAATCCATCTGGTTCTGTGACGACCTGAATATTGTTTTGAGGGATAGACGTACCTGAAAGTACCTGACCCTGGGGTATTGGAACTTCCTTTATTTTACTGGTTAGTCTGGGTAGGGTGATAAGCTGCCATGAAAAGTAGGGCCAGACAGAAAACACTATTGAAATTATACCTATTGATAAGAGGGTTAATGCGAAGGTTCGATCTTTTTTTCTGGCGCGAGCGACTTTTGCTGCAGTATTTTCTTTAATGTAAACGGCAAGCGGCATTGGGGTAATACCAAATCTTAGATCTCAAAGATCAAAATTACAACTTAAATCTTAAAGTTTTTAGATCTAAGATTCAGATTTGAAATTTGCGATTGGTCCAGTTTTCTTTCGAGAAAGAGTTTTGAATTAAATTTCAGCTGGTTTCTATTTTGAATGTTATTCTATCTTTTGCACGCGGGAGAGAAAAGATAAAGGGCAAGGTGGGTGAGAAATTTATCTGGACATCACTTGCTTGACCTGTTTCCAAAATTGCTGTTCTTGCAGCTTTTATACTCTTACCTGCAATTTTATTTTTCAACTCGTCCTCGTTAAATTTTGGAACTAGACCAATCTTAATTTTCCCCAAAAGTCTTAGTTTATCATCATCTTGTTTTGAGGTGAGGCTTGAAATTTCTATATTTTCCGGCCTGGCTTCCAGTTTTTCGTCTATATCTTTTTGAACAATTTCCGCCAAAAGTTTTTTAAGTTCACTTTCGTCGTAAGTAATTGCTTTTGCTTCGACTTGCATGTCCAGGTTCAAAATGGCAGCTTCTTCATCCTGCTTTTTGTCAAATTGTTTTTTTATGACCATAATGGTTACGGCGTCATCCTGAATCTGATTCGACCCTGCTTTATTTTTTAAATCTTCTCTGGCTTTTTGGGACAGTGTTTCCGTTAAGGACTTCTCCAGTTTATTCATATCATCCAGGGTAACAACTGTGGCCTGACGTTCAGAACCCCCTGAAAAAGCACTTGCTGCCTGAGCAGAGTAGGAAATGGCATCGAATTGCTGAAATGTGAAGTCTGTTCCGGAATCAATGTTTCCGGCAGGGCCGACTTCAGTCGCCGTGGCAGTAGTTTTTGCCTCTCCAGGAGTAGAAGCACTGCGAGATGCCACTTCAACATCAGAGTCTAAAGTAAATTTCACTCCGTTTTTAGTTATAATTCCGGTTTTAGATGTGAAAGTTTTTGGTTGTGTGGTCCAGTTAAAAATGTTCGCCTCGCCTTTTGCCGGATCACCTATCTTTTTGGAACCTGATGTGACGACTTTCTGACTTCCATCTCCTGATCCAGAGACAGAATTTCCGGGAATCTGACTTCTTGCCGCATCAAAACTTCCACCATCTACTACGGCCGCTGCAAAATCCAGCTCTTGGGGTTTGGAGGTTACTTTGATTGCGACTTCCGCTTTAGTTATAGTAAATCCGGCTATAAATCCTGCAACTAAGATAAGAATAAATACTGCAGCCAACCCAATCGCTATTTTTTTCCCTGCGCCGCCACCTCTCAAAAGCGCTCCTATATCAGGAATCGTGATTGGGATAAAACTTAAGGGATTAATACCTTTTTTTTGGTGGTGATGTTGTGCGGGAATATCTACTTGCGAGACTTGCGGGTTTGGCGGAGCCGGAGTTAGGTTCTGAATTTCTGATTCTACGGCATAATCTTCCGTGGGTTTTTCTTGTTTTGGAGATTCTTTTTGTTGCGGCTCGTCCTTACGCAGAAGAATGTCTTCTCCCTCTACAAACCCTAACTCGTTTGCTGCGGACTGGAGTGATGTTGGAGTTTTAGATTCACTTTCTCCGGTTGGTTCAAAGCCCAGGATATCCGCAGCCTGAGCGTAGGCAACAGCTCTTACTAATTCATTGTCATCTAAAAAATCAACTTTTGGTTCGTGGACGAAAATATCTTTCCAGTCATGATTTGCTATCTTTTCTGCTAAGGGTGACGATTCTCCAATTCCATAAACAATAATTTTTGCCGGGAGTCCGTCTCTTCCTTCCTTGAGCTGATTGGTGAGTTTCTCTATTTTTTCGATATTAATTTGAGCTTTGGAAGTATTTGTTTTGGTGATGGTGTTATTTTCCAGGAGATGAACTTCGCAAAATTCACTGAAAATCCCAATTAAAATTACGTTCGGAGTTGTCGATTCTTCAATCTTTAAGAGGTGATTTATGGCGACAGGAAGAGGAACAAAAGCCTGGGGGTCAAGATCCAGCTCTTGTGACAAATTCTTTAGAATTTTTGCAGTCTGCTTGCTAAGATCCCCTTCTTCGAACCAATCACTGGTGAGACCAAAGACTACTTTTGTGACGTCTACTTTTGCCTGCTCCCCTGCCATGTCTATGGCAACTGCAGCTTGATGAATAAGAACATCTAAATTTTGATAGGATTTGTGACCAAAACCAAGATTTTGAATCTGTTCGTTTTCAAAATTCCAGATGAGGGAAAGAATTCTATCAGGAGTAAATACAAGAGATAGGTAACTTGCATTTTTTGTTTCCTTACTGCCTGTTATTTTTCCAAGGATATCGAAGGGCATCATTTGTATTTTGAATTATATTACTTGCCGATATTTTATTACTGTGAGGTCGCCTCGGAAGTAGCTTGGGATGCGCCTCCGGTCGCCGGTGGAATCTCCGAAAATCCACCGCTAGTCCGATTTGGCGGAGGTGAAGGAATTTCAATTTTGTCTGTCTCGTTTGTATCTTTTACCGACTGATTATTTTTTTTGGAAAGAATGAAAAACCAAACCAGGGCCGCTATAAGAACAACCAAAAGTAACAAACCGGCAATAATAATTACTACTCTCATTTTTTTTATACCGGAAGGGGAAGAGCTTTCGGGTGGGGTTTGTGTTTGGGGAGGGGTGTAAGGGGTCGGATTAGGCTGATTTTCCGAAATAGACGGTGCCGGTGGTGTGGGTGCCGGTTCTTGTGGAGGAGGGGCAATTGGTGCCTGTGGCACAGGTGCCGGAGTTGGCATGGGAGTCGGACTTGGCATGGGAGTCGGAGTTGGCATGGGAGTCGGACTTGGCTGAGGTGAAACAGGTTGTGGCGGCGGACTGCCTATCGGGTCTTGCGGCGGCGTGTTTGAGACACCAGCCGGAGCCGGAGGCTCTTTAAAAACTGCGTCTTCTCCTGCTACTGCAAATTGTCCGGGTTGTATCGGGCTTTGAGGTGGGTTTTTTGAATTTGAATCGTTGGGATTATTGTTGTTTTTGGCAGAAGGATCCATGATAATTCTCTTTAAGGAGACAACCTTGTGGTTTTCTCCTTAATATTCCTCTTTCCCCTTTAGGGACAAATTTGAACTGGCAGAGCCAGTTTCAAATTTAATTGTAGAACTTAAAGGCATCGCTGTCACCCCGTTATTTTAGCATAAATTCTTCTAATTCCAGAGCCTGCAGATTCTTCTTTCGTAATTTTAAATTCGCCGAGGGTGCCTGTATTTTCGGCGTGTGGACCGCCGCAGAATTCTTTTGAATATGCCTCTTCCAATTTATCCGATTTCCCCATGTAGTAAATACTTACCAAGTCTGTGTATTTTTCGTCAAAAAGTCCAATTGCACCAACCTGCTGGGCAGCTTGTTTTGGTAATGTCTTTTTATTAACCTTCAAATTATCGGCAATTTTACTGTTCACCAGACCTTGAGTTTTATTAAGTTGGTCTTGTGTCATTTTCTCTGAGTGGCTGAAGTCGAAACGTAACCTTTCGTCTGTGATGTGAGACCCTGTCTGGTGAACGTGATTACCAAGAACATCACGCAACGCTTGGTGAAGAAGATGTGTTGCCGTATGAAGTTTTGCAGCTTTGGCGCTTTGCACAGCAAGGCCACCTTTTGTTTTTTCCTGTGCAGATCTTGATAAGTTTTGGTGAGATTTAAGCTCGCTTTCGAATTTTTTTATATCAACCTTTTTGCCCTGTTCGGCTGCCAGTTCTACTGTAAGTTCTATTGGGAATCCATAGTTCTGGTAAAGATCGAAGGCGGCTTTGCCCGAAATATCTCCCTGTATTTTTTCAAAATGGCGGATACCAGATGCGAGCGCTTTTTTAAATTTCTTTTCCTCTCCTTTGAGTTCATCAACTATTGAATTTTGAAATTCTTCAAGTTTTGGGTAAAAGTCACCGTAGGTTTTTACAACTATTTTGGAGAGATCTTCCAAAAAGTCTGCATCTATTTTTAAAAGGGACGCATGTCTAATTGATCTGCGAATTAGACGACGAAGGATATAGCCACGTTCAACGTTAGATGGAGTTACCCCGTCAGATATTAAAAAAACTGAGGACCTGATATGGTCAGCAACTATTCTTGTGGATTTAACATTAAAAGCCCCTGCCAAGTCTTCTATTTTTTTCATAAGAGGCAGAAAAATATCTGTTTCATAACCGGAAGGAACATCGTTTAAAACTGCTAACATTCTTTCCAAACCCATTCCAGTGTCGACATTTTTCTGTATTAGTGGTTTATAGCTTCCATCTGTTTGTTTGTCGTATTCCATAAAGACGTCGTTCCAGATTTCAACAAAACGCGGATTTGTCGACGGATCAATTGGACCTTTACCCGATGGTTCAGTATCGTAAAACATTTCAGTATCAGGACCACAAGGACCGGATGGTCCGACCGGTCCCCACCAATTATCCTTTTTGCCATATTTGAAAATATGGTCTTTTCGCACGCCGAGCTTTTTCCAAATATCGAACGATTCCTGGTCAAATGGAGCATCGTCATCGCCTGCAAAGACAGAGACGTAAATCCTTTTTGAGTCAAGTTTGAGTTCTTTGACTAGAAACTCCCAGGACCAGAAAATAGCTTCCTCTTTCCAGTAATCACCGAGCGACCAATTGCCCAACATTTCAAAAAAAGTGTTGTGAGTGGCATCCCCTACCTCGTCAATGTCGTCTGTGCGCAGACACTTTTGGACGTTAACAAGGCGTTTGCCTTCTGGGTGGGATTGACCGAGTAGGTATGGGATGAGAGGATGCATGCCGGCCGTGGTAAAGAGAACACGCTGAGTTGGCGCAAGTTCAACTGTTTGATCAGGGACAAGCGAGGCTGAAGGGATAATTTTATGTTTCCTGTCTTGAAAAAATTTCAAATACTTTTGTCTGAGTTCAACTGATGTCATGATGCAATTATATCTTATAATTTATGTATGCAAAAACTTCTTTTGAGTTTTTTGATTTTTGCGATTTTCGGGTTTGGTATAACTTCATATTCTCAGGGGTATTTGAATGGTCCCAATCTTTTTTCCAGATCGGTTTGCGATCGGCCAATTACTTACACTACTGGTTATATTGACCCGCGATTTAACTATAGCGAAGCTAAGGTCAAGGAAGATTTGGAGAAGGCTGAATTTATCTGGGAGGGAGCACGCGGCAAGAATCTTTTTGAGTATGATCCGAATGCACAATTGAAGGTCGATTTTGTATATGACCGAAAACAGGCCCTCAATACTCAGATTAATCAATTGGAAAAAAAACTCAACCTGGATCAACAAAATCTGGATGCAAGGAAAGAGGATTTTGAAAAAAGAGTTACCGCTTTTAATCAGCAGGTGAGTGATTTAAACACTGAGATTGCCAAGTGGAACAATCAGGGAGGAGCAACGCCGGATGAATATAACAGGCTCGTGGCAAAACAAAATGATCTGGTGCAACAAGCGCAAAAACTTAGCGAAGAAGCAAATAGTCTTAATCTTTCTGCTCAGGAATTTAATTTAAATATCGGAAATCTAAATCAGAAAATATCTGAATTCAATGCGGATCTCGGAAGAAGACCGGAGGAAGGATTTTACGACGGAATCAAAAATACAATTAGTATATTTTTTGTACCTAGCCAAAAAGAGCTTGAGCATACGCTAGCTCATGAGATGGGACATGCACTCGGACTTTTACACATTGAAGATGATCGAGCTGCAATAATGTTTCCATTTGCTTCAGAGACTGTTGTGGCAAGCCCGGCGGATATCTCTGCCTTGAATGTTGTTTGCGAGCCGAAAAGTTTACCAGAGACAATAGTCATAAATCTTTTATTACTTTTACAAAAACAGTTTGGGGAAATTAATTAAGACTCCTGGCTTGCGCCATGACGGCGGAAGAAAAACCGACGGCCCTTTTTCTGAATTTGTTCAATATGTTGAGGAACTTCATCGGTTGTCTCTTCGATTTTTTCCTCCCGCTCATCATATGTGCGAGGCTCGCCTTTGGTGGCAATTTCTTTAACACTATCCTCAAGTTTTTCTTCTAACTCCTCCCGCTCACTTTGTGAGCGATGCTCGCTCGGGGCTTTCCCTTCCATGATTTCTTCCTCCAGGTTGGCGATCTTTTCTCCGATATCCTCGAGCAGGTTTTGGCCTTCTGCAAGAAGCTTCTCTTTTATTCTTTGTCCCTTTTGGGTGGTGAATAAATAAGTAAGCGCGGCTCCAAGTGCTACTCCGAGAATTAATGATGAAATATTGTTTTTCCCGTCACTCATAATTATCACCCCAACACTAATGTGTTGGGGACCCCGATTTCTCTTTACTCCTTTTGTCTTTTTTCAAAAGATGCACGATACCTGCACCGGCTGTAAGAGCCGAGACGAAATTACCAGCAGATTCTACTGGCTTTTTAACTTCTGCGATAAGATTGTTGGCATCTTCAAAAAGTATGTTCATGCGGGTTAGAGTTTTCCTAAGATCTCTAAGAACGAAAAACACCTGGAATCCCAAAGCAACAAGAAAGACTGCAAGAACTATGATGATGGCAAGAAGAATTGTTTGAGTAATATCCATGGTCAAATTACATGAGTAATCTGCCCTGCGAGCAAGCTGGGCAGCTCATTTGAGAGATTACTTTAACGGGATGATTTTGTCAATGGTTTTTATAATCGCTTGCAGAAAACCCCGTTCAGTTTACATGAACGGGGATGAATGCAATAAAAGCGATTACATACTTTCGAGTTGTTGGAAGATAAAAAGTTGTGGTGTTTTCTGCGCTCTTGTAAGCAAAGCTTGCGATAGTTCCACACTTTGTGTGTATAACTATCTAAAACTTGAAAGACAAAACCGAGGACTCTTAGTCCTCGGAAGTTTATTAACGAGTAAGGCGGATTATTCTTGTTTCTTTAGTTTTTGGTGAAAGTCTTTTGCTTGCAATTATTTCGATTATATTTTGGCCTTCATCAAGCTTAATCTGATGACGAAAATCGCCTGATGAGTCGACAGCTACAAGTTCACCATCTATGGAAACTGCCGTATCAGCTTCTGTGTTGCCGGAAACTTCTACTATACTGGCAGTCGTATTAATATCATTTGGGGGAGTATATATTTTCAGTTTAGGAGCAGCAAGAATGGAAGTGTACTGAATGGTCAGATAAACAAAAAACACAATCGCTGTCAGTATAAAAGCTAGTGGTGTTAGTTTATTTGGCGTAAACATTAAACGTTTTTTGCCTTTGAGCGGGGATTGTTTTTTAGGAAATTTGTTTTCGTCGTATTCTGCTCTATAAAGAGCCAGCAGACGGTTAGCGTCAAGGCTAAGCAGATTTGAATAGTTTTTTATGAACCCACGAACATAGGCTGGCTCAGGTAAAGCTTGCCAATCTCCTGATTCAAGTGCTTCTATGAATTCTGGTTTGATAAGAAGTTCGCCAGCAGCATTACTTACTGATTTGTTTTTTGATGAGCGGGCTTCACGTAAGATTTCTCCAAGTTTTTGCATTTGCCGGTTTTGTTTTTGATTCTAACATCTCACCACCTGCATGCTGCTGGGGAATATTTATTCCTGGGCAGCGCTTTCGATACCTTGAGAGTTAAAATAATCGTCGGGATTTTTGACTAGAACGTCCCGAGGTTTTGAGCCTTCGCCGGGACCAACTATGCCAGCCATTTCCAACTCATCCAGGAGCCTAGCTGCTCGAGCATAACCGATTCTAAGTCTCCTTTGCAAAAGTGAGGCTGAAGCACGGTCATATTGACAAATAGTTCTGACTGCTTCCTCGAAAAATTCATCTTTGGCACCACCTGGCCCACTTGATCCTAGACCAACTTTTCCAATCGGCATAGTTATTACTTCTTCGGTGTATTCAGGAGCAAATCCGGATTGTTTCAAAAAGCCTATGAGATTTCTAATTTCAGCATCGGAGACATAGACGCCTTGAATTCTCATAGGTTTTGAGGCATCGGGAGGCACGTAAAGCATGTCCCCTTTGCCAAGCAATTTTTCTGCTCCGGGCTGATCGATAATAACCCTGGAATCCACCATAGAAGAGACATTAAAGGCAATTCTTGCGGGAATGTTTGCCTTGATTAAACCGGTTATGACGTCTACTGATGGACGCTGAGTTGCAATTATTAAATGAATACCGGTTGCCCTGGCCATAGCGGCAAGACGGACTATGGCATCTTCGATTTCAACAGGAGCAAATTCCATCAAGTTGTGGAGCTCGTCGATGATGATAACGATGTAGGGAATAGCCTGGAATCCAGACAGCTCATTGTAACCAGCAATATTTCTAACTTGAGCATCGCGGAAGAGTTTGTAGCGTCTATCCATTTCGTTCATTGCCCATTTAAGCGCTGAGAGAATTTTGTCAGGCTCGACAATTACTGGGGTTAGGAGGTGGGGAATATCATTATATTCGGAAAGTTCGACACGTTTTGGGTCAACGAGAATCAGCTTGACCTCCTGAGGACTTGCTCTAAAAAGAAGTGTTGCGATAATCGCGTTTATTAAAACTGATTTCCCGGAACCAGTGGTTCCGGCAATTAAAACGTGAGGCATTTTGCCGATATCGGTTATTACGGTGTTGCCGGAAACATCGAGACCCAATCCGACGGCCAGTTTCGATTTATTTGATCGCATTGCGTCATCGGAGAGAGCTCCCTTGAGGTTAACAAATTCAGGTGAAATGTTGGGGATTTCGATGCCGACAAGAGATTTCCCCGGAATTGGCGCTTCAATTCTGACATTTCCCGTTGATGTTGCAAGGTTTAGGGCCAAATCATTTTGCAATGTTAAGATTTTAGAAAGTTTAGTACCGACAGGAATTTTCAGCGCATATTGGGTAACCGTCGGTCCCGGATTTACTTCGACTACTTCTGCATGAATTCCAAAGGCCTCTAATGTTTTTTCAATGGTGAGAGCATTCTGCTTTAAATTACCTCGATTGGCTGCCGTACCGTGGGAGTCGCTTAAGAGCGAGAGCGGTGGGTACTGCCATATTTGTGCTTGGCCCGGTGTGTTTACAACGACACTTTGACCAAGACCGTTTTCGTCTCTGTCTTTGTACTGGTTGCTTCTTGGTTTATAATTTCCTTCCGAAACTGATTTGGTGATAAATTTGGCCCTTGGTTTGAAGAGCTTGGAACTTATTGCTTTTACAACTGATGAAATTTTTGTGTAAACCGCTACTACTGCCGCAATTGCTTGATCGGGGCTTGTGTTCAAAGTAACAATTATCGAGATTAGAAGTGCAAAAAACAAAACAAAGAATGCACCGGGTGCCGTAACCAGACCTTTGAAAACTGACCAAAGGGTAGACCCAAATAAACCGCCAGCCGTGCTTTTGATACCGGCCCCAAGACCAGATATTGAAAGCAGTGCGCTGGTGAGTCCTAAAAGAATATTGATTTTTGTGAATTTATTTTTGATTCCAATTAGTGGCAGACTCAAAAGAAGGATCAAAAAGGGTATAAGAAAAGTGCTTATTCCAAATAGCTTGTAAAAATTTTCCCGGAGACTAACTAATGCTGCTGCTGTGGTAAAAAAAGAGAGCAGAAGCAGAATAGCGCCTGTTATTACTGAAAATCCGATTATGGATGTGATGGTTTTTTTCTCCAGAGCGATAGGAGGAGTTTTAGATCTTCTGGTGTACTTTCTGGGCATGCTCTAATATTATAACGAATTTTCTACTATAGGTCAAACTGTTTCACAGTTTGACCTGCGCTCCTCAGCCACTTTGTGGCTTGCGGGGCTAAGGTCCAGGTTTCACAGTTTGACCTGCGCTCCTCAGCCACTTTGTGGCTTGCGGGGCTAAGGTCCAGGTTTCACAGTTTGACCTGCGCTCCTCAGACGAGCAGTAATTACCATGTCGGTAAATATTCTTTGAGATTTTGAGCTGTAAGATTTACTGCTGTTGCTTTTCCTTCTATTTTTAATTTGGCTATTTTTCGACATATTCCATTTATGGTTCTGTCCAGAGTTCTCATGCCCGCGTCAAAACCGAGTGGTCTGACAATTTGCGGCCAAACGTCTTCGCCAAAGCTTATATCGGACAGTTTTAATCCGGTTGCACTTACGGCTCTTGGTAGAAGATAGTTTTTACCAATTATTGTTTTTTCCTGATCAGAATAACTCGGCAATTCCATGACTTCCAGTCTATCTAAAACCGCTGTCGCAATACCGGGTGTATTATTTGCAGTTGCAATGAAAAGTACTTCAGAAAGATCTATTGGGAAGTCGATAAAATGATCCAAAAAATTGCTGTTTTGCTCGGGATCAAGAAGTTCTACCAAAACTCCCATAATGTCTGCTTTTGCCTCATCGGTGACGCGGTCTATTTCGTCTAATAAAATTACCGGATTTTTAGTCCCAACCCGTCGCAGCACTTTTACGATTTGTCCGGGTTCGGCATCCGGATAGGATCTTGATCTGCCACGAAGTTGAAGTGCGTCACCCATTCCACCCATTGGTATTCTTCCAAACTTTCGGCCAAGAGTTTCGGCAATAGAGTAAGCCATCGTGGTTTTACCTGTTCCTACGAGTCCGATAAAGAGAAGGGCCGGAGCTTTTTGTGAGTTGCTTTGTTGATTTGACTTTAAATTTACAACGGCAATATATTCCAGGATGCGCTCTTTTATTTTATCCAAACCATAGTGATTACTATCCAGAACTTTTTTGGCGTTTTCTAATGAAAGGTTATCGGGGCTTTTTTTGTCCCAAGGAAGAGAAATAACCCAATCCAGGTATCTGGAGACGGAATCGTATTCCTGAGTAAAACTGGCACTTTGAGAAATTCTTAGAAGTCTTTCAACCAGGGCTTTTGCTTTTTTTTGAAGTTCCGGCGGAATAGAGCCTGTGGATAATTTTTCTTCCAGAAGTTTTATTTCTTCAAATTGGGCAGCATTAGAATTCATACATCTATTCTAGTTTAAATCTTAACTTGGTAAAAGCTCCACTGAACCACTGAACTCTTTACCATTGAGGTAAAAAGTCGCAGTTTTAACTTTCTCTACGTACTTGGTTAATTGTTGCTGGTTCCCTACTAAAAATTTCAAGGCTTTGTCTGCCTTGTGATCGGGTGAATTTTTAATGAAAAGCGCAAAGGAAACCGGAGTCTTGACATTAAAAATATTATTTTGGGGAGATTTTTGAAGCTGCTCGAGCTCCTTGGCGCTTTCGAGGGATGAGGTTATATATACCAAATCCCCGCTTTCGAAAAATATGTAGTTTTCTTCGTTTTGGGTATTTGTGATTTTGAGAAGATGAAAGGTGACATTATCCTGAGTTTCCTCTTTGTAGCTTTCAGCTGCAACTTTTAAGGATTTCAGCTTGCCGAAATCCGGTGAGAGTTCTTTACTAAATGCCAATGCGAAATCCGGTTTATCTCCAAAGAGTATTAAGTATTGTCCTTTTGTGTTTTTTAAGTTTTCGTCCATCCAGGTTTTAAAATCCTCCGGCAAATTTGTACTTTTTTTGATATACGGTAGCAGGTTTTGGCCAAATAAAATGACAGTCGTTGCATCTGGATAACTAAACTCAAGATCGTTTGAATAGGTATTCAGGTTTAAGGAAGTTTCCGTCGACCCTTTAAAATCGACTCTGTTTTTTTCAAAAATTAAGTTTGTTACGATCGGCGAGAGGTAGGCAAGCTTAGCAGACGATGTTCCGTCCAGAGTAAATTCAATACCATTCAGAATATTTTGGGGAATGTTTGCGTTTTGCAAAAAAGATTCTGCAAGGTATCGATCATATTTTGAAAGCTGAAAGCTTGCTTGAAATTTATTTTGGGAGGCTTTCAGTGTAAGGCTACTGCGAGGCTTAGAGGTTAAGGTAAATATGGCTATGGCTGTTAAAAAAATTAGTACGAGCGCCAATGCAAAATTTGTGTAACGTTTTGGAAATCGAATCATTGAAATCTATTATATTCGTTTCGCTCATGTAATTAATATCTTTTTCGGGGTCCGCGATCGCGACTTTGTCTTCTGTCGAATCTGCCTTGCGGTCTTCTTTGCGGTCTGGATTGTCTGTCTCCACTTGGTGATCTATCATTTTCATCTCCGCCGTCGAACCTCATGGAAAGATTAAGCCTTCCCATGTCGTCTACTTCAGAAACTTTGACTTTGACAATCTGGTCGAGCTTAACAATATCTTCGACCTTTTCTACGTGATATGGAGCCATTTTGGAAATGTGAACAAGTCCTTCTTTGCCTGGTAAAATTTCAACGAACGCTCCAAATGGAACAATTCTTTTAACCGGACCCTCGTAGACCTCTCCCGGCAGGGGTTCTTTGACAATTCCTTCGACCCATTGTGCTGCTTTTTGAGCTGCTTCGGGTTCTTTTGCACTGATAGTAACTGTTCCGTCGTCTTCAATGTCGACTGCAGCACCTGTGGTGTCGATAATCTTGTTTATAACTCTGCCACCAGAACCGATAACTTCGCCAATTTTGGAGGGATCGATTTTGACAAGAATAACCGTTGGGGCATATGGTGATACTTTCTCCCGAGAAGCCGGAAGGGCATTTGTCATCATTTCCAAGATCGAAAGTCTGGCTGCTTTTGCTCTTTCCAGGGCTTCTGCCAAAACATTTGTAGGAACACCGTTTAATTTGATGTCCATTTGGATTGCAGTGATTCCATTTTTAGTACCGGAGACTTTGAAATCCATGTCGCCTTGTGAATCTTCCTGATAAGCAATATCTGTAAGAAGAACATATTTAGATTTATCAGTTTTGTCGGTGATAAGACCAATGGAAATTCCGGAAACCGGATCCTTGATTGGCACGCCCGCATCCATTAGAGCAAGGGTTGATCCGCAGACAGATGCCTGAGATGTTGATCCAGCCGAGGAGAGTACTTCCGAAACTACTCTTACGGTGTAAGGGAATTCGTCCTGAGAAGGAAGAATTGGGACTATTGCTTTTTCAGCAAGAGCACCATGTCCGATTTCGCGCCTACCTGGTGAACCCAAACGTTTAACTTCACCTGTGGAAAAAGGTGGGAAGTTATAGTGATGCATATATCTTCTCTTTGCTTCTCCTCCCATGCCTTCGATTAATTGTTCGAGAGACGGAGATCCAAGGGTGGCAATTGAAAGAACTTGAGTTTCGCCTCTTTGAAAAATAGCAGAACCGTGAGTTCTCGGTAGAACCGGGACTTTAATTGAAATCGGCCTTATTTCCTCCGGTTTTCTGCCATCAATTCTGATTTTTTTAGTGAGAACGTGTTTTCTCATAAAATCAGTGACCGCATCGTCCAAAATGTTTCCTAAAACTTTGGCATCTATCCGACCTTCTGTTGCTTCGTCTTCTTTTATGAATTCTTCTTTAAGCTTGTCGAGTGATTCACCAAACCAGGCTTCATCTTGAGCCTTGCCGGGAGTTTCAAGGTCTTTAATAATCTTGCCTTCGATAAAATCTTTCACCATTTTTTCGTGGACAGGGTCAGTTTTTTCCGGTTCATATTTTTGTTTTTCGCGACCGGCTTCTTTTACGAAGTCTTCAACGAGTTTAATTACTTGTTTGCCTGCCTCAACTGCATGTTCAAATGCTCCGGCCATTGTTTTTTCGTCGATTTGGTTCGAAGTAGCTTCGATCATGACTATTTCGTCTTTAGTTGAAGCAACTACTAAATCAAGATCTGAAAATTTCTTTTCTTCTTCTGTGGGATTAACGAAGTAATCACTATTTTGCTTTCCAACCCTGATACCGGAAAGCGGACCGTTCCAGGGAATATCGGAAATTGAAAGCGCAGCCGAAGCTGCGATAAGAGAGATAACATCGGGATCGTTTTCGCCATCTACTGAAAGAACGGTGACAATTACCTGCACTTCTGCTTGATAATCCTTTGGGAAAAGCGGACGAATTGATCTGTCGATCATTCTGCCTGTCAGAATTGCTTCTTCACTTGGTCTACCCTCTCGTTTAATGAATCTGGAAGTTGAAATTTTGCCTCCTGCATAAAGTCTTTCTTCATAGTCTACAGAAAGGGGGAAAAAGCCCATGTCCGGCGGCGCTTCTTTGGAAACTGCTGTTGCTAAAACGACCGTATCGCCATATTGGGCTAAAACGGAGCCGTTTGCGTGTCCGGCAAGTTCTCCGGTTTCCAATACAAGTTTTTTACCTGCAAGGTCTAATTCCTTGCGTATTACTTTTGCTGACATTAAAAAATTATTTATTGAAGAGTTTTAAGTAGTTAGAAATCGGATAGTGAGAATCAATTCGTTGATTCGAACTACTCAACTTCCAACAACCAAAACTCAATTCAACTTTTTGTATTGTAACCTATAACCGTTAGGATAGCAACAGTCAATTCGATTGGCTGTCTTTATAATTTGCCCGGTGGCGTCCCGGCCGCCGCGTTTTCCCTGGTTGTTCCCTATAGGCAATTAATTCATCTAAACAGACGAACCATTCTATCCCTGGTTTAATCGCAGTCAGGTTGGCTTTTAGTATCGTTTCGAGCAGTGTCACATGGGAACGATCAAGGTGCGCTGCCACAGCCCTTAAGGGATAAAGACTCCGCCCTTCTTTTGTAAACAATGGGTCTGGTAGAAATGATTCTCTTTCTTGACCTGCAGACATTTTATTTTGGTAGCCCTAATTTGCCAATGATATCCTTATATCGGTCTGGGGCTTTGCGGATGAGATAGTGAAGGAGTCTTCGGCGTTTGTTGATCATGGCAAGAAGACCGCGTCTTGAATGATCGTCGTGGCCGTGTGATTTTAAGTGATCACCGACATTTGAGATTCTTTGGGAAAGAAGTGCGACTTGTACTTCCGGAGATCCCGTGTCTCCGGCGTGGGTCGCAAACTTGTCGATTACTGATTTTTTTGCACTTACTGTTGCCATTTTTTAGATATTAGACTTTAGATATTAGATAATAGAAGTTCGATAATACAATAACCAAACATCCCTGGTCAAATCTTATTCCTTACTCTCTCCGAAGGATTTTGAGCCTTTGTAAATTTTGGGTGGTTTGAGCCAGTCTGTGCTTTGAGACTCTTTACCTGCTTCTACTTCTCCCATTGTAGGAACTGTCTCAAAAAATTCCTGTATGTTTTTGATTGGTGGTATTTGAGCTGATTTTTGGGAAGGGAATGGCTGGGTTGTAAATGTTTTTTGGGCAAGGCTCGCTCTGCCTGCACCAAATTTTAGAAGCCATGAGGCAATCTCCAGAGTTTGAGCCCTGGTTTGTGAAGGAGAAAAATTATTTGTCGCCTGGGAAATGGCCATATAAAGATTATAGGAAATATCCTCGTCCAAGGGCATCGCAAGTTCCTGAAGCATTCTTGCTGCGACTTCGCTTACACTGTTAGCCTGAGGATCAAAGAAGGTTTCTTGAGCAAATTCTTGACTCAGTTCACCCTTTTTAACGGCTATTGTCCATGTATCCGGACTAATTTCTTGTTCATGAGTAATTTTAGTTTTCAATGCCTGCATATTGGCGAATCCTATTGAAATAATGAATGTTGCCGGAGAAGATTGGTATTCAAAGGAGATTTGTTGCTGTTTTACCCCATCTGATCCAGGGAGAGGATGAATTACTAATTTCAAATTATCACCGTCTAGAAAGTGTGTCACTTTGTCGACTGTGTCGATTGCGTTTTTAACAACGACAACCGGTGTTTTTTTATCCTGAGATTTACCAATATTATTTACGCCGTAGATATTTTGTGCGTCTCCAATTAAGGGTTCATGCGCAATTATTGATGCGTTCTTGCCTAATTTTATGAGTGAAAGATAAACTGCCAGACCTGCAGCGAGACCGTCAAAACCAGCATCATCTGCGACAGCGACAAGGATATTTTCTGCCTTGGTTAGATTATCGAGTGTTTTATCTTTATTTTCCTGATCCATTAAGGTTAGGTGGAGCAGTTTTTAGTCGGATGAACCGAAAGATTCTATGACATCATCTTGTTGAAAGTCAAGCTCAGGTTCTAGGCCTATTCCGCAGTCCTGCCCGCCCGATACTGTCTGAAAATCTTTTTTAAATCTTTTGATCGAAGAAATTTTAGCCGAACCTAAAATTTTTTCTCCCCGAACTAAGTTTACTTGATCTCCGATATTTAGTCTGCCGTTTGTTACCTTGGCACCGGCAATTTTTTTGCCTTCTATTGCAAATGTGGCGATTATCTTGGCTTTTCCGGTGATTTTGGCTTGAATTTTTGCTTCTTCGAAGCCAATAACAACGTCTTCGATGTCCTGCAAAAGTTCATAAATTACATTGTAGGGACGAATTACGACACCTTCTCTTTCGGCCTGGTTTTTAATTGAGTTCGGAATTTTTAGGTTGAAGGCAATAATTGGGGCTTTGGCCGTTTTGGCGAAAGCGATGTCAGAGTTTGTAATCTCACCAACTGACGAGTCTAAAATAAGCGCATTTTTGGGTAAATTTTCCAGAATTGCTTCAAGACTTCCCGAAACATCTGCTTTTAGGATAATTTTGAATTTATTTTTTACATTTTCACTTTTGGCAATGATATCGGCATAAGTCGCAGGTTGTAGATCTTGGCGATGTTTTTGAGAGATAGTATCCGTTACGATGCTGCCTACCTCTAGAGTCTTTTTGAATCCTAATATTTCGACGGGTTTGGCGGGTTCTGCGTCTTTGACACTTTTGCCATTATCGTCAATTAGTGCTTTAACTGTAATTGTTTCTCCATCCACATTAATTTTTTGGCCTACTCTTAACATTCCCTGTTTGACGATTACCGTAACGATAGCCCCCCTACTTTTGTCAAGAAAAGATTCGACTACAACAGCTTCGAGGGGTTCATCGGGAAGAGACGGCTGCGGGTTCATTTGCCAAACAAGTTCAATGACTTCAAGAAGTTCGTTAATCCCTTTACCTTTGGGCGCAGCAACTTCGACTACCGGCACATCTCCACCGTAGGTGTCAACAACAATTCCAGCTCCCTGGAGTTCTTTTTTAACTCTTTCAATGTTTATGTCTGGAAGATCTGTTTTAGTGATTGCGACAATTGTGGGTTTTTGGGCTTTTTGAATGTGCTTGATGGCTTCTATTGTTTGAGGCTTTACACTATCGTTTGCTGCTACAGTTAGAATCACAATATCGGCAACCTCTGCGCCTCTGGAGCGCATTTTTTCAAAAGCCGCGTGTCCTGGGGTGTCTACAAACGTAATTAGTTTGCTTTCGTGGGTGATTTGATAAGCCCCGATATGCTGAGTTATACCGCCATGTTCGCCGGCTGCGACGTTGGTTTTTCTAATTGTGTCGAGGAGCGTGGTTTTACCGTGATCGACGTGACCCATGATGGTCACGATTGGAGGACGATTTGAGATTTTCCCAGTTGTATCCATGTTCATTTTTTGTTTGCGACTTTAAGGCTTTCATTTATTCAGTGCCATGCGGTCCTCGTCCTTTGGACTGCGGGCCTAAAGTCTTATCGCCATTGTCTGTTTGAGACGATTCATTCTCTTGTGATCTTTCCTCCTGTACTTTAGCATCTTCCGGATTGACAGGGTCAAGATCAGGTTGGGGTTGGGTTGGTTCTCCGTCTTTTAATTTTCCCTGGGGCTTTTGGGGTGCCGGTAATTCTTGGGGTTCGTCGGGAGCAGGAAGTTCTTCCGGTTCGTCAGGTGGTGGTAACTCTTCGGGTTCGTCTTTGGGTTTTTGATCGTCAGTTTTTGCAGAGTTCGATACCTTGTCCCCTTTTGCGCTGGACTTTTCTGTTGTCCCTTTTTCCTCAGGTTCATCGACAACACCTAGGGCTTTTTTGGCCTCCTCTTGAGCCTTTCTTTCTTTTTCCTCGACTTCTTTGGGAGTTCCACTTTTGCCGCGAATGTCAATTTTATATCCTGTCAGTTTTGCAGCAAGCCTTACGTTTTGTCCTTCCTTACCGATTGCCAGTGAAAGCTGATCATCAGGAACGGTGACCTCGGCGGTTTTTGCATCTTCGTCTATTTTTACAGAAAGTTCTTTTGCTGGGGAAAGTGCAGCTTTAATAAATTCTGCAGGATCTTCCTGGTAGGCGATAACATCTATTTTCTCATCGCCAAGTTCGTTCATGACAGCCTGAACGCGAACACCTTTCTGGCCTACACATGAACCAACCGGATCTACACCCATTTGCTTGCTGGCAACGGCAATTTTTGATCTTGAACCGCCTTCTCTGGCGACTGCTTTAACTTCAACACTACCAGAGGAAATTTCCGGAACTTCTTGCTTAAAAAGACCTTCGAGAAGACCGCCCGAACTTCGGGAAAGGATGATTTCTTCACCTCGCGGGCCTTCTTTAATACCAACTACGTAAAATTTTAATCTTTGATTAACAAAATATTTTTCATTATGAGACTGTTCTTGTGGAGGCATAATTCCCTCGGCTTTTCCGAGATTGACTGTAATAATTGGCCCGGAAATCCGTTGTACTACTCCCGAGACTAAGGTTCCAATTTTAGATGAATATTCGGTTAAAATTGCGCTTTTTTCTGCTTCCCTGATTCTTTGAAGAATAACCTGTTTTGCAGTCTGGGCTGCGATGCGACCGAAACCTGCGGGTGTGATATCTTTCTTAGCTTTGCTGAGCTTGACTTCGCCCGAGTTGGAATCGAGATCTACATCGATTCCTTCCGGGTCACCATAATCCTTGCGATATGCAGCTAGTATTGCCTGTTTTATGGAATCAATCACTACTTCGGGTTCGACTCCGCGTTCGGAACAAACCTGATTTAGTGCTGACGCGAACTCTGTTCTTGCTTGTATTGCCAAATTTTCCTCCTAAATACTTTAAAAGGCGCATACGCGCCTCATGGTTGAGTACCCAAAATCTATGCAGATTCTAACAAAATAGGGGGGGGTAGTCAACCTAAATCGGTTATACTTAGTCAGCCGTGATGAATCTGAAAAAAAGCCCGCTGTTTTTTCTTTTAATTCTGCTGGTAATTGTATCTGCTGTCTTTTTCCGAACATACAATTATTTTGGCCGAGTGAATGTGCATGCCGATAATGCCTGGGAGCTGCAGGTTGTGAGGTATGCTTTTGATAATCTTAAGATTCCTCAGGTTGGGCCTTTTTCTTCCGCAGGTCCGTTTTTCTATGGACCGTGGTATTTCTGGATCTTTATGATTTTTACGATATTTCCACTGGGATTTTTAACTCATTGGTATCTGATGACGGTTCTGTCTCTTGTTTTTGTTTATTTGATGTTTTGGATTGGAAGAGAGGTCGGAGACAGGTGGACCGGGTTACTTGCCGCTTTTTTTGCCGCAATTTCTACTGCTCAAATAAATAATTCGTTTTCCGTTTGGAGCCCGGCACTTATTCCAATTTTGGTTGCACTGAGCTTGGTTTTTCTAATTAAATTTTCTAAAAGGCGCCGAGTGCTTTTTCTTTTTATTTTGAGTTTTGTTGTCGGTCTGTCTATTTCGATTCACTTTCAAAGCGTTTTAATATTGCCTATTTTGTTTGCAGCACTTATTTCGCTCTTTTTATCCAAACCAAAATTTTTTACCCTATTTAATTCTTTAACTTTATCTTTTGTTGGTTTTGCAATCCCCTTTTTGCCTTTAATTTGGTGGGACTGGCAACATAATTGGTATAACTCCGTAAGCTTGGCGGTCTATTTGTTGGTAGACCAATACAAAATCTGGGTTCCCAATCGTTGGCTGACCTATGCGGGGTTTTATTGGCCACAAACTTGGGCGGAAATAGTCGGCGGCTCGAAATATATCGGTGGTTTATTTATTGGCTTGGTTGCGGTCTTTGGAGTATTAAAACTTAGAAACTGGGAGAAGAACAAGGCTTTTTACCTGGTCGCAATAACTTTTCTGTTTGAAGTAATTTTGTTCCGGTATTACCGTGGCGAACGATTTTATTATTACAGCCTTTTTGCCCATCCTTCGGTAATCGTACTTACTGCCTTTGTGACGCGTGAGTTATTAAAGTTACAAAAAATTTTGGGGATTGTCCTTTTGACAGTTATTTTTGTTTTTACGGTCAATCAATCAGCCAATAATATTAAAAATGTCGAGATCTCATATCCGCTGATAACTTCGACTAAAGCAGATATTTACGCAAGATATCCGAATAGTAAATTTGATATCTACGGCTGTATTTTTAATGGGACGAGAGTAAGCCATCCAATCGCTCTTTCTATGTATACGGACGGGCGAAATACATTAGACGGAGTGAAAGTTGGCACATGTGAGGCACCGGACGGATCAGTTGAGTGGCACGAGCTTTTGCCTGAAGAATATGTGGGGGAGGGGCCTGCATTTTCCAATTCATCCACGGAAACGGTTTATCGCGGGATGGAAGAATGGTTTATTAAAAAACCGCCGGGAAAAGGGGATTTGTGGAAGTTTTTGAGAGAAAATTTTAGGAAAACTTAGCATGTTTGCTTTCGCAGAATGATGACGGGAAAGTAAAAGTTAGAACTGTTGAGATAAATATTCCTGATCCACTTTTTTCAATTTCCAGCCCAATGATCCGAGAATTTCGTCGATGTGTTCTTTTGATGATGCTTTGGGAATGGTGATTACGTTTGGCTTTTCGATAAGCCAGCGAATGGCAACCTGAATTGGCGTTTTGCCGTATTTTTTACCGACATTTTCCAAAATTTTTGACCTTTTCAATGTTCCTTTGGCAAGCGGGGTGTAAGCGGTTAAGAAAATGTCTTCTTTTTGGCAATACTCCAGAAGCCCACGTTCAGGGTTACGACTTGCAAGACTATATTTAACCTGATTAGTGATTATTTTGTTTTTTGTATATTTTTGTGCATTCGCGAGCTGGCGGATTGAAAAATTGGAAACGCCGATGTTGCGAATTTTTTTATTTTTGACCAGTTCGCCCATAGCTGCCATGGCGTTTTTCATCGAAGCCAGAGGGTTGGGCCAATGGATTAGGTAAAGATCGATATAGTCTGTTCCCAGGCGACGGAGGCTGTTTTCGCAGGCTTCAAGAATTTTGTTGTAAGAAAGATGAGAAGGCCAGACTTTTGAAGTGATAAAGAGCTCTTTGCGGTCGTGTGTTTTTTCCGCCGGCTGGCGGATAGCCTCACCTACCAGTTCTTCCGCATGTCCTCCGCTGTAAATTTCGGCGGTGTCGATGTGGGTTATTCCTTTGGAAATGGCGTACTTGATAGCACGGATGTATTTTTCGTCTTCAGAATAATCCGGCGACATATCGCCGCCCATGTGCCAGGTGCCAAGCCCGAGAACGGGAATTTCTATTCCGGAGATTGTTTTAAACTCCATAGGAGATATATTCTAGCACTGGTATCTTATCAAGAGTAAAAGGTTGACTTTGCCTCATTAAGGGAGCATAATTTTGCGCAATGAAGGAATTTTTAGCAAGTATTAGACAGAAAGTAGGCTGGCCAGAACAGAAAGTAGGCTGGCCAACTAGAGTTGAACAACCCGCTGATAGTACAGCCGCGACAAAGTCTGTTGAGGCTTATTACAGAACTGTGGCGAACGACATTCCTGTGTCACAACGTCCAGAGTTTGCACTAGATCCTCAGAAATCCGAAGTGCGTATTACGACAAGGATTTAGAAAATTAATTAAGAAAGTTTCTTCGAGTTCTTCAATCCTTCGACATCGCCGAGTCTGACTCGGCTTTGCTTGGGGATTTACGAGTTCTCCAACTCTTCAAGGAGATCTCTTTGGTGCCTATTGAGTTTTGTCGGCACATTCAGACGAACTATCACATAGTGATCGCCCTGACCATGACCGGATGCTCTTTTAACACCTTTACCTCTTAGGCGAATTTGCGTGCCCGGCTGTGTGCCTGCAGGAATTCTAATAGTTACTTTGCCGTCTACTGTTTCTATGTCGGCTACAGAACCCAATGCTGCCTGGGAGAAGGTTATTTCGTGTTCGGTTATTATGTCGAAGCCCCTTCTTTTAAATTTGGGATGCTGGTTAACTTCACAAACAATAATGAAGTTTTGAAAACGAATTTCGCTGCCATCGTCAACGCCAGCGGGGATTTTAATTTTTTGTCTTTTACCTTCTACCTCGATTTCTTTCTGGACACCATGGACCGCTTCCATGAAATCTAGTTTGATAGCATAACGAGGAAGTCTTGCTTGCCTGCCAAAAGGAGATTGGCCACCGAAAAATGCTTCGAAAATATCAAAAGGATCAGAAAATCCTCCGAAGTCAAAATCGCCCTGTCCGCCGGACCAGGTATAGGTTCTAAATCCCCCGCCAGGGGCGCCTTGTGCACCGCCGAATCCCCCGCCTCCAGGTTCAAATGCACTATGCCCAAATTGATCATAGGCACTCTTCTTTTGAGGATCAGAAAGTACCTGATAAGCTTCGTTTATCTCTTTAAACTTGTTTTCGGAACCCGGTTCTTTATTTATATCGGGGTGATATTTTCGGGCCTGAGTGCGGTACGCCTTTTTGAGCTCGTCTGCACCGGCATTTTTAGATACACCAAGAACTTCATAGTAGTCTTTTTTCATATTAATTCAGAAAGCCTGCGCTCCTCGTTACCTAAATTTTATTTTGTTAATTTTGACAAAATTTTGGTAACTGCGGGGCTAAGTCTTTTTTCATAGGGAATATATTATATCGCTAGTTGACGACTTTGTTGCCGTCGTAGGTTGCTGTGGTTTTGTTTACCTTAAATTCAAGTTCGGATATTTTGCTTTTTTCGCTTAGGATTTGGACTTTATAAACTCCGGGGATTGGGAGCGGAAAATTAACCAGCTCCGTAATCAGATTAGCCCTGCCATTGTTGCCAAGAGTAACCTGTAGATCTTTGTCCGGAAATTGCTGTTCGGTTTTTGCCGGAGGGATTATTTTTAGCGTGATCGGATATTCCTGATTCGGTTCGCCGGAAACCACAGCCACCAGGAACATTTTCGGCCAATTGGTAGGTACATTTGCCACAAAAAACTGGTCAAAAATTCCGATTACCGAAAGTTTTTGTTCACGGGAAACTGTTGCGTAATCGCAGAGTGTAAAAAGATCGGTTTTTATAGGTTTCATTTTCTTAGATCTCTTCGTTTTTGGACTTCAGAAATAAATACGTCTATTAGGAGTTCGTCTCTTGGTACAGGTGGTTTAACCTCGTAAAATGATGGTTGTTTAGGTCTTTTGGTTTCGGCGGCTTTTAAAAATGGTTCTGCAAGATCTGGGTATTGGCCTTCCAGGTTTTTTGCCATGAATCTCAATTCATGATAGTTTAACCTATTTAAATCATATTCCTTGTTCTCTGGAAATTGCTCTCGATTTTTTTTCATGAGACCTGGAAAAACTGTATCAACGAATTCATAATCCGCAGCCTTCTCAACTAAAATCTCGGGCGTATCTCTGATTTCCTCCACATTTATTGATACTACTCTTTCGTGTTTTGGCAAAGTTTTTATCCAAAAGTCGAATGCCCAGAAATATGCTCTCCTCATAAATTCGTAGGATTGTCTAGTCTCCCTAGGAGCCGTTTCTCCTTCTTGGGAATTGGGAGTCTGCGTTGATTCTTTTTGAAGGTCTGTCACCGTATTATTTTACGACTTCGCCTTCCTGGACATCGCCCGAGTCGGTCTTGCTTTGATCTTCCGGTGGTGTTTGGCTGTCTGGTTCGCCTGCCGGCTGACCATCTGTTTGCGGTTGATCCTGTTGACCGGGTTGACCTTGCTGACCATACATCGATTCACCTATTTTGGAGAGGACAGATGAAAGTTCTTCGGTTTTGGTTTTAACTTCGTCTACAGATCCTGAGGATTGCACTTCTTTTACGGCTTTGATCTTTTCTTCGACTTCCGATTTAACATCTGCCGGGACTTTATCCCCGGCGTCTTTAAGGGATTTTTCTGCCTGGTATACCAGGGAATCTGCTTTGTTTCTGGTTTCGATTTCCTCTTTTTTGGTTTCGTCTTCCTTGGCGTGTTCTTCCGCCTCTTTGGTCATCCTTTGAATTTCTTCGTCGGTTAGACCTGTTGAGCCGGTAATTTTTATAGACTGCTCTTTGCCGGTTGCTTTGTCCTTGGCTTTAACATTTAAGATTCCTGATGCGTCGAGATCGAAAGTAACTTCGATTTGAGGAACGCCCCGGGGTGCGGGGGGGATACCGTCAAGATGAAATCTTCCGAGAGATTTGTTATCTGCTGCCATTGGTC
>Ga0209542_10004497_pt1 | contig 28697 bp, 28 predicted proteins | sample RifCSPhighO2_01_FD_184028 | JGI IMG/M metagenome (GOLD analysis project Ga0209542, IMG submission 184028) | Soil microbial communities from Rifle, Colorado - Rifle CSP2_plank highO2_0.1 (SPAdes) (version 2) | ecosystem: Environmental > Terrestrial > Deep subsurface > Rock core/Sediment ...
TGGTCGGCATGGATACAGCAATATTAAACGATTTTCCTATATGGCTTTTGGTTGTAATAACGCTATGGTCAATACCGTGGAAAGGAGTTGCTTTATGGAAATCAGCTCAACTGGGACACAAGAGATGGTTCATTGTCTTACTTATACTTAACACCCTTGGCATTTTGGATATCATCTATATAAGGTTCGTCGCTGGAAAATACACGGTAGAAACCCTAGAAAAAACTGAAGAGAAATAGTAAGACACTTAACAAAATCACGGATGGGTGTCGGAGTGGTCTAACGAACTAGTCTTGAAAACTAGCGTCTGGGAAACCGGACCGTGAGTTCGAATCTCACCCCATCCGCAAATTTGTCGAAAAATCAAGATTGGTTGCCCCGGCGCTTCGTGCCTCGGCATGGTATTTCCCCGCGAGAATCCAAGCATTTTTGGGTGGCGGGGGCATATCTCCGCCACTGTTTTATTCCACTACCAATGTTCCAATCATTCCCCTTTCTCGGTGGTTTCCAACAGTGCAGAAATATTCAAAACTGCCGGCTTTGTCTGCCACAAATTGGACAGAGCTTTCCTCTCCGGCATTGATGCGTGATGTCGCAACATTGTACCCTCCGATTTTCAAGTCGTGGAAGCCGTCACTATCTTTGAAAATAATTTTGACCGTATCGCCCATGGTTACCTTAATGGTTACGGGCTCAAAAGAAAAACTTTTACCAAAAACAATGAACTCCTTGATGGTCGTTTTTTCTTGCTGTACAGTTTCGTTACTTTGAGAGGCAGTTTCTTCAATATCCGTTTTTGCCGACGGGTTATCCTGATTTACTTTACCCTTTTTATAAAATAAGAATCCCCCAATAACTACAACTGTGAGAATAACGACTGTTATAATTTTATTCATGGCAGTAATACACTTATTAAATAATTAGCTGTATTGTAACACAGACAACATAAATGTTAAGATTATATGTATGAATTTAAGACAAAGCTCGGTTCTTTTTTCCCGCATTGCTCTTTTTATAATTTATTTTTGGTTTGGACTTTTGAAAGTTATAGGACAAAGTCCGGCAAGCGAACTGGTGCGTGGGCTGTTTGAAAAAACTCTTAGCCACGTACCGCTTCTTTCCTTTGGCATATTTATTGCGCTTTTTGGACTGTTTGAGATGCTTATCGGCATACTATTTATTATTCCCGGAAAAGAACGTTTGGCGCTCCGGTTATTTTTTATTCATATGGTTATGGCAACTCTGCCGTTATTTACCATGTCCGGGATATGGACTCGTATATTCGTACCGACACTTGAAGGGCAGTACATCATAAAGAATCTGGCGCTTATCGCATGTGCCCTAGGAGTTGCCTCAGTCATGCCATCCAAAAAGGCAAGGGAAACTCCCCAAACGGTTGTGCTAGAATAGTGAGATGAATGAGGAAAAACTAAAATGGCAGACACCCGAATATATCTATCGGGAAAAGACTGCCGATTGGTATTGGATTGTTTCTATTGTAACAATATCCATCGCCCTTATCGCCATCATTTTAAATAATATAATTTTTGCTCTCCTTATAATAGCCTCTTCTTTTACTCTTTCTTTATTCGCCTCCAGAAAGCCAAGCGTTATAGACGTCAGAATAAACAACAGCGGAATAATCGCGGGCAACACCAAGTATACGTATGACAGCCTTGATTCATTTTGGGTGGAAACTCGCGAAGCCTACCCAAAGGTACTAGTCAAATCAAAAAAACTGCTAATGCCGTTTATTGTCATCCTAATAAACGGAGTAGAACCGTCAGATGTCAAACATGCGCTGGAGAAATACTTGCCAGAAAAAGAGCATGCTGAACCTTTCCTTGAAAAACTTCTTATTTACTTTGGATTTTAGTAAAACTTCCAAATCTGGCGCACTCTTTTGTCGCTTCGCAGATTGCATCAAGATTTGAAAATTTTCTTACATTTTATAGATTTTAAGTAGATTTTATGATAGTTTGTACCCATTGCCCTCGTCGTTCAATGGATAGGACACTGGCCTGCGAAGCTGGAAATTCCGGTTCGACTCCGGACGAGAGCACAATAGGAAATTGCAAGCAAGTGGGGTTCGCCTCCCTCCTCCGTATAAAGCTACGGAAGGACACCGTGCTTCGCTCGGCGATTAATTCGTATTCAATTTTGGGGGTAAAAACAAATTAGCGATTCCGCAGGAGAAAAGAAAAATTTTTAATCATTTGTGCTATAATAATTGTGAAAAGTTTGTCGACTTTTCCACTTAAATCTAACTTATAAATTATGAAACAACTTGATCCAAAAGCAGTCTGGTTATTTTTCACTAGTTTTGTTTTACGGTCGTTCGTACCGATAATATTTTTGACTATTTGGGGTTCGGCATTCTTGAGTGGCATTAGCGAAAGTCTTGATGATGGGGGCGAAATTTCGTTCGGTTTCCTTAATTGGTTGTGGTTTATTATTCCAGTGTTTCTTGTATTGTGTTTCATCTGGGCTAAGCTCACTTACCACTTTTATCGTTACGAACTTACCGACACTGGTTTTCGCAAAGAGCTTGGGGTTATCTACAAAAAATATGTGACTATTCCTTACGACCGCATTCAGAACGTTGATATCTATCGCGGTATCTTGGCTCGCATACTTGGATTGTCCGACCTTAACATCCAAACGGCTGGAATGAGCGCTACAGTTGGAAGATATGGTATATCCGGTGGAGGCTCTGAAGGACGATTGCCTGCACTCTCTCGAGAAATTGCCGAGCAACTCCGTGATGAGCTTATTCAGCGAGCTCGCCAATCTAAGAGTCAGGGACTTTAGTTTTTTAAAAAATTTGGCGCCAAAGAACAAAACCATGTATGATTTTGTGGGTTCACTTTTGCGTTCGGACTAATTTAAGAATACAGCATAGCAAATCAAAAACCGCCCTTCCGGTGGTTTTTGGTTTTATGACTTCTTTATCATGGCGCTGATTCTGGATTTCCTGTGGGAAGCTGTGTTTTTCTTTAGGAGTCCCGTCTTTGACGCCTTATCCAAGATTTTCTGGACTTGCGGGAAAAATTCTCTGGCTTCTTTGATTTTCTTTTCGGAAATCAGTTTCTTGACCTGCTTTATAGCTTTGTTTATAAGTTCCTTTTTTGCAATATTAAATCCCCTCTTTTTCTTTGAGGAACGGAGGGCTTTCTTGGCTGATTGGGTTATAGGCATGACCACGATACTATATCATAGTCTGAAATTTGTAAATAGAGTATGATATGGACATGATAGGGTATCTAAAGGGCATGCTAATCCGCCAAGACCTTAAGTCTGTAGTTTTAGACGTTTCGGGGGTAGGTTATAAAATTTACACCAACGCTACTCCACTGGAAAAAGACAAAGGTAAAATAACTGAACTCTGGACATATCTGGCAGTGCGCGAAAACGCTTTGGATTTATATGGATTCAAAAATAAAGAAGAGCTTGGTTTCTTTGAGCTCCTCATAACCGTTTCCGGCATCGGACCGAAATCAGCCATGGCTATCATGTCCGTCGCTTCCCTCTCCAATTTGCGTCATGCAATCACTTCAGAGGACACGAGTCATTTGACCAAAGTTTCCGGCATCGGAAAAAAGAATGCCGAAAAAATAGTTCTGGAACTGAAAAACAAACTTGTCGGCTTATCGGCTGATACGGCTCAATCTCTCTCCGGAGATGTGGATGCGCTGGAAGCATTGAAATCTCTCGGCTACAGCGAGCGCGAAGCTCGCGAAGCGTTGAAAAAAGCTGACGGCAACACTACAGAGAAAAAAGTGCGCTCTGCCTTAAAAAATCTCAATAAATAATACTTAAATAGAAATGCCTGAACTCCCCGAAGTTACAACCACCGTCGCCGGACTTAATAAAGTCCTGCCTAAACTTATCATAAAAGATGTCTGGACGGATTATTATGTCAAAACAAAAAACAGGCGCCCTGATACAATTAAAAACGAAAAATATTTTGAACATTTTAAAAAAGAAATCATCGGAGAAAAAATCAATGAGGCCGAAAGGCGGGGCAAGAATGTTTTAATCCATTTATCCGACAACAAAACCATTCTTATCCATATGAAAATGACCGGGCATCTTTTGTATGGAAAGTATAAAAGAGTAACCGGTAGCCACCAGCCAGCATCTAGGAAAAAAGTTCAGGATAAATGGACTCCAGCGGAAAAAGGACCGTTGCAAGACCCGTTTAACCGATTCATTCACTTGGTTTTTACACTTTCAAACGGGCGTCATCTGGCCTTTTCCGATATGCGCAAATTTGCAAAAGTCATTCTTTTTGAAACAAGCAAGCGCGACGGCATAACAGACCTCTCAGTCCTAGGGCCGGAACCGCTACAAAATTTTTCTTTTGAAACGCTGAAAAAACAACTCAACAAAAAACCGAACAGCAAAATAAAAACTATCCTTATGGACCAGAGTGTAATAGCGGGCATCGGTAATATTTATTCAGACGAAGTTTTGTGGGAGTCATCTGTCAATCCGGAGCGCAAAACAGGCTCGCTAAGCGAAGAGGAAATAAAAAAGATATGGAAAGGAATAAAAGAAATTCTGCTAAAATCCATAGAAATGGGCGGCGATTCAATGTCTGACTATCGCAATATATACGGAGAACGCGGGAACTTCCAAAACGCCCACAAAGTCTATAAGCGAGCCAAGCAAAAATGCTTGAGAAAAAGCTGTGGGGGAACTATAGCCAGGAAAGTCATAGGCGGACGAAGTGCTCATTTCTGCGATATCCATCAAAAGTAACTGTGTGGTAGAATATAATAATGGAAAGACACCATTGGGGCGGAATTGCAGTCATACTTCTTATTTTTGCCATTCTGTCGCTCGGCGGGATTAAAAACGCCGGCTTGCCCAGGCTTTCGTATAACAAAGATCAGACACCGGAACAAAAATTGGAATCCCAAATACGCGAAGTGGACAAGCTAATCCAGGCGGAAAAAAGGAAAGAAACGGAATCAGAGTACAAAGACATAGTCACCCTCTCACAGGTCAACCGCTCAACAGACCCGATGCGAGAATATGCACTGATAAAAGTAAGTAATAGCGCCAAAAATCCAATACTGGTAACCGGGTGGAAACTGCAAAGCAAAACGAGCGGTATGAGCGTAAATGTGCCGAAAGGAACCTATCTGTTCTTCACAAGCACGCTAAACTCCGAAGAAAACGTATACTTGAGCGCCGGCGATATGATGTATCTTATTACCGGCTACTCGCCCAACGGAATAAGTTTCAAACTAAACAAGTGCTCTGGGTACTTGGAACAATTCCAGAATTTCATCCCTCCCTTGCCGAATAATTGCCCTTATCCGCGCGATGAAGATTTATCCAAAATAGCAAACATAACCGCAAACGACGACTGCCTCGACTATATTGAGTCATTTCCAAATTGCAGAACCCAAACGGGACTTTTGCCCGTAACATGGACTTATGAATGCAAAAACTTTATTGAAACGAAACTTAATTACAGTTCCTGCGTCAATACCCACAAACCTGATAGCGACTTCTACCAGCACGAGTGGAGAATTTATCTTAGGCGCAGCGCTTCTATCTGGAAAAGCAGACGTGAAAATATAATCCTGTATGACAATCTCGGAAAAATCGTAGACACATTGGAATACTAAAGATTCAATATCCGAAAGACTGTAACACCAAAAGCCACGGAAACATTGAGGGACTCCTTCTCCCCCGCCATCGAAATTTCGGCGACAATATCGCATAATTTTAAAATTTCTTTCGGAATTCCGCTGACTTCATTTCCGACGACAAACAAAACCCGGTGTTCTGCCCTTACTTTTTTGTAATCAACAGAATTTTTTGCCTGCTCTAAGGCGATTATCTGATATTTTTTTGCCTTTAGATTTTTTATCAAGATTTTGGGGTTTTTAATTTGCTCCCACTCTACAACTTTTTCCGCGCCTAAAGAAACTTTGGCGATGTCTTTTCTGGGGCGATTAAATTTGTCCATGGGTGCCGGAGTGTAGCCTGATAAATATATTTTGCTTACACCAGAAGCATCGGCTGTCCGAAATATAGAGCCGACGTTGTGCGTACTGCGGATGTTGTGAAGCAAAACACAAACCTTTTTTTCTTTTTTCTTGGCTTGTTCCATTAAGCGACTATAGCACAATATTTATTATAAGGAATATAACCGATTAAGCACTTTTGCGGTTTCTTTTCCAACCATATTTTTTTCGCTTTTTATTCCGTATTTTCTCTGGAACTCTTCCAAAGCGGAGGAGGTGCATTCTCCAAACGTACCGGTGCGGGGACAGTCATTTTTATTTTTCGGAGAAACAGGATATAAACCTTCCGCCATAAGAGCTGTCTGCAAAGCCAAAACATCATTTTTATCCGACTTGATTCTTGTAAAAGTGCTATCCCAAACGTAAGGCAGTAAAAGCGTATCGTACGCATAAGCTGTCCCGCGGTCTCCAAAAAAGTCTCCCATTCCCAGATATGTCTGGAACGCCAAATCTTTCAGCACCAGTTTACGCACCTTGCTGTCCGCAAATTGCGACTCGTAAATATAACCGTATTCAATAAGCATGCTTGGCGCCTCCAAAGTATTGTTGGAGCCTATGGCGATCAGATCTTGTTCCTCTATCACTCCGGCTTTTTCTTTTGGCAAATCGCTGGTGGGATTATATTTGGCAAGTCGTTTATACACAGCATCTGCCAACGCACGCGTTGTAGTTGCATTTGAATACTGCCTTTCAGGAACATAAATGGCAAACCCGGAATATTTACCAAGCATACCGGCATTTTTCCTGGGATAATCATTAAAATGAACGTGTATAAGCACATCAATTTTATTTTCGTCCGCCCACATATTTATCCCATATAACCTTAAAGCAACGTCCTTCGGAGCCTTACTGTGCTTTATACCATCCATAACCTTTACCACGCTTCCGTTATTTACCAAATGCAGCATGTTATCATGATTTTCATTTATAAAACGGCTGATTTTTTCCGAAGACTCATTGAAAAATGCCGATAAGGCGCGGTCCCAGCCATTTACACCCCGCGACAACATAACATCGTAATGACTGTCATTTTTTAAAAATTTTTCCAAATACCCTGCCAATTCAACATTCATATCCCCCTCGTTTAGGTCCTTGTATTCTGCTCCTCCATAAGCCGGCTCATGGCCTGGAACAATTAAAACGCGCACCTTGGTCTTTCCTTGTCCTGCTCCATCGTATCTGCTTTTCAAGTCTGTAATGGTTATGGATTCATGCAAAAAGACCGCGGCTAAATTTTGGCGAATACTATTCCATGCTGTATTTATATAGTGGTAACCTTGTAAATAAAATAAAAAAGTCAAAAGAAAAATAGCTGTAAAACCGATAATTTTATATTTCATTATTTATATTATATCATTTATGGAGCACGGTTTGATTATTATAATAAAAATGCTTACAATACAAATATGCACCCGCTTTCTATATTCCCATCCCTCTTAACTTTCGGGCTTATGGCCCCCTTTCTTTTGCGCCTAAGCGCCGGAGCGCTAATTCTTATTTTTGGTTGGGAAAGAAGCAAAAAACGATACAAGACAGTATCTATCTTTTACGCAATATCGGGAGTCTTGCTCGTGGTGGGGCTTTACACGCAAATTGCGGCCATAGTTGGGCTTATCCTTTTACGCTTTGACATGTGGGCAGACAAAAAAACAGCCCCTGTTTCCAGAGAATGCAGAATTGTGGACATTTTGCTGAATGTAATACTAATTTCACTTCTGTTCACCGGTCCGGGATTTTTCGCTTTTGATTTGCCTCTTTAAGATTTTTTTGCCCCAAAATACGCCTTTAGCAAATTTTGAAAAAGAGAAACGACCGTCATTGGTCCCGCTCCTCCCGGCACAGGAGTGATAGCTCGTACTAGACTTTTGATATTTTTGTAATCCGCATCTCCTGTGATTTTTCCATTTGGAAGAATGTTGATGCCGACATCAATAACAATCTGATTCTTGTGTACGTGCTTTTTGGTTATTAAATTCGGATGGCCGGCGGCAACAACCAATATATCTGCCGATTTGGTTTCTTTCTCCAAATTTTTAGTGTGTATATTGCAAACAGTAACAGTAGCTTTTCTGTTTAAGAAAGCAAGCGCGGTCGGCTTCCCCACCAAAGACGACTGCCCGACAATGATTGCTTTTTTACCGGTGAGATTGATTTTGTAATACTCAAACAGAGAAAGAATGCCCTTTGTCGTGGCCGGAACAAACGCTTCACTGTTATCAAATAAAAGCTTCGTATTTTTCGCGGTTAGTCCGTCAACATCTTTTTTTGAGCTAATAGACTCAAGAATATTGTTTTTATTAAAACCTTTGGACAAGGGCAGTTGAATCATTACGCCATGAACGGAAACATCCGCATTGTATTTCAAAATATCTGAAATTATTTCATTTTCTCTCGCATTTTTCGGATATTTTTTGTGAATCGCGATGACACCGATTTTTTTGGCAAAAGCCAGTTTTTTCTTAATATAGGTATTTGACTCTTCCAAATCTCCAACTTGAATAATGGCAAGCTTAGGCTTGTTTTTTAACTTTCGAACTTTGATGGCAAGTCCTTTCGCAAGAAGCTCGCTTACTTTTTTACCATCTAGAAGTTTAGACATATAATTTAACTGGTTGTAGTCACAGATAATTTCCTCGTCGTCACTCGGAAATTTCCGCGACCCCGACTGAGCTGTTTTGTCTGTTGACAAAACATGCTTCCGTCTCGCACATGCATTGAAAAATATGAAGAAGTTCATATTTTTCTACCCTGTGCGCCCGGGAGGAATCGGACCTCCGACCATCTCCTTAAAAGGGAGCTGCTCTACCGACTGAGCTACGGGCGCGCAAATTTTTAAGAAGCAAAGCGACTATAAAAATTTAGTGCCAAGCCCTACTTTTGAAACAACATATAAGCAACCGCTAAAAATCACTGTAAATATTTTTGAATGATCATTTAGACACCATGCCAAAAGTGGAGCTGTGACAAGTAAAATATAGCAGAAAAACATGGAAAGTCCAATTGTAACAGAAAGCGCGGCTCGCATTAGCGGCCGCGCAAGTTATCGTTTCATCACACTCTCAGGTCTACGACCGTACCGTTTACCGACCACTTTCTCCCAGACGACGCGGTTTTGTCGTATATCCTAATTTTACGAGTCTTGTTAAGATTGGAGATGACGACTGCAGAACAACTCATAATACGTGCAATGTTTCCTATCGTCAGCTCGCTTTCCCGCAAAAGGCGGGATGCTCTTGCTTCCCTATCGGGTGAAAGAGCTTTGCGCATTGAGCACCTCCAGAGTAAAAGCTTCCTTTCTAGAGATTACCAACAGGAACAGGAAAGGTCAATGTCTTGCCGAAAGAATCCACTTCTCTAACATTATTTCTAAATCCCCTTCTCCTCGCCTCACTCTGTGGACCATACCCACCAACTGCGAAGACATCTCTGTCAGTTCTCCTGTTTTGTATTTTTTGGCTCCAACCAAAGCGTTCTTGTAAGCAAAGGGCGAAAGCCCTGTTTCTTTGGCGCTATCCGCCTTGCTTGCCAAAATCATATTTTTAACCTGCCAAAAAAGTATTCCGTGAATTTCTTCTGCCCCGGCGCCTTTCCCAATCAAGTCTACGTAAGATATCCATAAGTGCCTCTTATCTTTCTTTACCAGACCGTCCGTTACAGAAAAAATATTTAATTCGCGCCTTGGAGCTTCTTTGTTTTCAAACTTTTGGACTTGTCTGGAGACTTTTTCAATTTTCTTAAGCGTAGGCGCGTCTATCTTTCCTTCAAGCATCAAGAAAATCTGCTCTGATTTAGCGAGATTTTCCAAACGTTCCATAATATAATCTTTTATTTCTCCGCGCCTGCCGGCAGGCAGGTTTTTCTCAAAAAGATTATCCAAAACTACCGTATATTTTTGTTCAAACAGTCCATGGGAAACCAAAAGCTCGTCGAACTGCCCTTCAGTCCAGTTTTCAGCGGTTATTTTAAAAAGTTCGGCTCCAGGACGCTTCTTTTGCGAAAGTTGAAGTAATTCGTGCAACTTTTTGCGAGCTTTGCGCGTATCCGTGCCGTGTAAAAAATAAATCATATTTGTTGCATATCGCCCCAATTATTTCCTGCCGATATATTTGTAGAGCAAACTATTCCGTAAACTTTTTTAGGGTCAACGATATTTTCCATTATCTTTTTAATTTCCGGCACAACCGATTTTATAAGGCTATCTTTCACTTCGTATACAAGTTCGTCATGAACCTGAAGCAAGAGCTTTGCATCTTTCAAGATATTTTCCTTTTTTAAAAATTCATCAACCTCTATCATAGCCAGCTTTACAATATCAGCTTCCGTTCCCTGTATCGGCGCATTGATTGCCATACGCTCAGCAGAGGCGCGCATAAAAGGCAGTTTGGAGCGGATATCCGGGAAATATCTCCGGCGTCCAAAAAATGTTTCGGTATATCCGCGCTGCGCTGTTTCCCTTTTTATCTTTTCCAAATATTCGGCAAGACCGGAAAATTTAGCAAAATATTTATCCAGAAATTTTTGGGCATCTTCCCTGTTTGCGCCTATATTTTTTTGCAGAGCGGTTACTCCCATGCCGTACATCACCCCGAAATTTATAACCTTAGCCTTCCTTCGCATCTCTTTTGTGACTTCATCCGCTTTGACCCCAAAAACTTCTCCTGCCACCGCCGTATGCACGTCTTGCCCTGTTTTGAAAATTTGAATTAACTTTTTGTCACCGGAGAGAAAAGCGGCTATGCGGAGTTCAATTTGAGAATAATCAAAGGCGACCAGTTTGTATCCTTTTTCGGCGATAAATGATTTTCGTATTTCAAGACCAAGTTCTGTTTTGTTCGGAATATTCTGCAAATTTGGATTTGCGCTTGCCATTCGCCCTGTAGTTGTCCCCATCTGAAGAAAATCCGCGTGCAAACGGCCGTCCTTGTCCACTTGTGCCGGTATTGTATCTATGTATGTCCCTAAAAGCTTTGCCAATTCCCTATATTCCAAGATAAGTCCGGCGATTGGATACTCATCCCTTAATTTTTCCAGTTCGGATTCTTTGGTGGAAAGTCCGCCACTTGCCGTTTTTTTTTGATTTTTTGGTTTAAGCCCCATTTTGACAAAAAGCATTTCGCCGACTTGCTTCGGCGAACTTATATTGAATTCTTCTCCGACAATTTTCCAAATTTTCTTTTCCAAAGAAGACAGTTCAGTGTGATATTTCTTTGACAAAATTTTTAATCGCGCCACATCAATTTTTATACCATTCTCTTTCATCCGTTTGGCGATAGGAATGAGAGGTTTTTCTATTTTTTCAAACACAAAAGACAAGTTCTGTCCGGATATTATTTTCTCTAAAACCTTTTTCGCCTCAGCCAAAGAATCTGTACGGGTGTATGACAAAATGTCGTCCAAGGTCGGGTCTGTTTTATTTGAGTCAACAATCCAGAGCATGAGGCCGACTTCCAATGTATCTTTCTGTGATTCCGTCCCCGCGCTTCCCTGGGGCAACTCCAGAGACAGAACTTCAGCGACTTTTGTTCCCAACATCCGAAATTCAAGTTCGGCAAAAAGCTTCTGCACTTTTTCAATCTCAATTTCTTCTTTCCATACTTTTTCCGGCATTTTAAAATATATCGGAGCGTCCCGTCGGATAGTTGCCAGCATTTTGGAAAACAAAGCTTCTTCCTCTCCGGATTTTAAAAGTTCTACGATTCTTTTTTTAATACCGGATTTTTCAAAAACTTCTTCATTTTTTTTCAGTTTCTTATAAATATCTTCTATCGCGCCGAATTTTGTGATAAGTTCCGTCGCCGTTTTCTCGCCGATGCCGGAAATGCCTATAATATTGTCCGACGGGTCGCCCCGCAAACCTTTAAAATCCGGCAAAAGCTCGGGACCAAAGCCGAACCTTTCCCTTACCGCACCCTCGTTGTATATAATCGTATCTTTAATTCCCTTTTTCAAAGTATAAACGCGTACTTTATCGTTATCCACCAGTTGCAAAGTATCCATGTCGCCGGAAGCGATAACAATATCAATGTCCGGATTATTTTTTAGCGATTCAACTATAGTCCCCAGCATATCGTCCGCTTCAAACCCGGGGGACGAATACATGGGAATATTAAACGCCCTGAAAACATCTTTTGAACGTTCTAACTGCAAAACAAGAGCGTCATCTATTTTTTTGCGTCCCGCTTTGTAGTCAACATAAGCTTCATGCCGTTTTGTGGGTTCGGGCAAATCGTAGCAGGCCACGATATAATCCGGCTTGATATCCTTGACCATTTTTATAAGCATGGTGCAAAGCCCGTACAAGGCTCCTGTCGGCTCGCCTCGGCTTGATTCAAATTCCGGCAAAGCATGATACGCCCGATGAATAATGGCGTGCACATCCAGAAGCGCCAGTGTTTTTTGTGATTTAGGTTTTGACATTACCCCCATTATACCACTATTCCAAAATCTCAATTTCTCTGCAATTTTCGTCTTCTGCCGTTTGAAACTTGATTTGGATATGCTCAGGCATTACATCCGCCACCTTCTCCGGCCATTCTATCAAAATCAGATTTTGCGGATTGGAAATGATTTCTTGCCAGCCAAGGTGAAGGAGTTCATCAGGACTATCCATGCGATACGCGTCTATATGAATCAGATGGTCGAAGTGCGAATTACGAATTACGAATTTAGAAAAACTTTCGCGCTTCGCGCTTCGTGCTTCGTGCTTCAATTCATACACTTTCATAATCACAAATGTCGGACTCAAGACCTTTTCTTCGACACCAAGAGCTTTTGCCACACATTGAGTAAATGTTGTTTTGCCAGCGCCTAAATCCCCATACAAACCGACAACTGTCGCACCATTTTCTTTTGGGCCAAGTTTTTTCACAAAATCACTGGCAATTTTTTCAGTTTCTTCTAAAGATTTGGATAACATGAAAAGATATTAACATAAAATCGAGTAAGAAAAATCCCTCACCAGTTGCGCGCAACCGGTGAGGGACGTGACGAGCGCATGTGGCGCTCATCGAGTTTGGTACTGGCGGTAAACATGGACCTCCCAGTTCTGGTTATCCACTCGCCTACTCTGCTGGTTCAACTTATTGAGGTTGAATGTGCGAGTCGTTGTGGCAATACCACCATCAGGAGGTCTGGCCACGATCGTGATTGGGATATCCACGCTGTCAGCGTCCTCCCACGCCAGATTAAAGGTCAGCGTGACCGAACCTCTTGAGCAGAGGTTCCTCACAACCGGACCATATCCACGAAAAGAAGTTTCAATTGTGTCAAACGCCAACACATCGTTGTTGATGATGCGCAACGACAACATCACACGGAAACGGCTCCCCTTTGTCGCGTTGCTACTAACCTCAACCGTATCCCGGTCAAGATTAGTTACATTTAAGTCATCCATGACGACAACATTTTTACAGCCGACAACTTTGGCGTCCATCAAAGTTTCCGCCGCTTCCTCTTCTTGTTTCGCGAGACGTTTTTGTTCCTTCTCAATCTCTTTCCTCGCCCGCTTCATCGCAGGCGAATCCTTTTTCTCCAGAGCTTCCTCTGCTTTTTTTCGTGCATCCTGCGCTTCAATTTCTTGAGCGCGTAATCGCACGATTTCTTGCATTATCTCCTCTGGCGTTTTCTGCGCCGAGGTAGCTTGAGAGAAACCAAGCTGTACAAACAAAAAAACCAACAAAATCGTCAAAAAACTGTTTAAGCGCATTGAGCACCTCCTGTATATATTATACACCCTTTAGATAATTCTGTCAATCCCAGTAATGGTACATTCAATCTCTTCCTTAAAAACATCATTATTCAACATACATTATTTATTTCCTATAGGAAATAAATAATGTATGTTCTGAAGGGATAAAACATAGATATTTTACCTAGATACTGACTACTAGCTACTGTATACTATATAGATGGTTATTTTTGATGAAGAAAAGCAAAATAAGCGCATAGATGATTTGCGTAAAAAAGAGGAAGAGGATTTGGCGGAAACCCTGTCCGGCAAATACGGCATCCCCTACTTGGACCTGACTGTGACACCCATAAACATTGACGCGTTGCGGGTTATTTCGGAACTCCAAAGCCGTGAAGCTCAGATAGCGGTGTTTAATGAGGTTAATAAAGTTCTTTCTATTGGCGCGCTTTCTCCCCAAAATCCAAAAACAGTTGAGGAAATAAACAAGCTCAAAGCAAAAGGTTACGCTGTGGAGCTCTACATGGTATCCCACGGGAGCCTCCACAAGGTTTGGGACAGATACAAAGATTTATCATATTCTTTTGAAACAAAATCAGGGGCACTGGATATTTCAAACGAACAAATTACAGATTTCCTCTCGCAAGTCCATAGTATACCCGATGTCCAAAATCTCATTGGCGAAGTCTTAAAGATGAAAAAGGGCTACCGTATTTCCAGAATTTTGGAAATTATTTTGGCGGGAGCAATGGCTACAAACTCCTCCGATATTCATATTGAGCCGGAAGAGGACTATGTCCGCCTGCGCTACAGGCTCGACGGCATGCTGACGGATATTTTGGAATTTGACCTGGAAACTTTCGGTCTGCTTCTGTCACGCATCAAGCTTATTTCAAATTTAAAGTTGAATGTCAGCGGAGCGCAGGACGGAAGATTCAGCATTAAAATAGGAGAAAACGAAATAGAAATACGCACATCGCTTCTTCCCGGAGCATACAGCGACTCTGTTGTCTTGCGTGTGCTTAACCCAAATGCAATCTCCGTACCGCTTGAAGAGCTCGGCATTCACCCCCGCTTACTAGAAATAATTAAACATGAGATGAGAAAACCAAACGGCATGGTCCTAAACACCGGTCCGACTGGTTCCGGAAAGACAACCACGCTATACGCATTCCTCAAAAAAATCCACACCCCGGAAATAAAAATAATCACTATTGAAAATCCGATTGAATACCATTTGCCGGGCATCGTTCAGACCCAGACAGACGAGAAAAAAGACTATGGCTTCGCCGAAGGATTACGGAGCGCCCTGCGCCAGGACCCGGATGTTATCATGGTCGGTGAAATCAGAGACGGAGAAACCGCGGAAATCGCCATTAACTCAGCTTTGACAGGACACTTGGTCTTCTCCACCCTGCACACCAACACTGCAGCCGGAACATTCCCGCGATTAATTGACCTTGGAGTAAATCCTAAGGTTATTTCTTCGGCTTTAAACATAGCCATGGCCCAGAGACTCGTCCGAAAGCTCTGCGAGGAATGCAAAAAAGAAATTCCGCTTGAAGGAAAAGCCAAAGAAACCATCATTGAAATTTTGGAGAGTATTTCTGACAAAACTTATCTGGAAAATGTTCAAACAAAGCAGACTTGGCAAAGTGTAGGGTGCGGTAAATGTAACAATACCGGCTTCAAAGGAAGAATCGGGGTGTATGAAGCTATTGTCATGGACGAAAACATAGAACGCGTGGTCAAAGACAACCCGAGTGAAAGAGAAATAAAAAAAGCTTCCAAACCTCAAAACCTTTTGGATATAAGGCAGGATGGCGCTTTGAAAATTTTATCCGGCATTACTACGCTGGAGGAACTGGAACGCGTGGTTGATATTGAAAAAGAATAAAAGTTTTTCATCATCGTATTTTTAAAAGCAATCTATCTGGACGAGCTCGCCCAGCGAACTTCTCGGAAATCAAGAAAGGCTTTTTAAAAAATGATGATGAAAACTCATGGTGAATGTGTGGAAGACCTGACATAAAACATCTTTTCAGAGCGCCCACAGGCCTTGAGCACGGTTTTTGTCAACGACTCTGTAATCAGAGCTCATTGACAAAATCAAGGCCGAGGACAGAGAAAACCTTTCGCTGGAAAGGTTTTTGTCTCTGAAAAGATGTTTTGTGTCAAGTCTGCACTAAAATATTTGCCAGAGAAAATTTTTAGAGTTCTAATGCATAATCCACTTGCGCAATATCAAGGCATATGAATAATTAAATATAGAAAAGCTCCAAGGCATAAATCTCTAAGCAACACTTTCAATAACCAGTACCAAAAGCTAAGTATTTCACAAAGGATAATTCCAGAACGATACACAAGGTATCGCCCAGAACGTCCTCGTAGAAAGACTCGTAAACATGAATGCTTAGTTGCTTAGAGATTTATATTTTGGAGCTTAAAACAACACACAAGATGAAATCTTTGCTCTTTTTTCAATGGCTGTCAATTTCAAAAGAAGTTTAGCATAAAAAACTTTTAATGTCAACCCTGTGATATCTGCGCACAAGCGCAGTGCCGTGAAGCGGTATGTCACAAGGTCAACTGCATTTATAGTATAATAAAACTATATATGAAGAAAAAAGAGCAAAAAACAGGAGATATGGAAGTCACTTTTTTGGATACTACCCTCCGTCCGGCAGTTTGGGAAGATTATATAGGCCAGACAAACACCAAAAAGAACTTGCAAATCCTCCTGACTGCGGCAAAAGAAAGGGGGCATCCCCCGGAGCATATTTTGTTTTACGGACCGCCGGGATTAGGCAAAACGACACTGGCCCACCTCGTAGCAAAAGAAGTGCAAGCCCAGATGAAAGTAACATCGGGACCGGCAATAGAAAAAATCGGCGACCTGGCATCAATTCTGACAAACCTTTCTCCGGGAGATATTCTTTTCATAGATGAAATTCATCGCCTTAATAAAACCATAGAAGAAGTGCTATACCCCGCAATGGAATCCGGCTCTTTGGATATTATCATAGGCAAAGGACCGAGCGCCCGCACTATCCAACTGGAGCTTCCGCCATTTACCCTTATCGGCGCAACAACAAGGATTGCCATGATTTCATCCCCTCTGCGTTCCCGCTTCTCCGGAGGAATATTCAAGTTGGAATTTTATACCAATGACGAACTACACAAAATAATCACCCGTTCGGCAAAAATCCTAGGCATAGATTTGGAAAAGGAAGCTGGAAATGAAATTGCCAAAAGAAGCAGATACACTCCGCGCACGGCAAATTATTTCCTGAAACGATGCAGGGATTTCGCCCAAGTCCATAAAAAGGGCATGTCAAAACAGTCGGTAGACGAAGCATTGAAACTGCTCGGCATTGACGAGGTGGGACTCTCGCCTGCCGACCGCGACATATTGCATGCCATAATAAATAAATTCGCCGGCGGGCCTGTTGGCCTCAATACTTTGGCCGCGACATTATCCGAGGAACAGGCGACCATTGAGGAGTTCAATGAGCCATACCTTATTCAGCTCGGCTATCTGGACCGCACACCTCGCGGTCGTACCGTAACCCACCTCGGCTACAGTCACTTGGGACTTACTCCTCCCACACTTTTATAAAAGGAAATGAAAAATCAAATATTACTAGCTGACATTATTTACTTCATTCATTGGTTGTGGATATTGTTAATGATACTTTCTCTGCCAATCTTGTTTTTATTCCCCCAGCTAATGTTGCCCGTTTTTATATTTTCGGCTGTAACTGTTGTTTCGTGGGCGGTAACAGGCGACTGCATTCTTCGCGTTTGGGAAGTAAACATTAGGCGTAAACATGACCCGAACGGCGCGTATGAAGGAATGTTTATGACTTATTATACAAACAAATACTTGGGCACCAAACTGACCGATTCCCAGGTACGAAAAATCATTAACCCGTATATGACATTGGTTTTAATTACTTCTATTGCTAAACTTATACTCTAAAAATATGTCCGGACACAATAAATGGTCAAAAATAAAAAGACAGAAAGAAAAGACTGACAGCCAAAAGTCAAAGATTTTTGGCAAAATGGTCAGACTCATTACAGTTGAAGCCAAAAAGGCTGGTGGAAATATAAATTCTCCGGGACTAAAATCGGCAGTTGAAAGAGCTAGAGATGCGAATGTTCCAAGTGACAATATTGAGCGAGCTATCAAAAAATCCACCGAAGGTGGAGCAAATATGGAATCTATTACTTACGAAGCATACGGGCCTGGCGGGTGCGCTATGGTCATTGAAGCATTGACGGACAACCGCAACAAAGCGGCACAAGAAATAAAAATGATTCTTTCAAAACACGGTTTTGAGCTTGCAGGAATCGGGTCGGCTACATGGGCGTTTGAACGGACGCCAAGTATGGAATGGGAGCCGAAAATAATAATTCCCCTTTCAGACGAGGATTCTCAAAAACTTGAAGAGTTGATGGATGAATTGGAAGAAAATGATGAGGTGCAGGAGGTGTATACTAACGTGGAATAGAATTTTTAATTTAAAATTTATAATTTTAAAACAATTTTTAATTATTAAATGAATAAAAATGACATATGATCTTGAAAAAAGAACAAAAATCTTTGCCAAAAATGTCATTAATTGCTGTAGGCAAATAAAAATAAACATTTTAAATTCAAATATAATTTCACAATTATTGAGATCGGCTACAAGTGTTGGTGCCAATTACCACGAAGCCAACGGTGCTAGTTCCAAAAACGATTTTAGAAATAAAATACATATATGTAAAAAAGAAATAAAAGAAACTGGATACTGGATAGAATTACTGATAGAAACTGATCCACACAACAAGCAATTACTAGATAAAATAGAAAAAGAAACTCATGAGTTGACATTAATTTTTAATAAAATTAGTTTTTCATTGAAATGATGAATTGATTCATTCATTGTTTAAAAATTATAAATTTTAAATTAAAAATTACTATGAAACTTATCTCTATTGACCCAGGATACGAGCGACTCGGCGTTGCCATATTGGAAAAGGAGAAAAAACAGCGAGAAGTTCTGATATTTTCGGAATGCTTTAAAACGAGTGCCGAACTTCCCCACCATGAACGGCTTGCCCTTATTGGTAATAAAATAAAAGAAGTTATAAAAAAATATAAGCCGGAAGCACTCGTGACGGAGAAATTATTTTTTAGCGGAAATCAAAAAACAGCGATGCTCGTAGCTGAAGCGCGTGGAGTGATTTTGTATACAGGAAGTTCGCTTGGTCTCCAAATTTTTGAATACACACCAAACAGTGTGAAAATCGCCATTACTGGCTACGGCCGAAGCGAGAAAAGACAGATGATGAGTATGGTTAGTAAATTAATTGACGTAGAAAAATCAAAGAATTCAGATGATGAATTTGATGCGATTGCTATCGGCCTGACTCATTTTGCAATTCAAAGAGAAACTTGCAAATAATATGCTTCTAATATAAAGTCAAAAACGGACAGAGACTTCCGAAAGGAGATTTCAAAATGTTTTACGCAGTCAGTTTTGCAAATCGAGGATTGCCTTTAATAGCGTATTGCACATGGAACGAATCGACAAAAAAGTTCTACCTTGCAATAGCCTCATCAGGGGAGCATGTTGCCATTCTTCTCGCAAAAAACAACGAGGGTCAGGATGAGTTAGTCAAGCTTGTTTCCAGTGTTCCCGAACATTCACATCAAGAACTGGTAGAGATGACGGGAGCGGCCGCGGCCAGTTCTGGGAACTTTATCATTGCATTAATAAACGATGGAGTTTCAATTGAAGTCGACACTGATATGGTTGGGTTCTGGGGGCCTCCTCCAGGAGTAGAATCAGGGAATGGGATTCTCGTTTGGACAGACCCGGAAAACCAGCCTCATGCTGTAGTCGTCTACAGCAAGGAGCAGGCAAAAGCTCTCATCAAAGAATGTTCACGTTGGATGGAGCGTTCGAGAGTTTCTAACCTTATGGAGAAGGTCAAGAGTTGGAATATCCCTCCCTCCTCAGAAAAACCGCCCCAAAGAATTGAGGGTCTGCCGGCAAAACTTCTCAACGAAGCATCTTTGTACGGCAAAATACGAAATGCTCAACAACGATACGTTAACTAGTCTCGTGCAGAGAAGTCTTTGCTCGAGACTTCTTTGTTTATAAAAATAAAATAAAAAATAGCACTGAGCAAAATCTCGTCGAGCACATATTCTCAAAAGAGGCTTTCGGAGCGACTTAGAAAATTACAATTGTAGTCAATTGATGATTTTCTTGAGGAGCGAGAACGAGCTGAAATTCTAGAAAGAATTTACAGCGTACTCTTTTTAGGATATGCCGAGTAAGAGATTTTGCGAGTGTTAACTCCGCATCATTTTCAAAAATACGTCCTGTGGTATATTTACTTTCCCCCGCGCTTTCATTTTTTTCTTGCCTTTTTTCTGCTTTTCGCGCAGTTTCATTTTGCGAGTGATATCCCCTCCGTACATATGTTGAGTGACATCTTTGCTAAACGCTGAAACGGTACGAGAAGAAATAATCCTACCTAAAGCTTTGGCTTGAATTTTCATTACGAACATTTGTCGCGGAAGTACTGCATGAAGCTTTTCCACCATCAGTTCGGCTTCACTTTCTACAATCCGCCTTGAAATAACCCGAGAAAACGCCGGTAAGACTTCATCGGCCACCAGAATATCCATACGCACCACATCGGCATCTCGCATTCCTAAAATCTCATACGAAATAGAAGCGAAACCGCTTGAAGCGCTTTTCAACTTATCAAAAAAGTTCCGCATCAACTCTCGCAGGGGCATTTTCAAAAAAAGTCGCGTGCGATCCTCACCAAAGTTTTCTGACTCGCCAAGCTCTGCTTCGTGCTCGTAGAGAAGAGGCATTATGTTCCCCAGATATTTAGATGGAGTGATAATGGTACAGTTAACCCACGGTTCGCGAATTTCGGAAAGCAATCCTTCATCTGGAAAATGCGAAGGAGAATAAATCGTTTCCCACTTTCCTTGCTTTGGACCAGTTTTGTACAACACCTCGTATGTAATAGTCGGCATAGTTACAACCAAATCCAAATTAAATTCCCGATGAAGACGTTCTGTGATAATTTCCAAATGAAGCATACCTAGAAAACCGCAACGAAACCCTCGACCTAACGTGCCGGATGACTCTTCTTCAAATGTATACGATGAATCAGAGAGTTTCAGCTTTCCAAGAGATTGTTTCAGAGTTACAAAATCATCCTGGCTTTCCGGATAAATAGACGCCCAAACGACTGGGCGGGGCAACATATATCCAGGTAGTGGAGGTAGTGTATCTTTCATTTCTGCCACTGTGTCTCCAACCGAGGCAATGCCCGGCTGTTTTATACCAGTGACAATATAGCCAATTTCACCAGCAGAGAGTGTTTCTGTCGGTTTTTCATCCGGTGAAAAAATCCCAACTTCAATAGCTGTAAACGTTTCTTTGGCAATTTTGAAAATAAGCGGGGTGTTACGAGAAATAGAACCGTTCATAACACGGACAAAAACTATAACTCCACGATGAGTTGAATATTTAAAGTCAAATATGAGCGAACGAAAGGGTTGAGATTCGATATTCGAAGTTCGAGATTCGATTCTTGGAGCTGGAATTCGTTTTATTATTTCTGACAAAAGTTCTTCCACTCCCTGTCCTGTCCTGCCGGAAACTTCCAAAATATCGTCTGGATTACAGTCTAGAAGTTTAACAACTTCGGCCTTAACTTCACTTACTCGGGACAAAGGAGAATCTATTTTTGATAAAACAGGAATAATAGTTAATCCGGATTCACGCGCCATACCAAGGGTTGTTAGTGTTTGCGCTTGCACACCTTGAGTACTGTCCACTAAAAGTATGGAACCCTCAACTGCTTTAAGCGCCCGAGAAACCTCGTACGAGAAGTCGATGTGTCCCGGAGTATCAATCAGGTTCAGAATATATCGGTTTTCGGTTCTCGGTTCTCGGTACTCCATCCTAACAGGTTGCATCTTAATAGTGATTCCTCTCTCACGTTCAAGTTCCATAGAATCCAGAACTTGGTCCTGCATTTTTCGTTTTTCTATTGTATGAGTTAACTCAAGCATTCGATCTGCTAGAGTGGACTTGCCATGATCAATATGCGCTATTATAGAGAAATTCCTTATATTTTCCATGAACTATAGTTAAACACAAAAATGCGGTTTAAGAAACTTATTGCAATTCCGCGTCAGGAACAACAACTTTCGCTTTCCAGATTTTCTTATGCAACGTACCCCAAACTTCCTGCAATTCTTTGTTGCTAAGAAAGTACAAAATCAAAATAGCAATCACAATACCGATAACTCCCGAAACAAACCCCTGAAAAAATATTCCAAACAAAGTATTTACATTAAAAACCCCGTCAAACACGCGCAAGCAGAAATATGCAACATAACCCATTATCATAGAAGATCCGCTTACTTGAAAAAGAGTCCGCAATACAGGACGAGAAAAAGAACGAAAATTTCTGGAAAAGCCTATCCAGTGAACAATAAGGTTAACTAGAACACCAAATGTAAAACCCAAAGGAAGCATTAAAACTACAGTACCAGGGATACCAGAAACCTTTAGAATGGATTCTGTAAAATCTCTAAAAAAGAAATTGGTTTGAAAAACTTTTACCAAATAAAAGCTTGCTCCGATTATGAGCCCCGCGGACAAGATATTCATAAAAAGCGGAGTTTTAGTTTTGCCCTGAGAATAATAAGACCTGACAAAAAGAGCGACCAGATTTTGAGCAATAAGAGATATTGTAAAGAGCGCCAAAGCGGCGGCGGTTAGGCGGGTATCATCCCAGTTAAAGCGTCCGACTCCCAAAATAGTCCTGACAATCTGCGCGCGCAAAACTATAAAAAGAACTGTTATCGGCACAGACCAGAAAATAATATGCCGGGCAGAAGTAATCATCTGGTCCAAGAACTCTTTGCGTTCACCGGATGAAAAAAGCCGAGTCAGAGTGGGAAAAGCCGCAAGCGAGTAGGAAACGCCGATAACGGAGAACGGCACCGACTGCAAGTTGAAAGAAAAGTTAAAAATAGAAATAGAGCCTGGAACAAAAAAAGAAGCGAAGGAAATCAGGAACAGCTCCGCAATCTCATTTGAAGAAACCGTAATGGTCCTGGGCAATGACGTGTATACTATTTTTTTTATAAAACTGAAACGTACAGGGAATCGCAGTTTCGGAAGCATATTTTGGGAAAAAATAAACGGAATTTGGATAAAAAAGTGAAGAAAAGCTCCAAGGACAACCCCCCAGCCAAGTCCCGATATCCCGAATATGGGGTATAAAAAAACTATGCCAAATATTATGCCAATGTTATAAACGACAGGCGAAATAGCATAAACAAAAAACCTTCTGTGAATCTGGGTGATGCTTGCAAGAAGGTTGGAAAAACCCAGGAAAACTGGCGAAAGAAGCAGTATCCGAGTGAGAGAAACTAAATCAGAAAAAGAACTTGCTCCGGCAAACGTCGGGAAAAGCCGAGACATTATGTACGGAGTGGCAATAAAAGCCATGATGCCGGCAATTGCCACGAAACAAAAGAAAAATGAGAAAATGCCGTCAATAAATTCTTTGGCTTCCTCATCACTTTTTTCAAACCGTTCTATCAAAAACGGTATAAGAACAGAAATTGAAACGACAGACGCAACCGTCACAAATAAAATATCCGGAATGCGAAAAGCGGCATAGTATATGTCCAAAGTATTGCCTGCTCCAAACTGGGCGGCTAATATCCTGTCCCGAACCAGGGCTAAAACCTGAGAACAGATAGCGAAAAAACCCAGAAGGTATGCTGCCGAATGAAGCCCCGCTATCTCCTTGTTCAGTAAATCCAGGAAGCGCTTAACCATGAAAATTCGTTAAGATTGAGACTCTTTAACCGGGAGACTCTTGGCTTTTTCGGGCTTAGTGGTTTTAGTATCCGTAAAGATGGGCTTGCCTGCTTTAAGGTTTGTCAGGATGGTGTCAACTTCCACGCTATCCGGGTTAGTCGTTTTAAGTTCGGCAAATTGAGCGATAGCTTTTTCTCTTTCTCCCAATCTCTCATACGAGAGTCCCAGGAAATACTTTGCATTGGCGTAATTCGGAGTGAGAGTTGTAGCTTTCTCCAGAGACTCTACTGCCCCAGTAAAGTCACTGTTGTTGTATTTTAAGAGCCCAAGCTGGAAGAATAGTCCGGGGTCCGTTGGGTCAATGACTGTAGCTGCAGTGGTAGCTTCTATCGCTCCCTTTATGTTATTACCGGCAACTTCTATCTGCGACAGAAGAAAATATGCGTCAACGTAATTCTTTTTTACGGAAATAGCCTGGAGAGCATATTGGCGAGCCGATGCCAAATCTTTGTAAGTTACAGCTAGGCGGGCAAAAAGAATCATTATTCCTGGATTTTTTGGATTTCGTCTTAGGGCTTCTCCGTATGCAAACTGGGCGCTCTCATAAGCCCCATCCACTTTAAGCTCTGGCATAGAAACCGCTTCATACACTCTGCCTAAAGCAACCCAGTTTAGGTAATTTGATAGGTCTGCGTCTTTTGCTGATATGCCAGCCTTGATAGCTGTAGATAAAGTATCGCTGAATTGTTTTTGGGCATCCTCTGGTTTTACCTTCTTAGGGTCTTGGGACAAAATAGCGTTCAGTTTTACTAATTCAATCTCGGAAAGAGCTCTAAAGTAAACATCATTTGGCACGGCAGAAATAGCTTTTGCCATATATTCTTCAGATTTTGCCACATCGTTTGATGTGTTCAATGCATACGAACTTTTTTGGAAATACCAAAGCGATTGCGAATTCTTTAATAGTCCGTAAGCCAAAGCCCCGCTACCGATAAAGAAAACCATCATTATAAGAGAGGATAAAAATCCCGCTTTTGGGCTTTTTGAGAAATGGTAGACAATCACAGGTACAAGACCCGCCAGGTAAACCGAGCCCAGGAAAACTCCGGTAAAGAAAAAGGTCAGAATAAAGACGGGTGTGGATGGGATATAAATAAAAGACATAATCCACAAATACAAGGAAACAAAAAAGGAAGATGTTACCAGATATTTAACAAAGAAATCCTGTACGGAAGAAAATATTGATTTAAACCCGAGATAGATGTAAAAGCCGAAAAACAGAAACCACGACAAAATACCCACAACCCCGGTTGTGACGGCAAAAGTCGGAATAAGCCCAATGCCGCTTTTAAAATCCGTGTTCCAAAAAATAGTTGAAACTACATCATCGGGCTTGAAATTAAGCCACTGGGTGACAAATGTGTTCGGACCGGAACCAAAAAGCGGCCGCGAGCGCAAAGTATTTCGAGCGATATCCAAAGTAACAGAAAGGGTCGGGCGAACTTCCACATTTACCACGTTAAACTTGTTTGAGAGATAACTCCCCAAGGTAGAACCCCAGAGAGCAAACAGTATAGAGATAACTAAAACGATGGAGGAATATAGTGGTACGTGACGCAACCTTTTTAACATTGACTTAGTTTCTCCGGAAGCTATCTGGGAGCTGAAAATGCTATATAAAATAAACAGAAAAGCGCAAATGGCTACAATAATCCAGACAGCGGTGAAATTGACAAGAGCCAGAAAGAAAAGAGATAGAAGTAATGCAACGGAGAGAAGCGCTCTCAATAACCTGCCCCCGCGAACCATTTCGTAAGTCAGTAAGGACAATATGACTCCAATGCCAAAAAATATGCCGACATTATTCCACGAGCCAATCATGCTGGAAGTTATGTCGTTGAATATGCCAAATGATAAGACTTTGGCCCCAAAAATAATACGAACTAAGAGGAAAATAGCAAAAATAATGGAAGAAAGTACAAAAGCAAAATACGAATAGAAAATCCTGGACTTACTGCGAAACGAAAGCGATACTAAAAACAAGTAGACAAAAGAAAGCATAATAAAACCCGCGGTGGCAATATCAAAAGTGTAACCCAAAAAAGACATCCGCGAAAAACCGTTGGCTATTGCCGCCAATGCGTAAGCAAAAGGAACAACAGCAATAAAACCGACTACATAGCGAGCCGGCTTTGGCAAGTCCAGCTGCCCTGAAGATAACCCTGAAATAATATAAAGCAGTATTGAAACAATAACCCCAAAGGCAAAGAGGAGACTTGTCCCAAACTGGGTGGAAATAAAAGCCACTGGCACAAAAAAGATGGGGGCAAGAAAGGTTACTCCGAGCAGTATCACATACGAAATTCTGTCAAAAACCGGCTCTCCTTTCTGTCCCATCCTCGTGTAATTTTCTTCCATAATTTATTGTCTAATTTAAGTGGTAATATGAATACATTATATACGTTTCGCGCCTCCGATTCAACGTTGACAACATGAGAAAACTCGCGCCGTTTCCGGAGCGAGTTTTCATTTTTTAGGCATGCCTATAAGCCGAATTCTGTTTCATCTCGCCGAAGCTTTAGCGTAGGCGGATAAAGATAGATATTTATCTGGGACCAAAATTGCTCTTGGCCTCTACCCGCCTATGCATAAAGCTTCGGCGAGGTTATAGCGGCACTCCCCTCCCCAGTTTGCTTTTGCAAATTGGAGAGGGACACGGCCTTGCATCAAAGTAAGGATTTTGCCGTTTCACCCTCGCATTTCTGCGGGGATACTCCCTAGGGAGCCCATAGGCTTTCGCTTTTGGCGTTTCTGCTCGCACCTCTCGGATTACTCCTGACGGGTGTTACCCGCTACTCTATCTCAAGTTGCCTTGAGCCTGATGTTCGGACTTTCCTCTATTAGTAAGCCGTAGCATAAGCCTTGGCTACCAACAGCACCTATCCAGCATGCTAGAAAGCATTATACAATTCACAATGTTATACGTAAAGTTGACTTTTATATATTAAATATGGTATAATTTATAAAGAATTTTATTGAACATATGTGTCCCTTGCCAATAACGCTCAGCACTTTAGGAGGTGCCAAATGCGAAATGCCCTATCGATTTTAGTTCTAGCTCTAGCAATTCTGCCAGCAAATCTGTTGGCTCAAAAGGGGCAGCCAACTTCGGACTTTACTGTTCGAGCACGTTGTGTCATCCCCCTTACACTTACAAATTCAAATCTTTCAGTCCATGACACGCGGCCTCTGGCGCAAATCCAGCAAATTCGACTGAATTATTTGTACTGGCAAAATGGTGTGGAGCAGTTCCAGCTACTCGGACAGCAGTTCAGTTCAATCGGCGAATCGCGCACAGAGAGAATCGTTCCAACTCCCGGATTTCTAATTGTGGAAGAGGAACATGGCTTTCTCTCTCCATGGACAATTATTGAGGGAGCAACGGTTACTTGTGTGGAGATGAACACGCAAGTCCGGCAAGTACCGGTGCGAATCTATTACCTCAATGGGAAACTGGCGAGTACCGGCTTATCAATCGTTAATCCCGCTGACAAAAACTCTTCCTTCACGTTACATGCTTATAAGGACGGAGTAAGGATGATTTACAAAACATTTCCCCTTCCCGCTGGCGGGCAGGCGGTAAAGTATCTTCACCAATTGCTTCCGGAACTAGCCCCGGGGAATTACCACCTTGATGTTGTCGGCGGTTTTCTTGGGATTGGCCTTCCGACCTTTGCTGCCGAAGCGGGTGCGAACGGGTCGTATTCCACAATCCCTGTTACTGCCGCCGGAATAAAGTCGGTCGGCCCGATAATCGTGGCTGAGCTGGAAGCCCTCAACGCTTTCCAATCCAACTTCACAGCGAGCGTGATTGAACCGGAATCCTTCCAGATTCAGGTTGAGCCTTAGGATTCCAACTATCTGCCGCGGCGCCCATAAGAGCGCTGCGGCTTTTCTTTTATCGCCGACGTTTCCAAGTGCTAATTTTTGTTTCAGAGAAATTTCCAAGTAGCAATGATTTCCGCGAACAGAGTCTCCATACTCCTATGAGCAGTTACCTCGTAGAGAAAGCTTCCGTGAATAAACCATACTTCTCGCGTTTCACCCAAGAAAGCGTTATTGCTGTAAAAGCCGGTTGCAAGCGCGCCGTCTATTTGGAAATCCTTTGACTCTTTTCTTACCCCAGACGGCACATCTTTGAGAAAACGCTCCTCACTGACTTGCTTTTCAACATACGGAACAATAAAAATTTGAAAGCCCAATCCTTTTTCCACATTCTGGAATATGATAGTTGCCGCTCCCCCGCCCTCATCAATTTCTTTCATAGAAAGAATATCCGGGTACAACACAGAAAAACCATAATGCTCGTTTTTGTACTCGCGCGCGCCGAGGGGAATTTCCCTAGATTTTCGTTCTACAAGAGAACCGGCTGGCAAAGCCGCTTCGCCAATAAAATTCTCAACCGACTTATCATCCGGGGCATACAACAATGCGCCCAAGCCGGCTAATATCGCGGCAAAAATTATAAGAAAAGACTTCATTGGCTCTGATGCAGAATTATCCTGCCAGAAATAAATTTAATTGTAAATCCTTCGAAGAGGCGCATGACGCGCTTGATACTAGTGTCCGTGCCGGCGGTAAAGTTTAAAATAGTTCCGTAACCCGTGCCACCCGTATTTGTAGCGTAGGCGCGAAAGTAGTAAGTAATGCCAGCCAAGAGTCCGCTAACACCTTGGGAAAAAGTACCTGTGCCGAAGTCGCCGCTTGTCGTAGTGGTAGCAGTACCAGAAGAAAGTGTTGAACTCGTACCCCAAGCAAAGCCTCTAGCCGTAGCATTCGCTCCACCGGTAGCGGTAATCTCTCCATTGAGAGTGGCCGCTAATACACCCACGCCTGTCGCCGCGGCAGTTGTGACAGTTGGAGCAGCTCCGCTTGGCGCATAAGTTTGTAAAACAGCTACCCATCCATTTCCACCACCTGTTCCATTATCATCCCAAGTAAAAGTAGTAGAACCTGCTGTAGGAATAGATTTATAACTTGAACCGGCTGAGTCACCACCACCATTAACTCCTGATTCATAAATTTGAGTTTGACCGG
>Ga0209542_10004498_pt1 | contig 28686 bp, 29 predicted proteins | sample RifCSPhighO2_01_FD_184028 | JGI IMG/M metagenome (GOLD analysis project Ga0209542, IMG submission 184028) | Soil microbial communities from Rifle, Colorado - Rifle CSP2_plank highO2_0.1 (SPAdes) (version 2) | ecosystem: Environmental > Terrestrial > Deep subsurface > Rock core/Sediment ...
TTCCAATTTTAATAATAGAAGGAGAAGAAGATATTTATTCAATAAGAAACGTTCATCCAAATGCTATTCGTGGAATGTTAGCAACAATAGCAGTTTCCTATTCTATCCCTGTTTTATATACTAAAAATTTCCAAGATACAGCAATGTTACTTAAAGCAATAGCTTCTAGAGAACAAAGAAAAGATGATAAAGAAATAACATTGAGAACAGAACGTAAACCTCTAACAACAAAAGAGCAACAAGAATTCATTATTGAATCTTTGCCTGGAGTTGGTCCATCTCTAGCTAAATCTTTACTTTCCCAATTTGATACTGTAACAAATATAATAAATGCTGATAAAGATAAATTACAAGAAATAGAACAACTCGGTCCAAAAAAAGCAGAAGAAATTAGACGTATTTTAGAAGAAAAATATCCTAAAGAAAGTTAATTTCTAATAATTTTGTATGTTTTGCTCCCTCATTTAATAATTCGCTTTTATATAAAATAACCTTATCAACTAAAAACTTATCTTTTTCTACTTTTAATCTTTTCATTAATTCTTCTTTATCTTTAATATATTTTACTCTTCCAATCGTTAAATGAGCCTTAAATCTTCTGTCTTTTCCAAACTTCTCTCTTATTAATCCATCTATCTTCTCTTTTAGTTCATATAATTTTTCTGATTTTAAATTTAATCCAATAATTCTTATCTTTTTATCATTCGGAAAATAAATAAATTTATCAATCTCAACATAAAACTTCTTAAACTTTAATTTACTTAATTTCTCTTTCAAATAATCAACATCTTTCTCTTTAATCTCTCTTAAAAATCTTAATGTACAATGAAGTTCTTTAACAAAAGAGATCTTAGCAAAATCTCCCTTAATATCTTTCTGTATCTTCTTAACTTTTTCCTTTATTTCTACTGGAATATCAAATGCAATAAAACATCTCATAAAAACTCACTTAATATCTTTTGTCCAAGTAAAACAGTCATGTTATTAATATCTTTCTCTGGGTTTATCTCAACTAAATCAATTGCTTGAATATTTTTTAACATTTTTATTCTTTCTAATATAAATAATAATTCTCTTGAGCTTATTCCTCCTGGTTCTGAATATCCTGTTCCAGGTGCAAATGCAGGGTCAACAGCATCTATATCTATACTTAAATAGACTGCATCAAACCTTCTCATATCTTCCATTAACATATCACAAAAATCATCCAATCCATAATTCAATGTTTTAGGTGTAAAATATTTTATTCCTTTTTCTTTTACATAATTAATTTCCGTCTTGCTAAATTTCCTTACTCCAATTAAAATAACATTTTCTTTCTTTAATATTCCATCATCTATTAAGTTTCTCAAATAATCTTCATGACTTATCGTTTTTGTACTAATCTCACAATCAGGATGAGCATCAAACACAATTAATCCCGGATTTTTATGTTTTTCAGAAAAGGCTTTAAAAGAAGAATATGTTATTGAATGGTCTCCTCCTAAAATAAAAAACCTATCTTTTATTATCTTAATCTTCTCATAAATATTAGTAAATGTCTCATCAAAATTATATTTATCTACTTTAACACTATCAATATCTGCTTCGATTCCTTTTAAAATTTCATCTGGGGTTTTCTCACATCCATCATTTTTGCCCAAACTTCCAGCTGAAAATGGTATTTTAACAATTATCATACAATAAACACGAAAATTAAATTTATAAAACTATTTATTCATCTTTTTCTTCATTAATCTTTCACCAATTACAATCCAATATAACACAAATACTGCAATTATCGTTAACATTAATAATAATATGTTGTTCATTTTAAAAAAAATAAAAATTTAGGCTATAACATCAATGCCTAAACTCTCAAAACTTACTTTTTCTATTGGTAGACTCATCAATACTTGACTTGTCAATCTCTCTATTTCATTCATATATAACCCCCCTTTAAACTAACCGAACATAATTAAATGTTCATCCGAACCCTTATCTTGATTTATTTTCTTCACAGCTTCAACAAGATCATTATGCAAGATTTTTGATCTATTTTCCCGAATAGCAAAATATCCTGCTTCTGTACAAACCGATCTTATCTGAGCTCCTGAAAATCCATCCATTAAATTTACTATTTTCTCATCATCTACTTTATCAAATTTCATATTATTACTATGAATCTTAAATATTTCCTTTCTTCCATCTTTTGAAGGTAATGGAACTTCAATTAATCTATCTAATCTTCCTGGTCTTAAAATTGCTGGATCCAAGATGTCAACTCTGTTAGTAGCTCCAATTATCTTGACATTACCTAGACTCTTAAATCCATCTATCTCACTTAATAATTGCATAAACGTCCTTTGCACCTCTCTTTCCCCAGACGTTCCGAGCTCAATTCTCTCGGCTGCGATAGCATCAAGTTCATCAATAAATATAATACTAGGAGCTTTCTCTTTTGCTAACTTAAATAAATCTTTAACTAATTTGGCTCCCTCTCCAATATATTTCTGAACTAATTCACTTCCAACAATCTCAATGAATGTAGCATTAGTAGAATTTGCAACAGCTTTAGCTAACTTTGTCTTTCCTGTTCCGCTTGGCCCATATAATAATATTCCTTTTGGTGGTTCAATTCCAATTTTCTTAAATAATTCTGGTTTTAATAATGGTAATTCAATAACTTCTTTTATTTCATTAATTTGTTCCTTTAACCCACCAATTTCCTCAAAAGTTTCTTTTGGTTTCTGAATTAATAAGAAATTCTCTACATCCATTCTTTTAGCTTCATCTAATCTTTGAACAATGCTTAAAGTTTTTTGTTCAGCTAACACCCTATCTCCAACTTTTATTTTTCCTATTAATTCACTTACAATATTAACATAAAACTTATTGCTATTAGCTAATCTTATTAATGCCTTATCATTTATTATTTTAACAACTTCACATACAACTAATGGTGGTTGTTTTAATCTTTCTAGCTCTGTTTTAAAAAATCCTATTGTTGTTCTTAAGGCTTGATTCTCTTCATTTAAATTATATTCTAATCTTTTTAAATCTTCTGAGAAATCTCTTGTTTGTACATCCATTACAACTTAGATATTAAATTTGCTTATAAACTTTTCTATTATTTATTATAATCAAAAATAATTTTAAATTAATAATCAGGAGAAGTTGTCTCTAATCTATTTAATTCTTTTCGTCTATTTATTATATTTAAGGCGTCATAAAACATATAAGATAAACAAATTAAAAGCATAGTTGACATTGCCTTTCCTGCCCATGTAAGATATTTAATTCCGGAATTATAACTTTCATTATATCTTCTAACTGGTTCTTCTTTTTCTATTTTTCCGATATCTGTTCTAATTTTATCTTTAGCTCTAATCAAAGCTAATTGATTATCTCCTCCAAAAACAATACTCAAGTCATTTTTAATTTTAGCAGGTTGATAAGGTAAGCTAGATTTAGTTAAAGAAGTAATTGTTATAGTTTCTAAAGAACTAAGTGTCTTTTTCATATCACGATATTTAGTTATAGATGGATCTCTTCTATGATCGTAGTGATTATAAAAATTAGTAACAGATATTGTCAATGCTGAAGCAGCAACAATCCCACTTAATGTAAGACCAGCAGTCCATGCTTTATTAGCTATTCTATTTCTATATTCATATTTTCTTTTTATTTGCTCTTTTTGCAATTCTAGATTATCTGCCATATTAAATTTGATTAACAGAGAAAATATTTAAATGTATCTATATCATTTCTTAAACGCTTTTCTTATCGGTTCAATAATCTCAACTAAATATCTACTTACATTATTTTTCAAATCACTAGGATGAATTTTACTCATTAAATATTCCTTCTCTAATTTATCATAATTATCAAACTTAATATTCCCACCAAACTTTTCATTTCTTTCAATTACAAATTCTTTAACTCTTGGAAATATTATCAATCTAGCAATAGAAAGTATAGCATTATTCTCAACACTTACAGGACAATAAGCATTATTTATTTTCTTTACAATATCTTCTTTCTTATCTCTTATTGATATCATGCTTTCAGGTTCACTTGAACTCATCTTTCCAGGTCCTTTCAAGCTTGGAATTAATGGTGTATGAATAAACAAAGGACTTTCATAATCTATTTCTTTAAATAATTCTAATCCTAAAGCATGAATCTTCCTTTGTTCTATTCCAGCTACAACAGCATCTAGTTTTAAAGCTTTAATATCTTCTATCTGCATAAATGGATAAATTACTTGGCTAACTTTTGCATTTTCTAAATCTCTTGCAACTTGCTGCATACTTCTCACAGCCCTATTAATTGTTGTATTCAAGCTCATTAATAATATATCATCTATGTATTTTAAATCTCTTTGAAACTTGCTTCCTAAAACAAATTCAGCATTCTTTAATCCAGCTGCTTTAAATCCATTTTGCCATATTTTAACTTGTTCATGAATAAACTTCCAATCTCCTTTTCTATTAAGCCATGTATGCCAATCAGCAAATAATATAACAACATGAAACCCAGTTTTCTGTAAATCTAATAATTTTGTTATTGTAACTAAATGTCCAAGATGAATCTCACCTGAAGTTTCATATCCACAATAAACCCTAGGATTTTTCTTTTTTAATAATTCTCTTATCTTCTCTTTATTTAATATCTCTTCAGTGTTCCTCTCAACTAATCTTATTTTTTCTACAATGTCCATAAAATTATCCATCTATCCTAAAATATAAACTTATCGCATTCCAAAAGATAGCTTTTTAAGTTTTTCTAATGTTTTAATATCATGAGTGGGTATAAAACTGAGCATGTTACAAAGAATGAAATTCCTATTCTTTATGATATCGCAAGAGTTGGTTTTATATCCCAGGTAGATAAAGAAGTGTTTTCTATAATTTTTAATGAAGACCCCGAAAATAAAAAAATGGTATATGGATATGTTGATCCTAGAATGCGTTTAGTGGTATTATTTGGTATGAAAACAATAGAGGAAAGGGTAAGTGAAATAGGTGAAGATATTAAAAAGGTAAGGCAAAATTATAGAATATTGGAAGAATGTTTAGAAGAACATTCCATTGAACACAATTATCACATAGATTTTACAACAAGACATAAATAAAATGAACAACAAAACTCTATTTAAAATTGCAATAACAACCTCTTTTATAGGCATTATATTACTCTTATTCTTATCTCAAAAAATAGATGCATCTTCTTATCAAATTTCAGATATTTCAACTAAAAATATAGATGAAAAGATAAAGATAAATGGTATTGCAACAAAGATAACAGAAAAACCAACTGTCACTTTTATTACCTTAAAAGATGATACTGGAACTATAACCGTTGTTGTATTTAATAAAGAAAAGTTTAATATAGGATCAGGAAATAGTGTACAAGTTTATGGAAAGATATCAGAATATAAAGGCCAGTTAGAAATAATAGCAGATTCAATTAAAAAAGTTTAAATAAACTACTACCTTATAAAAAACAATGAAAAAAGCTATATTGGTAACATTTTTTATGTTAACTATATTTATTGGTCTAATTTTTCTTAGTTCTGGTATTACTGGATTATATGCTTTAAATATCGGAAGATCTCAAAATGTAAATTATAGTTTTATTGTTCTCGGTTTATTATTCTTATATCTAACAATCTTTATTTATTCTAGAAATAAAAAAGATTTATTAAAATAATCAGGAGGGATTTACATGGCAACTTTGTTATCTATATCTGTACCGGGAGTTTTAACACCAATAATATCGTTAATATTTGGTGTTGTTATCCTGATATTCCCAAAAATATTGAATTACGCAATCGGGATTTATCTGTTATTGATTGGGATTATTGGTATGTTTGGATTTTTTTAATTTTTTATTTTTTAACTTTAGTATCTCCCCATGCAGCAATCCCTAAGAAAATGAAATATAGAAGTCCGCCAACATAAGGGATTAGTGATAATATTATCCACCATCCTGGTTTTCCGACAGCTTCAAATACCTTCCATCCCCAGATTATAGAATAAACTGAAAGTGGAAGAAGTAATAATATTCCCAAAACAATAAATATATAAAAAAGAGGACTTGGGCTTACCCCTGGTTGAATAAATAAAAATCCTATTATAAATAATATAATACCAACAGGCAAAAATAAGATTGGCCACCAATGCATCTTTGCAATCTTAGCAGATAATAAAGATGTTCCTATTAATGGTATCCATGCCATCCATTCTTTTTCTGTTTTTGTTTTTCTAGCAATCTTAACAAATACAATTGCCATATAAATATAAGCTGCAATTAAAAAGATTATTATAAAAAAGAAGAATACCCCTAAAAAACTTAAAAGGAATTGGTCTCCTGCTGTATCAATAGTTGAAACAGGAACTTGTTGTTCAGCTTGCAATAATAAGTTTAACATCAAATCTTTATTTAAATATTAAGCTTATAAATCTTTGCAAAAGTTAGTTTTATAAATTTATTGTTTTAAATAAAGATGGGTGATGGGAATGGTTAATGATAATAGAAATATTAATAGCAATAATTTTAGGATGTCTAGCAGGAATAATAACAGGTATAACTCCTGGAATTCATATTAATTTAGTTTCTGTTTTATTATTATCTGCATCTCCAATCTTACTAAACTATACATCTCCATTAATCCTAGCTGTTTTTATATTGTCCATGGCAATAATGCATACTTTTACAGATGCTATTCCATCCATTTTCTTAGGAGCTCCAGAAGCAGACACTGTTCTTAATGTTCTTCCTGGACATAAAATGTTAATGCAGGGTCAAGGTTATGAAGCAGTTAAATTAACTGTTATTGGATCATTGCTTGGGTTAATCTTAATTATTTTATTAATACCATTACTTTTATTTACGGTAAACCCATTATACTCTTCAATTCAAAATTATATTGCATATATCTTAATCATTGCTTCTTTAATATTAATAATAAAAGATAAAAATAAATGGTTTTTCTCCTTAATAATTTTCTTATTGGCTGGAACTTTTGGGATCATAGTATTAAACATGAATCTTAAACAACCTTTACTTCCATTGTTGTCTGGATTATTTGGAGCTAGTTCATTAATCTTAAGTCTTAAAGATAAAATTAAAATTCCTAAACAGATATTTTCCTCTCCTAGTTTAGATAAAAAAGAAACAACCAAGGTTATGGGTGGAAGTTTAATTGCTTCCATACTTACAGGTTTCCTTCCAGGGTTTTCAGCATCTCAATCAGCGATTTTAGCTTCTTCAATTACTGGAAAATTAAAATCAAACTCTTATTTATTAATGGTAGGGGCAATTAACACCATTGTAATGATAATTTCTTTTGTTGCTCTTTACACAATAGACAAAGCAAGGAATGGAGCAATTATTGCTATCTCTAAATTTATTGACCCATTTACAATGAACGATTTAATCACATTTATAGCTATTACTTTAATTGTAGGTGGAATTGCAACCTTCGTAACCTTATTTGTTACAAAACATTTCTCAAAATTAATAGAAAGATTAGATTATAGTAAAGTTGCAATATTTATTTTAACATTCATAACAATTCTTGTTACAATGATCTCAGGTTGGCTTGGTTTACTTATTTTTATAATATCAACAGCAATAGGAATACTTCCTGCATTAAGGGGAATAAACAGAAGCCATTTGATGGGTTGTTTAATATTGCCGGTTATTCTATTTTTCTTACTTTAAGTATAATAAATTCTATAAAGATAAATAACAAAACCCAAAAACAATAAACTTGATGTAATTAAAATTACTAAATTTAAACTTATCATTCCATACCAAGGATTATTATTGCTTAACGGCCAAAAAGGTTTCATTCCAAAATTTGTGATATTATCAAGAAAGGCATGACTCCATGCTCCTATAAAAGAGCTAAATATTATCTTTTTATTGCTTAAATGTCCTTGTCCAATTTTGTATTCATTTAGTTTTTTATCAATTTTATCTCTATAAATCAGTAAAACTGCAGCAACAAATGCTCCAACAATCGTAGTTCCAATATAAGTATGAAAGAATTTATGTGTATATCCATCATGTCTCCCTTCAATAAAATGATAATATATTGGCTCAATATCCATTAAAGTACTTCCTAAAAATAATGCTGGAATATAAAATATATCAAAGAATAACATTCCTAATATTAAAACGCTCCAATGAAATGGGGTTACTGGCATATTTTTTAATAATAAGAAAAAATTATAAACCTAACTAAAACCATTTTGTTAATCCTTCCTGTCTTTCATCTTCTCTTCCAAACAAACTTTCAATCCTAGATTTGGTTAATTCTAAACCCTGTTGTAAATAACTTGGTAAAGTGTATCTTCTTGCTAATTCAAAACTTGGTTCCAAATATTTTGTTATGCTTCCTTCGCTTATTGTAAATATTATTTTTCCATCACATTTCAAGCATCTTCCTATCAAGGGTGGTCTTCTATATTTAGCATTGCAATTTACACATCTAAATTCTTGCATAGAAAATTTTCTTAAATTTCCTCTTATATCTCTTATAAAATGTCTTTCTATAACTAACCTAGCAACATCATTTTCATCAACTGCCCTTATCTTTTCAGCTAATTCCATCTGACCTCTAACTTTTTCCATCATTGTTGGTAAAAATTTATAAGCACTACATCTAATTCCAAAATTAATATTTGTCGTATGATGTGTAAATCCATATCCTTCATATTGTCTTTCAGTTCCTAATCTATTTTTTAATTGGTCAATCTTAACCTCCCATGGCATCTTATATTGTTCACAAGCTTCATAAAATTCTAAGGGATATTCAAATATTGTATCCATATCAAAAACCATATCATCAACCTCACTTGCGATAATATTCGTAGTTAATACTAAAGGTGAATCCTGTGTTGCTCCTCTATGCGCTGGTAAGAATTTTCTTGAAAAATTAAGTAATCCATCTAATAATAGCATAAATCCACATTCATCACCATCACAATCTCTCCTCTGAGCAGAATGCCATAATGGATGAGCATATCCCCCTTGTGTTCTGCTAAATCCTATAATTCTTCCAACTACAGCTGCAGAAATATGGGGTGCTAAACTAATTATTAAATGTCCAATTAAATCCTCTTTCTTCTTTAAATTATAAAACCTTTCAACACCATATAATCCCTCCAGTAAATCATCAATAAAATTAGCTATTCTTGATAATATAATATCTGCTCCTTCATCTCCCGACTCAGTTGAAGCAGGTAAAACAACATCTTGTATTTTTAATTCTAATATTTGGTTTTCGTCGTTTAATTCATTTCCATATATATCTTTTTCATATCCCAATTCTTTCAATTTTTTAATATGTGTTCCAATCTCGATTGGTTTGAAATGGGTTAACACTGTTTCTGTCATATCATATCTTATCGTTCCATCTTTATTAACTGGAAGATTATGGAAGGCTCTCAAAATTCCCTTTACTAGATGTTCAGGAATATGTTCTTCATTGCTAGTCCCCCTAACTCCTTTAATCAAATTAGGTATTTCTTTTATCTTTAGTTTCTTTTTGGCATTTTCAATATACCGATTAATATCAATTGTTTGATTTCTATAGCTCGAATTTTTATTATGGTACTTACATTTCTCTTCTTTCATTATTTTATTACATTCTTTGCAATAATATCTTTTTTCAGCCATATTATCACATTTATCACAAACAAAATAAATTGTTTCACCATCACATTTATCACAATAATTTATCGGAAAATCTCCTGTAATTTTTCCGAATTCCATTGTAGATTGAAAACTTCTAAACTTCCCACCTTCGCTTCCAACAGGGAATAATATCTGTGGCGTTCCTGTTAATTTTCTTACTTTAGCCTTTTCTGGTCTTCCCATTCTTGCCCCAATACATATCCCAGATTTATCCTTTATTTTTATTTCACTTAATTTATTAATAAACTCTAAAACATTATCGGAAAGCTCTAATTTTCCTAACAAAATATCATAATCAAAATTTTTCTCTGAAAAATTTAAATTTAACATTAAAACTTTGGCAAAATCTCCTTCGATAACAACATATTCCTTAGTTACAAATTTATGTGGTATCCCTAAAATTTCTAATAACCTTTTCCCTTTTTTATCATCATTATAGGGGATTATTAATTTATCTTCTTCTTTACTCACAACAACCTTCTTTAAAAACTCCAATAAATCTCTAGCATCTTCTTTTTCTACGTCTTTCCAATGATATGTAAATCTAGGATGTAATGGAATATCAAATAGATTAGATAAAGAATAAGCTTCATTAAAACTAATTTTTGTGTAACTGGGATATTTTATTAAGGTATTAATCAAATTTTCACTTAATCCACTTTTTCTAACAATTCCTTCAATAGAAGCTTTAGCTAATAATTCCTTTATCCACCATTCTTCACAATATCCAGGAGGAATTAAAACGTGTGCTCTATTAAAGAAATCTCCATAATTTATTAGTATATCTCCTAAGAATAATATTTCTTTAATTTGATCTTTATGTTTTACGGCTTCTTCTTCTGTATCTAAAAATATCACATCTCCATTTTTTAATTTCACGATGGGTCCTTCTATACTATCACAAACCCCCACCACACATCCTTTTCCTGGTCTTTCCATTCTTAGTTGGCTTCCGGTTGCAATAAAACCATTCAGCGCAATCATCGTAGCTGGATGTATTGCTGTACTGCTTAATCCAGTATTTCTTCCCCTTCCATACCTTAATCTTAGCCCACCAATTCTTAAGGGATGTGTTATTACAGGTCTTCCAGCAACAATATCATTAATAAAGGTATAATCTGCTTTAATTTTTTGATTATCTTCTGTTTTTTTATCTTTAGCTTTTATCGCTTTTTGAATTTTAACAAATTCTTCTATGAATTTCCAATCATCCATCTCCACTTCATTCATCCATTTAGAAAATCTTCCATAAAACTTAGCTGCTTTTTGACATAATCCTTCTCCAAAAACCAAACATATTCCATTTCTTATCCTATTGGCTTCAATCCTATCTAAATTTTTATAATTACTAACCTCAAATTTCTCACTTGGATCTCCGTCAATTTGCAATGGTAAATTCTTAACCATAAAATATATTTCTTCCTCTGTTGGTAAATATTGTAAATTGGTAACCTTTTCATGGTAATCATATAATTCAGTTACCACTCTTTTTATTTCATTTTCATCAGGATCATATCTTTCATATCCCATTTTTTTTCTTAAATGGTCTGCTATGCAAACAAATACACATGTTGCTGTTGTTCCTGCACTTCTTATTGGTCCAGAAAAAAATAAACAGAGGTATTCCTTTCCATCTCTTCTCTTTTTAATTTTTAATTGAGTAAATCCTTCTAAAGGTGAAGCTAAAACTCCATTTGTTAAAAATGCTAATCCAATTCTTAATCCTACCTCTATAGCTTCATGTTTATCCTTAAACTTACAAAATTTTTCCTGTGCAACTTCCAAAGAAATCTTAAATCCAACTCTCCAATCCCCCTTTCCATATTCCTTTTCTAAATCTACTAGTCTATCAACAATACCACTCTTAATTATTTGTGGAGCAACAGCACTTACCAAACCTTCTACTCTTTCTGCCATATTTTTTGCTCTTGGAATTTCTACAATACTTTCAGGATCATAATGTTTAATTTTAGCTCTTTCTGCAATATCATATGCTGCATCAGCTTTCTTATTTAATTCCAGAAAATATTTCTGGTATTCCAGACTAATTTCCATCATTCATCTCCAAATTTTAATATTTTTATCTCCCTTGTTTTAAGGTTTAATATTGGGACTTTAGCTGGGTCAGGATCATGTCCAACTTTCTCCTGAAAATCTGTCTTGGACTGCCAACAAGAACAATTGATGATTATTACACCATTATGATTTCCAATTGCAGATCTATGAGAATCTCCACAAACAACGACATCTGGAACCTTTTCAATAACTAAAGGATCTTCTTCTGTTTCAGGAACAAATACATTAGAACTATGTGTTGGTGCAAAATGTCTCTTTTGTAACAAAAATTTCATTGTATTGCTTGGATTTTCCTTAGCATTTCTTAAAGATTCCACATTATCAACATAATAATGAAAACTTGCTCCGTGATACATATAAATATTAAATCCTTCAAAATCTTTTGTTGATTGTATATTTACTAAACATGGGTTGCTAACTAAAATTGCGTTGGGAATTTTATAAACCGCTTCAGTATATTTCCTCATTAATGGTGGTTGTGGTTCAGACATTCTTATTGCGTCATGTTGTCCACCACATATTATCATTTTAATATCACCTCTTATCATTCCGATTAATTCAGCAAATTTCTCATATTGTTTTACTAGATCTTTTATTAATAATTCATTTTCTTGTCCGGGATAAACACTAACTCCGTCGACTAAATCCCCAACCATAAAAAGATATTTAACCTTTTTAGCTATACTTTTTTGATTATCATCTCCAAAATTTCCATTAAGCCAATTTATAAATTTAATAAATTCATCCTCCAAAAACTTTTTGCTACCTACATGTATGTCTGAAATAAATGCTGCATAAACCTCATCTGGACTTTTCTTAAGATGATTATTTATTGGTACTTCTGGAAATATTATATTATTTGCAAATATTATCTGTCCACCTGAAACTCCTGTAATCCCAATCATTTCATCAAACACAATATTTTTTCCAGAAGTAAAAAGTTCACTCCTATTCTTGCTAATTAAAACTTTTATAATCCCAGTTGTATCTTCTAATGAAATTAAAATATTTCCATTTTTTGTTTCATTTTTATCACTAACCATCCCAATAACAGATACTTCTTCTCTGTTTGTTTTTGTTAATATTCTATTTATAGAAGTCACATTTTGTAGTTCTGGTCTTCCAAGTAATATCTTTTTTAATGCTTCGAATCTTTTATTATAATATATAACAAAATCTTGAATCTCTCTTTTTTTATAATCATCTTTATATATCTTTAAAAGAATAATATTATTCTCTGTCTCTTTTTCTTCTTCTAAAATTTCTGAAACACCTAATGAATCTTCCTCAATATTTTCAACTATTTTTTCTACCCCTTGTTTTTTACCTTCCTCTAAGCCATATTCTAAAATATTATAAAATGTTTTATAAATTGTGGAATCTTTGCCTTTTTCAACTAAAACTTTTGCTCTTTCAAATTCCCTCCAATTAATATTTTGTTTAATTTTACCTAAAGAAAGCAATAGATTTTGATCTAACACCAAAGGTTTATCTTCCATGTCAATAATATTAATATTATTTTTAAAAAAACTTATATCTTGATTTAATAAATCTGGATTTAAGAGAAATCCATTATCTAAAAATATATCTACTATCTTTTTTTTATCTTCAATGGTCATAAATTTAATGCCTCTTTGATTGTTTGATTTATATTTGGAATAGTAGATGTTGGTATTGCTAACCTTATCTCTCTTGTTCTTCCATATCTACCTTTACTTATTACTTTTACATTAATTATATCCATCATATCTAACTCTGAAATGATATCTCCAACTCTCCTCTGTGTTAGTGGTTTTAATCCAGCCTGCCCGCATAATTTTCCATAAACTTCATAAATATCTCCAGTAAATATTGATTTATCTTCGCCATTAGCCAAATTTAATATACTTAATAATGTTAATTGAAATTGTTTTGGTTGTGTATGGACTGCATCTAAAACTCTATCCTTTTCTATTTTTTCTTCAGCTTCATCTATACTTTTTATATTTATTCTCATACTATTACTTCTCTCCGCTAATTCTCCAGCAACCCTTAATAATTCTAATGCTCTTCTTGCATCTCCATGCTCTCTTGCCGCATAAGCTGCACATTTTTCAATAACACCTTCGTCAATTGCATTTACTCTTAATGCCTCTTTCGCTCTTCCTTTTAATATATCTTGAATTTGTATTGCATTATATGGTGGAAAATTTATTTCTTCTTCAGATAACGAACTCTTTATTCTTGGGTCTAAATTATCTGTAAACATCAAACTATTTGATATTCCAACTAAAGAAATTTCCACATCTTTCAATTCAGTGTTTAATCTTGTTAGATTATACAATATTTCATCTCCTGCCCTCGTAACTAACTGATCAATTTCATCTAAAATTAAGATTATTATTTTTTTATCTTTATGGAGTCCTTGAAGGAATAATTTATAGACTCCATCTGTAGGTAATCCTGTTGCTGGAACTTCAATTCCAAGTTGTCTTGCTAATTCTGCAATTAATCTATATTCTGTATCTGCAACTCTTTTTAGTTTACAATTAATATAATAAATTCCTAGGGGTATTTTTTTGTTTTTAGATGTTTCTAGAAGTTGATTCATAACATATTTAACACTTAATGTCTTACCACTTCCAGTTTTTCCATAAAGAAATAAATTACTTGGTTTTTCTAATCGTAAACAAGGAGCTAATATACTTGCAATTTGTTGTATTTGTTCTTCTCTGTGTGGAATTGTTTCTGGAGTATAGCTTGCTTGTAAGACCTTTTTATTTATAAATATTGGATCTTTTTTCAAAAATGTCTCAAAAAAACCACCTAAATTTTTTTCTACCATATCTTAATACACCCCTTTTTTCTTTTTATTTATTCTTATCATAAAATATACACACCCTGACCTATATTTCCTATGGAAGGTTAAAATGGGGTTTCTAAATAAAAACTTTCATAACTACTCTAAATGAACACCATGGTTTCCTATAGAACTATTAAAGAGTAACACTACAAAAAATATATTTATAAATATAAATTAAATAATATATATTATATAATATAGAAAAGCTTAAAAAGATAATAAAATTAATAAAATCTAAAAATATATTATATCATATCTACAAACCTTATAACCTCAAATTAAAGATTTATTATTTATTAAGTAATAAATTATATATTTTACATTTTTAAGGTAAGTAATACCATTTATAAATCTACTTATAAAAACAATACATAAATAAAGAATAAACCTTCCATCGGAAGTATTTAATAAAACAAACATTAAAAAAACAGACAAACATTTCCATACGAAACACAGGTGTGTGGGTACCATACACCTACCTCAAAATATATTAAAATATGCAGAAAGCTTTATAAATATGTTAATCTTTCATATTAAAAATGGCAGAAGATGAAAAAAGATATGCAAGACAACTTGTCGGAAAAACAGTTGTAACAAAATCAGGAAAGCGCTTTGGAGAAGTAGGCAATCTAACATTTGAAACTCGAACAGGCGAATTAATCCAAATAGTTCTTAAAAATCCAACTGGTTTCACAGAAGGTCTTGAACTTGAACGTGATAATATAGGAAATCTCTTAATTCCATACTCATCTGTTATTGCAATAGGTGATTTTATTGTAGTATCTGAAGAGGATATTATCTAAAACAAAGCTTTTTAAATATTTCTTTTATTACTAATATGATATGACAAATCTAAAGTTTAATTCTACAAAAGAAATCAAGATATCTGAGAAAATTGTAGATCAGATTATAGGACAAGATGAAGCAGTTAATATAATTAAGAAAGTAGCAAAACAAAGACGACATGTTTTACTCATAGGAGAACCAGGTACAGGAAAATCTATGATAGGTCAAGGCCTTTCTGAACTTATTCCAAAAGAAAAATTAGTAGATATTCTTGCATTTCCAAATTTAAATGATGATAATCTTCCATTAATAAGAACTCTTCCAAAAGGCAAAGGTAAAGAATTGGTTACAAAAGCGAAGATACAAGCAATGGGTTCATTTAAAAATCAAAATATATTATTTTTTATTTTATTAATCTTGGCAATAATTACTCCTTGGTGGGTTAGAAAAGAATATGGAGATATTTTAGCAGCAGCTTCTTTAATAGGATCAATGATATTTATAGCATCATTTGCAATTTTTATGAATATAGGTAGAAGAATATCAAAAAGTGATAAAATTCAAGTTCCTAAACTATTAATAGACACATCACAAGAAAAAAAAGTGCCCTTTATTGAAGCAACAGGAGCTCACGCAGGAGCTTTACTTGGAGATGTATTACATGATCCATTACAATCAGGCGGCTTAGGAACCCCTGCATTTGAAAGACTTGTTCCAGGCATGATTCACAGAGCAAATGGAGGTGTATTATTTATAGATGAAATAGCAACTTTAAAACCCCACTCACAACAAGAACTTCTATCTGCAATGCAAGAAAAGCGTTATCCAATAACAGGACAATCAGCCCGTTCATCAGGAGCAATGGTAAGAAGTGAACCTGTTCCATGTGATTTTATATTAGTAGCAGCCGGTAATCTTGAAACAGTAAGGCATTTACATCCAGCCTTAAGATCAAGAATTAGGGGTTATGGTTATGAAATTTACATGAATGATGTAATGGAAGATACAATAGAAAATAGAAATAAATTGGTTTATTTTGTAGCACAAGAAATACAAAAAGATGGAAAAATCCCACATTTTGATAGAGAAGCTGTTATAGAAATAATTGAAGAGGCTAAAAAGAGATCAGGAAGAGCGGGAAAATTAACATTGCATCTAAGAGAGCTTGGTGGAATAATAAGAGCTGCTGGAGATTTGGCCTTAGAAGAAGGCGCTAAAATTACAACCAGAGATCATATATTAAGAGCAAAAAAATTTGCAAGAACATTAGAAAAACAAATAGCAGACAAATATATTGAAAATAAAAAACAATATGAAGTAATAATAACACAGGGCGAAAAAGTAGGAAGAGTTAATGGTTTAGCAGTCATAGGTTCAGGATCATCTTATTCAGGAATAGTTCTTCCAATAGAATCAGAAGTAACCCTTGGTGGTAAAAAGGCAGAATTTATTGCAACTGGACAATTGGGAGAGATAGCAAAAGAGGCGATAAAAAATGTTTCTGCAATTATATTAAAATTCTTTGGTGAAGATATTAAGGAAAAATATGATATTTATATACAATTCATTCAAACCCATGAGGGGGTAGAAGGAGATTCAGCATCAATAGCAGTTGCAACAGCAATAATTTCAGCATTAAAAAATGTTCCAATAAGACAAGATACAGCAATGACAGGTTCATTATCTGTAAGGGGAGATGTTTTAGCCATAGGTGGAGTAACAACAAAAGTAGAAGCAGCAATAAATGCAGGAATTAAAAGAGTTATAGTCCCAAAACCGAATGAAAAAGATATAATATTATCTAAAGAAAATGAAAAGAAAATCCAAATTATTCCAGTAACAAGAATAGAAGAAGTTTTAATTGAAGCATTGGTTTGGAAAAAACACAGTAATCTTCTGAAAAAAATAAAAACAAGAAGATAGATTTAAATACTTAACTTCTAAATTATTTTTATGCAAGAATTTAAACAACATATTATTAATGAAATTAAGAAATCTACAAATATTAAAACAGAAATTAATTTAGAAATTCCACCTTCAAAAGATCTTGGTGACTTTTCATTTCCTTGTTTTACATTAGCAAAAGACCTTAAAAAAAGTCCAATTGAAATAGCCTTAGATATTTCAAAGAAAATAACTAAAAATGATTTTATAGAAAGGGTAGAAGTTAAAGGACCATATCTTAATTTTTTTATAAATAAAGATAAGTTAATTGAATTAACCCTAAAAAAAATTCTTAAGGAAAAAGATAAATTTGGGAGTGCATCAAGAAAAAAAGATAAAGTTATGATAGAGTTTTCACAACCAAATACACATAAAGAGTTTCATATTGGCCATTTAAGAAATGTAGCATTAGGAGATTCTCTAGTAAGAATTTACAGATTTAATGGATATAAAACAATTGCTGCAAATTATATTGGAGATATTGGAAATCATGTGGCAAAATGTTTATGGTTATATCTTAAAAAATATAAAGGAAAAGAACCAAAAGAAAAAAGAGGAGCATGGTTGGGTGATTTATATACTGAATCAACAAAATTAGTTGATGATAACGAAGTTTTAAAAGAAGAAGTGCAAACACTACAGAAAAGATTAGAAGAGGGTGATAAAAAATTAGTTGCATTATGGAAAAAAACAAGAAAATGGTCGTTAGATGAATTTAATGAAATTTATAAAAAATTAAATATAAATTTTGATGTTGTCTTTTATGAAAGTGAAGAAGAAAAACCAGGAAAAATTTTAGTAAAATCATTATTAAAAAGAAGTATTGTAGAACTTAATGAAGGAGCAATTTTAATTAATTTAGAAAAATATAAATTAGGGGTATTTCTCTTACTGAAAAGGGATGGATCATCCCTTTATTCCACAAAAGATTTGGCTCTAGCAAACACAAAATTTAAGAGATATAAAATTGATAAATCTATTTATGTAGTTGCAGATGAGCAAAAAACATATTTTCAACAACTTTTTAAAACACTAGAAATAATAGGTTTTAAACAGGCAAAAAATTGTTATCATCTTCCATATAGTTTGGTTATGTTAGAATCAGGAAAGATGAGTTCTAGAGAAGGAAATATAATAAAATTTAATGATATTTATAGAGATGTTTTAGATTATGCAATGAATGAAACAAAGAAGAGACATAAAGATTGGAATAAATTAAAACAAGAAAAAATTTCAAACCAAATAGCATTATCAGCATTAAAATTTTCAATGATCGCTCAAGATGATGATAAAGTTATAATTTTTAATAAAGAAAGAGCACTTTCCTTTGAAGGAAATTCAGGACCATATGTTCAATATACATATGCTAGATCAAACTCAATCTTAAAAAAAGTAAAATCTTTTAAAATTAAAACAAAAAACACCCCAACTGAAGAAGAATTTCAATTAATAAAAAAGATGGCAGATTTTCCAGAGATTACACAACAATCATTTAAGAATTATCAACCACACATTATAGCTAATTATTGTTTAGAATTAGCCCAACTATTAACAGAATTTTATCACAAATGTAAAGTTATACAAGAAGATAAAAATTTAATGAATTTTAGATTAACATTAATTAAATCCTATCAACAAGTAATAAAAAATGCCACAGGTCTATTGGGAATTGAACTCCCTGATAAAATGTAATCAAAAGATTTATATAAACTTCCCCTGAATTAAATTTATGCCAATAATAGGATTAAACTTTGATAAAATAGAAGTTGAAAGAATTAGAGGAGTTCAACAAAATATGGAAATAAAGCCAAATATAGATATATCTGAAATATCAGATGAAAAACTCCCAATGGCTAATGCAAATGAAGTTCTAAAAGTATCTTTTAGTTATGGAATTAATTATGAACCAAATATAGGGCATGTTTCTTTTAAAGGACACGCATTATTATTAGAGGATCCAAAAACAATTAAAGAAATAATGAAAAAATGGAACAAAGAAAAGAAAATTCAAGTAATCCCAGATAAAATTTTAGAGCAACTGTTTAATGGGATATTATCTAGGTGCAATATAAAAGCGCTTACTTTAACCCAAGAAGTAAATCTTCCACCACATATCCCCATGCCTCAATTGATAAAAACAGAAAAAATGAAAGACAAAAATTATATTGGCTAAATCTTAATGTTAACATTCATACCAGTTAGATTTTTTACATTTTCATTCAACCAAGTAGAATATTCTTCTTTATTAAATTCTATTTCTTTCTTATTTAATTTTAATATCTCTTCATTTAACCTATCAATTTTAACCTTTAAGGTGGATATTCTATAATTAAAACCAACCCCTACCTTTGAAGTTTCACTTTTCATCAAAACATCATTAATATCATCTAGTTTATTATTAATTTTATTCCACCTTTCAACTAACTTATTTAAATTTTCGATATTAATTTCATTAATGCGATTAATTACCCTTTCTTTTTTCTTTCCATCATTTTCAAGATTGTCAATATTATTCTTGATCTTTATTAATTCATTAATTATTAAAAATTCTTTATCTTTAAATAAATAATCCAAACCTTTATTATAATTAATAACAACAGATTTATCGTCTAATCTTTCATATTTCTTCATAACCCTATCTAAAGGAGCAAATAAATCTATCAAAACAGAACTTAATGCAGTTTTTTCAGTTTGTAGTTCTTCCTCCTCTTTTTTTAATTGCATTATTTCATTATAACTATTACTTCCTTCAAAATCAGCCTTCTTCTTTTCTAAATTATCTATTTCCTTATTTAAATCTTCTAACTCTTTTATTTTATTATTATATTTTTCATTTAAATCTTGAAAGATCTTCTGTTTTTCATTGAATTCATTTATTTTAATTAAGATATTGTAAAAATTTTCAAAACCTTGTCCATAAACTAATTGCTTAATTTCTTTAAAATTATTATCCAATTCACTTAAAGAAGCACCAACATTTTTTATATTATTTGGAAAAACAGCTTGAATCATATAAAAGCTTTGCAGACTAGCTTTATTAAAATCATCAGCCAGTAAAAAATAATGGTAACAATAATCCTTAAATTTATCCTTATCTAAATTTTCTACCTTATTTAAAAAAACACCAACTTGTTTTTTATAGGAATTTATCCTATCACTAATTCTCCCCTTTAGTCTTACATCTGCACCATCAACAAACATAATATTATTAAGATCTTCTAAGTTTTTCTTAATTTTTAGAATATTTAAATTAACTCTTTCATATAAGCCATTTAATTTTTTTAAATCACTTACATTTTCAAACAACCAATTTTTTAAATCTACAATCTTTATTTCAACACCTACAGGAATTTCTTCCTTCTTTCCAAAAATCTTACTTAAAAAACTCATAAATTTTTCACCTTTCCAAAATTATAAATTTTATCTTCAATAACATAAACTTCAAAATTTCCTAAATCTTGGTTTAAAAAAGGGCTTAACATTTTTCCTTTTGTAATATCGCTTCCCTCACTTAATAAATTAAAGCTAGGTAAAACTATTAAAATTTTATCATTCCACTCCCCTTTCAAAAAACACTTATATTTTTCTCTTTTAACCCCATCTTTTATTGTAACAGCAGGATGTTCATGTCCCATGATTATTATTTTACAATCTAAGGCATTTAAAATTACCTTATCTCCATGCAATAGAGTAATATTACCAATTTTATAAAAATCAACCAATTTTATCCCTCTTTTCCTTACAACAGGTTCAAGTATAGCATCATGATTCCCTTTAATTATAATTAAATTCCCTCTTTCTTTTAAAAAATCAATTAATTGTAATATCTCTCTCCACTCTTGATTACTTATTCTTCCAAATTCATGCTTTAAATCACCACAAATAATAATCTCTTTAGGTTTTGTTTTATCAATTATCTTGGTTAATCTATCTATTATATCCTTAAAGCTATATACTGGGATTAATAATCCGCTTTCTTCAAAAGCTTCTCCACTCCCAATATGCATATCCCCTATTATCAAACTTTTAGTTTTCTTAATAAACAAACCTAGATCAATGATTTCTATTCCTTTTAATATTTCCATAGTTTTACCTTAAAGATTAGAATTAAAAACTTAACTATTCCACTTCATCCAACATATCTTGCATAATATTGCTAACATCAGTCATAGTATTTTCTTTACTACAACTTGGACATATCCTTGGCGGGGCAGTTCTAGTCTTACTTTTAGGAGTAAACTTAAACCCACATCTATTGCAGTGAAATGTTGGCATAAGTTTAATATGAATTACTTGCTTATATATCTTTTTATGAAATTTAATAATATAAATAACGTTTAAGTAGTAACTAATACAAAGGTTTATAAATCATTATTTTACTTAAATTTAATTAAAATGAGAACAATAGACGAAGCATTAGCAAGTTTACCAGATAGCAATCTTACACCTGAAGATATTGCTAGATATAATGCTGAAAATAAAACAGAGGAAGAAATTAAAGAAATTAAATTTGGAAGAAGTTCTATCATTCTAGAAACTAAATTGGGAAAAGATAAAATTAATTTAGGGGTAGCATTACAAAGATCTGATTTTGGATTAGATTGGGGTGAAACATTAAGAACAATTTTACCACAAGGTTATATAATGCTAACAAACATACAATTCTTAGATTATCTTTCACAATTAAAAGCAGCTTTAAATGGCAAAAAAATATATTATGTTGATGGAAGCATAGTTAATGATCCTAGAGTAATAGAAAGCGCATTAGATGGCATATTAAAAGAAAGAGAATCTTGGAGAGGAGAATTTATAGATGCTTATTTTATACAAAAAGATGGTGTTTTAACTATAAATTATGGATATAGGTTATATGAAAAACAGATTAGACACACATTTTCAGAATCTTTAAGTGAAGACACATTAATGGAAAATAAATGGATAAATTTAGATGAATTATTAAGAAATTCAACTTCTCAAGGATTGCCAAAAAAAGATATTTCTACAGGAGATGTTAATTATAGGCGGCCAATGGATGAATCTGTCTCGGGGTTCTATGCCAGTTCGGGCAGGGCTTTCCTTAACTGCGGTGTGGGCTCTGGCCTCTCGTTTGATTGGCTCGGGGTGCGTCGCGCAAAAATTTTAAAATAATCTTTACGGAATAACAGTCCTATTCTTCTTTTTTATTATATGCCTTCTGATAAAGTGTATTAAAACAATGATTCCAACTATTAAAACAACTAAGCTTATCTGATCACTATAAACATTAACCTTATCCCAATTCTTTCCTAGTAAATAACCAGCCAAGGTTAGTATAAAACTCCAAATCCAGGCCCCAAAAAAGGTATATATCATAAACTTCTTGATATGCATCTTAGCCATTCCAGCAGGTATTGAAATAACACTTCTGACAATTGGAACAAATCTTGAAATAAATATCATCTTCTCTCCTTTTCTTTTAAAATAACTTTCAGCATCATCTAAATCTTGTTGATCTAAAAAAAACCATTTACCAAAATGTTTAACAAATCTTCTCCCTCCATGCAATCCAACATAGTAAAAAATTAAACTTCCAATTAAACTTCCAATTGCTCCAGCAGTTACAACCATAAAAAAATTAAACTTCCCCTGACTTACTAAATATCCAGCAAAAGGCATTATTAATTCAGAAGGAACAGGAGTTGGCATACTATCTATTACCATCAAAAAAACAATTCCAGGATAACCAAAAATACCAATTATATTAATTATCCATCCAGCTATATCCCCAAACAAATTGCTTAAAAATGACATAAACTTAATCAAAATAAACTCTTTTTAAACTTTCACTTTCTCAAAAACAACTTTCCTTAACTCTTTAGGCCAATTCTTATTAATATCTTTTTTCCACTTCTTTAATCCTTCTATAGTATCATCACTTAATTCTTTATTATTTACAACTAACTCAACAATTTCTTCTTTAACTCTAAATGGGACATGTTTTAAATTGTAAGCCATTGCCTTCAACTCATCAACTTTTTCATCTCTTTCTTCTTCTTTCTTCTCTTCTGCTTTATCCCAAACATCTTTATAATCAAACTCCTTCTCTTCTTTTGGAACTTTATCACCAATCTTATTCAACACTCTATTGTGCATTCTTCTTAAAAACTCAATTTTATCTTCAATTTTCAAAACATCACTATAACCTTGAGAAGCTAAATTAAAAGCAAAAGGACTTGGACTTGAAGTTTCAATTTCTTTAATTTTTATTTCATCATTCTCAATCTTTCCAATAATCATTTTAGCATTATCAATATCCATTAAATCTTCTAAAACTTCTCTTCTTGCTTCCTTTAATATACAAAAATTCTCATCTATTCTTCTTACTGCACTCAATAATATCATGCTAGAAACTTGCTGCCTTCCAACTCTTTTTGTTACCCCCTTATATTGTCTTAATATCATCAATGATCTTGTTGCACAATGTCTAAATCTTCTCTTTAATATCTCACTTTTCTCAATAGCTTTTTTAGCAACATCATAAATTTCCTTGCTTTTAATCAACTTAAAAGCTCTTAACACTTGTATATCTTTAATAGAAGCAACATAAAATCCATTATCACTTATTCCAATCTCAACATCTCTATGCTGTATTCTTCCAATTGCATATCCAACAACTCTTGATAAAACATCATTAACTCTTCTTCCATATATTGTATGAAATATAAAATACTTTTTCCCTTCTTCATTATATCTTTCAACAATTAATTTCTTATCGCTTGGAATTTCCTGCATAAATAAATATTGTTCTCTGAAATATTCATAAATTGCATTAGCTGAATTTTCATCAACATACAAATATTCATTAATAAATTTTAATATATCTTCTTTACTTCTCTTATTTCTAAACTTCTCTTCCATCAATCTTCTAAACTTCCCAATATCGCTTGCTAAATCAAAACTTAATGGTAACATTTCACTAAACCAAGAAGGAACAGTAGGTTGTTTTCCTATTGCATTTCTAACTTGTGCTACTTGTCCACGAGCAAATAAAAATTCATAAGTATTTCCACCTAAAACAAATATATCCCCTCTTTTCAGCCTTTCCAAAAATCCTTCATCTAAACTTCCAATTATTTGCTCATTAATCTTAACTTGAATAAAACTTTCATCTGGAATAGTCCCAATATTTGTCATATAAATAACTCTTCCCATCTTCCCTCTTTTTCCAATCATCCCTGTTTCTTCATCATACCATATTTTTGCATAAATATTTCTATCTTCTAAAGTGATATAATTTCCAGCTAAATAATTAATAACTTCCAAAAATTCCTTATAATCTAAATTTCTATAACAATAGCTTTTCTTTACTGTTTTATACACATCACTTATCTTCATTTGATCAGAAATCGCTATCCCATTAACTTGTTGAGCTAAAACATCTAAAGCATTTTCAGGAATATGTATCCTATCTATTTTTCTTTCTAAAACATCTTTCAACATTATAGCACATTCAACTAAATCATCTCTATCTAAAACAATTATCCTTCCTTTTATTATTTCATGTAGAGCATGACCCGCACGACCACAATTATGAACAATAGCATTTCCAACTATAAAATTATTAGAATTATTTTTTAATGTAAGATTATAAACAAATTGATCTTTTTTATCTTTTTTAATAGAATTAATATCTGACCAATAAATCTTATCTTCAAACTGTTTTAGATTATTCTTTAAGAATTTTTTATCCTTTATTGAATTGTAAGATTTTATTGCTTTTTCTCCAATTTTTGGAGCTAAAGTTAAGAATCTCTTGACGTCATTTTTTCTAGTTATGGTTAAACAATATATGTCTTTATATCTGATCTTTTTAATTAGTTTAGAAGTTTTACTTTCTTGTTTTATTATTGTGTTATGGTAACCTAATCTTCTAAATAATCTATGCAAGCCATAAATAAATTTTTTACTTGCACTAAAGATTCTTATATTATTTGTTTTATACCCAAAATTTCCATCACCTTCAAATATTCCTTCTAAATAAGCATGAATTAGCTTATCATTTAATTTATATATAACATTTCCAACTTCAACATCTATAGTTTTATTTTTATATTTTAATCCCAGATTTATAAATAAATAAGATAACAAATTAGATCCACATTCCAAAGTTAAGCAATTATCTTGTTTTCTTTTATATAAATGACCTTTAAAACCTAAAGAATTTATTATTCTTTTAGCTTCCATGATGAGCTTTTTAGATTTATTTCCAATTTTAATATGATAATATGGGCTTGCAGTATTATGTTTAACAATACACCCATCTGTAGCCATTATTCCAGTTAACCACATCAAATCTTCATTTAGTTCTAAAGGAACTTTTAATCTAAAATTGTTTTTTGTTTTCAGGTTGGTCAAATAAGGCAGATAATCTTCTTTGTTCAATCCATTTAATTCACAAGCTTTTAAGAAATAATCAAGTCGGATACTTTTCCTTCTTCCTCTCAACCTCCTACAATCTATCAATCTAGAATAAGGAACATCATTACTAATAGAAAAACTCTTAACATTAGACATATTTTGTTTATTGAATCTATCTATAATCTTCTGATAGAAATTATCCTTATTTTCTACATAAATTTTATCTTTAGGTAATAATTCGTAAATATAAACAGGATTATTATTAAAATGAATATTTTCATTAACCTCAGCTATTTTATCATGTTTTGTTAAATTTATAGCCTTTTTCCAACCATCTTTGGTTAAAATTTCATGTTCTTTAGTGCATTTAATTTCTTCCCCACATTTCAACTTTATATTAATTAGATTTTCATCTTCATATTTATGATATTTAACTATCTTATTTACAACATAACCTTTATTTTTATCAAATGAAATAACCTTCAAAGGAATCTGTTTTTCAACAATATCTCCAATAGGCAAATAACTTCCATCTTCCATTAATATTTCAGATTCATAAGGTAAACATCTTTGTACTGCCCGAGCAACACTCTTAGGACTTCCAAGCATTATTACTAAATCAATATATCCAATATCAACTCCTAATTCTAATGAAGTACTAGAAACAACAACTTTTAATTTTCCTTCCCTCATCCTTTTCTCTAATTCAATTCTATGGCTTTTACTCAAACTTCCATGATGAGCTCCAATATTTTCAGTATAATTTTTAGGAAATTTCTCTTTCAAATGATGAATAACTCTCTCAGTCGCACTTCTCGTATTTGTAAATATCAATGTAGTTCTATGTTCTTGTATTAAATTATCAATCAAAGTATAAAGTTTATGCTGTAATGTTCTTGCATTAACATTAATTAAATCAGGAACAGGACTTAAAACTTTAATATCCATTTTCTTGCTTAAATCAACATTAGCAATTTTACAATCTCTTCCACTTCCAACTAAAAATCCAGCTATCTCTTCTAAAGGTTCACTGGTAGCTCCCAATCCTATTCTTACATATTCCTTATTTGTTAGTAAATTTAATCTTTCCAAGCTTAAAGAAAGATGAACACCTCTTTTATTATCTGCCAAAGCATGAACTTCATCTACAATAACATATCTAACATCTCTTAATAGCTCTCTAAACTTATAAGAAGTCAACATTATAGCTAATGATTCAGGAGTTGTTATTATAATATGTGGAACAGTTTTCAACATCTTTTGTTTTTCAGTTGCTGTTGTATCTCCTGTTCTTACACTAACTTTAATATTAAAGTTCTTTTTAGAAAGTTCTTCCATTTCTTTTAAAGGAGTTATTAGGTTAAAATGAATATCATTATTTAATGCTTTAAGAGGACTTATGTAGATACAATAAACTTTATTTTCCAATAAATCATTATCACTCAAGGTTATTAATTCATTTAAGACAGTCAAAAATCCAGTTAAAGTTTTACCAGATCCAGTTACCGCACTTACTAAAATATTTTCTCCATTATGTATCGGTCCAATTGCATATTTTTGAGGTTCACTAAAATCTTTAAATTTGCTAAAAAACCACTCTTTTATTATAGGATTAAGTAACTTAACTATCTGTTCGCTCTTCCAAGGTTCTTTCATAAAACTTATCATAAGAATTCAAGATTATTCCTTAATATCTATTTATAAGCTTTATGCACACATTTTAATGAAATGAGAAGTGTTCATAATAAGATTTATAAATAACATTTACTATTAAATATACATGGAATATTTTTTAATATTAATATTACTCTTGTTAATTGCAATATTCTTAGAATATAAATTTCGCATACATATTTATCATTCACGTAAAGAAAGAATCATAACATCTATCACTTTTTTTATAATTGGTATTCTTTGGGATTATTTTGCAACATGGAGACAAAATTGGAATTTTCCGGGCCCTGGTTTAATTGGAATTAGAATACTTGATTTACCTATTGAAGAATTCATCTTTTTTTTAATTATACCTTATTTTATTCTTACCCTATACAAGGTTTATGATAAAAAAATAAAATGATACAAAACTCCTTCATCTTTCTACCAAAAATAAACATTAAAAAAGAACAATCAATATGGAAACAAGGAATTACTAACTGGAATAAGTTTCTTACTGCAAATAAAATAAAAGGAATCTCAGATAAAAGTAAGTTAATTTACAATGAACTAATAAAACAAGCAAAACAAGCCTTGCTTGAAGAAGATTTATCCTTCTTTATTAAACATTTTAAACAAAAACACATATTTAGACTATATTCTTACTTCAAAGATTCTTTATTATTTTTAGACATTGAGCCATTTTCAAAGAAAGATATCTTACTAGTTGGCTTATTTGATGGTTATGAAACTAAAACTTTAATAAAAAGCATCAATTTAGATAAGAATAATCTAGAAAGAGAAATAAACAAATATAAATTATTAATAACATTTAATGGCTCAGCTTACGATATTCCAATGTTAAAGAAAGTATTGAAATTAGAAATTAAAATTCCACATATTGACTTAAAACAACTTTGTATCAATTTAAATTACAAAGGCGGTTTAAAAGAAATTGAAAATATTCTTAATCTTAAACGTCCAATTCATCTTAAAGGCTCTCCATTTGATGCATACAAAACATTTCTAGCATCTCAAGATCAAGAATATCTAGACTTAATCATACAATACAATCAAGAAGATATTATTAATCTTAAGCCAATAGCAGAATTTATAATAAAAGAAACATGGAATAAACTTTACCACTATTAAAAGGTTACAAATAGAAAGCTTTAAAAACCTGATTTATTTCATACTATTATGGAAGGAAGAAAAATATTAAGATATGAACCTAGAAGAGGAATAGCATTTCCAAGAGGAATAGAAAGTAGAATTTATAATTTACTAGATGTTGCAAG
>Ga0209542_10004502_pt1 | contig 28663 bp, 30 predicted proteins | sample RifCSPhighO2_01_FD_184028 | JGI IMG/M metagenome (GOLD analysis project Ga0209542, IMG submission 184028) | Soil microbial communities from Rifle, Colorado - Rifle CSP2_plank highO2_0.1 (SPAdes) (version 2) | ecosystem: Environmental > Terrestrial > Deep subsurface > Rock core/Sediment ...
ATTTATCCTTTATTTCAAAAAAGAAATTCCCAAAGAGCTTGATTTTCTGGCTGAGGAAAAATTTGTTAAAAAAATTCTGACCGCGCCTTTCGGATTTCAAAGCAACGCCCTGTTCGTTCATTGGCTTTTGTCCCGCGCCGCGAAAAAAGACAAAGCCGACATCCTTTTCTCGCCTTATTATGTTTTGCCGGTTTTTTACGGCGGTAAAACAGCGGTGACTTTGCACGACATTTTTTATGAAGTCAATCCAAAGGCCTTCAGCTGGCCGTCCTGGGCCGACAAAATTTTGCTGAAGCGGGTTTCAAAAATTTCGGCGAAAAAAGCAAGCGTTATTTTCGCGCCGTCGGAATTTACCAAAAGCGAAGTAGTTAAATACTACAAAGTCAGTCCTCAAAAGGTATTTGTCACTCATTTGGGGGTTGAAGAAAAATTCAAGAAACCGTCGATTTTTGACAGACAAAAAATAAAAGAAAAATACGGCATAAAAAATAAATTCATTTTTTACATCGGTTCGATTTTCAATCGCCGGCGCGCGGAAGAGGCAATGAATGCGTTTTCCCAAATCGCCGAAAAACTGCCGGATTATCAATTTTTAGTCATAGGCAAAAACAGCACCCGTCCTTTTATTGACGTTAAAAAAATTGCGCTCGGGATAAACGCGCTCGCCCGCGCTCCGTTAATCATATATCAGGAAACCGTTTCCGAAGAAGATTTGGTTGTGCTCTATCAGGCGGCGGATTTATTCATTTGGCTTTCCGATTATGAAGGTTTCGGCTTGCAGGTGATTGAGGCGCAGGCCTCGTCCGTGCCGGTTGTTACGACACGCCAAGGGTCGCTCAAGGAAATTGCCGGAGAAGCGGCTATTTTTGTTGAAAATCCCGCTAGCGTGTCCGAAATCGCTTCGGCAATATATTCCGGCTTAACCGACGAAATCCTGCGGAAGAATCTGATTGAATCGGGCCTGCAAAACGTAAAAAGGTTTGATTGGGAACAATGCGCCGCCGAAACATTGGCGCGTTTGCGGTTCTAATTTCAGGGTATATAATACTATTATGCAGCAACTTATCGGACTTACAATTCAAACGGCCGGCGAAATAATGGTCGCCTTAACGGTGATTATGGTTCACTATCACGTGCTTAAAGAACATAAAGTTGACGAGGATGTTTTTAGAACAATGAAGAAAGAGCAAAAGCTTGCTATTTTGGGGATTGCTTGCATCGGGCTCGGATATGCTTTGCAGGTTTATCCCTTGTTTTAATATGCTAAATGCGGGAATGGAAGAGGCTGTAAAGAAATTGCCAAAATATTTACAGCCGCTATACATCGTTTTTTCTTTTGAGGTTTTGATTGTGCTTTTGACGGCGCTTGATTTTTTGCCGCGCTGGTTTGCCTGGCCGCTGACCGCGGGACTCGCGGGTTATATAATTTTTGCTTCTTTGGACGACGCTTTGTTTTTGTTCATCGCTTCAATCCCGCTTTTCGTCGCCCTGCCCGTAACGCCCGCGTTTGACTCAATGTCAAATTGGCGGATTTTGCTCGCGGTTTTATTTTTGGCGCTGTTTTTCAAACGGGGGATAAGCCTTGCTCTCGTCAGGCAAAAGTCGGAGTCGTGGCTGAAGGGAATAAAATTAATCGAAAAACACAAGCATTATTTGATGGAATATCTGGCCGGCTTTTTTTTGATTATCGGTGCTTTATCGCTTTTCGCGGCGGTTGACGCCGTCGCCGGAGTCAAGAAGTTGCTCTTTTTAATCAACGCTTTTTTGCTTTTCGTCGTTATAAGAAACGTCGCGAAAACTAAAGAAGCAATTTTAAAAGTCGCGCGGGCATTGTTCGTTGCCGCGGCCGTCGCGCTGTTTGCCGGATACGGCCAGTTTATCTCCATATTTTTCGCTTCGCTTTATGATTTTTGGCAATGGTGGGCAGGAAACGTCATTCCGGTTTTTTACGGCCGGGCGCTCGGAGAACTGCTGGCGGTAAGCAACACATGGTTTTCTTATTACGCCGACCGTCCGCCGTCTTTGCGGCTTTTTTCGGTGTTTCCGGATTCGCATTCTTTCGGCTTATTCATGGTTTTGAGCGTTCCGATTTTATTAACCGTTTTTTACGGCAAAAAGAAATTCGGTTATTACCCAGTTTTGGTATTTTTTCTGTCGGCGGTAATTTTGTCGGGCTCCAGAGGCATCTGGTTAAGCGCGGCCTTGCCGTTCGCCGTCGGCCTTTACCTCTTTTTCAAAAAATCCGACTGGAAAAGCGTGTTAAAGCCGATTTTACTTTCGTTCGCCGCTCTTGTCCTCCTTTTTCCGGTTGTTTCGGTTTTATTAGGCGCGTCTCAGGAAAGCCCTGAAGGCGAATACGTTCCTTCTTCGTTCGCTTTGGCGTTTAAAAGAGCAAAATCAATTTCGGACATTTCCGAAACCTCCAACTTATCTCGGTTGCAGATATGGCAAAAGAGTTTGAAAGCGATATCGCAACGGCCGTTTTTGGGGGTTGGGGTGGGAAATTATCCGCGGGTGCTTGAGCAGGACATTGAAGCGGGGAAAAAAGGCGCCTCGGCTCACAATCTGTATTTGGACGTCGCCTCGGAAGCGGGAATCACGGCCGGTTTGGTTTTAATTTTAATTTTTGTAGAAATGCTCAGGATTTCCCATCAAATTTTAAAACAGTCAAAAGAGCCGGTTTTTTCCGTTTTCGCCGCGTCTTTCGGACTTTACATTTTTTGGGTCTTGGGGTATAATCTTTTTGATGTAGTGCTTTTGAACGATAAAGTGCTGTTATTTTTTACCGCTTCCACGGCAATTTTATTCAGCGTCAAAAATATTTTAGATGAAAGATCTCATGAACAAACTTCAACCATTGGTGTCAATAAATCTCCTGACTTACAACGGCCTGAAATTTCTTGAACCGTGCGTCAATTCGGTTTTGCGGCAGAGCTATCCCAACATAGAATTTTTAATCATAGACAATAATTCAACCGACGGCACCCCCGAAAAAACAGACGAACTTTTAAAATCTTTTTCCGGCAACCTGAAACCTAAAACCTATAAGCTGAAAGCTAACATGGGTTTTTCCGGCGGACACAATTTTGGCATCAAACGGGCCGAAGGAGAATTTATAATCTGCCTTAATCAAGACGCCGTCTTGACTGAAACGTTTGTTGAGCGCGCTTTAAAACCGTTTCATGACTCTGAAGTCGCCGCGGTTCAGGGAAAAGTCATGCGGCTGAAAGAAAAAAAAGGAAACGATTTTGAGTTAAACGGCTTAATTGACAGCGCCGGGTTGGTTATGCTGAAGAACAGAAGAATAATCAGCCGCGGACAGGGAGAAAAAGACAGGGGACAATATGAGCAGGCGCGGGAGATTTTCGGCGTTGACGGCGCGGTTCCGGTTTACCGCAAGTCGGCCTTGGAGGACGTAAAAATCAAGGACGAATATTTTGACGAGGATTTTTTTATGTATAAAGAAGACGTTGACCTCGCCTGGCGCCTGCGGCTTGCCGGCTGGAAAGCGGTTTATGAGCCGAAAGCCGTGGCGCATCATTTCCGCGGCGCCGGAGAGAACGCGGCAAAAAATTATTTCGCGATAGTCAGGGAACGGCTGAAAATCAATCCTTTCGCGAAATATTACGCTTTTAAAAATCAGCGTTTGATGCAGATAAAAAACGAAACGCCGATCCTGTTTTTGAAGCATTTGCCGAGAATTTTAATCAAAGAAGTCGGTTCATGGTTTTACGTTCTGGCGTTTGAAAAATATTCGCTAAAAGCGATTTATCGGCTATTCAAAGAAACGCCGAACGCCTTGGAAAAGCGAAAAATCATCATGGCGAAAAGAAAAGTGACCGAAAAAGAATTGGAAGCATGGTTTGAATAAAACAAAGAATATGGAAGAAAAATTGCAAGAAGAGCAGGCGATAAAATATCTTGAGAATAAACTTGGAAATAAACCGCGCAAACGGTGGCTCTATTTGATTTCGGCCGTTTTACTGGCGGTTTTCCTGTTTTTCACGTTTAAAAGCGGCGCGAATTTTCAAATTTTTGGCGATGAATCGCTTTTTGCCAGAACAATGAGTTTCTTCGGCATGAGCCGGGCGGAAGAAAAAAAGACCGTTGATGTCGTTGTTTTCGGTCTGCGAGGCAAAAACGACGTGAACGGCGGCCTTTTGACCGATACCATTATGCTTCTCAGATACGATAAAGAAAAAAAACGCGTCGCGCTTATTTCTATCCCCCGCGACCTTTATGTTGAAATGCCCGGTTTCGGAAAAAAGGAAAAAATAAATTTCGCTTATGAATTGGGCGAGAAGCGGGGGAAAGGCGAAGGGTTAAAGTACGCGAAGGAGGTCGTCGGAGATATTTGCGGCCTGAATGCCGATTACGCCATCGCGGTTGATTTCGCGGCTTTTGAAAAAGTCATTGATCAATTGGGCGGGATTGACATTACGCTTGAGAAAAATTTCTCCGAACCGAACCAATGGGGCGGAATGATTTTTTATCTGCCGAAAGGCAACAATCATTTAAGCGGCGAAAAAGCGCTTTATTACGTTCGGTCAAGATTTTCTACGAACGATTTTGACAGGGCGCGCCGCCAGCAGGACGTTTTGACGGCGGTCAAAGACAAGGCGTTGACTCTCGGAATTTTGAGCAACCCTTTCAGGGTATACGGTGTGGCGAAAACATTGGCGGAACACGTTCAAACGGATTTCGGCATCAATGAAACGATTGACATGATAACGATAGTCAAAGAAACGCGCGGAAGCGTTCCGATTAGGAAAGTTTTCGATATCTCAAAAGACGGCTTGCTTGACTCCTCCTACGTAAACGGCAGTTACATACTCTTGCCGAAAAATAACGATTTTGATTCGCTGAAAAACGCCTGTCAAAATGTTTTTGAGAATTAATATGCCCAAACCGAAGTTATCAATTATCATCACTCATCATAAAACGCCGGCTTTGTTGAAGCTGTGCGTTAAATCAATCATTCGGACTTTGAAAGACGAAAGTTACGAAATCATCGTCGTTGACAGCGAGTCCGAAACGGAGACCGAAGAAATGATTTCGGAAAATTTTCCCGCGGTCGTTTTCATCCCTTTTGAGCAAAACGTCGGCTACGCGAAATTGGTCAACGCCGGCATCCGCGAATCGCACGGCGATTTTTTGCTCGTTTTAAATTCGGACATCGTGATTTTGGAAAATTCCGTTGAGCGGCTTTTGGAATCAATGCGAAGCAATCCGGAGATTGGCGTTTCGGGGCCGCGCCTTTTGAACGTGAATGGTTCGCCCCAGGATTCTTGCTTTCGTTTCTATACGCCCAAAACCATCGTCTTCCGCCGGACGTTTTTGAGGCGCTTCGGCTTCGCCCGGAAAGCGCTCGAAATATTCGTGATGAAGGATTTAATCGCTGACGACAGGCCGATTGAAGCCGATTGGCTCATGGGTTCGGCGATGCTGATAAGGCGCTCGGCTCTGAAAAAAGTCGGGCCGTTGGATGAAAATTTTTTCATGTATTTTGAAGATGTTGACTGGTGCCGCCGGTTCTGGGAAAATGGATATAAGGTCGTCTATTTCCCGCAAAGTAAGATGGTCCATTACCATCAGAAAGCCAGCCGGAAAAAAGGAGGCATTCTGGACGTTTTTATCAACAAATTCACCAGAACCCACATTCGCAGTGCTTTCCTGTATTTTTCAAAACACGGCTGGCGGCAGTATTCGCATTAAGGCAGCCCAAATTCATGTTTTCTCCAAAAAAATACATTCTCCTGGCGGTTTTGCTTGTCGCGATTTTCGGGCTCGGAGTCGTCATCGGCCAGCTCGGTATTTTGCCGTTCAAAATTATTCCGGTTGGGATTCCGGGCGTCCGATTCCAAGAAGAGCCGCCGGAAACGTTTCAAATCATAAATAAGGAATCGGGAAAACCGAAAGAAATCGACTTCAGCCGTTTTTGGGATGTTTGGCAAAAAGTCGAAGAAACTTACGCGACAAGAAAACACCTTGATTCCCAAAAGATGGTTTACGGAGCGATCGCCGGGATGGTAAAATCATTAGACGATCCTTATACCGTCTTTTTTGAACCGCAGGAGGCTAAGAGATTTGAAGACGACAGTAAAGGAAGTTTTGAAGGAATCGGAGCCGAAATCGGAATCAAAAAAGGCGTTTTAACCGTAATTGCCCCGCTGGAAGAAACGCCGGCCAAAAGAGCCGGGTTAATGGCCGGGGACAAGATTTTGAAAATTGCCGACACGATAACGGCGGATTTGACGATTGAAGAGGCTGTCCGTTTGATTCGCGGAACAAAGGGAACCGAGGTTGTTTTAACGGTCAGCCGGGACGCCTGGACTGAGACGAAGGAAATAAAAATCGTCAGAGACGTGATAAAGGTTCCCATTCTGAAACTTGAGTTTAAGGGTGACTTAGCTTATTTGCGGCTGTATCAATTCACCGAAAATTCATCGGAAGAATTTACCAAAGCGGCCGGGACGATTTTGGCGTCGCCGGCGAAAGGAATCGTTTTGGACCTGCGCAATAATCCGGGCGGTTATTTGGACAAAGCGGTTGACATCGCCGGCTGGTTTTTGGCTCAAGGCCAAGTCGTGGCGATGGAGGACTTCGGCAACGGGCAGAAAGAAACTTTTTATTCGGCCGGCCCGGCCAAGTTGGCCGAATATAAAACCGTGATTTTGGTTAACCAGGGATCGGCTTCGGCTTCGGAGATTCTGGCCGGCGCTTTAAAAGAAAATCGCGGCTTAAAATTGATCGGAGAAAAGACATACGGTAAGGGATCGGTTCAGCAATTGTTCGATTTCAATGACGGTTCTTCTTTAAAGGTGACGGTGGCCAAGTGGCTGACGCCCAACGGCAGGTCAATCAGCGACGAAGGGCTTGAGGCGGACGTTAAAGTTGAGCTGAAAGCCGAAGATTTGGAAAAAAATCTTGACCCGCAATTGGATAAAGCGATTGAATTATTAAAAGAACAAATAACCAATAATAAATAGCCAATAACAAAAATGAAGAAGAGAATTACAATTATTATTTACGGCCTCGTTCAGGGAGTTTTTTTCAGAGTTGAAGCCAAAGAAAAAGCCAAGCTCCTCGGTTTGGTCGGCTGGGCCGGGAACGAGGACGGCAGCGTAAAAATCGTGGCCGAAGGGGAGGAGGGCGCGCTGAATCAGCTTTTGGAATGGTGCAGAAAAGGACCGGCTGGCGCGCGGATTGACAAGGTCGAGGTGAATTGGCAGGAAGCAACGCAAGAATTTGAAAGATTCCGCATAGTTTAATGACAAAACCATAGATATGAAAGTTATATTGTTAAAAGACATATCCGGCGTTGGAAAAGCCGGCGACGTTAAAGAGGTGAACGACGGTTACGCCCGAAATTTTCTTTTGCCGAACGCCTTGGCTAAAATTGCCGCGTCTCAAGCGGTGCGCGAAATGGAAAATCAGAAAGAGGCAAAAATAAAAAAAACCGAAGCGGAATTGAAAACCGCTCAGGAATTGGCCGGCAAATTTGACGGAGTTGAAATTAAATTGTCCGCGAAAGCGGGGGATGGCAATCAGATTTTCGGCTCAATCAACGCGCAAAAAATCGCCGACACACTAAACAAGAAAGGGCATAAGGCGCAAAAAAGCCAGATCAAGCTGTTCAGTCCGATCAAAACGCTCGGCGAACATGACGTAACCGTTGAATTCGGCCACGGCCTTGAAGCGAAAATTAAAGTAATCGTTGAAAAAGAACCCCGCCCATGAAAAAGGGCGGGGTTTGTGCTTATTGCCGTCTTTTTGTTACTTCACTGTTTCTCTATCACGTTTACAACTTTCACGAGGCGTCTGGAGCCGTCAAAGGATTTATGCGTTTTGGTGGCGAATTTCACGAGCCCGCTTTTAACGGCGTATAAAGTGTCGTCGCCGCCTCGCCGGACGTTTTTGCCGGGATAAAATTTTGTTCCTCTTTGGCGAATCAAAATACTGCCGGGCTGAGCCGGTTGTCCGTCAAATAATTTCACTCCAAGTCGTTTTGATTCCGATTCGCGGCCTAAACGAGTCGAGCCGCCTGCTTTAGTATGCGCCATAATGTTACGAAATTACGAATTTATACGAATATACGAATTATGATACCAGAGCATTTCCAAAAGGTCAAGAATTTCGCGGTTGAATATCAGGATCGGATAGTCCTGATAATTGGCATTGTTTTAATCGCCCTTATCAGCTTTGGATTGGGGTTGCTTTATAATCGCGAGATTTCAAAAGAACCAATTATAATCGAAGAATCGGCTGAAAATGCGAATCATGAATCAAGAATCATGAATTATGACTCTGGCGGTAATTCTTCCTTAAATTCTACCGCCTCTGCGACAAATACTTCAACGCAAACGCAAACCGAAGTCGTCGTCGCTTCGCGTAACGGAACAAAATATCATCTGCCGTCCTGTTCCGGCGCCAAGCAAATCAAACCGGAAAATAAGATTACTTTTTCATCCTTCAAGGAAGCCGAAGCGGCCGGCTACGAACCGGCAAGCAATTGTCCCGGACTTAAAGCTCCCTGAACTCGCAGATTTCTTTGAAATCGCAATAACGGCATTTAAAAGGGTCGGGCGCGGGAGCGAAGCCGCCCTTTTTTATTTGCCCGATTTGTTCAAGTATTTCTTTTTCCAGTTTTTGAAAATCTTTTTCATTTCCCGTGAAAGAAATTTTTGAAGCGTTTTCCAGATAATAATAAGTGAGCTTGCTCACGGGTTTTTTAAGGATTTCCTGTGCCGCTTTTTGGTAAAGCAGCAGTTGATTTTTATCAATGCCTTTTTTCGCGTCGGCCGGTTTTCCGGTTTTATAATCAATTATCTCAAACGAACCGTCAGGCAAAACGTCAATCCGGTCAATTTTTCCGGTAATCGGATAAATTTCGCCGGAATCGGGATCGGAAATTTTCCATTTAAAACCCCGTTCAATGTATCTGACTCGCGGCCAGTTTTCTTTGTCCGCTTCATAAAATTCTTTGAGCATTTTTTTGCCGTTTTCTTTGTATTCGTTTTGCCGCTCTTTGCTTTCGTACCACTCGTCAATCCAGGATTGTTCGTAAAATTTCAGTAATTCGTCCAAAGAGGGGGTCGCGGCCGGATTGCTTTTTTGGGAGCCGTTGAAAAGTTCGGTCTGCGTTTTGTTTGCTTGTTCCAAAATCAGCTGAAAGAATTTTTGCAAAGCGGCGTGCACTGATTTGCCGAAACTGAATGAAGCTCTGCCTTTTACCGGTATTTTCAAGACGTGCGCGAAACGGTATTGCCACGGGCACGTCTCAAGCGCCTTGAACTGACTGAAGCTGAATTCCGAAGGAATGATAAATGATTGTTTTTCCGCCTTTTCGCGCGCCGGCGGTTTTTCTTTCATTCGCTCTTCAAACGCTTCCCGCGCGCCTTTTTTCTTTTCCGCTGACGGCTCTTCCTTTACAAATCCGATTTCGCTCAAAAAGCGCGAGGGTTTCTTTTTCCGCGCGCCGCCGTAGTCCTCGGCGGAGGTCAGGAAAAGGCCTTTTTTCGCCCGGGTGCAGGCGACATAAAAAAGCCGGCGTTCTTCCTCAAGATGGATGTCGCCTTCGGGAATGATTTCTTTGATAAGGGGCTTCGGCAATTCTATCTGTTCTTTTCTTTCTATAGTCGGGAATCTTCGGTCAACCAGATTGACGACAAAAATATAAGAAAATTCGAGTCCTTTCGCGCCGTGAACCGTTAGCACTTTAACGGTCTCGGGTCCGGCTTCAATATCGGTTTCAAGCCCGCCTTCGTCGCCGGCCTCAATGATTAAATCCATCCTTTTAATAAAAGTTCTCAAAGATTTGTCCGGGCTTTGGCGTTCAAAATGCTCTATTTTTTTGTAAAATTGATTGAGATAATTCAAAGCGTCGGCCTGCGATTTTTCGGATATCGCGCGGATGACGTGTTTCAGATAACCCAGGTCCTCCAAAAACGCGTAAACCACCGCGCCGACGTTTTTTTCTTTGGCGATAATCGAGTGTTTGTCCACACGGTCGAGAAGGAATTCGATTTTTTCCAGAAGCTCGGACCGCGTTTTCGCGTCCCCGGCGGCCTTTTTAAGCGTTTCATACAGCGACCACGACTTCACGCGGCTAAGATGCGTCATTTCAACGATCTCGCCCGGAGAAAAATTCAGGCAGGGGAGGTTCAAAACGCGGTATAAACTCGCGCTTTCATGATAATTATCAAGCAGCCGCAGATAAGCCAGGATGTCCAGAACAATCGGCTTGGCGTAAAGGCCTCGCGAGGCGACGAATTGATATGGGACTCCGCGGCGTTCAAGTTCCGCCAGAAACGGCTCGGCGGAATTATTCGCCCGGACCAAGATTGCGAAGTCATCCCATGTCAGCCGTTTTTTCTCCTGAAGTTCAACGATTTTTTCAACGACGTTTCTTGCCTCTTCGATGTCGGTTTTCGCCGCGACATGTTCAATGACCGCCGGTTCGGAATGGGGCGCGATTAGACGCTTGCTGAGTTTTGTTTTTAACGGCGAGCCGGTCGAACCGTGAGCAAGCTGATATTCCAGGCGGTTCGGATCATTGAGCCGGATGAATTTATAGGTCAGGTCAAGCAGATTCTGCGGCGAACGATAGTTGTTCACGAGCATTATTTCTTTTGCCTGAGGGTAATCCTTTTTAAATTCAAGCACGTTGCTTACCGACGCGCCGCGGAATTTATAAATGCTCTGGTCGTCGTCCGCCACGACCATCACGTTATTTTTCGGCGCCGCGAGCAATTTAATCAATTCATACTGCGCCCAGTTGGTATCTTGAAATTCGTCCACCAAAATGTATTTATACCGCCGGCGATGGTATTCCAGAATTTTCGGCCGTTGGCGAAAGAGCCGCAAAGCATAATTGATTAAATCGCCGAAATCAAGAGAATTATTATCCAGCAATAATTTTTGATACACATGATAGGCGCCCGCGACTTCCTCAAGCCGTTTTACCTCGTTTTCAACGTCTCCGTCTTCCGGACTCGCGTCTTTGTTCAATTTCAATTCTTGAACGTATTTTAAATAATCCTCCGGCCAGACCTCCTCGTCCTTTGCCCGGCCAAAATGCTTGATCAGCGCGTGAATGAATTTTGTCGGGTTGCCGAGCGGCCGATAATAATCAAGATTGAATTTATTAAGATTTTCTCTGACCAGAAGCCATCCGTCCGTTCCGCTGAGCACCTTAAAATCGGTTGAAAGCCCGATCTCAATCCCGTGCTCGCGCAAAATCTTGTCGCAGAAGGCGTGAAAAGTGGAGATTTCAAGGTTTAAATAAGAGTAGGGAAGCAGACGGTCCACCCGTTCTTCCATTTCCTGCGCCGCCTTGTCCGTAAATGTTACGGCCAAAATCTCCTCGGGTTTCGCCTTTCCGGTCTCAATCAGCCAGCCGATTCTTTTTGTTATCACCGTAGTTTTTCCGGTTCCGGCTCCGGCCACTATCAGCGCCGGCCCTTCTTCCAGCGTCACCGCTTCTTTTTGTTCATTGTTCAGATCCCTCAGCGTTTTTTCGTTCATACTTGAGATTTTAAAGGAAATTTGAATGTCTGTAAACCGGTTATATATGGGATGAACCCCTAAACGCGGAAAAAACGTCCCATATTATGAGAAGTTTTCTTTTTTTTGTTTTTATGTTAAAGTGCTATCCATACATATGCAGAGAACAAAAATCGTGGCCACTATCGGCCCGGCTTCGGACAAAAAAGAAATAATGCGGTCGCTTTTGAAATCCGGATGCGACGTTTTTCGCCTGAATTTTTCGCACGGCAATTATAAGGAATTCTCGAGGATTATTAAGGATATCCGTTCTCTGGAAAAAGAATTTGCAAAACCAATCGCCATCTTGCAGGACTTGCAAGGCCCGAAAATTCGCGTCGGCGAAATAGAAGGAACAATTTTTTTGAAAAAAGATCAAGTGGTAAAAATTGCCGAAACGCAAGAAGATGCCGTGACTATACCGATGGCAAAATCTCTTATTAAAAATCTCCGGGAAGGCAACGAGGTTTTGATTACCGACGGCACAATACGGCTGAAAGTTATGAAAATCAAAAAGGATTCGGCCGGAACGAGCGTTATTTGCCGTGTTTTGGCGCCCGGCGCCGTGACTTCCCACAAAGGAGTCAATTTGCCCGGAGTGAAAATAGAAGCACGGGCCCTGACCGAAAAAGACAAAAAGGACCTGCGATTCGGTTTGGGCAACGGAGTTGATTTCGTCGCTCTTTCTTTTGTCAAGAAAGCCGGTGATTTGCTGGCCGTGCGAGCGATAATGGAAAAAAGAAAAACAAAAACGAAATTAATCGCCAAGATAGAAACTCTGGAGGCGGTTGAGAATTTGGACGGAATAATTGACGCTTCGGACGCGGTAATGGTCGCCCGCGGCGATTTGGGGATTGAGATTTCTTTGGAAAAAATATCGGGAGTGCAGAAAGAAATCATCAAAAAATGCAACGCCAAAGCGAAACCGGTCATCACCGCCACACAGATGCTCGGTTCAATGGTTAAAAATTCTGTGCCGACCCGGGCCGAGGTGAGCGACGTGGCGAACGCCGTGCTTGACGGCACCGATGCCGTGATGCTCTCCGAAGAAACGGCAATCGGCGACTATCCCGCTGAGACCGTCAGAATGATGAATAAAATCATCGGGGAAATCGAGAAAAGTTTTCCTTTCGGCCGACTATTGCCGAACAAAGAAGAGTTTGCCATCGCCGACCGTGTCGCTCTTTCCATCGGTGACGGCATTAATCAAATTGTTAAAGATCTTGATGTAAAGGCGCTTATCGCCTTTACCGAATCCGGCGGAACCGGCCGGATAATTTCCGCTTTTAGGCCTGCTCAGCCGATATTGACCGTTTCGCCTTACGTTGAGGTTTTAAGGCAATTATCTTTGAGCTGGGGCGTAGTACCGATAAAAGCCATCGCTTTAAAAACAGTTGATCAGATGATCCACCAGGCGAAAGATATTGCCTTGAAATCCAAAATCGCCAAAAAGGGCGAGAAAATAATTATCTCGGCCGGTATTCCTTTCGGCCGCTCCGGCAGCACGAATTTAATCTTGGTGCAGGCGGTTTAGCACAATTTTTGACGTCTTGCTTCTGACAGAGTAAAATGAAATATATGATTAAATTCACCCCCGTTTTTAAAATAGATGATTTGCCTCCGGGTAAACGCCAGAAAGTCGACATCGGAGACGAAGAAATTTTAATCGCGAACGTAAAAGGCGAGATTTACGCCGTGAGCGACCGTTGCGGCCACATGGGAGCTTCGCTCTCGGTCGGAGAATTCGTGAATTCCGAAATTGAATGTCCTCTACACGGCACTATTTTTGATATGCAGACGGGAAAAGTGGTAACCGAGGAATCGCGGAAAAATTATTTGCGGAAATTCAGAAAAGACATTAATGAACTATTGTCGGTACTGGGCGTTCCGCCGGTTAAAACTAAAGCGCTTAAAACCTATCAGGTTGAAGTTAAAGACGGCGTTGTCAGCGTCGGGATTGAAGAAGGGGACAAATGTGAGAAGTGTGATTGCCTGCCTGCGCAGGCAGGCGGCAAATAAACAAAGAGAACATTAAAATACCGCTCCGTTTAAAAAACGGGGCGGTATTTTGTTTGTTCAGAGTCGCGGGCTTATAATTCTCCCGCGTCGGCGTCAATTTGTTTGAATTCCTGCTCCAAATCGCCAAGGTCAACGGTTTCCAGGTCTTGCTGAATGGATGTGGTTGTATCCTCCTCGGGCGCGACAGCGGGCGGGGCAGGCGGCGGCGCCGGGGCTTCTACTTCCGGAGCGGCGGCCGGCGGAACTGGCGCTTCCGGGGCTTGGGCAAATTGCCACCAAATCAGCGCGGCGATCACCGCGGCACCTATAACAGCGGCTACTATAATCCAGATTGTTTTGCCGGCGGTTTGTGGTGTTTGTAATTCCGGCATTTGTTGGTTTTCCATAATATTGCGAGCGCGCGATTATTCCGTCGCGCTTGGTTCAACTTTTAATTCGTCGACCTGCGGGATTTGGGCGAGAGTCGTCGCCGCCTTTTTTACCGCATCGTGAGCGGTTTTAACCGCCTTTCTGGTTTCGGATAAATCATTATGAAGCGTTTGACGCGCGTCTCCGACAACTTTCCGTAAACCGGCTTCGTCGGTTACGGCAATCGTGTAGGATTTGCCGGCTTGAACCGAGATTGCGGCGCGGCTCGCGGTAATGGCTTCATTTGCCGCGCTTATTGCCGTTCTGACCGAAGATATGTCACGGCCGTTCGCCTCGGCCTTGTCGGTTCTTGTGCCGACTCTTCCAAGCGCCGCATCCAATTTATCAAGAACCTGGACCAAATGATTCGTCTGCCGTTCGTTGAGTTCGTTGAGCTGTTGGGCAACCCGCTCAACAATTTGTTTTTTCCGCTCGTCTTTAATTGCCGCGAGTTTTTCTTTCAGTTGTTCGCGTTCGGTTTGAACGCGTGTTCGCAATTCCGAGCGATTTTGTTCAACCGTCGCTTTGAATTCCTCTCGCTTTGTTTGATTGGCGGCCTTAAGTTGTTCAAGCCGCTGTTTAAACTCCTGAACCTCGGCCTGTCTGAACTGCTTGAACTCCTGCCTGGTTTCGCGGAGCTGTTCGCCGACTTGCGCCCGAGCCGCGCCGGCATAAAGGGCCGCAAGAACAAACAATAACGCGAAAGACAAAATATATTTTCGCATATGTTTTTTAATTATATTAATAAAAAAGCTTCTGACCTTTATGCTATAAGTATAACATAAATTTCTTTATAGCAACAATAATGCGGCTATTTGACAAGAAATTGGAATTATAATATAATATTGTCTGTACTTTAAAAAAGGATACAAAAATATGACACGGCAAAATCCAATAATTAGGGTGTTGGGCCTTCTTAAGACCAGAAAAAAAGCGGTCTTGTTTTTGTTTCTTCTTGTTTTTTTCTCGCTCATTCTTGACCTCAGCGTTCCTTTTATCACGCAAAATCTGATTGACCGGTTTATGGCCTTTTTCAAAAACGGCGGCGCCGCGCCAGTGAACATTCTTGTTTTTTCCGCGGTCGGGATATTGGCCGTCACGGTTTTCAGCAGGTTCCTCAGATCAACTTACGATTATCGCCTTTTTATGGAGGTAACGCAACGCGAAGACGCGGCGAGGAGCGCGGTACTTGAGAAGTATTATAAGTTGCATGTCATGTTCCATCACGGCGCTTCAAGCGGCCAGATTATCGGAAGGATTGAACGGGGAGCGAGCGCGATTTACACCATTCTTCACGACATTCTTGGCCAAAATTTCGTTCCGCCGGTTGTTATTTTCGTCGGAGTGGCCGCGGCTTTGATTTATAAGGATCCGCTTATCGCGCTTGCGGTCTTTTGGCCCCTGCCGGTGTATATTGCGAGCATTCAGCGCATAATGAACAGAATTTATGAAATTGAACGGAAAGTTAACGAAGAATTTGAGGCGGTGTCCAAGGAGTCGTATGACATCGCGGCAAACATTTTGACGGTCAAAAAATTCTTTCAGGAAAAACCGGAGTTGGACAACCAGATGAAGCTTCTGCGAAAGGCCCGCGCGACGCAATACAGCGCGGAGCGTCTCTGGAAAATTATGGAGAATCTTCAGACCTTTCTCGCGACCGCCGGCAGAATCGGGGTCATTATTGTCGGCGGCATGTTCGTGATAAACGGCAGAAGCACTCTTGGAGAATTTGTGCTTTACATCGCGTTGAATAACATGGTTTACGTCCCGACGGCGAATCTCGCCAACATTCTTCCGCGGCTTCGGAGAAATCTCCCGCGGGTGGAACGGCTCTTTGCTCTTCTTGACGAACCGGTACTGGTGACCGACAAGCCCGGCGCCGTTCCTTTGCCTTATCACGGCCAAAAGATTGAGTTTAAACAAGTAACTTTTTGCTATGGGAAAGGGCACCGGACGGCTTTAAAGAACGTGAACGTCGCGATTAAAGCGGGAGAGCGCGTGGCGCTTGTTGGAAGAAGCGGAAGCGGCAAGACGACTTTCGTCAATTTGCTCCTTCGTTCTTTTGACCCTGAAAATGGATCGGTTCTTATTGACGGCCATGATCTGCGCGACGTGACCCGCGAGAGTTTGCTGAACCAAACCGCGGTCGTGCCGCAGGAAGTTGATCTTTTTTCCCGCACGATTTTTGAGAACATCGCTTACGGAAAACCGGAGGCGAACAAGGAAGAGGTCGTGCGGGCCGCGAAAACCGCCCTCGCGCACGATTTTATCACGCGCGCCGAGCGGGGATACGACACATTGGTCGGGGAGCGGGGAATTAAGCTCTCGGGAGGAGAGCGGCAAAGAATCGGGATCGCCCGTGCCGTTCTTCGCGACCCAAAGATTCTCATTCTTGACGAAGCAACCAGCCATCTTGACACCGAGAGCGAGAAGTTAATCGCGAAGGCGACCGATACGCTGATTCAGAGCCGGACGACCTTCATCATCGCTCATCGCCTTTCCACGGTTCTCGGCGCCGACAGAATTCTCGTTTTCAACAACGGGGAAATAGAGGCGATGGGAAAGCACGAGGAACTGCTTGAAAAAAGTCCCACATATCGCAAATTATATTCATTGCAATTCAGCAAGGAGTGAATAATTTAAAAATATCGCCGTCGCGCCAAACGCGGCGGTGTTTTATATTTTGGAGTATTTGTTTATAATATGGCAAGATATGATTATGAGAATAATCGCACATTTAGACATGGACGCTTTTTTCGCGGCGATTGAAGAGCGGGACAACCCTCAATTCAAGGGACTGCCGATTGTCGTCGGCGCCGACCCAAAAGGCGGCCGGGGCAGGGGAATTGTTTCAACCGCGAACTACAAAGCCCGCGAATACGGCATCCGCTCGGCCTTGCCGATTTCCAAAGCGTGGTTGTTTTCGGAAGAAGCCGCCCGTAAAGGCAAACCGAGAGCCGCGTTTTTGCCGGTTGATTTTGACAAATACAGCCGGGTTTCCGAAGAAATCATGGCAATTATTCACGGATATAGTTCAGTTGTTGAAGAGGCGAGTATTGATGAAGCGTATTTGGATTTAAGCTTAGCCGGCTCTTATGAACGGGCAAAAGAAGTTTGCGAAAAAATTAAAAAAGAAATCAAAGAAAAAGAACGCATTACCGCCTCCATTGGCATCGGACCCAATAAGTTGATTGCTAAAATCGCCTCGGACAGTCAAAAACCGGATGGCCTAACTATTATTGGTTCTGATGATGAAACAACTTGCCGTGAGCTTGTCGAACGGTTTTTGGAGCCGCTTTTAATTCGGAAAATCCCCGGCATCGGCCCAAAAACCGAGGCGAGATTCCACGCCTTGGAAATCAAAACCGTCAAAGATCTGAAGAAGTTTTCGCGGAAACAGCTGGAAGAAATGCTCGGAAAATGGGGGATTGAACTTTACGAAAAAGTTCGGGGCCGCGACGAATCGCCCCTTCAGGAGGTCTGGATTCCAAAATCAATAGGAGAGCAGGAGACCTTTGAGAAAGACACCCTGAACGCCGACTTCATCTTCAGTCGCCTCAAAGTCATCTGCCAGAACGTCTTCCGCCGTTTTTCCGAAAGCGGCTTTCAGAGTTTTCGCACCGTAACCCTTACCGTCCGCTTTGCCGACTTTCAGACATTCACCCGCTCTCAAACCCTGTCCGCGCCGACAAATACAGCCCAAATTTTCCAATTTGAAGCCATGAAACTCATCATGCCCTTCCTCGACCGCCGCCAAAACCCGCGCAACAAACCCTTCCGCCTCCTTGGCGTGAGAGTGGAGAAGTTGGAGTAGTATTTTAAGTTACCAATGACGATTCAATGTTTGTGGTATAATTAATGTAGCCGTTAATACATAATAAGTTCTGACGGATATATGAAAAAAACAATCTATATTATTACGTTTACGATTTTAGGAATTGAGCTTCAATTTCTCATTCACGCGTTTACTGAGATTTGGTACATCAATTTGCTTATCCGTGATTTTCCGGCATACGGCCTCGGTTTCACATGGCGCCAGTGGTTTCTTGTCCACCATGTTGCCTCGGTAATACTTTTAATTGCCGGCACTGCGCTTGGTTTTTGGCAGGGGAAATATTGGTGGCGGAGAATTTATGAAAAAAATAATTTGAAAAGGTGAAAAATTTTCTGGCGGAGAATAGAGTGATATAAGTCAATTGAGAATGAAGAATTTTAGAAAAGCAAAAGAATTTTTTTGGACCAATCACGCGCAAAGAAAGATGAGATTTTACCGGTTATCGGAGAGTCGGGTCAAGAGAGTGCTGCATACGCCCAAACGCGTGGAGCAGGGGATCGCGCCCGATACCGCGGCAATGATGCAGAGAGCAGGCACTTTAAAGCATCCTTATGAGATTTGGGTGATGGTTCAGGATACGGACAAGCACCGGAAAATTATCAGCGCTTGGAGATATCCGGGAACTACCAAGCCCGGAGAACCGCTGCCTGAAGAGATTTTAAGAGAGGTGGAGCTGAGCATAAAGCAGTGATTAAAAAAGACAAATTTATTAAAGAAATCGGCTGGATTTTGAAGGAAAAATACGGCTTCGCGCGTTTAGCCGAGTTTGAGCGCGATATTCAGCGTCTTCAAAAAGGGGAGCCGGTGGCTTACGTCATCGGTTTTGTTGATTTTTTGGGCTGCAAGATAGACCTGTCCTTTCGGCCGCTTATTCCGAGACCCGAGACCGAGTTTTGGACGGAAAAGGCGATAGAGGATATCAAAAAATCAGGCCGGAAAAAAGTTCGGTGTCTTGATATTTTCGCCGGCTCCGGATGTATCGGCGTCGCGGTTTTAAAGCACGCACCGGTCGCGGTTGTTGATTTCGCGGAAAAGGAGAAAAAGTTTCTTGAGCAGATAAAATTAAACGCGCGTTTAAATAATTTGTCTCCGAAAAGACGCAAATTTATTCAATCCGACATTTTTTCAAACATTAGCGACGACGGGGGGTATGATTATATTTTTGCCAATCCGCCGTACGTGGCGGAAACAAGAAGGGCGAAAGTGCAAAAATCGGCCCTGAAATGGGAAGCGCCCTGCGCGATTTTCGGAGGGCGGAACGGCTTGTTTTATATCAATAAATTTTTGAAACAGGCGCGGGGCTATTTAAAGCCGGAAGGAAAAATTTACATGGAATTTGATTCGCGTCAAAAGAATGAAATTGCCGGAATTTTAAAGCGCCGCGGCTACGGAAATATTAATTTTTATAAAGATCAGTATGGCAGATGGCGGTACATGATGGCGGAAAAACAGCCGCTTGCCGGATTTTGACAAGGCGGGATTTTTATTTTACTATTTCATTAGCGAACCGAACATTAAAAATTTGACGAAAGGGGAACCGACCTTGGCCATCATATTGTTTTTCGTCGCTTTTGCCCAGCAATTTCTGGTCGCTTTAAACATTAGAAACATCTCAACAGGACGAATCCGCGCCGCGGCCGCGACTTCATTTCTCATCGCGATAACATGGGGAATGGCCGTCGTGATTATTGCCTCAAATGCCAGAACTTTTCTCAGCCTAATCTTTTACGGATTTGGCGCCTCCGCCGGAGTGATAACCAGCATCTTGTTTGACAAATATATTCACCCCAAAAAGGAGGAGCGGTAATGAAAATCGTACTGATTGCCGGACCATATTATTCTGGAGGCGATCCTGAAAAGATTGAATATAATATCCGGCACGCGGAAAAATACGCCATCGCGCTGGCAAACAGAAATATCGGATTTTTTTGCCCGCATCTCCACACAAGTCATTTTGAAGCAAAAGCAAACGCATCGGAAGAATTTTACAAAGAACTTGATATGGTGATTTACGACAGGGCGTGCGACGGGGTGGTTTTGATTCCGGGATGGGAAAATTCGTCAGGAGCGCGCAACGAAGAACGGCGGGCAACGGAGCGCGGCATTCCAAAATTTTTTCCGAAATCGCCGGACGACGAAGAATGTCTTGCGGAAATTGAACATTGGGCTAAAAAGTAAAATATAAAAAAAGCCGAGAGATTACGCATCCCTTAGCGGGGAATAAAGCTAAAACTCGGCTTTTTGTTTATTATCACACGTCGCACAATATATGTTTTACGACGTATAAATAACCGCAAATAATAAAAGGGCTTTTAAGGAGCCCTTTTTGTATTTTTTTGTTCGGTTTGGGACTGAAGTTTAATTTTTTCTAAAGTGCAGAGGCGCGTACGGTTGTTCCGCTTCTCCGACATATTCGGCGCGGGGCCTCATGATTTTATTTTTGTCGTCGCGGCATTGTTCCAGAACGTGGGCCGACCACCCCGCCGCCCGGCTTATCGCGAACATCGGCGTGAAAAGCTCGGTTGGAATTTCAAGGCACCGGTAAACGCAGGCGGAATAAAAATCAACGTTCGGCCTGAGCCCTTTCTGCTCGTAGACCATCTCTTCGGCCGTTTCAAACATCTTGTAAAAATCCATTTTGCCGGTTTTTTCAGCCAATTCTCTTGCCCGGTCTTTGAGAATCAGCGCTCTCGGATCGGTTGTCCGCTGATAAACTCTGTGGCCGAAGCCCGGAATTTTCTTTTTTTGCATCAAAATTTTAACAATGATTTGCGCGATTCCGGTTTCGTCTTCAGCCGCCTGCATCATCAGAGCCACCTGTTCGTTGGCTCCGCCGTGGCGCGGGCCGCTCAAAGCGCCTATCGCGGCCGTCATTGCCGCGTACATATCCGCGTCGGTTGAGGTCACGACTCTCGCGGCGAACGTTGAAGCGTTCAGCTCGTGTTCCGCGTGCAAGATCAGGCACTCGTCGAATATTTTTCGTTCGTAATCGCTCGGCTTGCGGCCTTTCAACATCGTAAAAAGCGCTTCGGCGTGCGAGACGTTCGGGCCCGGCCGAATCATTTCAACGCCTTTCTTACGATTGTAAAATTGCGCGACTATTACCGGAAGCTGGCCGATCAGCCGCATGGCCTGACTCTTTAATCGACAGATTTTATCCGCGTCGTGGTTGCAATCAAACATTGCCGAAGCCGATACCGCCGTTCTTAAAATCGTCATCGCCGGGGCGATATCGGCGAATTCTTTTATCAAATTTTCAATCGGTTTTTCGAGATGCCTTTCGTCCGCGACGCGTCGCGAAAAAATTCCAAGTTCGCAGCGGTTCGGCAGTTTTCCGTATAAAAGCAAATAAGCCGTTTCTTCAAAAGTTGAATATTTTGCAAGATCGCGGATATCGTAGCCGCGATACAAAAGTCGTCCTTTTTCGCCGTCTATGAAGCAGATGCCGGAATGGCAGGCCACGACGTCTTTGAGGCCGTCTTCGGACATTTCTCACTCCCCTTTTTAAATTTTGAAATAACTACGATTGTTTTTAATCTACTATATTTTTATCGTTTTGTCAAAAACAAGTGCGTCCGCGCCGCGGATAAACGCCGCAAAAATTGACATTAATTAGCCGTATTGTATAATATAACGATAAAGATTCTTTTACAAAAGAGGTGAAATAATGCGAGGAAAACTGGTCTCCGAATCGGCTTTGGACAATCAAAGGCAAGCGGTGCGGCCGGAAGATTTGAACGATCAGGGAACGGTATTCGGCGGACATGTCATGAGTTTGACGGACGTAACCGCCGCGATGGCGGCGAGGCGCCATGCCGGCAGGCCGTGCGTTACCGCTTCCATTGACAGCCTTCATTTTATCAGTCCAATTTATTTGAAAGAAGACATCGTGCTTTACGCCACGGTCAATCGTGCCTGGAAAACTTCGCTTGAAGTGGGCGTAAAAATTTTCGCCGAAAATCCTTATAACGGCGAGCGCCGGCACGTCGCTTCGGCTTATCTGACGTTCGTCGCTTTGGACGAGAATAATCGTCCGACGGCCGTTCCCCCGCTGATACCGGATACGTACGCGGAACATCGCCGTTATGAAGAAGCCGATCAACGCAGAGCCGTTCGTTTAAAATTAAGGAAACAAAAATAATAAACAAAAAACCGCCTTTTTAAAACAGGCGGTTTTGTTTAAATTAAATTTATTCGTGAGAAAATAAAGAGCCGCGGAACGGCGGATAACCGGTCCCGAAGATCATTGCTATGTCAACGTCGTCCTCCGAAGCGACCTTCGATTCCGTGATTTTTCTCGCCGCTTCTTTCATCATTGAACTCAAAAATTTCACGACGCGCTCTTCGCTCATATTCTGTTTAGAATCCAAAGGCAAAGCGGATAAAATGGAATCGATCGCGGGATTTCGCTTTTTCTCTTTTCCGCTCCAGTCGTAAAATCCTTTGCCGGTTTTTTTGCCGAGCAAATTTGCTTTAATCATTTCCTCAAGCATTCCCGCCGAAAAAACGTCGGAGAGTATGTTTTTCTGAACGTGATAAAGGATGTCGATTCCGACCTGGTCGCCGAGCTCAAATGGCCCCATCGGCATTCCGAATTCAAGCATTGCCCTGTCTATCAGTTCAAAATCGCGGGTTACGGAAAACAGATGAAAAGCGACCAGAAAATAATGGGCCAAGATGTTGTTGACGACGAATCCGGGCGCGTCTTTCGCGCGAACCGGAATTTTGCCCATCATTTTCACGATTGCTCCGGCTTCCTGAACGACTTTTTCTTCGGTTTTTTCCGACGGAATGATTTCAACCAGCGGCATTTTGTCAACCGGATTGAAAAAATGCATTCCGACGAAACGTTCCGGCCGCTGTAAAGCGTGGCCGAGTTTTTCAACCGAAAGCGAAGACGTGTTCGTCGCGATGATCGTCCCCGGCGACGCGTTATTTTCAATCGTCCTCAGCACTTCTTCTTTGATTAAGTAATCTTCATAAACCGCTTCTATCACCAGATCGGCTGCGCTCAATGAAAATTCTTTGGTCGGCGAAATCAGTTCAAAGCACCTTTTCGCCTCGTGCTTTTTAAGCCGTCTGCGTTCAACGTCTTTCTTGTAGAGCGCCGAGATTTGGCGCAGGCCTTTCAAAAGATTCTTTTCGTCTTTTTCGACAAGCCGCACGGGAAAGCCGGCTTTGGAGAGCGCGTAAGCAATCCCCGCCCCCATGGCCCCGGCGCCGATGACGGCCGTTCGCTTGATTCTCGTTTCTTTCGGCCATCTTTTCTTGGCGTTCTGCTGAAGCAGAAAAACCCTCAGCAAATTTTGCGCCTGAGAAGAGATCACGAGGCCGCAAAACGCTCTTTTTTCCAATTCATAATCGGCCCTGAAGGATGTCTTTGCCAGCACTTCAAGAGCTTTGAAAGGCGCCGGGTAATGATTCGGGTTGACGCGCTTGGCCACCTCCTTTTTGACAATTGGCAGAATGTACAATTTTTCAAGCCAGAGTTTGCGGCGTTTCCTTTCCGGTATTTTACCCTCGCACGCCAAAGATACGGCGCGTTGAATCAGCGCGTTTTTCGGTGCGATGTCGTCGACAAGTTCGGATTTTCTGGCTTTTTTTGCGTCAACGGATTTGCCTGACGCGATCATTTCCGCGGCGTTTCTCAATCCGATCAAGCGCGGAAGCCGTTGAGTTCCTCCGAAGCCCGGGATAATGCCTAATTTGACTTCAGGAAGGCCGAGCTGCGCGTCTTCGGCCGCGATTCGGATTTTGCAGGAGAGCGCGAATTCAAGCCCTCCGCCGAGGCACTGGCCGTTGATTGCCGCGATTGTCGGAACCTTTAAACTTGCGAGCCGATTCAAGACATTCGTAGCTTGGTATATAAAACGCTCCGCTTGTTCCTGACTGATGCCGATCATCAGTTTGACGTCGGCTCCGGCCAAAAAATCTTTTTTGGCGCTGGCAAAAACAATCGGCATTTTATTGCCGTAATGGCGCAAAATCTCTTCAAGCTCCTCAAAAAAATTTTTATCCAGAACGTTTTGCGACGAGTCCTTTTTGTCGAAAACGCAAACAAGAACGCCGTCCTGCTCCGACACTTTTATTAAATCGTTCATCTCCTCACCTCTTTATTATTAGCGTTTTTTCAAAGATCCGATGATTAACAAATACCATATTTCATTAAATTGGTCAACTTCTTAGTTTTGAAAATTAAAAAAGCCCGGCTTTTTATCCGGACTTTGTGTTGCATTATTATGTTAGAAGGACTATAGCATAACATTCATTGGTTGTAGAGTCAACATAAAAATCAACCAATTTCCAACCTGCTTTTTTGTATCGTTTTTTAAGTTCATTTTCGACTTCACGATTCTTCAGCTTTTTGGGCAATTGGACCATAACCCTATCTGTACCGATTAAATCAATTTTCTTTTCACTTTGATTTAATTTTTTATCTATTGCCTGCTCAAAAAGATCAGCCATTTTCTTAACAAAATCTTCTTTTTTTACGGCCATGCTTTATTCCCCCTTTTGTATGTTACTACCGCATGATTACCATGGCGCCGCCCTGTCCCCCGCCGATGCAGAGCGTTGCCAAAGCCGGACCCGTGAGGTCGTTGAGCCGCAATTCGTTCATTAAAGTCAGGACGAGCCGTGTACCGCTTGAGCCGACCGGGTGTCCGAGAGCAATGGCTCCGCCGTTCACGTTCAGAATGTCAGGATTTAGCGCGCCCATCCCCTCTTCTTCAAAAACCCGCAGACAAGCGAGAACCTGGGCCGCGAACGCCTCGTTGATTTCAACGCGAAGCATCTGATCGAGCCGCCATCCATCGCGATTGAAAAGTTTTTGGGTCGCATAAACAGGGCCGAGCCCCATGGTTTTGGGTTCACAGCCGGCGAAAGCGTAGCCGTAAACTCTGACGTCGGTTTCAAATCCCAGCGCTTTTGCGGCGTCTTTCGACATCATCAGCACCGCGGCCGCTCCGTCGGTAATTTGCGAGGAATTTCCGGCCGTAACGGTTCCGTGCGGTTTTTTGAAAACCGGTTTAAGCTTCGTGAGCGCCTCCATTGTCTGACCGAAGCGCGGCCCGATGTCTTCATTTACAACCGCATTTTTATCCGCCAGAAACATCGTCATTATTTCCCGCTTCAATCGTCCTGATTTTATCGCCGCTTCGGCTTTTTGATGGCTTGCCAAAGCGAATTCATCCTGCTCCTTTCGGCTGATGTCGTAAGTTTCCGCCAGGACCTCGGCGGTCTGTCCCATGTTCATGCCAATCAAAGGATCGCTAAGTCCGGCGAGTAATCCGACTACCGGTTTCAAATATTTCAATTTAAGGCCCGCCAGCAGTTTTATTTTTGCCGACACGGTTTTTGCCGACATTATTCCGGCGACAAGCTCTCTCAATTCCTTGCCGTAAAGAAACGGAATGTTGGACATTGATTCAACGCCTCCGGCGATGACGATGTCCGCCAAACCGAGCGCGATTTTATCGTAACCGTCGGCGATCGCCTGAAGACCGGACGCGCAATTGCGATGGACGGTGTAAGCCGAAATCGATTTCGGCAAACCGGCCCGCAGGGCGATTACCCTGGCTACGTTCGCCGCCTCGGCCGGCTGGGATACGTTACCGATGATGACCTCATCAATTTCTCTGCCGCCCAAATTGAAACAATTTAGCAGTTCTTTGATAACCGAAACGCCGAGATCGTCCGCGGTCAAGTCCTTAAACGCGTTCCCCATTTTTACGTACGGGGTTCTTATTCCTCCTATCAAAACCACTTGCGCCATTTTTACCTCGTTTTTAACGTTTTTAAAGAATCTGATGTTATTATTAAATAAAGAGACGCAGGTGTCAAGTTGTTTCGCTGATTTGACAGGCCGTTTGTCGGGAGTTAAAATTATTGTATGAATAATAAAAATTAATAAATATGAGCGATCAAAACAAGGAAATTAAGATTTCAAAAGTAGTCGTTGACCGCAATTTGTGCATCGGCGCGGCGAGTTGCGTGGCCGTCGCCCCGAGCGTGTTTGAATTAAACGGAGAAAATAAGGCGGTCATGCTTCGTAAAGACGGAACGAAAAATTCCGGCCCCGTGAATAAGGCGGAATTGACCGATCAGCAAATCGCCGACGACATGCTTTTGCTGGCCGCGAAATCCTGTCCGACCAACGCCATCTTTGTCTACGACGAACAGGGAAATCAAATATACCCGTAATTGCGCATATTATGATTCCTTCCAAATTTTCTCTTTGATGCCGACTGTTTGTGAGAATTTTTGGTTCTGCGTATTTTCGATTTGACCGTTTCAACGTATTTTCGGTAACGGAAAAGCGCCGGCGTTCTATACGCCGGCCTGCCCGGCCTTGCTCCGACTTTCGCGTAATTTCGCATATTGATATGTCCCTATTATGATTCTTTCCAAATTTTCTCTTTGATGCCGGCGCGGTCGTTGACGAGACGGGCCGTCATAAACAGCAAATCGGACAAGCGGTTAAAATATTTTATGATTGACGGATCAACGGTTTGTTTTTCCGCGAGAGCGACTATCCCCCGCTCCGCCCGGCGGCAGACGCTTCGGCCGACGTGGACGCAGGCGGCAATTTCGGAGCCGCCCGGCAGAATGAAATTTGAAAGCGGCGGCAGTTGTTTTTCCATTTCGTCGATTTTCGCTTCCATTTCGGAAACGCGGGCGTCAAGATAATCAAGTTTCGATTTTCCTCCCGTCAAAACAGTGCCTATCGCGAACAAATCGTTTTGGAGCGCGGGAAAAAATTCGGTGAGTTTATCGAACCGCGGGAGATTTTCAAATTTGGCGATAATCAAGCCGAGGCAGCCGTTAAACTCGTCAATCTCGCCGACGGCGGCGATTGTCGCGTCCGCTTTTGAAACCCGTTTTCCGCCGAAAAGAGACGTTTGTCCTTTATCGCCGGCTTTGGTGTAGATTGGCATGGAAAAAAATTGAATCCTGACATATTTAAAAATAACATATATGACAATCAAAAACAATAAAAAAACACCCCATTTTATTTCGGGGTGTTGCGAATTTCTTCAATTGCTTGCTTTAACATTTTGACCGACGGCACCGGATCATGATAGTAATCCTCAATAATGATCGGCCCGCGGAAATCAATTTTTTTCAGCGGCAGCAGAATGTCCTCTTTTAGATTTAAAAGTCCGGCGCCCAGCGGTTTGTGGTCCTGTAAAACCAATTCTTTTTCTCCGTTGGGATAAATCGTAGCCGCGATAACGGCGATGTCGTGAAGATGCAGTTGGCCGATTTTACGATTATATTTTTGTATGAAACGCGGCGCGTCTTTGATTCCGCTCTGAAGCGCGAGGTGGCCAACGTCAAAACAAATTTTGACGTTCTTTTTTTTGGTTACCATGTCGGCCATCATCTCAAAATCGCTGTGCTCAAGATTTTCCAGACAAATTTTTTCTAGAGGAATGATTTTTTCGATTTCTTCCAGACTTTCCATGATTGCCGGAACGCTGACAGTATCGTTAACGTGATGTTTAAGCCACCAGATCAAAAGCCGTATGAATTGATATAAAGATTGTTTTTTTGTTTTTCCCCACCAGGATTTCGGAAACATTTTATCGAGTTCCTGGCTTAAAACAGGGCCGATGGAATGCATGCTAAGATAACGGAAAAATCGCTCGCCTCCCAGATGAGTGGCAAAACCGGTCGGTTCAAGCGGCGCGAAAAAATTCGCGGTTCTTTTAATCACATCAAGCGACGCCTGCTTGATTTCCGGCAAATAAGAATTAATCTGAACGCCGCCGAATTGCGGCAAATGGACGCTGAAGGTTACGTTTTCCTCCTTTCGTAATTTGCTCAAATAAGGCATTTTTTGCCGCCACCATTCGGTAACTTCGGGCCTCAAGAAAATGAGATCCGCCGTAAGCTCGAAATGTTCCGCTCCGGCGTCCCGAAGTTCATGGATTTGCGCTTCAATTTCAAACATGGAAAGCAACTGTTCCGGCGATAATTGCCGGCCGGCATTGATGTCGCTTAGCAGTTTTCCGAAAATATAAAGCGTATTGTCGGCTATTTTGCGGCTAACCTTGGGGTGTTTCGGAAACGTTTTTGGAAACTGAATGTCGTGCACTATTTTAGGCACGATCTTGAAAGTGTTTAGGATAGTCCCGACTCGCATCTGCTTCCTTTCTATTTTTAAAGGACTAAATCTCTGACTACAGCATAAACCGAATGGCGATTTTAGTCAACAAAAACAAAACCCCTCGTTTTTGAGGGGTTGCGCGTTTTAAAAAAACGGATAGAACGCGTGGATAAAGAAGCGCATCGCCAATTTGGTTAAATCGGTGTAAGGGTACCAAAAAAGTTCGCGGTTTTTTAGAAATGGCAGCGAAAATTTATGTTTAACGACGGTTTGCGATTCGCAAGTTCTGTCAATGCTCGCCTCGCCGTGCCTGAAGACGTTGCAGCGGGGGCCGGTACTCCATTTCGCCGCGCATTGAGGCGCAGAAACCGCCATCCAATTGAGCATTGCCGTGTTGACGTTCGGATTACCCGCCTCCAATCCTTCAAGAATCGTTTTTACGGCCATTTTGTCGTCGCAGAATATCGCGGCATTCAAACTCAAATGAGAATTGTTCGCGGCGTTTATCGCGGCGTTCAAAGTTTTAACCGCCATTATCGGCATCAAAGGCCCGAATGTTTCTTTCGTCATTACGTCCATGTCGTAATTTACGTCAATCAAAACGGTCGGAGGAAACCAACGGCCGTTCCTCTCAAGTCGCTTGCCGCCGCAAAGAATTTTCGCGCCTTTACGAACGGCGTCCGCGACCTGCGCCTCGATGATCTTCAATTGGAATTCCGTGATAACCGGTCCGTAATCGATTTCCG
>Ga0209542_10004503_pt1 | contig 28658 bp, 38 predicted proteins | sample RifCSPhighO2_01_FD_184028 | JGI IMG/M metagenome (GOLD analysis project Ga0209542, IMG submission 184028) | Soil microbial communities from Rifle, Colorado - Rifle CSP2_plank highO2_0.1 (SPAdes) (version 2) | ecosystem: Environmental > Terrestrial > Deep subsurface > Rock core/Sediment ...
TATGATAGGCGATAATGATGCTAAAAAGTTTACTCCAAATTTACGAATTAAAGAGTTTAAAGAAATTATTGATATAATTGATTTTGATAAATGTAGTCTAAGATAGATTTAGATAAAGGAATATTAGTTTCATTACATACATGGCAATTCATCCCAACACTAAACTGTTGGGTATCCTTGCCATGTATGTAATGAGTAAGTTGTAAATTTAACACTTAAACCTTTTTCTTAATTCATGAAAAATTTTTGCATTATCTTTAGCGTCCTCTAGGGCATCATGAGTAAGATTTCTTTCCCTTAAAAAATCCAACTTTGCATGCAAATCTTTTTTTAATCCTTTATATAAAGAATTTAAGTTATGAGAGTTATACCCAAAAGGATTCTCTCCCAAAAAATGCCAGAAATACCAGCACACAAACATCCAATCAAAACCATTATTATCTGAAATAAAAACAGGCGTACCCGACGAGTTCTTAAGAATCCAACTCTTAAATTTCTGCATTGCTTCTTTTGCATCTACAGCATCCTTTTCATTTACAAATTGTCTTCGATCGGGATCAAATTTCTCTGATATTGGCTTAATATTTATTTTAAAAGTCTTATCGAGTTTATCATCAACTATTACTGCTCCTAAAGATGTCATAGAGTAATCTCCTGGTATTGGACCGTTCGATTCAATATCTACCATTATATAAGTTTTCATTTCAAAACTTTTAAGACTCATAAATCAACTGCTCCCTTAAGTGTAATACCATTTAAGATGTTATTTAATAGTTCGTTTCTTATCTCTTTAAATGATTTATAGTAATTTATAATAATCTTTCTTTCAAGCAATTTTTCAAATATTTCTAATCTTAAATCTTTCTCTGAGCCCCCAATAATAGCTATATCAATATCTGATTTTATTGTTTTATTTATGTACATTAGAATGTACTTATTTACAAACTTTATGGTCATCTTGATGTACATATATTTAGGGGGCGTTAGAGTAAAGGTTTATAAAAATTATCATATATTTAAAATTACAAATTTATTTTTACATTATAAATATACAAAAATGACACAAAAGCAACTTACCATCTGGGCCCTCAATTATAACCCCCGAATAATTCTTGTTTATTTCCATATTGTAGTTTATAAAAAAATTGTTTAAATATCTATCCCTTGAGTTTTGACAACCTCATAAAACACGTTGCATTAGTGAAGATTCTTTTTTGTTTCATATTAATCTTAATTAACCTTACAAATCAAAAAACAGTGAGCTGTAAAGTTAGCAAACCTATTTTGGCCTAGTTCAAGGTCTATATTTGGGTTTTGTTTCTATAAAAGAAAGTTCTTTTTCCATACTATCTTCAGATTTTTTCAAAAGATATGCCTTCTCTGGAAAAATATCACTCTTGCTAAAATACCGACCCCAGATGTCCTTAACAGCACTAATAAATTTCTCTTCTGTACATGAAGGATATTTTTTTATCGCATAATAGAGACAGTCTAATGTTCTTCCAATTCTATAATCATACGTTAAACTATAGGAGATTTGCCCGCATATTTTTGAATCCTTAATAATTTTATTTTCTACCCTATATTTTCTTTCAGGTTGCCCTATTATATTTTTCTCAAAATTACAATGTAGTTTTTTCATCTTTCTTATCTTGGGATCGATAAAAACATCTTGAAAATCCCTGTATATTATTCGTTTTGGCAATCCCTTATCATCTATTTCTAATAGAGTATTTTGTGGATGCATTTCCAAGCACATTCCTAACTCCAAAACAAAATAAGACCATATATCCATAAATGGAACCAATATTTTATCACAAAATAAATCAAACTCATTACCATCCTTACTGCTCACATTCTCTAGTATCTGTTGTAGTAAAAAAATGTCATTTTTATTGTTTTTATCTTGAGAGGTAAGCGAGAAAAATGGCAAGATATAGCTTTTTTCAGGTGTGTGGGGTCTTGGAGTTAATTCTCTAATTATCATACTTCCCTCTACCCCCCTTAAAGAATAGACTATCCCTATAGATTCTGGGAGGTATGAAAAACATTTTGGAAGGGGATTCCTTTCAAATTCTTCTGCTATCTTTTGGCTATGAAGAACATGCTTTTTCTTAAGTCTTCTTATACTATCTCCCAATTTTTTTTCGATGTTTGTTTTTATCATAAAATTATGTTTAATGTCTCTTGTAAAAACAGTTCTGGTAGAAGAAGTAGGAGATACGTTAAGGTAACCATCTGGTTTAATTAATTTAGACACGCCCCTATTCCTATAAACAGGAAGCATTTCCGGATGAATAAAAAATTTTATTTTATCTTTTTTAAATAACCATTCTTTTATTGATGGGTCGGGATTTGTTTCAAAAATTTCTGCTTCTTGGTTATCCAATAGTATAAATGGCAAACCGAATTTATCCACTCCTTCATGCGGCTTGTATATAAAATTGACATCGGCTGGGAAGATGTCATTTACATTTCTTTCCAAATAAATGAATGCCTCTTCTTTATTTTGTTTCAACAAGTTATTCAATTTCATTTTTAGGATTAATTTTATTTCTTAATAACTTTTAAATATAATTCAAAGAAATCAATAGTCCCTGGTAAACATTCAGAATTTGCAGGCATATCTTTTGGCTTAAACCATTTTATATCACTAACTGCATGATCTCCCAGTGCCTTTTCACCACCAATTAACTTGCATACATAGCAAATCAATATTTGTTGTGCCTCTCTTTCTGGAGTTACCCATTTTGTGGATAATAATTTGGGCAAAAGGTAATCTACCTCAGCATCATAGCCAGTCTCTTCTTTAGCCTCTCTCTTAGCTGTCTCTTCAGGTGACTCGCCAAAATCTACCTTGCCTCCAGGAAATTCCCATTTGTCGTGAGCTTCTTTGTGGAATTCTCTTTTTCTTCTTACAAGTAATAATTCTCCTTTATCATTAACCACAAGACTTTTTACGATAATAAATTGTTTTCTTATTTTTTCTTCTATCATCTTATCCTACCCACTATCAAAGATGTTGTTTGAGTTATATCTACGTTACGAATAATAAGTCCATCTATTAATAAATCTTCGCAATATTCTTCGAAATAGCACCTATTCATTTCCATCTCTTTCCTCATTACCCATGCGTCATGATATTTTTCTTCTTTGCTACTAATTCTTCTTTGGATTAAATCCCTTTCATCCAAATCTAATAAAATAAAATCTATTGATTTCACGCTGTGAATACGCATTAAATTATCTTTTGACAGGCCTCTTGGGAAGTGGCCACCATTGGGAGTTTTAGAATAGCCTCCCGTATAATGAGTATCTATCAAACCCAGATGGTGATTTATTAGGTAATCTACTATCTCCTCTTCAGGATTTATTCTTCTTTCGGTAGCGTTTCTGTATATCTCACCAGTATTCACAACACTTATATTAACCATTTGTCTTACTCTGTCTATCACTGTCGATTTGCCAACGCCTTTTGCTCCCCCTATAAATATTAAATCCTTCATTTTGAGTAACTATCTACGAATTTTTTACCAAAATATACCCAACCAGATGCGTGCTCTAACGAATCCTCCTTATCTTTCTCACAGTCATACTTTGAAAAGTTACCTTTAAAATCATAATAATGTTTACCTCTGACGGGATAAAATTCCAATGTTGTAAATCCTTCAGTTTCCATTATTTGTTTTAACTCTTCGCCATATCTCTTGAAATGCCCACGTTGTTTATCTTTTTCGGATTTATTCTCTAAAGTATTTTTATTAATTGTAGTTAAAAATATAAATCCATCTTCAATTAAAGATTTATACATTTTTTTGATTGCTGGTAAAGGGTCTGAGACATGCTCAATAACTTCGCTACAAATGACTAAATCCGAGTTTGATTCATTTACATTTGATATATCTTTAGTGAAATAATCAATGTCATTAAACACTTTCTTTGGCTTTAAATCATAACCAATCTTTTTAGTAGCAGTGATGTTATGTAAAAGATATCCCGAGCCACAGCCAAATTCTAAAGCCTTATTAAATTTTTTACCTTGAATTAAATTATGAAGATGTTTCAATCTTACATTTTTACCATAACTTTCCAAAGATATGAGGGTATTATTAAGTTGGTCAATTGATTTTCTATAATCATTTCTAAGATCTTTCCATTTCCTAAAAACTCTCCCCAATTCTATTGTACATCCAATACCATTAAACTTTTTCAAAATTTCTTTAAAATCTAAAACACCTTCACCAATCGGATAGTGATCCAAACCTTCTCTAAAATCATGTAAATGCAACCATCCAACATTTTCAAAATCCGATAGTTTATCTAAATCGCCATTTTTTGTAACGCTACCTATATCCAATACTAATACTAAGTTGAAATATTTAGTTTCGGGCAACCTAATACCTTGTACTGTTTCAAGTAAAAAAGATTGATTGTTAAACTGATCAAAAAGTTTTTTTGACTCTTCTAAAGTTTCATTATAAGGTTTGATTGGGTGAGTAATTACTTTATTAGCTCCAACCAATTTTGCAAACTCTAAACTATATCTAAACTTTTCATAAACTTTCTCTAGCCCTTCTTCAAGCCTCATTATATCAGTATGGACATTAACTTTTAGTCCTACTTCGTCAAGTTTAGATTTAATTTTCGTTGAGTATGAATTAATATTCCCCCATAAATTAATTTCTACACCATCGAATTTAGAATTTTTTATTTCTTCTAAAGACTCTAAAAATTCATCCACATTTTCTTTGCAGAGGTCTAAACTTAAAAATATCATTTTTGTGATTTCACATCCATATTTGCAATCCGATCTATATAATGTCTATTTCCAATGTAATCAACATGGGAAGAAGTATTATGCCTTAGGAAGCTTAAGTCTTGTTTGGAAACTTCTCTACCTAAATATATTGCTCCTGATTCGTTTATCTCAAAATTAATATCTTCAAGTCCTATTCTGTCAAGTAAGTCATGCATTGTTTTTTCATCTATTTTACAACGGTCCTTACATATTCTCGACTGACCTAACCTACAAGGAAGAGGACATTCATCGAACCTTCTATTTTGGGTTTCTTCAAGAAAATTTAAATGGGCATTGTAGTCCGGGATTCTTAAAGTAGAAGAAATCCCACAACTTGTATATCTATAGACTGGTGCAATGCCTCTGTAGACTTCTAAAATTTCTTCCTGAATTTCCTTTGGAAAAAATTTATTAAGATGATTTGGGACATAAGGAACTGCAAGGCCCCTTTCTTCAATTCGTTTTATTACTTCAGGAGTTAGTCTTACCCCACTCATTACGACTCCATCTATGTGCTCAGCAACAGCATCTCTTGCCTTTTTAAATTGGTCTGGTTCCAACCACTCTCTTGCTATTGGACGGAGATATTGAAGAAGAGGTATTCTTCTTTTTTTAACTTCTTTCATTAGTTGCACCCTTCTTTTTAGTGGAGCTCCTTCCAACTTTCTATTTTCATACCCTGCGTATGAAACAATGATTACTGGTCTTAGACTTGTTAAATCAGCAATATTATCTAAGGTGTCACCGTCTACAAATGTCCTTGTAATTAGCCCAACAGGGTTTGTAAACTCTCGTTTGTCCAGTTCGCGCAGTATTTTTCTTAAACCAGTGGTGTTTTGGGGAAGGAATGGATCGGAGAAATTATAGAGTGTGAGAGGAGTTCTTGATGTTATTCTTGGGTTTGCCATAATTTCGCTAACAACCTCTTCGGGTTCAAACATGTTATTTATTTTTTGATAATTTGAATTGCTAAAGAATTCATCTTTATGCTGAATACAATAAGCGCAATCCCAAACACAACCGAAGTTAAGATTTAAAGCCATCCAACTTTTCAGTTGTGTTGTTAAAGTGAATGGATTAGAATATTCATATTTTATTTGAGTTTCCATTTCACTTTCATTTAAAAAAATGATTTATAAAAATATCATTCTAAGCTGTTATATAAATCTTTCTATCCAATAGTAGTAACAACTCCTCGCAATAAGTATCACGAACTTTATATCCCTTCAGAACGTCTATGTAAATCTTGCTCAACAGCAGTAACTCCACCTAAATAAGCCATAACTATACCTAAATTATCCATAGGTTTACTATAAATCAAATCTCTTGCTCCATCTTGATCTATCAAACCATAAAGTAAGAATGCTGCTGGAAAACCAATTTCACATATTTTCTCTAACAATGGAAGTCTTTGATCAAATCCTGGAACTATTCTATCCACAACATGCCTAGAACCCCACTGAAGTGCTCTTGTTAATAAATAAGCTCCAAGGTAACCTTCTAAAGAAACTTCTACAGGTAAATTATGTAATCTTTCAGGTAATCTATTTCTAACTTGATCAAACAAAAATTGAGTTACTTCATAAAGTCCTTTATCTGGAATAGCTTCTGGCATTTTTAATATCAATTACAAAGAATACACTCCAATTTATATGAATTTCTGTTTTTTATCACATTTAATTTTTTTGAATTATTCAGATACTAATGACGTTTACTCTACAGCTTCTAAAAAGATAAGTTTTAAATATTAGTTATACATAGTATAACTTATGGTAATTATAGAAACAAAAGTAAAGAAATGGGGAAACTCATTTGGAGTAATAATCCCAAAAGAAACAATGGAAGTAGAATCAATTCATGAAGAAGAAACAATAAAATTAATTTTAATTAAAAACAGTAGAAAAGCACTTAAATCTACTTTTGGGATAGGGAAACACATTAAGAAATCAGGACAAGAATTTAAGGATGAAGCAAGAAGAGAATTATACAAATAGAATCTTTTTCTTTGATTCTTATGCATTTTTTGAAATTATTAAAGGAAATCAAAATTATGAAAAATATGCTAATGCATCTATTGTCACAACAAAACTAAATTTATTTGAGTTGTATAATGGTACATTAGAGATTCTAGGTGAAGAAACAGCAGATGTTATACTAGAAAAATACTATGAATTTGTGACTGATTTTGATCAAGATATTATAAAAGAGGCAGCAAAATTAAGGATTATAATGAAAAAAAGGAATGTTTCTATGACTGATTGTATAGGATACATTTTATCAAAGCAATTAGGAATAAAATTTCTTACCGGAGATAAAGAATTTGAAAATCTTGAAAATGTAGAATTTGTAAAGTAAATAAAGAATTTAATTTAGCAACTAGGTCAAAAGTCCCAACAATGCAAAGAAATAGTAACCTTTTTAAACCATTATTTGTCATTAATTTTGTAGGTAGGTGCCCAACTTACGGATCTTAGATCTGAGGAAAGTCCACCCACTCAAACCTTTAAAGGGGGAAATCGGTTGCTTATCGCAAGGTAAGTCTCAGAAATGGGAGGCAACCGCTCAGAAACGAAACAGCCTTTTAAAGCTATGATGTTGCGAAGTTTCTCGTGAGGGAAATGAGTTAACCAGCTGAGTATTTTAAAAGGAATTGGTGAAACGGCGAGTCCCTTCCAGTGCAAGTCTATTAAAGACGCTTAGTAGAATGTTGGGATGGTTTTTTCTGAAAAGAAAACCAACAGAAGGTGGCTTATAGCCTACCTACACTTTTTAATTAAAATGACGCCAAACATAGCTAATTACGACCAAAACTCGAATTTAGAGAATTCATGGAATCATATGTTAATTAGAACTTATGATAAAGATACTGAAAGATTTTGCATAGGTTACCTTGGCCCATTTTTATGTGATAGTTCAACCTACTTTAGAATTCTTTTAACACCTATAGCTGAACAATTCCTAAAAAAACATCAAACATCTAAAACACAAGATTTAGTATCATTACTACATTCACTCATGAAATCAAGAGAATCCGCTTCAATAGATTCTAAGGCATAAATCAAAATCTTTTTAAACTTACTAATATCATTAAAAATATGGCAGATAACAAAATTACTATGCCTTCAGGAATGGGAGGTATTGTAAGATACTCAGAAGAGTCAACAAGTAAAATAACATTCACACCTATAGTAGTTATTTTATTTATTATAGGTGTAATTGTTCTTGAAATAATTCTACACTTTTTCTTATGATACCCGGCATGAATCCTAGGAAAATGCAACAAATGATGAAGCAGATGGGTATTCAACAAAAAGAAATTGATGCCAAGCAAGTAATAATAAAAACTTCAAATAAACAACTTATTTTTAACAATCCACAAGTTTCTATGATAAATATGATGGGTCAAGATACATTTCAAATTATAGGAGAATTTGAAGAGAAACCTTTACTTTCTTATAATGAAGATGATATAAAAACTGTAATGGAATCAACAGATTGTTCAAAAGAAGAAGCACAAAAAGCATTAACTAAGACAAATGGTGATATTGCAGAAGCAATTGTTAAAATTCAAGATAATAAGTAATAATTCTATTTTAGGAATATTTAAAAATAACATTCTCCTTTTAATTTCATGGAGAAATCCCTTATTTTACTAAAAGAGGCTCAACAGTGTATAAAAACAGCAGATCATCTATGCTATGTTACTTTTCCTACAGTTAATGACAACAAAATTTTAATGGCAATAGCAGAAAATATCTATATAGGAATGGTAAGTGCTATGGAAGCTTTATTACAATATGAAAAAGAATTTAGGAGATTATATAATATTCCTGAAAACTTTGATTTAAGATTTGACTTATTTAAATCTAATCTTGCTAAAAAATATAATATAGACAGAACTTATATTTATACAATGGATGAATTAAGAAAACTATTACAACTTCATAAAAAATCACAAATGGAATTTAATAGAAAAGGAAGCTATGTAATCTTAGCAGATGACTTTAAATTAAAAACTTTAAATATAAATAAAATTAAACAATATGTAAATAATGCAAAGCCTTTTATAAATGACATTGATACTATAATCAGCAGGAGTTACAAATTTAGATAATGTTAATTGAAGACAATCAAAATAAAGCATTAGAAGAAATTAAAAGAGCTGATCACTTAGTTCATGTTACTTTAAAATATACAAGAACAGCAGATGTTATAAAAAATATTATTGAAAGATTAATTAACTCTTTTGATTTTACTTTCTTAGAATATCTTTTGTATCTTAAAGATAAAGGTAAATTAAGACAAATTCCTGACTCTTCTAAAGCCAGATTAGAATTATTTAAAAAGGAATTCAAAGGCAAAGCTAAAATTTACCTAAATCTTTATACTTTAATGAAAAGTATATTTAATGCAGAATTTGGTAAAAAAGAGGAATTTAGAAAACATGTTACTTTAATATCATATTTAAACAGAAGAACTGTAAATGTAGACATTCCAGTTATAACTGATTATTATTACAAAACTAGAGAATTTTTTGCTCTAGTCCAAGAATCTATGAAATGACAAAATTTATTTTAATTGCTTCAGGAAAAGGAGGTGCAGGCAAAACTTCTTGTACAATAAATTTAGCTTCTGCCTTAAGTTATTTTAATAAAGATGTAATTTTAGTTGATGCTAATTTAAACAATCCAAATCTTTCTTTAAATTTAGGATTAATAAATACTTCTAGAAATATGCAAGATGTTTTACTTGGAAAATATCATATCCTAGAATCCTTATATCATCTTCCTTCTGGATTAAGAATAGCTCCATTATCAATATCAACAAGCTACATCGGAAAAACTAATTTTAATAATTTAAAGAAATCATTATATGGTTTAGATGGACTTACTGATTATGTATTAATAGACGCTCCATCAGGTAATAATTATGAAACAATTCATTTAATTAATTCTGTAGATGAAATTATTATAGTAGTAAATCCAGAAACTTCTTGTTTAACAGATGCTCTAAAAACAATAAGAATTGCTAATTACTATGAAAAACCAATTAAAGGAATTATAATTAACAAAGCATCTCAAAATGATTTCTTTACAGAAGCAGATATAAAATTACTTTTAAAAAATGATATTCTTGGGATAATTCATAATGATGATAATCTAAAATTATCTAATCATTATAAAGATAGCATTGTCAATTTGTACCCATTTAGTCAAAGCAGCCTTGATTTTAAGAAATTAGCTTCTAATCTAGTTAATGAATATTATGAAGTTGAATCTCATAAAAAAAGCTTTTTCTCAAAAATCTTTAGAAAATAAAATATTTAGATAAATTTATATATGAATTAAATATCCTATTTATATAACAAAATGGAAATGATAATTAACGAGGATAAAGGCACAAAAAGTGCTGGTTGTATTCATATATAATTCTAATTTAAATAGTTATAACTTCATTAAAATAAAACAAATTTCTAATTATTCTAGAATTTTAAAACAAATAATTTATAAACAATTTAAATTAATAGCAAAGTATGGCGGTAGTGGTCCAACGGTAGGGCGAAAGCCTGTGGAGCTTTATACGGGAGTTCGACTCTCCCCTATCGCATTTATTTTCTTAAAATAATACAGAAACCTTTATGAATACAATAAAATTTATGTAAAATATGGAATTTCAACCACCAAAAGGAACAAGGGACTTATATGGAAAAGAAGCTAAATTAAGAGAAGATCTAAAAGAAATTTTAAAGTTAATATTCCAAAAATATGGTTTCCTACCTTTAGAAAGTCCTATTATTGAAAATTTATCAGTTTTAACTAAAAAATCAGCTGGCGGCTCAGAAATCAATAAAGAAATATTTAAATTAAAAGACCAAGGTAAAAGAGACTTAGGATTAAGATTTGATTTAACAGTTCCATTATGTAGGTTTATATCAAATAATCCACAAGTAAAAATTCCTTTTAAAAGATACAACATAGGAGAAGTATTTAGAGATGGTCCAATTAAACTAGGAAGATATAGACAATTTACACAAGCTGATTGTGATGTAATTGGAGTTAATTCTTCCATTGCTGAAGCTGAATTATTAAAATTAACTAATGATGTATTTGAAAAATTAGATATAAATTATGAAATATTAATAAATAGTAGAGTTCTAGTAAATGAAATTCTTGAATATTGTAATATTAAAGAAGATAAACAAGAACAAGCATTACTTTCCATAGATAAATTAATTAAAATAGGTAAGGCAGGAGTTATAAATGAACTAAAAGAAAAAAGAATTTCTGAATCTTCTATAAATAAATTATTTGATATTCTTGAAAATAAAAATTCCCTAGAGGATCTAAGTATCATAGCGCCAAATGGAGTATCTCAAATTAAAGAATTAATTAAACTACTTAATATATTTAAAGTTAAAAACTATAAATTTGACATTACATTAGCAAGAGGTCTTAATTATTACACTGGGACTGTATTTGAAGTTTATTCATTGAATACAAAAATTAAAGGCTCTATTCTAGGAGGAGGTCGTTATGATAATTTAATATCAAGTTTTACAGACAATAAATTAAATTATGGTGCTGTAGGTATTTCATTTGGTATAGATCCAATTATTGAAATTCTAAAAGACAAGCAAAAAATCCCTAATATTACAAAAGTATATATAATCTCAATAAATCAACTGGAAAAATCAATTGAAATTCTAAATGAATTAAGAAAAAATAATATTAACTCAGATATAGATTTACTTCAAAGAGGAATAAGTAAATCATTAGATTATGCAAGTAAGTTAGAAATTCCTTATGTAATTTTCATAGGAGAAAAAGAAGCAAAAATAAATAAATTAAAATTAAGATCAATGCAAACTGGAGAAGAAGAACTTTTAAGTTTAAATGAACTTATAAAAAAATTAAAATAACTATTCTATTTTAGGTTCTCGATACATAGTAACTGTAATTTCCCCAAAATGCTCATTTTGATCTATAGAAATTTTACTTTGATTTGCCAAATGCAATAAAGGAACAAATGTTAAAATTTTATCTTCTCTCTTATTACTTGATACTAATTCTGTAAATGTAACTTCTTTATTTTTCTTAATTTCAAAGAATCCAATTATTTTATCATAAACATCTTTTATAATCTTACTAATATCAATTTTCTTCTCAGGAATATGTAAATCTTCTGGAATTCTCCCTAATTCTATTCTTCTTAATGTTCTTCTCTTATCAATTTCTAATGCTTTTTCTAATGCAACAACTAAATCTTGTAATGTAACTCTTTTTTTTCTAGCCAAAGGGGTTCTAATAGTTAACCTAGGACTTCCAGTTAATCTTCTTAACTCTGCTATTCTATCATTATTACTAAAATCTTCAACTTCTTCTAATTCATCATTTGAAAACATTAGACGATCAAATCCTGCTATATCCTCAGAAACTAATTTTTCTGATTTAATTTTTAATAAAATTGCACTTGCTAAAATTACTTTTCCAGATATAAAGAAATTTGTTTCTTGTAATTTTCTTATAGTTTGTAAATATTTTTGTGATAATAATGAAACATCTATGTCCCATGGATTGATTTTTTCGGTCTTTATTAGCTCATATAATATAGTCTGCCATGTTATTTCATCTTTCTTTAGAAGCATATCTAGAATTTGATCATGCATAGCATAAAAAGCCCAATTTCACTTTATAAATCTTTTTACTATATTTGTAACCACTGGATAATGAAGATATACCGAAAAGTTTATATATTAGTTAGGATACCTATCTAGAATCACCTCTTTTTTCCCCAGAAGAATCTCTTCGGAGGTTCTTCTAGGGTTTTAATCATATGAATTTAAAGACAGATATACCAAAATTAGAAGTAATCATAGACTTAGATAAGCCTAAGTCTCCAGAAGATCAATTGAAAGCTTTAAACTTACTTAAAAACGTTCAAGAAGAATCTATTAGAGCATATACACATTTTCTTCAAATTACTCAAATTAATGGTCAAGAAGTATCTCCTGTAAGTTTAAGAGTGCATTTAGGAACTAAAGTAAGTAGAGAAGTGTATAGTATTATGTATACGGCTTTAGATGATACAATAGCTGGTAAAGGTTTTTCAAGAGAAGACTTCTATAATTTAAGATAATTCATCATATTTATATATATAATTTTAATCCCAATTTTATGAAAATATCTATAATTTTTCTAATTTCAATTTTAATCTTAATTAGCTCATGTTCTTTTAATGAAAATCCTCAGGGTAATCTTGCCCTTGATCTTAAAGAAGAATCCTCTATAAATAATTCAACAAAAGAAACAGCTTTTGTTATAGCAGTTATAGATGGAGACACAATTAAGATTAAAAATAATCAAAAAGTAAGATTAATTGGAATAAACACTCCTGAAAAAGGTAAAAAATACTATAAAGAAGCTACAGATTATCTTAAGTCCCTAGTTTTAAACAAAGAAGTTATTCTAGAAAAAGATATTAGTGAAACAGATAGATTTGGCAGACTTCTAAGATATGTATATTTAAAAGATGGTACTTTTGTAAACCTAGAAATGATAAAAAATGGTCATGCAGCAGCTAAATCTTTTAAACCAGACATAAAATATGACTCAATTTTTAGAGAAGCTTCTAATCCTATAAATAACTGTGTAAATCTTGGCTGCCCACAAGGAACAAAGTTAGTAGGAAATAAAAATTCTTTAGTTTATCATTATTGCTATTGTACTTATGCAGATAGAATTTCAAAAGAAAATTTAATTTGCTTCAGTTCTGTAGAAGAAGCTCAAAATCTAGATTATAAAGAAACTAAGATTTGTTAATTACTTTACACTGATCAGTTCATAGTTCGATTCTGCCTAGGCCCACATGACTAAATTGGGCTAAAATCAGTTTAAATTGAGTAATCCAAAACTAACAATTTTTTCTTATGAAAAGAAAAAGATTAAAAATTCAAACTAGCTTGAATTAATATGAACTCTAAATTAAAATTTGTTTTTGACAAGGAAAGAGATTTAAAAAATATCTGGGAGACAGCGAATTCTAAATATCAATTTATGGACTTTTCAAAAAATATGCCTAAGAAATGGGTTGAGATATGTAAAGATAAGAGTTTTGATGAATGTAAAAATGAATTGAAAAAAGAAGTTGCTATAATTCATGATTCGAAGTTAATTGACTACTTTGTTGAAGGAGTTAAAAAGTCATGGAAATTAATTGAGAAAGAATATTTTAAAAGACTTGAGAAAATTACTAGAAAAAAGATAATAGCCAAAGATGTAACTGTGTATATAACAACAGCAGGAAGATGTCCTTATGATGGAGGAGATTATGAATGGTTTTTTGTAAATTATTTTTCCTCTTTTGCTAATGTCCTTGTCACGTGTGGACATGAAATAATGCATTTTAATTTTCATCAATTCTTCTGGAAAGATGTAGAAAAACAAATTGGAAAAGAAAAAACATCAGATTTGAAAGAAGCCTTAACAATACTTCTCAATATAGAATTTAATGATTTATGGTTTGTTAGCGATAGAGGTTATGAAGTTCATAGGGAATTAAGAGAATTTATCGCAAAAGAATGGGTTAAAGAAAAAGACTTTAAAAAACTTTTAGAAAAATGCATAAAATACTTAAAACGAAAATAATTAGTTACAAACTAACTATCCTAATAAGTAGCTCGTTAGAAAAGGTTACCTTTAGGATATATTACTTAATGCCATCCCTTCTTTCTCCCTCATGTTTTATAGTAAAGTCAGCCGCATCCCAATTTCTGATTTCAGAAAATCTAGGATTTCTGCCAACATTTCTTCTTAAATCTTCAACTTCCTTAAAATGTGCAATTACCGCATCTTCCAATGTACCACTTAAACTTACTCGAGGGCTTCCTTTATGAAGTCTTTTCATTACTTCGGTAGCGTATTTAGTATTTCCATTTTCAGAAATTAAGTAAGTAGTTACTCTTGCAGAAGTCGCATTGCTATCAGAATAACAATCTCTAATTTCTGTAGTCAACCTAAAACCATTTTTTCTGTCACTATAAGTAGTTTCTGAATAGGTATCCATAATATTTCCAGAAATAATAAGTTTATTAGCTTTTTCTTCTGTAAAACTTTAATTTCTTAATTTTATTTCCTTCAATTTCTAGTAAAGTGTTGACATAAATTCCAAAACCTGCATTTATTACAGTAGTTTTTCCAATTTTATCCTTACCAAAGTGCTCGTGCATATGCCCACCAATACAAACTAATGGTTGATATTTTTCACAAAAGTCTAAAGCTACAGTAGATCCAAAATGTTTTTTATGATGCTCAGATTCTTTATTAATTAGAATATCTAACTTTGTATTAAATGGAACATTATGAGATAAGAAAATAGTTGGTTTGTTTTTATCCTTTACCGAATATGCATTTTCTAGTTTCTTTATTAATTTATTATAATCTTTATTAAGTTTAGCAGATTGCACTTTTGTTAATCTTATTTCTTCTCTGCTTTTTACTAAGTCCTTCTCATTATTACTACTTAATCCATAGCCTATGATATTGAAATTTTCAAACTTATACAATTTATATTGACAATCATAGATATTTTTTAGACCCTTAGTTAAATAAGGGTTAGTTTTGTCTCCCAGAAAATAGTCAAGGAAAGACCTGGCATAATTATATCTACTTGCCTCCATATTTTTTATCCTTGATTTTGCGTAGCTTTCGTCCCAATTACCAGGGACTATAAAAACTGGTTTACTGAAGGAGTTTAAATAACTTAGAATACTCCTACCTACCTTTAACGACTCTTTTTTTAATGTCCTATATTTCTTATTGCCAACAGTTCTCGAAATGAACTTATCAAAATCCTTGATTGTATTTTTGTTATTTAGCCATTTTTTCATTAATGGCCTTAATCCTTTATCACTACAAAAATCACCAGGTGCAATTATATAATCAAAATCCTTAAAATAAATTTTAGGCTTATTGCCATGTAAGTCACCTATTATTAAGAATTTTGAAGACATAAAAATATGTTGAATTTGTTGTATTTAAAATTAACTGTGAATTACGAAAATCACAATATTTAATTAGTCTTACAATGGTGATATTCTTATGAGAAAAATTATATTGAAAACAAAGTCTACAAGATTACTCAAAAATATAATTGGACAAATTGAAGAAATAATAAAAGAAGATGTTAAATGGGGGCTTTATAGTAAATAAATAGTATAAAATAGAGCTTCAATTTGACTCTTAAGTGAAATTAATGGGTTTTTAAATTAGATGATAATTAGTTTACTCTTCAGTTCTTGATTCTAGATCGCCAAACTTAATATCAGCGGTGTTGATACCTTCACTTTCCAAAAGCCTATCAGTAATTGTTTTTAATACTTTTCTATCTCTGACTCTCTTAGCTTCATAGAAACCACCTGGCCCGCTTCGAGGTCTTCTAATTGGATCAACTGGTCCATAAGCTCTGCTAATCATCAATTCGCTGTCCTCATCATATGAATTCAAAACTCTATCAGATTCATCTAGGGGAACTATGTAAGTTTCATAACCACTAACATGTACCCACCTAAACTTTCTTTGAGGCCCAACTTCAACTTCATTTCTATTAATAATCATATTACATCACAAAAATAATAGAGCCTTACCAGTATATAAACCTTTCTATTTATCACTACTATTAAGTACTAAATAGAAACCTTTAAATACCTAAAAGGAGCTATAATTTTGATTAAAAATGTGCAGTTTAGATAACCAAGAACATACAAAATATGAATCTTTTAGAGAAATTCAAGATTCATTTAGTTCAAAATATAATTCTTCAGATTTCACATCAGTTTCTTATTCTTCAAGATATACAAGTTATTAAAATATATCTATTTTTTAGTCCTTAATTTAGCTAATCTTTCACTTACAAGAACCATCGCTTCTAATGCTTTTTTACTTAAATCTTCTCTGACTTTATCTTCTATGCTTACTGGTATAATATTTTTTAATTTAACATGGCTTGACTCTCTATCTTTATTAAATTTAACTTCCTCGCCAACATTTAAAGTGTAGCTTGAACCTACAAGCACATATTCTCTTCTAAACCTTGCCCTCCTTCTCACTACTCCAATTCCACTATCATCTAGAAATTCAATTACACCTGATTTAGCAACATAATTGTAAGAAACAATAACTCCATGATATTCTATTACATGATCATTATCTTTTCCTCTGTCCGCAGAATTACTTGATATTTGAAAGCTCATTTAAGCTTCATCTCAGTATATTTACACTTTCCACAGTAAACTCTATTATGATGAATACCTAAGAAATTACCAGGTCCGCATTTAGGACAAGTATTTTTCTTCTCTAATTTATTTTCTTTTAAACTATACTTAGTCCATACTTTACTTGGAATTTTATTTTTTGGTTTGGGCTTTTTTGGCATCTTTCTTTACCTTTGGTTTTTTTCTAAAAACTTCTATATCATTAAAAGTTTTTTCATCATCATAAGCATAAACATTAACTCTAGAAGTTCCATTACCAAAATTAGATTTTATAAATTTAATATTTATTAAATTTTCAGGAATTTTTAATTTCTCAATTATTAATTTTTTAACTTCTTCTTTCTTCGGAGTTGCTTGCTTTAAATGTTCAATTTCAAAAACTAATCTTCTTCTATTAAGCAATAAATCTTTATGTTCTGAAATTATTTTCATGTCCTTATTGCATACTCTCCTTTTTTCTTGATATTTAACTTCTTTGCAATTTCACTATTCTCAGCATCTATAATCGTAATTCTTCCTTTAGAATTATCACTAATATCGGTAGAATTGCAATTTTTACAAACATCTCCAGTTACAAATGCCCTACAGTTTTTACATGCTTTTTTCATTTTTCTTTCTCAACTTTGACTTTCTTTTCTTTTTCTTTTTTGTTTTCTTGATCTATCCAAGTTATATTTCCTAAACTACTTTGTCTCATAGTTAATCCTATCTTAGGATTAGTAACTTCTTTATAACTTACAGCAATAATTCTTGCTCTGCAAATATCATTAACTCTTAAAACTCTCTTACTATCTCTTCCAGTTAACACATTAGATTTACTAAAACTAACAAAATCATCCATTGTTTGGCTTATATGTATCATCCCGTCTAAAGGCCCTACTTCTATAAAAGCTCCGAAATCTGCTATATCAGTAATTTTTCCCAAAATAACCTCATTAACTTCTGGTTTAAAAGTATAAACTTTAAACATAGTCTCATAATATGCTGCTCCATCTCCTGGAATTATTACACCTTCTCCAATATCAACAATCTCAGAAACAAAAATAACAATTCCTAAGTCTTTAGATATAAATCCTTCAAACTGTTCATTTAATGTTTTTGCAATAGCATCTTTAGTATCTCCTCCAAATAAATTAGGAGGCACTCTTATATAGCATTTAATTTCACTTTCATAAAACATTTTTAATTTTTTTATATCTCCTTATAGATTTTGTAATTTCTAAGTGTGCTTTAGAACAAGCTAACCATTTAAAAACCTTTGTTTTTTTGTTATAATTATCCTTATAATGTGTAAAGAATAACTTAATATCATCTAAGTCTGTTTCTGGAACTTCATTAATATCCATGATATCTTTTAATAATTTATCATTTAGAGATGCCATAAATTCATATTATCATTAAATATTGTTTTTTCCTTATTACTAAGACTTTAATACCTTTAATTCTCAATTTTTTCTTTAGTTCTTTATCTTGAGTAGCCACAATAGTATTTTCATCTGCTATTTTTAAAATTAATGAATCTACATCTAAATTTTCATTAGTTTTAATAATTTTTATATTAAATTTCTCAATTAATTGCAAAGATAATTTACTTTTTAATTTCTTTAGCTCATCTAAAGTTTTATCTATAGTATAAAGTTCATAATTAAAATCACAAATTCTATTAATTTCAGAGAATAAGTCTATTTTAAACTTCAAGCATGTAACTATAAAATTAGTATCAATTAATACTCTTATCATAAATAAACTCTTAATTTCTTATATTTAAAATATTAGTTTTAGTCTTCTTTAGAGCTCAAAAATCTTAATAAAAAATATGAAAAATTCATAAAATCTTCATCCAATTATATCCTTTAAAAACCTATCTATTTTTCTAAAAAAATTTGCCTCTACAAGGCTCGTAATGGCCAAATTTGGGCATTCTGAGGCAAGAAAGATTTATATAGAAAAGCACTTTTAAAATTACATGGTAGATAATTCTTACAAAGCAGATTCTATTACAGTTTTAAAGGATTTAGAAGCAGTAATGAAGAGACCTTCGATGTACATTGGAGATGTTGGTTTAAGAGGTCTCCATCATTTAGTTATGGAAGTCCTAGATAACTCAATTGATGAGGCACTAGCTGGCTTTTGTAATTTAATAAAAGTTATAATTCATCAAGATGGCTCTCTAACAGTTACAGATAATGGGAGAGGAATTCCAGTTGACTTACATCCTGAATTAAAAATACCTGGGGTTGAAGTTGTCATGACAATACTTCATTCAGGAGGAAAATTTGACAACAAAAACTACAAAGTAAGTGGTGGCCTTCATGGTGTAGGTTTAAGTGTGGTGAATGCTTTAAGTGATTACGTTGAAGTCATTGTTAAAAAAGACGGAAATGCCTACAAACAAAGATATGAAAAAGGCAAAAAGGTAACTGAACTTGAAATTATTGGAACTACTGATGAAGTTGGAACTCAAATTACATTTGTACCAAATAAAGAAATTTTTGAGACAATTGAATTCCAAAACGAAATAATCACAACAAGATTGAAAGAACTAGCTTTTCTAAATAAAGGTCTAAAGATTATATTTACTGATGAAAGATCAGAATTAAATGAAGAATATTGCTATGAAGGAGGTATTATTAGTTTTGTCCAACACTTAAATAAAAATAAAAACATTCTTCATAAAGATCCAATTTATTTTAGCATAGATAAATCAAATACAAAAATTGAAGTTGCCATGCAATATAATGATGGATATCAAGAAACAACATTTAGCTATGTAAACAATATTAACACTATTGAAGGAGGCACCCATCTAGCTGGATTTAAAACAGCTTTAACAAGAGCAATTAATGATTATATAAACAAAAACTTAAACAGTCATAAAAATAATGAAAATTTAACAGGGGACGATGTTAGAGAAGGCCTAGTCTCAATAATTTCTGTTAGAATGCATAATCCTCAATTTGAAGGACAAACTAAAACTAAACTTGGAAACTCAAATATTAAAGGTATTGTAGATAGCATAATTTATGAAGGCCTTTCAAAATATTTTGAGGAAACTCCATCAACAGCAAAGGCAATTATGTTTAAAGCAATAAATGCAGCAAGAGCAAGAGAAGCTGCAAGAAAAGCAAGAGAATTAACAAGAAGAAAATCAGTCTTAGACTCTGGGAGTTTGCCTGGAAAATTAGCAGACTGTCAAGAAAGAGATCCTTCTAAGTGTGAAATATTTATTGTAGAAGGAGATAGTGCAGCAGGAACAGGAATAGCCTCAAGAGATAGAAAAACCCAAGCAATATTTCCATTAAGAGGTAAAATATTAAATGTAGAAAAGGCTAGATTAGATAAAATTTTTAATAATGAAGAAATTATATCTTTAATAAGTGCTCTTGGCTGCAGTATAGGTGAAGAATTTGATATTTCTAAATTAAGATATCATAAAATCGTAATTTTAACAGATGCTGATAGCGACGGAAATCATATTTCCACATTGCTTTTAACATTCTTCTATAGACAAATGCCAAAACTAATTGAAAATGGTCATGTATATATAGCACAACCTCCTTTGTATAGAGTAATAAAAGGAAATTCTTCTTATTATATTAAAGATGATTTACATTTACAAGAATTATTAAAAGAAATTGGTTCAGATAAAATAGTAATTCAAAGATTTAAAGGTCTTGGAGAAATGGATGCAGAAGAATTACATGAAACTGTAATGGACCAAAATAGAAGAATCTTAAAAAAAGTTATAATTGAAGATGCAGTTTTAGCAGATCAAATCTTTAGCATATTAATGGGAGATGAAGTAGAACCGAGAAAAGATTTTATTTTTAAACATGCAATTGAAGTTAAAAACTTAGATATTTAAAATGGCACTTAGAAAACAAACTAATGATTTAATGTTACAATTAAGTGAACAAAGTCAAGAAAATTTTTTTAGAATAATGAGAATAATGGAAGAAGCTTTTAGAAGATATCCACATATACAAGAAAATGATACCTTAGAAAAATTTACTTTAATGGGTATTAAAAGAGATATTTATATCTGTGGCACTCTTCATGAATTAAGCAATCAGAGAATCTACACATTTAATGATAGATTAGGAAGAATGGATATTGGAGATGTATTCCCGCTCTGGCCAGGAGAAAGTGCACTTGCAGTTTATCACAGAATTGAAAGCTTAAATGATGAAACTAACAAAATATTTCTAACAGAAATTGATTGGGATTCTTATCTAGAAATTCTAACAATAAAAGATAAAAGAAATATAGCAAATAATTAAAATGCCTACTGAAATTAAGGAGAAATTAATACAAGAAGAACTAAAGGAAAGTTACTTAGACTATGCAATGTCTGTAATAGTTGGAAGAGCTCTTCCTGATGTTAGAGATGGACTTAAACCAGTCCATAGAAGAATTCTATATGCAATGTATGAAGATAATTTATTTTCAAATAAGCCTTTTAGAAAATCAGCAACAACAGTAGGAGCAGTAATTGGAAAGTTCCATCCTCATGGGGATATAGCAGTCTATGATGCCTTAGTAAGAATGGCTCAAGATTTTAATTTAAGATATCCATTAATAGATGGCCATGGGAACTTTGGTAGTATAGAAGGTTTTGCAGCAGCTGCGCATAGATACACGGAAGCAAGATTAAGTAAAATTGCAGAAGAATTATTATTAGATCTTGATAAAAATACTGTAGATTTTATTCCAAATTTTGATGGTTCTTTAAAAGAACCAGTTGTACTTCCATCAAAGATCCCAAATTTATTAATTAATGGCAGTAGCGGAATAGCAGTTGGAATGGCAACAAATATGCCCCCACATAATTTAGTAGAAGTTTGTGATGCAACCTTAAAATTAATGGACAATAATGAAATGGACATTAACGAATTAATTCAAGTTTTAAAAGGTCCTGATTTTCCAACTGGGGGAATAATAATGGGAAGAAGCGGTATTTTAAATGCATATAAATATGGAAGAGGTAAAGTCATAGTTAGAGGAGTAGCAGAAACAACAGAAAAGTCTATAATAATAAAAGAAATTCCTTACATGATTAATAAAGCTTCTTTAATTGAAGACATAGCAAACCTAGTCAGAGATAAAAGAGTAGAAGGTATTTCTGATATAAGAGATGAAAGTGACAGATCAGGAATTAGAATATTAATAGAAATAAAAAATAATCACAATTCAGAAGTTATTCTAAATCAACTTTATAAAAACACCCAATTAGAATCTTCCTTTAATGTTATGAATGTAGCTCTAGTAAATAATCAACCTAAAATTCTTCCATTAAAAGAAATAATTCTAGCATATATAAATCATAGAAGAGAAGTAGTTAAAAGAAGAACACAATTTGATTTAGAAAAAGCAGAATCAAAAGTTCATATCTTAGAAGGTCTTATAATAGCTTTAAAAGACATAGATAATATAATTAAACTAATAAAAGCAAGTAAAGATGTAGATGAAGCTAAATCAGTTTTAATTTCTAGTTATAATTTAAGTGATAAACAAACAACAGCAATCCTAGAAATGAGACTTCAAAGATTAACTTCTTTAGAAACAATAAAAGTAAAAGAAGAGCACCAAACATTACTAAAATTAATAGCTGATTTAAAGGAAATTTTAGCTGATGAAAATAAAATATTAAAAATAATTAAAGATGAACTAATAGAACTAAAATTAAAATATAATAATCCAAGAAGAACACAAATCATAGATTTAGAATATGATATAGAAGACGAGGATTTAATTAAAGAAGAAGATGTTGTTGTAACAGTAACACATCAAGGTTATATTAAAAGACTTCCGACAGATACTTATAAACAACAAAAAAGAGGTGGCAAAGGTATAATTGCTACAGATATAAAATCAGAAGATTTTGTAGAACATTTATTTGTTACAAATACCCATAATTATGTTTTATTTTTCACAAATGATGGTAGAGTTTATTGGATTAAAGCCTATAATATTCCAAGTGCCTCAAGGTATAGTGTAGGTAGAAACATTGTAAATCTACTTTTACTAGGAAAAGATGAAAAAATAACTTCTATGATTCCAATAAATGAATTTAATGAAAATGAATTCTTAATAATGGTTACTAAAAATGGAATTGCAAAGAAAGTTTCATTAGATAATTTCTCCAGACCAAGAAAAGGGGGAATTATCGCTATAAACTTAAGAACTAATGATTCATTAGTTGGAGTAAAACTAACTGATGGAAATCAAAAATATATTATTGGAACTAAAAATGGATTAGCTCTAAGATTTGAAGAAAAAAACATAAGAAGCATAGGAAGAAATGCAACAGGGGTTAGAGGCATAAGATTAAGAGATAATGATCAAGTTATTGGAATAGAACTAGCAACATTTGATGATGATTCTTTACTAACAGTAACAGAAAATGGATATGGAAAAAGAAGTCTAATAAATGAATATAGAATAACAAATAGAGGAGGAAAAGGAGTCATTAACATTAAAACCTCAGAAAGAAATGGAAAGGTTGTTTCAATAAAGACTGTAAAAAATAATCATGAACTTATGCTTATTTCTAAGAAAGGTAAAATAATTAGAGTTAATGCAAGTAGTATCTCTCAAGTTAGCAGAAATACTCAAGGAGTTAAAATAATGAAAGTTGAAGATGATAAATTAGTAAGTGTTGCTAGAATAATCACAAATAATGATCAAACAGAATCAAATAAAGAAGAAACTAAAGAAAATATTGAAAATTAATTCTATAAGACTATATTAGAATATCCAATTAATCTCCACCTATTATTTAGTACTCTAGAAATTGTAATTCTATCCTCTTTAGTAGCACATATTGGTATTCTTAATTTCACATGAATCATATTTTTCTTAATATCTGTTACAGTCCCTAGTGTAGTTGCACTATTAACATTTAACATTAAATGTTCATCTTTTTTTATAGGAGCAACAACTAAATTATCTTTACTTCCAACAATTCTTTCTAATAACTTAGGTTCTAAGTTCAATTCATAAAAAACATCAGGGAGTTTTTTAAGATATCCTACAACATTTCCTGATAAACTATCTGACTTAATCAGGAAAGGATCTAATTCTGTCAATAAAGCAATAGATCCTCCAGGGATTACTTCTTTAATAGAATCATTTCCTGTTTTTAATCCAACAATAGTTGTTTCCAGTGGCTGCCATATTGTTCTTCCTTCTTTCTCAATTTTAATTCCAGGTCTAATTTCAATTTTATCATTAATTTTTAATTCACCTTCTTTTAAAGCCCCTCCTAAAATTCCTCCAACTAATTTATCAATTTCCAGTCCAGGCTTATTTATATCAAAACTTCTAGCAACAAACATAATAGGATCTTTACTTAAGTCCCTTTTTGGAGTCTTAAAGTTAACTTCAATAGCTTCTAAAAGTGCATCAATATTTATATCATGTTGAGCAGAAATAGGAATTATCGGAGCGTCTTTAGCAATACTACCATCTACAAATTTCTTTATTTGATCATAATTTTTTCTTGCTTCTTCTTCATTCACTAAATCAATTTTATTTTGAACTATAATTATACTTTTAATGCCAGTAATTTCCAATGCCATTAAATGTTCTCTTGTTTGTGGTTGCGGGCATTCTTCATTTGCAGCAATAACTAATAAAGCAGAATCCATTATTGCAGCCCCAGATAACATAGTGGCCATTAAAGTTTCATGTCCAGGAGCGTCAACTAAACTTACTTTTCTTTGAAATTCTGCTTTATTTCCACAATTTTTACATTTTTCATTAACACTATAAGCTTCTGCTTCTTTACATTTACTACATTTATAAATAGAAACATTAGCATATCCTAATCTTATTGTGATTCCTCTTTTAATTTCCTCAGAATGAGTATCTGTCCAAATTCCGCTTAAGGCTTGAGTTAGGGTCGTTTTACCGTGGTCTACATGCCCAACCAATCCTATATTTATCTCAGGTTGAACTACTATATTTCCAGTATTATCAATTTGTTTTTTAGTCTTTAATAAAGTCATTTTTTATAAAAAAGAATTCACACTTATTTATATAAGCGTTTCTATTGACGTAACCCTTTTCTTTCCTCTTTAATTTTTCTAATTTTATCTCTTAATTCTGCAGCTCTTTCATATTGCTCAGTTTCTACTGCTTTTAATAATTCATTTTCAAAAATAGAAGAATCATTACTTAAAAATCCTATGATTTTATCTAATCCTTTAGAAATAATATTATTTGAATTCCAACTTACCCTAACTTTAAGATCATAGTCAGATAATCTAACAAATTGTTTTATTCTACTTCTAGTATTATTCTCGAACAAAGCAAATTCTAAATCTCCATTATATCCCTTTGCCGTAAAAAATCTAGCAAAGTCCTTAGATTTACTAAAATCTAATGCTTCATTATCAATACCAGCATCTTCAAGCTCAACACTCTCAGGATATCTTCCAGGTATAAATATATCATAACCCAACATTTCATTAATTTCAACTTTTCTTTTATCTCTATTTCCATCTATATCTTGATACTTAATAGATACATATTTAGGTCTACTTGCAAGATGACTTAATACTAATCTTACATTAGGTACTATTATGTCCCGCTCAATTAAATTTTGTGGTGCATATAAAGCCCCATTAACACAGCTCCATGTTCTAGGTATTAAATCGATTAATTTTACTTTAACAGCAGATCTATAATTGGGATCACTAGATAATGCATGTACTAAATTGCCTCTATTAGCCATTTTGAATTTATGTTGTTTGAGGTGCTTGCTCTACTTTCACTTCTTCTTTTTTCTCTACAATTCCAAGTATCTCAGTAATACTTTTACTTCCATATTTTGTAGTCTTTAAATTTATTTGAGAAATCGACTTACTTAAAGTATTTCCAACTAAAGTTTTTCTTTTCTTTATTCCTTTTCCTTTTATATGAACCCCTATACTATTTGTAACTAATGGTCTTTTTCTGTTAATTCCTTCTATATCACTTCTCATTGGAAATCCACAATTATCACTTCCACCTCTAATCTCAAATTCATATCCAGAAAATCCAATTGAATCTCCACTTATTATAGATCCAATTTTAGTTTTCTTAAATATATCTGATTCTTCTCCAGCTATTGCTTTCTGATAGCTTTTTCCTGTCTTTACATCATTTATTACTAATTTAAATTCTGGCATATTTTTATTACTAAGAAATGTTTTATAAATGTTTTGGTAGCGAAATTTTGAATTAAATTAAGAAAATAATTAATTAAATTCCCCATAACGGATTCTCTTTCCTATAAATCTCAATAATTTCCTTTAATACTTCAATTTCATCTTTACTCAAATATTTTTTTAAAATTTTTAATTTCTTAAATTCCTCTTCATTAATTAAAGAGTATAAAACATCCCCAGTATTAATTTGTCTTCCAACCATAACATTAGGAAATGCAACAGCAACTTGTTTTCCTTTATCAACTTCATTTGTATTTTCTCCATCTAATTGAATACTTTTAGCTTCTGTAATTTTTTTTCCATCTTTCATTAGCTTCATTCCAACTTTTAATTTTCCACCTAGAACTTCCACACCTAAAACAGCAGGATTACTTTGTCTAAAAATAAATCCTTCTAATAATAATATTTTACATGGCAAACTAACATTCTTTAATTCTTTACCTTCAATCTCTTTTTCTAAGCTATTAACATAATCCACATAGTCATCTATAATCTTATATATAATATCATGATTTATAACTTTAATATCACTTTTCTCTAATTGTTTAACATTAAAAGCCAATATAATTTTATTAAGTTCTTTTTTTTCAGCTTTAGCCTCACTAATATCTTTTTTAGTAATATTACCAATAGAAGCTCTTTTAATCTTAGCATTTTTTTCTTTAAGTAAACTTATTAAAGCTTCTAAAGTCCCAAGAGAATCAGCCTTGACAATTATTCCTTCTTTGTCAGTCTCAATTAATACTTCTTCTACTTCACTTTGAACTTCTTTTTTTATTTTCTCAAGATCTTTATTTGCTACTTTTATAGGCATTCCAGCATAAATATTCTCTACTTCTGTACAACTTATCCTTAATACATCAGCTGCAGTTGCATCCCTAACTAATTCATACTTAGCCCTTAATGGTTGTTGCTGATAAATTGCCTTAACTTTAGTAACAATTGCTTGGTCTATTCCCCCAATTACAACACTATCTTTCTCTTTAATAGTTCCGTTATATAAAATTACTTCTAAAATTGTACCTTTTCCCTTTTCTTGAATAACCTCTAATACAGTTGCTTGCCCCGAACTTTTTTCATCAATTTCTAGTTTTTTCTCTAAATATTTCTGTGCTAATCCAACTAAAACCATCAATAACTCAGAAATACCTTCTCCTGTTTTTGCTGAAACAGGAACTATTGCAATTTGCTTAGTATAATCATCAACTCTATCAAATCTTTCAGAATTTAAGTTAAACACAGATAATTTAGCCACAATCTTATATATTTTCTCTTCCAAAGCTTGCTTAACTAAATCATGTTGTTTACTAATATTGCCAATAAAATTTCCTTTACTTGATCTATAACCACTAATTAAATCTATTTTATTAGCAGCAATTATAAAAGGAGTTTTAAATTTCTTTAAAATTTCTATAGCTTCTTCTGTTTGTGGTTTAAATCCTTCATTTACATCTACAACTAAAACAGCAACATCAGCTAAACTTCCACCTCTTTTTCTTAAATTAGTAAACGAAGCATGGCCAGGAGTGTCTAAAAAAATTAAGCTATTTATTCTCAGTTTTTTTAAATCTATTAATCCTTGAGATAATTTAACTATTGTAGCTAAAGGAATTTTTGATGCAGATATATGTTGGGTTATTTGGCCAGGCTCTCTCTTAGCGACAGAGGTCTCCCTAATATAATCCGCGATTGAAGTTTTTCCATGATCTACATGTCCTACAAAAGTGCAAATTAATGATCTTAACATATATACTTCCTATAAAACTATATTTAAAAAGCTTTTTATAAAAAGAACTACAATTTAACTTTATATTTCTTTAAATCCTTTAGTAATTTACTATAATTCTTATATTGTATTGCTTTAATTCCTAATTTAGCAGCTCCCTTAATATTCTTATTTTTATCATCAATAAATAAGATTTCATCAGGATTGCAATCAGCTAATCTTATTAGCTCTAAATATATCATAAAAGAAGGTTTCATATATCCTAGTTTATAACTTATTATATATTCATCAAAATACTTAAATGCCTTTGATTTCCTGATTACATAATTAAAGTCAATTTCATTTGCATTTGACACTAAAATTAATTTATATTTTTTCTTTAATTTTAAAATTATATCTAAAGTAGAAGGAATTTCAGTTAATTTTTCCTTAATTTCTTCAGTTAATTTTTCCTTTGTAGCTTTTAATTTTGCCTTATATTGTATTGCTTTAAAGTATTCATTAAAGCTGATTTTTCCTGTTTCTAATAAATCATATTCTTTTGAATTTAGAATTTCATCAAACAATTTTGAATAGCTTAATTTACTATATTTTTTTAAATTTTTTATAAATTTCCTATGATGCAGCTTATAAATAACATTTCCAAAAAATATA
>Ga0209542_10004504_pt1 | contig 28651 bp, 26 predicted proteins | sample RifCSPhighO2_01_FD_184028 | JGI IMG/M metagenome (GOLD analysis project Ga0209542, IMG submission 184028) | Soil microbial communities from Rifle, Colorado - Rifle CSP2_plank highO2_0.1 (SPAdes) (version 2) | ecosystem: Environmental > Terrestrial > Deep subsurface > Rock core/Sediment ...
CGGGGTAAGATACTGACTTAGGGTCCTGAGGTAGTAGTTTGGCATAGGGATGAGACATATGTTTACCCCGTTATTTTACCATCTTAGGCATTCTGGGGGTGTTACCTATGTATCTCATCATCTGCACCCCGCACCTTTTGTCCATTATTGTGGACAAAAGGTGCGGGGTCAAGGCCGGTTAAACCAAACGGTTTTTCTGTAAAAAATCAATCACTTTTTGGACTGAATCTTTGACGCTTTCTTGATCGGTGTTAAGTTCTAAATCTGGACTAATTGGTTCTTCGTAATCCTGACTGACGCCAGTCAGCATCTCAAGATGTCCGGCTTGGGCTTTTTTGTACAACCCCTTGACGTCGCGTTTTTGACAAACCTCAAGCGGCGCTTTGACATAAATTTCAAAAAAATTGGGCATTTCTTTTTTCAGCTGTTCGCGTTGCGCTCGGTCCGGCGAAATAAAAGTGGCTAGAACTAAAATGCCGTGCCTAGACAGCGTCTTGGCTAAAAAGGCGGCGACCTGGATATTCTTTTTCCGGCCCTCAAGACTAAAATCAAAATCTTCAGTTAAACTTTGCCTGAGCCAATCACCGTCCAGCCGTTCATGAGGTATATGGCTGGTCAATAAATTTTGGGCGACCTGGTCGGCAATCGTGCTTTTGCCCGCACCGGATAAACCAGTAAACCACAAAACCACGCCGGTTTTTTTGGCTGGCTCCGTTGCCCTAAAAATCTTTTGGCCGTTTTTACCTTGCCAGCGCCCACAGTGTTGTTGGTCTCTTCGTCGATGATAATAAAGCCACCCAAGCTTTTATTTTTAAGATAAGGATCAAAAATCAAGGGTTTTTGGGTTTTAAACGCCACCCGGCCGACATCGTTAAATTCCAAACTGTCCGCTTGACGGCGATGCGAAGACTCAAGGTCAATTTTATAAATCACCCGAGAAATCAAGGCTGACGTCGTATTGGTAGTGTGTTTGATTAAGTATCTGGCCCCTGGCCGCAAGGCTGATGGTGAGAACCAGCAAATCATCGCCTCCAGCGAATTAGCCAGCTCAGCAATATTGTTTTCTCTAACTAGCACATCACCGCGGCCGACATCAACTTCGGTGGTCAAAAAAATCGCCGCCGGCTGCGGACTAAAGGCATATTCAACTTTTTTTTCAGCGACAAAAATTTCTTTAACCACGGACTCTTGAAACGAGGGTAAAATTTTTACCTTTTCTCCGACCCGGATAATCCCGCTAGACACCGATCCTAAATAACCTCGGGCATTATTTTTTGTTTTGATAACGGCCTGAACGCCGAACCGTAAATCAATCAAATTCCGGTCGCCGGTGATTTCAAGATTGTCTAAATAGTCGATCACGGTTCGACCGCCATACCAAGGCATGTTCTCTCCCCGGCTGACTACCATATCACCGTTAAGGGCGGAAGTGGGAATAAACTGCAAATCCTTAGCCTGCAACTTAACGGCGTAGTCCAGACAATCTTTTCTGATTTTTTCAAAAATTTTTTCGCTATAGCCAACCGTATCCATTTTGTTGATCACCACGGCAATATGAGGAATACCTAAAAGAGTAGCGATAAATAAATGCCGCTTGGTTTGTAACATTAGTCCCCGGCCGGCATCAACCAGAATCAAAGCGGCCTGGGCAATGGACGCGCCGGTCGCCATGTTGCGGGTGTATTCCTCGTGGCCGGGCACATCGGCAATAATAAAACGGCGTTTGGCCGTAGCAAAATAACGGTAAGCTACGTCAATGGTAATTTTCTGCTCCCGTTCAGAAGATAAGCCATCGGTGAATAAAGAGAAATCAATTTCCTCACCAGTCTGGGCCGCCGGCCGGACCGCTTCAATTTGATCTTGATACAACTGGTCTAAATCAAAAAGCAGCCGGCCAATCAAAGTCGACTTGCCGTCGTCCACACTGCCGGCGGCAACAAAAGTCAAAAGCGCCGTGTCCCGCTGATATTTTTTTTTAACGACAGAAAACATAAATTTAGAAATAACCTTCTTTCTTTTTTTGCTCCATTGACGAGTCCGAAGTGTAATCAATCGCCCGATTCTCCCGCTCGGATTTTTTGGCCGCCAAAACTTCGGCTAAAACTTCTTCCACGGTTTTGGCCTCAGAAAGCACTACGCCGGTTGAAGGTGAGCAACCCAGCGTCCGATAGCGGCAAGACATTTCGATCACTTCTTCCCCCGGCTTGGGTTGGTTAAATTCATCCAAACGCAGATAAACGCCGTTTCTTTTGATCACTTTTCTTTTTTGACTGAAGTATAAAGGCACGACTTCAATTTTTTCATAAAGGATGTAAGCCCAAATATCGGCTTCGGTCCAATTGGACAAAGGAAAGATCCTCATCGTCTGCCCGGGTAGCAGCCGGGTGTTATAAAGCGACCAAAGCTCCGGCCGCTGATTTTTGGGATCCCAGCCGCCCATCTGATCTCGGACGGAAAAAACCCGTTCTTTAGCCCGGGATTTTTCTTCTTCCCGCCTCGCGCCGCCAATAGCCGCGTCAAAGCCGTGCTCTCTAATGGCGTCAAGCAAGGGTTTGGTCTTTTTGTGATAAATGTAAAAATCGGTATGAGCGTCTTCGGCTTTTAGTCCCTGGGCTTCGGCAGACTCATTTTTTGCCACAATCAACTTTGCGCCAACTTTTTTAGTGTAATAATCCCTGAATTCAATCATCTCGTGAAATTTATAGCCGGTGTCAATATGGAGCAAAGGAAAAGGAATTTCGGCCGGATAAAATGCTTTCTGGGCCAATCTTAAAAGGGTTGAGGAATCTTTACCAATGGAATACAAAATAACCGGATTCTTAAAACCCGCCGCGGCTTCGCGAAAAATTTGAATACTTTCCGCTTCCAGTTGCTCGAGGTAATCCAGGTTGTATTTTTCTTCAGCCATATAACAATTCGATTTTAACCCTCCAACCCAGGCTTGTCAATTTAGCATTTTTTTGACATAGCTAGTTATGTTATAATGATACTGTCCACAAACTATTATGATGAATAAATAATGAAAATTTGGCTAAAATCTAAGGCGGTCATCTCCCTGGCTTGGGTTTTGGCCAAGTATGACCTCAAGATCCAAAATCAACGTTCGCTGCTTGGCTTTGTCTGGCGTCTAGTGGCACCAGCGATTTCGTTTGGTTCACTCTGGTATATTTTTTCTAAACAATTAGGCCAAGGGATACCTCAGTACCCAATGTACCTGCTGCTTGGGGTAATCCTTTTTGGATTTTTCCAAAGAACCTCCAGCAGCGTGCTCGGTGCCGTCCAAGGTAGCATTGGAGTAATTAAGTCTTACAATGTTCCGCACGAAGCGTTTGTTGTGGCTTTTATATTTTCCAGCCTTTTTTCTCATCTGTTTGAGATACTGGTACTGATCGGCTTTTTATGGTTTTTCCAGATCAATTTTTTCAACCTGATTTACTATCCAATAGTATTGTTCTGCCTAACGCTGCTCTCCTTGGGAGTCGGGCTGACTATCTCAGCTCTCCAACCATTTTTTCCCCCCTTAATCAGTTTATGGCGATTTTTTGCTCGTATCTTATGGTTACTAACGCCAATTTTTTATACAATCAAAGACCAGCCCCAGCTTCAAACTTTAAGCTTGTTTAATCCTATGTATTTTATCATCACTGCCGGACGAGAATTAATCGCCTACAATCGTCTGCCTGACGCTTGGATTTTAATTGGCACTATTGGCTACCCATTGCTCGTCCTAATAATCGGTTTATTATTTTTTAATATGCTAAAAAAATACTTTACGGAGATTTTTTAGATGAAAGAACCTGTCTACTACCTAATTTGCTCAACCGCCCGCAGCGGCAGTACCTACCTCTGCGATTTGATGTACTATGCTGGCCTAAGCAGCCGAAATAACCTGGAACAACTTAGCAAAGGAGCGGTGTTAGGTAAGCCCTGGCAGGATGGCGCGGCGGCCAGCCAGATTAAAGCAATATTTGACGCCGCCTGCACTCCGGCAGGCATCGGCGGTTTTAAAATTATGTATGGTCAATTCGAATTTTTATATCATGAAATCATCAAACTCAATAGCTATCGCCATTGGCAAATTTCTGACATGGCAAAACTTTTTCCGCCCCAGACTAAATATATTTTTTTGCATCGGCGAGACAAAATTCGGGAGGCGATTTCAATGACAAAAATGACACAGGGACTGGTCTCTAGTATCCAGCAAACACCCAGATTCAGACGCAATGAAATACATTTCGATCTTGAAGCAATAAAATTCTACCTGTGGTTATTCACCTGGGCAGACCGGAGTTGGCGAAATTTTTTTAAATCTAATAACATCGTCTACCACGAATTGATATATGAAGATTATATTTCAAGCCCCCGGAAAACCTTAGTTGACCTTTGCCGTTATCTTGGGATCAGTGAACCATCGCCTTTAGTCGTCTACTCTCCGCTGACTAAATTATCTGACAAAACCACCGAAGCATGGTTGAAGCGCTATCGTCGAACGATTCTTATTGACCAGTGCCGTCAGACGTTAGTAAAAAAAATTTTACCGTTGCTCTATGAATTATCTCATTATTTCCGCCGCTATTTGCCTTTTTATGGTCCCACCCTTAATCACGTCAAAAAAAAATTAAATAAGACATAAGACAAATGAACAAACAGCCGGTTTATTATTTAATTTGTACCACCCCACGGAGCGGCAGTTCGCATCTCTCTGACTTGATGTATTACGCTGGTTTGAGCGGTCGGGACAATATGGAAAATCTCCATAAATCATTTACCGAAAGGATGACTTTACAAGACGGCGCCGTGGCTGAGCAAATCAAAAAAATATTTGACGCTTCCTCTAACCCGCAAGGCATCGGCGGTTTTAAAATCATGCACGGTCAATTCGAATTTTTATATCATGAAATCATCAAACTCAATAGCTATCGCCATTGGCAAATTTCTGACATGGCAAAACTTTTTCCGCCCCAGACTAAATATATTTTTTTGCATCGGCGAGACAAGGTTCGGCAGGCAATCTCTGTCCTTAAAATGACCCAGGGGCTTATTTCTAATCTTGATTCAAATAATGATCCGGGTCAAAATTTACATTTTAACCTGGCCCAGATTGAACTATACCGCCGGCGGCTAAAACAAGGGGAAAAAGCCTGGCAAAAATTTTTCCAGGCGGCCAAAATCGAACCGCATGAAATTTTTTACGAAGAATATACTGCCGACTTGAAAAAAACTTTAATGGCATTATTCCATTACCTAGGTGTCGCTTTACCTGACCCGTTAATTGTCCAGTCCCGATTCTCCAGGCTATCCAATGCAACCACCGAAGACTGGTTGCGGCGTTATTATCAAGCAGGCCTGATCGGCCGAAATGCCAGCCTGGCGATGCAAGTGGCAATTTTGCCGGTTCTTTACAAACTATCTTACTACTCTCGCCGATTTTTACCTTTTTACGCCGTGACGCTTGATTACATCAAAAAAAAGACAGGGACTCAGGCAAAACCAAAAGTGGGATTTAAATGGTGAATGACTTTTATTAATATCATTGGCTTATAATCGCATGAAAAGAATTATCGTCCAAAATCTTTGCAAATCCTTTAGGGTAAAAACAAAAGACTACACTGATGCTTTCAATAAGGTTGCTCATTTATTAGTCGGCTGGCAGCCAAAAATTAAACGGACCGTCCTAGAAAACATCAGTTTTTCCATTGAAGATGGAGAGATGGTTGGGCTGATTGGTAACAATGGTTCTGGCAAATCAACACTGCTGCGAGTTTTAACCGGCGTTTACCCTCTTTATACCGGCTCAGTGGAAACTCACGGCCGCCTCCATCCGGTCATCGCCGGCTATGACAAGGGAATGAAGTATCGCTTGACGACCAGGGAAAACATCTTTCTGGTCGGAACTTTTTTTGGTCTAACAAAAAAACAGTTAAAGAAAAATTTTGACTCCATTGTTAACTCGGCGGGATTAAACGATTTTGTCGATACAAAAATTAACCAATTTTCCGTCGGCATGCACCAGCGGCTACTCTTTGCCATCGCCGCCTGCGGCCAGCCTGATATCATGCTTCTTGATGAAATTTTTGCCTCCGGCGATAAAGATTTTCGGAAAACAGTAATAGATACGACCGTTAAATTAGCCAGTAGCGGATCGACTGTCATCTTAGTCAGCCATGAAATGAATATGATTAAGCAATACTGCCAACGGACTCTCTGGCTTGAGAAAGGTCGATTACTGGCCGACGGACCAACCGCCCAGGTGATTACCGCTTACCAAAAAACTTAATTTTAAGGATATGGAACGTTATGACGCTTTAATTGTTGGCGCTGGCTTTGCCGGTGCCGTGTTGGCCGAGCGTTTGGCAACTGAGTTAAACAAAAAAGTATTGATCATTGATAAACGCGAACACCTAGCTGGCCACTGCTACGATTATAATAACAGTAAGGGAATCTTGATCCATAAATACGGTCCGCATCTTTTTCACACCAATGACGATAACGTTGTCAGATATTTATCTCAGTTTACCCAATGGCGGCCATTTGAATTGCGAGTCGCGTCTTATGTTAACGGTACGACCTATCCCTTCCCGATTAATCGCACGACCCTCAACCAATTTTTCAAGGTTAACCTGCAGACAGAGACGGCGGCCGAAAATTTCTTAGCCAAGCTCAGGCAACCGATTCCCGACCCACAAAACGCCGAGGAGGCGGTTTTAGCCCGAGCCGGCACTGAGCTATATAACAGTTTCTTTAAAAACTACACCATTAAACAATGGCAGTGCGATCCTAAAGAATTAGACGCCTCGGTCACGATGCGGATTCCGATTAGGGTTAATACTGATGATCGCTACCTGACCGAAAATTTTCAGGCCGTACCGTTAGAAGGTTACGCAAGATTATTTAGTCACCTGCTGGATAACCCAAAGATCACGATTGAGCTGGAAACCAATTTTACTGACATCAAGGATCGGGTGGCGTACAACTATTTAATATATACCGGCTGCATCGATGAATTCTTTGATTATAAACTAGGCAGATTGTCATATCGATCCCTAGAGTTTAAAGAAGAACATTACCGGCAGAAACGCTTCCAGGCTTATCCGACGGTAAATTACCCCAATGATTATGATTTTACTCGGATTGTCGAGTATAAGCATATCACGGGTCAGTTAGCGCCCTGGACGACGATTATTAAAGAGTACCCGCGTTCGGAAGGTGAACCATTCTACCCAGTACCAACACCTTATGACCGTGAGATATACGAAAAATATAAACTCAAGGCGGAAAAATTAAAAAATGTTTTTTTCATCGGTCGACTGGCTCAGTATCGTTATCTGAACATGGATCAGGTGGTTAAAGAAGCGTTGGATTCTTTTAGCCGGCTAAAAGAATATCTTGCAAATTAACGTTAGACAATATTAAAATATTATGCGCAAACAGCTGGTAGTAGCAAGATATCGAGAAAATATTTCCTGGCTGAGAAAAACCCAGCTGCCGGCTATTGTCTACGACAAACATTTAACATTGCCAAACGTCGGCCGAGAAGCCACGACTTACCTCTATCACATAATAAAAAACTATGATAACCTGGCAGACATAACGATGTTTGTCCAGGGCGAACCATTTATTCATGCCCCACAATTTCTTGAATTAATTAATAGCGACTTTAATAAAGTAACGAGTTTATGCCAAGAAGCGGGATCAATATATCACGGGAAAAACTTTAAAACAGATGCGTTAGAAAAAGTGGGTGACTGCCTGGTTAGATATTCTGAACGAAAATTTAAGGATGATGAGGATTATGGAAACCTGCCCCTTGAAGACGCCTGGCGATACCTTTTTGAATCGGCCCCACCAAAGGGTGAAGCGGGAATAAAATTTATTTGCGGGGCGCAAATGGCAGTGCCGAAAGAATTCATTAGACTGAGAAGTTTGAATTTTTGGTATCGGTGCATTGATTGGTGTGAAAATTCCAGCATCCTAAATCGTTCCTGGTCTTCTTATGTATTTGAGAGTTTATGGCTTCACATTTTTAATCCAGATATCATTGAAAATCCAGGCAGCCTGCCAAAATATAAAATTATAAAAATCCGTACTAAATTCAAAGTGGCGATGTCTATAAAAAGAATACTTCGACCATTGATAGAAAAAGATTGGCTAGAAACCCCGGACATCAGCCGATATGGGTTAGTAGGACGCTGGAAAAACGCTTCAGACCTCAGCCGACCAAAAAATCGATTTATAGCCTACTGGCATGCCATCAGCTGGGATATGATTAAAAAATCTTTGGGCTTTTTGATCGGACGCCTGGTGGGCAATATCGGTCTGATGACAAAAAGATTCTCCCCCACTTTGTATTATTTTTTAAAAAAATTAAGAAAAAGATATAAAATTCCGTCTGTCAAAAAATAATCATTAATCTTTAGCAGGCTAACAATGAAAGTCATATCAGTCACTCCCGCCGGGAGAAAAATCTACCTTGAGATCCTAGTCCCCTATCTTTTGAAAAATAGGGCTTATATCGCCGAGCATCATTTCTGGTTAAACACCGAAAACCGGGAAGATATTGCCTATATTGAATCCGTTGCCCAACAGTACCCCGATTTCTTTAAAATAAATAGAAAAAAAGTTTTTGATCCTTTATCTCTTTTTTTCAACATCTGGCAATATTTTAAGGACTATACCGACGAGGATACTTTATACATCCGTCTAGATGACGACATTTGCTATATCGCCGATGATGCCATACCAAAATTGATTGACTGTCGGCTCAAGCACCCTGAACCTTTTTTAGTTTATGGCAACGTGGTCAATAACACGTTCTGCTCTTACTTGCATCAAAAAAATAGGGTGATACCAAGAAGGTGGCACACTGTTAAATATGGCTTTGATCTAAAAATTGTTGTATCCAGCCAGTTCGCGGCGAAAGTTCATCTCCGGTTTATTCTAAGCCATAAACTTGGTCTGACCTCGATGTGGAAATTCAAAGATCACCCGATTAGCCTTGACGACAACAATCCCCAAGTCAACGTTATCAGTTGGTTTGGTAAAGATTTTAAGGGCATTCCGGAATTAGATCTGCCGATTTTACGGGGAACATATACTGAGATTAGAGGTAAAAAGACCGAAGTTGCTACCGAAGAACAGATGCTGCTCTGGGTTTTACCTCACCGGTTTAATCGACCGAATATGATTGCCGGTCAAGCTCTGTTTTCTCATTTTGCCTATACCCACCAGCGTTGGAATCTTGAACACGAGACCTATCTACTTGAAGCGTATAAAAATATCAATCACTTAAATATTACCCAATTCGTAATTAAAACAGCAAAAATTAAGTGGCGCCGCTGGCGTTTTTTATTCCGGAGGTGGAACCGGCAGCGCAATTGGGCTCAATATCCGGCCCGAATTTTTATTTTTTGCAAAACTCATTTCCCAAAAACTTACAAAAGCTTAAGCGATATAAAACGAAAGATATCAGGGATAAAAAAATGAAAAATTTGTTAGTCACGTTAGCTAATAATTATTACCTAGACCAAGTTAAACAGGTATTCTCCAGCGCTTATTTTAATGCCGGCTGGCGCGGTGATTGCCTGCTGCTGGCCTACCATATCCCTGAAGATAAAAAAGAGTGGTTTAAAGAACGCGGGATTGAATCAGAAAATATCTCAGACACAGATCTGGAGTGGTTTAAAGAACGCGGGATTAAGGTAAAAAAATGCGAACCATTTTATGACAAAAAAATTGGGTTCTCGCCGCCGGTGGTACTGGCCAAACTCTATTTGTTTGCCGAGGGATTTAAGCAGTGGGATCAGATTATTTTTTTAGACGGCGATATTCTGATTCGCGATTCCATCGATGCTCTGACTGAAGTTAACGGCTTGGGAGCGGTCAGGATTATGAGTAATACCCGGTCAAAATTTCTGGGGCAATTCTGGAATTATGACGCCGGCTGGATTAAAAAAATGAAAAAAAAATATAACCTCAAAGGACCGGCGCTAAATTCAGGGGTGTTGGCATTCTCAACCGACATCATAAAACCTGATACCTTAGATCAATTCAGAGCTATTATGGATGAGTACGGCAACACCCTTGGTATTACAGAAGAAGCCATTTTAAACATTCACTTCCACAACAACTGGATAGAACTGCCGGCCGTCTATAACGTTTGCCCCAATTGGGAAATGGGATTTCGGCGGTGTCGGCCAAATGAGCTAAAAGGAATTATCCTACATAACTACAGCTGGTTTTTCCCTAAACCAAGAAAAATGTGGTGGGGGGGCAACCCTCTTTATAAGGAGTGGAAAGCTAGCCTGGTTAAAGCCGATCAGGTTGACTTTAAAAAACCAGCGCCGATTAAAACTACACACCGACAAGAAATTATTAAAGACAGCGAACTGCTGCTCCGCCTGCCTCGACGACACCCTATCAGATTTTTGGCCCGCCACATACTAAATAGCTTTGAGGCTAAAAGACAATCAAAAAATAAATTTTGGAAAATGTTGGTTGCCTTAAAAGATGTCGCCTACCGAATTTCCCAAAAATTAGTCGTATAAATCTCAGTGAAATAAAAAAATGACAAAGAACCTATTCGTCACATTGGCCGATAAAAATTACCTGGATCAAATCAAGCAATTATTTTCCAGTATTTATTTTAATGCCGGCTGGAACGGCGATTGTATGCTCTTATCACATGAGATAGCGGATAGCGATTTGGAATGGTTCCAGTCTAGAGGAATATTGGTGAAAAAATGTGAGCCTTTCTACTCAGAACGACTTGGCTACCTACCCGCCATGGTATTTGATAGATTATACTTGTTTACAGAAGAGTTTAGACGATGGGACCACATTGTCTGCTTAGAGGGCGATATCCTGGTCCGTGATTCTATCGACGCCCTGACTAAAATTGATGGATTTGGAGCGGTTAGAATAATGAATGGATATAGATATAGCTTGTTCGGTCAATTTTATCATTACAACCAGGCGCGGCTTAACGAGCTAAAAGCGAAATTTGATTTATCTCGGCCAGCCTTGAACGCGGGTGTATTGGCATTCCCTACAAATATTATTACTGAAGGTATGACGGAAAAATTTCGGGCAATCATTGATGAATATAAAGATATTATGGTTTTTTCCGACGAGACTGTCTTCAATATATATTTTTACAACCACTGGATAGAACTGCCGGCCGTCTATAACGTTTGTCCCAGTTGGGAAATCGGTTTTCGGCGCTGCCGGCCGGATGACTTGAAAGGGATTATTTTACACGGCTACAGCAGTTTTTTCCGAACGCCGAGAAAAATTTGGTTCCCGGGTAATCCTGTGTACGAAGAATGGCAGGCTAACTTGGCCAAAGCCGATCAGATTGACTTCAATAAACCAATGGCGATAAAAGGAAAAAATAAAGTCCGGGACATAGAAAAAGACAGCGAACTTATCCTTAACCTGCCCAATAGATACTTCTACGTATTGATAATCAGAAGCGTTCTAAAAAAAATCGGAAACGATCAATTCTGGGAAATGATAGACCACATAAAAATCAAGTTGCGTCTTTGGCAATTTATGTTCCGAAAGTGGAACCGGCAACGCAATTGGGCTCAGTATCCGGCCCGAGTTTTTATTTTTTTTAAAAACCATTTTCCCAGAGCTTACAAAAAACTGGGTGACATGAAACAAAAAGTCATGAAAAACTAGACAAAAGACCGATAATATACTAAAAACATTATGAATAAAATAAATCCGCACCAACTATACGAAAAGGCTAATTTGGATTTTCTAGCCGGAAAGATTGGGTTATTTTTAAAAAAATCTTCACCAGCCGGTTATAAACTTTTAAGAAAATTAAAAACATTTGATATGGAGCAATACTACGAGATCTACGAAAAAAAAGGAATCCCGCGCCTAAAATTTTATTCTTGGAGCATTAAAGCTTATGAGGCTAGAATCCTAGCCAGAGAAATAAAAAGAATTAAACCGAAACGGATCTTGATTATTGGCGGCTACAAAGGATTGTCAACTTTAATCGTCGCCAAAGAAAGTTTGGGCCGGGCAAAAATCTACTGCATTGATCCTTTTTTTGATGACTATATCGGTGGTGGTAACTACTACTCAGTCTATAAAAAAATTACTGATGATTATAATAAAAAAAATCAAATCATTACCCTTAAGGGATTTGCCACCATCCCCGGCAAAGAGGTCTTTACTCACACTAAAAACTCCAAAGAATATTTTTCTCCCGAATCGTGGTTTAAAATTGACGAGATTAAAGAAAAGGTTGACCTGGTTTTTATTGACGGCGACCATCAACGCCAGACGGTACTAGTTGATTTTATTAAATCCTACAAAATCCTGGATGAAAAAGGGGTAATATTGCTGCATGACATTGTCCGATGGTTTGATGAACTAAAGTGGGTCGTAAATTATGTCAACGAAGTCGGCTCGTTAGAAGCTGAAGAATATCGGGGCGGCGAAGATGGCATGCTGGTAGTCAGAAAAAAATGACGGCTAAAAGAATGAAAAACCTTTTAATCACTTTGGCAAATAAAAATTACGTCCGACAGGCTAAACAGCTCTTCTCCAGTATTTATTTTAACGCTGGCTGGGATGGGGACTGCATGCTGCTGGCTTATGATATCCCTGACCCAGAATTAACCTGGTTTGAAGAAAGAGGAATTTTAGTAAAAAAATGTACACCATTCTATGAGGGAAAAATTGGGTATAATCCCAACCCCGTTCTCCTGATTAAGCTGTCCATATTTGCCGAGGAGTTTAAACAATGGGATCAGATTATTTTTTTGGATGGCGACATTATCGTCCGGGACTCCCTGGACTACCTGACCACTGTCAAAGGCTTAGGAGCGGTCAGGATTATCAATGATTATAGCTATAATTTTTTGGGCCAATTTTGGCAGTATGATCAATCTTTTGTTGAAAAATTGAAAAAAAAGTTTGACGTTTCAAGAATGGCTTTTAACTCCGGCGTAATGGCATTTTCAACCGACATTATAAAGTCTGACACCCTGGACCAGTTCCGGGCGATCATTGATGAATACCGCCATACCATCTGTATCGCCGAACAGACGGTATTAAATATCTGTTTTTATGACCAATGGACAGAGTTGCCGGCCGTCTACGATATTTGTCCGAATTGGGAAATCGGTTTTCGGCGCTGCCGGCCGGATGAACTGAAGGGAATAATCTTACATTGTTTCAGCACTTTCTTCGCTTTTTCGATGAATAGAAAAATGTGGGAAAGCGGAAACGCGCTTTATCCAGAATGGACGGCTAATCTCGCCAAGGCAGACGAGATTGACTTTACCAAACCAACGCCGCCCGCCAAAGGTCAGACCAGAAACATTAAGGCGGATAGTGAATTTCTGTTGCATCTGCCGGAACACTACCCAGTCAGGACGATGGTTAGAACTACGCTCAATAGAATAGAAGCCAGCCGCGGATCGAAAAAAAAATTGTGGCGAATGGCAGTCACTTTAAAAGATACCGCCTACAAAATCTCAAGGCTACCTCATTTATTTAAAAAATAATCATGATTATCGGCAAACCAAAAATAGAAGAAAAGAATGGTTATCTTGAACTATCAAGTCAGATTAAGGTTGAGAGTGATAATTCTCTTTCCACTACCATCTGGTATCGATTCCCCTTGAGTCAAAAAGAATTTGTCTCTGATCGCAGTGACTCTTTTTTAGTCGGGTTATTGCTGCTCGCCATGGTGTTGGAGGAAGATATCACAGTAGAAGGAAAAATTTCACCGCGGTTGGCCTATAACCTCAAGCAAGTTCAGGAGTACTTCCATACCTGGTTTCCCGACACATTGCATCTAATCCAAGTAGATTACCAAAACCTAGAAGAAGACAAAGGTGAAAAACACGACATTGTCAGCAGTTTTTCCGGTGGCATTGACGCCTTCTACACCTTACTAAAACATACGGCTGAGATTCCCGACCGAGATCGCATTACTCATGCCTTATTTATCGGCGGTTTTGACGTACCAGTTGATGATCCCGACATACCATCAGTTAAAGATCACTACGCCAATCTGCTAAAAGACGTTAAGGTTAAATTATTGACGGCTGATACCAACCTTAAAGAATATTTAGATCCCCAAATCAGCCAGGCCACAACTTTCGGGGCAGTCCTCAGTAGTATTTTTCTGGCTTTGGGGAAAAACATAGATCGAGTTTACCTGCCTTCGGCCTACCAATATCACGATATGCTCCCCTGCCCCGAAGCAACGGCTGTAGCCGACGGCTCTAATCCCATCACCGATCACCTATTTTCAACCGAGACGACTATGATATTTCACTACGACCCGGCCGTGTCGCGGATGGAAAAAACGATTTTTATTGCGAAGCATCTCCTGACTTATGACAATCTAAGAGTCTGCTGGGCGCCAGTCGGACTGAAAAACTGCTGCCTTTGTTCCAAGTGTTTCCGAACAATGCTTGAACTAAAACTTTGCAATAGTCTGGATAAATATCGTTTGTCTTTTCCCCGGCCATTCACTAAAAAAATTTGGCTCGCCGCTGGTAAAGACTTGGGCTTTATTAGGGAAATCAGAAATCACGCTTTGGCGACTGGTCATTGGTTGACGGCATTCCAGATGCAATACATCATCATCAAGCCGGTGGTGGATAAATATAACCTACTAAATCTTTGGCTGATGCCTGGACTCTATTTTATGTCTCACAAACTCAAAGCCCGCTTCCCCCTTTATAAATCATTGGTTAAATCAATTAAAAAAACACTGGGGATGGACTACCAGGATTACCCGGAGGAAAAGAAATGATCATTAGCCAGCCAAAAATTAAAGTCAGCCAGGACTATGTTGAAGTTTCTTCGCTAATCAAATTTCAGCCAGATCAAAGCCATGAAATCTGGTTTAGGTTGGACCGGGAGTTTAAGAACTACATCAGCGATGATATTGATCCTTTTATTGTTGCCTTACTGCCGATGGCGATGAGCCTGGGTGAGGATATTATTGCCCAAGGGAGAATGTCCGAGTTATTGTCTTATAACCTTAATCTCTACCAGGGCTATTTTGCTTTTTTCTTTAAAAACGAAATGAAAAGAATAAAGATTACCGCCGACCGGTACGAAAAATATCCAAGCGCCGGCCAGGCGACAATCTGCCCGTTCTCCGGCGGTATTGATTCATTCTATACTCTCTTAAAAAACAACAAAAAAACTGCCAGCATTAAAAATTATTTTATTACCCACTTGCTTCACGTTGAGGGATTCGAGCAAAACCAAGAAGGTAATGATGATCATTACAAAAAAATGCGGCAAGGATGTCTGGAAGTTGCCCAAAAGATGAATCTAGGATTAATCGTCTTGCGGACAAATGTCAGAGATTTAATTGATCCTTACGTTAATTGGGGGCAACGGGCTCACGGTGCGGTGTTGGCCAGTTGCGGTTTAATCCTAAAAAATTACGCCGCTCGTTATTATATACCGTCAACTCTTGATTTTCGGGCACCTTATGTTTGGGCTTCAAATCCGGCGACTGATTTTTTGCTTTCCACCGAAAATTTGGAAATTATCCATCACGGTGCTGAGACAACAAGAATTAAAAAGCTGGAGTATATCGCCAATTTTCCAATCTGTTATGATCATTTCAAAGTCTGCTGGACCGAGAAAGGAATGGCCAACTGCGGCCACTGTGATAAGTGCGTCCGAGCGATAATCAGTTTGTATATGTTTGGCCGGTTGGAAAAATTCACTACCTTCCCTAAAAAATTCAACCGGGCGACCACAAAAAAATGGGAGATAAAAACCGAAATCGGCCGGTATTTTGCCCGCGAAGTGTTGACTTATGCCAGGCAACATTACCCTAAATTCGCCCGTAGAATCAATCGGGCAATCATCATGAATCATCCTAAAAATATTTTTAGAAAATGGATCCTGGCGCCATTGTATCGGGCTTCATATCGAGCCAAAGAAAAATACCCATTCTATAGGCGCCTGCTGTCAAAGTTGCGGCCCGGTTATTGACATATATCAATGAAAAAAATCCTTATAATTTACAACAAAATTCCCCGTCTTTTTTCCGGCGGTGATTTAAGAGTTTTTAATACGGTCAAGCAGCTCTCATTAACAGCCAAAGTAACGCTGTTGGTTTGCCCCCAGAACAAAAAAGATCGGCCCGAGCCAGAATTAATAAAACTCTGCCAACTAATAATCGTGCCCTACTTTGCCCGTGACTTTGGCGGGACTAATAAAATTTTGAACATTGGCAAAAGAATTTTTTATTTGGCCCAAAGACACCTGCCCGGCTCTGAGCCTCGGCTGGTCAGACAGCATAACTATCAAGTCAAGGCTTTAAAAATAATCTTGAAACGCCTGGTCAAAAAAGAAAAGTTTGATTTTATCCAGGTAGAACACTCTTTCTTGGGACCGGTATTAAAGAAAATCACCGCTGAGGCTAAAAAAATAATAGTGTTCCATAATCTATACTCCTCAACGGCAAAAAATCAAAAAGAGAAAAAACGCTGGGCAAAGTACGAAAATAGAATTTCCTCTCTATATAATCTAGCGGTTGGTTGCTCGCAAAAAGACACGGCCGATTTAAAAAAATTGGGCTACCGTCATTGCCGGCTGGTGCCAAACGGAGTTGACACCGCATATTTTCAGCCCCTAGCAGATAGCGGCCAACCGAAAAAAATTCTGTTTGTGGGCGATATGACCTATTCTCCGAATACACGGGGCGTTGTATTCTTCCTGAAAAAAATATATCCGCTCTTGACTAAAATGAAGTTTGAAATCATCGGCGAATACCGCGATAAAAAACTGATAAAATCGGCTCAACTTAACCCTGATGTTACTTTCCGCGGCTTTCAAAAGGATATCAGACCGTTTTTCCCAGGTTCAATATTTATCTGTCCCCTACTTGAAGGCGGCGGGACTAGAATTAAAATTCTGACGGCGATGGCCATGGGCATACCGGTAGTTTCTACGAGTAAAGGGGCTGAGGGTATTGCCTACAATGACGGAGAAAACATTATCATCGCTGACCAACCTGACGCTTTTGCAGGGGCTATTAATAACCTGAGTGCCGACGGCGTTTTTTATCAAAAAATATCGGCGGCCGGCCGGCAATTGGTTGAAGCCCAATACCGTTGGCAAAACATATTTCATGACTACTTATCGGCAATGGCTAAATCAGTTCAACCAGAAAACAATGTTTAAAATTTTGCGAATTATTTTTTTGTTGATTAAAGACGGTACTTGGCAAGCATTGTACTTTCTCGCCAAACCAATGGAGGTTTTTATACTCCAACTGATCGACTGGCGTTTACAATTAAGCACTACAAAAAAAGAAAACAAAAGTGATAAAACCATTATTCTGCTGCCCGATTCACCGGGTAATTTAGGCGATGAAGCGATGCTGTCTTCACTATTATCAAACCTTGAGCCGAAGCCAAGCTCGATAAAATTGTGGGTGTTAGGATCACCGGCCGCCGCTCACACTCTGCCGGATAATTCATTTTTAATGCCGGAAGGAATTAGCGTCCTTGCTTTCATCAACAGCATCAAACGTTTTGTTTTTGACCTGCGATCATCTGATCGGTTCATCTTGATTGGGGCTGATATGATTGACGGCTTCTACTCAAAAACAGGCTCATTAAAAAGAATCTTACTGACTTCAATCGCCAGTCGCTTAGTGGAAAAAGTCTCAATTATCAGTGCTAGTTTCAACACTAAGGCGCCAAAAAGAATCATTAAAAGACTTAAAAAACTTCAGGCTAAAATACTGGTCCGAGACAGCCTCTCTTTTCAGCGATTACAATCATACGGCTTAACTAACATCGAGCAGTGCCTGGATATTGCTTTTTTATTGGTCCCCGAAAAAACAAAAATAGTGGACTTAATTAACCACTCCTTGCAATCGCTGAAAAATAAGGGCTATGCCATTTTAGGGATTAATCCTAACTATCTTATTTCGGGTAAGAAGAAGGATGCAGCCGTTCTCGTCAGACTTTATGTTCAGCTAATTGAAAAATTATCGGCTCTAGATCACCACCTTGCCTTCTTGTTGCTAGTCCATGAATACCGAGGCAATTTTAATGATGATATTTTGGCGAAACGAATATACGACCAGCTCTCAACCGAAACCAAAAACCGATGTGTCTTAATTGAGCCCAAGGTGACAGCGGCTGAATTAAAGGCCTTATTGCTGTCTTGTAATTTTGTTTTCACCGCCCGGATGCATATTGCGATTGCCTGCCTGAGCCAGATAATCCCGGTAGCGGCGATTGAATATCAAGAAAAGTTTGCTGGTTTGTTTGCCTACTTTGACTTGGTAGATAATTTGCTGCCCCGACAAAGTATTGAAAAATCAGAGGTGCTAGCTGATTTTATCATCACCAAAATAAAAATCAGAGAAAAAATAATAAAAAAAATAGCCGAAAGAAAATCAGCAGCTTTATCTTTGGCAAAAATCAATTTGGCTTAGCCCTTCAGTTTAGCCAGTGAAAATACTTTTGACTACTTCCGATTGTTGAATTGGTAGGGGCTGGCCGTCAGGAAAAGAATAGCCAAATTTTTGGTAGATATCCCTCAGTCTGGGGGAATTTTTTATAATTTCTTTTAGCACCTCATTTTCTGGATGTCTTTTCCCACCAGAGACTTTCAGACTTTTAATTAATTCCCCAGCGTCGTCCAAACCCCACCGCCAGAAAAAATTTTTTGGCTGGCTGTAGCTATCCACTCCCTCATTTTTTTTCGAACCAATAAAGGCATAGAGTGCTTGGGTAATTTTTTTCGGTTCAGCTACCAAATCTTCATAGCGCAAGCAGTAGACTTGATCTGGGTTAAAATTTCTAAGAGTTTTTAGAGCGGAGTCATAAACTACGCACCAGTAATCCACCAACTTTTCAATTCCCCAGGCCAAATAGTATTCTCGGGGGGCGGTGGCTTTAAGTAATGTTTCCAGTGACAAAACGGCATCAGCCGCATTCCTCACTAAAAGTATAATTTTATCATGTTTAAATGGGATATAGGGATAACCGACTTGACGATAGGGGTGTTTTTCTTGGAAACCAAGCAACGGCGGTTGTTTAAAAACAATTATTTTTTTGTGAGAACGCGTTGCCATGACCAGGTACCTCTTCAAGCTATGAAACTGCAATAATGGGTAAACATCAAATTCAGGCAGGTTTGAGACGTCGGGCGCTTCAGCCAATAAGGCCTTAAGTAAGGTTGAGCCTGACCTCATGGCAGAAACTATATGGACAAAATTCTTTTTCGGTCGACAACAAAAATTGTAGATAAATCTGGTATAACGTTTTGTAATTCTGATATTCATACTATTAGCAGAAGGTTGCGTCTAATCTTTGGGCGGTTTTTTATCACTAAATATTGGCCAGGTTTTTAGTCGCTGATAAAGCTTGGGCCAAAATTTTTTTAATACTGGCCCGACCGCGCCGGCCACTCTTTCCATTGCTCGGATAATTTTTTTCCTTCGCAGCACGTAAATATAATACTGATAGATATAGTGCCGCCTTTTTAAATAATTACTAGCAGTCCAGGCTCTTTTTCCAGCCAATCTTAAAACAGATCGTTGGGGATTTAAAATGTTGATGTCGTCGGCTCTGGCTAAATTTTTTAGCCACTCCTGATGTAATGGACTCTCAATTTTCCAGGGTTTGTTCTCACGCGCCAACAGGGAGTAAGGATGGCAGACAACGGTTTTTAACTCGCTGACCGAGCATTTTCTTAAAAACATTTCATAGCCGGGGCAGAAATTGTAAATTGCCGGTAGCTCATGCCAACGGTCAGAAAAATACAAGTTAAGAGTGCTCTCATCTGAATAAATATTAATATCACGATATTCAAGCGTGATTTGCTCTAGGTCGGCCGCGGCCGTTGGAGACACACTGTTGGTGCTAAAAGCCATAATGCCGCTATTAAATGCCAACTGCCTCAGATCGTAGCGTTGACGCAACCTGGCAAACAGTTTAGCATTGGCCGGCGTCTCGTCGTAAAACCGGCGGCCTAAGGTTGTCCGGATTTCGAAATGGTAAATCCTGACTGCCCAAAACCCCTGGACATTTGAGAGCGGCGCTAATGACCCCCTGACCATAACGTCACCGTCCAAATAAACGATGTTATCCCACTGACTGAATTCAGGGGTAAAAAGTTTGAATTTGTCATATACCACCATTGGGAATGTGCCAATTGGTTCAAAAAAAGCATTACTGCAAGATTTTACTAATATGCCTTTACTCTTAAACCAGGTCAAATCAGCTGCCGGCACGTCATGAGCCAAAAGCAGAAAGTCACCGTCCCAGCCGCCTTGCCAGTAAGCGGACGAAAAAACCTGCTTGGCCTGATCAAGAAAATCTTTCGTCGCCAAGGTAACGAGTAAACTTTTTTTATGAGTGACGCTCATTGACTGTAGTCGTAATCAGATTACTAATCTTTTTAATAAAAACGTCCGTCGTAAACTTTTTAGCCTGTTCAAAGCACGCCTCTTGATATTGCTTGGGATTTTGACTAATTTTTTTAACGGCGGTAATGATTTTATCGATATTGATATCATCAATTAAAATCCCATGCTGGCCGGAAACTACAGTTTCTTGATAGCCGCCCTCGTTGGGCGCGATCACCGGTTTACCGGCCGCCATTGCTTCGATCGGCGTGATGCCGAAATCCTCGTCTTTGGCGGTAGTGATAAAACCGCGGCAGTTGGCGTAAAGGTCTTTGAGAGCATCCGTTGATACCCAATGACGAATCTCCACGTTATTGGGTTTGATTGACTGGATATAATCAGCATAGCGCCGGAAATGCTGTGACTGCTCGTAGCTGCCAATAATCACCAATTTTTCTTGGGGCATTTTCCTAAAAGCTTCAATCTGCAAGTCAACTCTTTTATGGGTAATCAATCGGTTGACACTGAGCCAAAAATCACCATTTTGTTTATACTGAAAGGCGGCGGTATCTACTGGCGGGTAAATGACTCCAGCATCACGGCCCAGGTATTTTTTTACCCGCTGACTGGTATTTTTGGAAATGGCAACAATTTTTTTAATTTTAGCGGCATCATGTTTATTAATCACCCGCCTTAACAAAACCCATAAATCAAAAAACCAGCGTAAATGCTTCGGCACGCCGTGACTTCTGGTGTACTCATACAAATCCCAGATTTCCCGAGTCGGCGAATAGACATACCAAAAATTGGGCTGATTATGCAAGGCGCCGGCCATAGCCCAGTCGCCGGCAATGATATAAAAATCATAATGACGCTTGAATCTTTTTTCAACATTCAAAAACCGAAATTGCCAGTAAGATAATTCTTGCTTCCAGGGGGCATTGGTTGGGACTTTGCCAATGGAGTAGATCCGAGGCAAAACGTCGGCAAAACCCATTTTTTTTATTTTTTCCGCGTCAATATTAGTCGTGTAAATATCAGCCTCAAACCAACGGGCCAGCAACAAGTCAACCATTTCGGCGCCGCCAATATTATCAAGAAAATTATGAAAAACCGCGATCTTCATTTGGTTAAATCAAAAAATATTAACCCGACCGCGGGCTGAAGCCCGCGGTATCTGGGCAGGTTCTTTACCAGCGGAGTCCCGCCAAGGCGGGACGGTAATTTTTCAAAGCGGCCTTCATCCCCGCGCTAAAGCACGGGGTATTCGGCCTCTGTAATAAAGGCAGGCCGAATCTTTCGGCCCGATAATCCACTAAAGACAAAGCCTCCATTCAATGGCCTAAGGATTGCCTAAGGATGAAAGTAAAATGTCGAAAGCCGTCACGGAACTCGTTTAGTTTTGAAGTGCCAACCCGTTTATAGTAATTGATCGGCACTTCTTGTATTTTTAATCCGCCCTGATGAAACCGCAACAGCACCTCTGAAGAGAATTCCATCCCAGATGAAACTAAACAAAATCTAGTCAACACCTCTTTTCTAAAAGCAATGAAACCAGTACAGGTTTCTTGAATCCCCAGACCATTTGATTTTAAAAGTAATCTCAACAAATAATTCCCCCATTTTCTTGAATAAGACATCGCGCCTGCCTGCATCTGTCCTAAGAATCTTGAACCCACCACCAAATCACCACCCTGCTCAATGCCTTCCAACAACTTAGGCATTTCAAAAAAATCATAGCTATTATCAGCATCGCCAATTATTATCAATTCACCTTGAGCCTGGTTGATGCCGGCTCGGCAAGCATTACCGTAACCAGACCGAGGCTCAGTCACGATTCTAACACCAAGCGACCGAGCCACTAATACGGTGCTGTCCGTACAACCGTTATCCACAACAATAATTTCGCCGTCTAGCCCTTGCCGCGCGAAAACTTGCTGGATTTTATTAATACAAATGCCTACCCCTCCCTCTTCGTTGAGGCACGGCAAGACCACAGAAAGCTTTTTTTGGACAGAATTTATTGGCATAATTCATCTAAATTTTAGCAAATTGCCTTGGGGTTGTAAAGCGTTTCTGAATAATATTACCCTTAAAAAATCAATGGATTAGCGCTCTCTACCAATCAGGCAGGCGGTAAATAAAATTGTTTTTGGCGTAGATCAGCTCCCAGTCACAGTCAGTCTTGGCCGGTAAAATTAAATAACTGATACGGTAACGATCAAGGACGGATTTTTTTGCCGCACAACCATTAGCCAGGGAAAATTCAATCAGGGGCGCATGGTAATCTTCAAACCGGACGGTGGCAATTGGCGTCTGGCGAGCTATAGGATAAAGAGCAGTCGCAATGGGCGGATCGGCCATTACTCGCCCTGGCGGCAAGGCGGCCATAAATAAAAGATCCTGGTAGTCTTTTTCGTCGATCACTCTATAGAGCCGGGTTTGTGCCGGCAGATTATAGTAGGCTTGGAAACTAAAAAACCCAGCACTAATAATTAGTGCCGCGAGCGTGATTGCCTGCCAATAAGGGTTGATGATTTTTTTGCGAATTAAATCAAACAAATAATATAAACCAAAAGCACTCAAAAAAGGCAAGCTCAAAGCTAGATAATAAAAATTTCTCTGGTAAGGAACCAGAAGTGATAAATCGGTTAAGCGGTAGATAAAGACGGCGATTAAAACGGTTAACGGCCAAAGCAGGTAGACTAGATACTTATGCCTGGCCGCGGAAAGTAAAATGGCCGCTGCCCCGATAATCGCCAAAATGTAACCAAGCAAACTATATATTTCTGAAAAATAATTCTGGAGTTCCAGTACTCCCCAACCCTTTTTGAATGCCAGATTAACAATCAAGCTGGAAAAAATATTGGCCCAAGGAACTCGCGCTATGATTTGATAAAAAGTTACGCCGACAGCCGCTAGCACTAAAGCCAGAACCGAAAAAAATTTTAGTTCTTTTCTAAAAAATTGCCGATTAAATAAAAGATGGATAAATAAAAAAGGCCAGGAGAACAGGATGGAGATGGCGTGGACGGGCAATAAAAAAATCATTAAGCCCACACTGCTTAAAATCAATTTCTTATTTTGTTTTTCTACCCCCTCGGTAAAAAGGTAAACATACAAAAAAATAAAAGGAATGGCAAAACTGAGGGGCGTAAAAAACCACAAGCCGGTGATATTAACATTTGATTTGATTGAGGCAAAAAATATTACAGAAAATATAGCCACTAAAAAATTGCTATTAGTTTTTTTATAAGTAACGTAAAACAAGATCAGGCCTGAAACAGCAGCCCAAATCGCCGGCAAAAAACGATAAATTAAAACTAAGTCAGTCAGTTTTGCCAATAAAGATAGGAAAAAATAAAAACCGATTTCCAGCCCACTGGGGAAAAGGGCAACTGCCCCCTGACCCAATTCCAGCGATTCAGTAATATAGTGCCATTCGTCAATGTGAAAAGGAAAACGGTAGTTAAGATGCGGTGAGTAAACAATGGCAAAGGTAAACAATAAAGATAAGGATAAGATAACAAGCTGAGTACGTTTAAACGACATAAATGTATTGGTTGGAATAAAAATTTAATTTCGCCACCGTCATTATAATGATGTTACTATTTCGATGCCACTAGAGTTAGAGTGGTCACAACAATTCCCAAGCGGCCCAGCCACCTAACCTTAGCGCTGCCGCTTGCCTGCATCGCCGCTCGGGCGCTGGCTTTTGCCGGTGACCATTCATACCTGACAGTAAGACCACTGTCAGTGATAAGCTTTTTGATTTCCTCGGCAGAAAAGGCGTGAGGATGACCTTTGTCCACGCCCAAAAAATCAAAGATTTTTTTAATGGCGGCAACCGGGCTACTAAAAACATTCAGGGTGAGATACAGCAACCGACCAGGCCGCAAAACCCGATGGCACTCGGCAATTACTTGACGGGGGTCATAAACATGATCAATGGCATTCATCAAAAAAATAAGATCAAAATAACCATCCGTAAAAGGCAATTTTTCACCGACACCATTAATCAAATTGACATTGACTCGCTTATTTTGACGATGCTGATTATAAAAATCAATCAGAGGATCCAGGCCGTATTTGACTCCCAGTGGCCAAAAATCAATGATATCTAGGGGGCCGCAGCCCACCTGAAGCACTACCTTGATTTCCTCGTCTTTTATAAATCGACGCAGGACTCGACGGATAATCTCAGAGTACTGTTCCAGCTGACTAAGACGCTTTTTACTGAAGATCAAATCTTGATGCGATTGCCAAAATTTTTTTTCATAGCCTTGGGCTTTCTGCCATCTGGATAAAGAAATGCTCATAAACGATAAACTCACAGAATTTTATAACGATAAATATATCTATTACTCTCATGATAAATCAATTCCCAGCCACAACCAATGCTGCGTTCTGACATGACGTAGGCAACTCGACGATAGTTCAAGATACTTTCCTTCTCTTGGCAATTCCTGATGCCGTAAAATTTTTCAACGACTAAGCGATTGCCGTAAAAAACCAGGGTACCAACCGGTTGGTGGCCGGTAATCGGATAAATGCCTTCTGAGACGTCTGAGGGCGCCATGACCGTCGTTTTAGGCAGACCGGCTAAAAAAATCAGGGCCTGGTAATCATCTTGATTAATCGCTTCATACAATTTTACCGACTCGGGCATTTTATAGTAAGAAACAAAGGCAAATAAAATTGCGACTAAACCTAAAAGAAAAATCAGCAAACTGGATAAATAAATCTGTTTGCCCCGGATAAAAATGTAGACCTTGGACTGGACTAACCAACCTTTAACTAATAACAAAGAGTAATAAAGCCCCAGAGCGCTAAAAAGCGGCAGGCTGATCACTAAATAATAAAGATTCCTTTGGTAAGGGCTAAGGTAAGAAACGCCGCTGATCCGAAAAATAATAATCATAATAATCAAAGTCGCCGGCCAAAGTAAAAACAGTAAGTATTTTTTCAAAGCTTTAAGTTTAAAGACGGCAAAAACCATGCCCAAAGCAGCCAACAAATAACCAACGGTACTGTAAACTTCAAGCAGCGAATTCTTCAATTCAACTATGCCCCAGCCATACTCAAACTGTAAGTCGGATAATACCCGACTGGCTAACAAAAAATTCGGTATATCTAAGGCGTATTTATAAAATAAAACTCCTAAAACCAAGACGGCTAAGGGAACCAGAAAAAGTTTGTATTCTTTAAGCAAAAATTGATGATTCAACAAGCTGTAAATGATTAATGCCGGCAGAGAAAAAATGAAAGAAACTGAATGGACAAATAATAGAACCGTCATCAAGCCAAAACTAATCAATAACGATTTTGGTTTTTGTTGTCCGACCCCTTGATCAAAAAAATAAAAATACAAAAAGATCAGGGGGATTGAAAATGTCATTGGCGTAAAAAACCATAAACCGGTGACATTGACGTTGGATTTGATTGAGGCAAAAAATATGATGGCAAAAAAACCAAGCCAAAAATTCCCGTCGGTTTTTCTATAAACTAGATAAAACAAAGCTAGCGCCCCTAAAACGGCAAAAATTGCCGGCAAAAACTGATAAACAGAGATTAGGTTAACTAAAAACGACAATAAAAAAAGGGCGAAATGAAAGCCGATTTCCAACCCGCTAAAACCTCTGGCGGTGCCAGCCCGGAAAGCGTCAAGGTATTCGCCGTAGTTGCCTAACCGAATAGATTCAGATAAATGGTGCCATTCGTCAACATGATAAGGAAAGGAATAATTGAAGTGGGGCGAATAAACTAATAAAAAAACAAAGCTGAGGGCTAAGACAACTAAAATTTTCCGGCCTCGTTTCATAGCTTTTGCTTTATCAAAGTAGATTTATCATTCCGGAACCACTGGATCAACCGGGGTTGTCTCTATGGGTTCTTCAACCACTGCTTGATAAATGCAACTGCCGTCATCTTGAGTCGCGGCTTGATTATAATTCAAAGCACTGGAATCGATGCAGCCAGACAAAACCAGCGGCTCAGTCGAGCTGCCGACCGGCTCTTCTGCCGGCGGTTCTTCAGGAATAATTTCCACCTCGGGCGGGTTTGACCCGCTGGCTGGTGTCACCTTGATTACTGTTGAGCCAATCACTTGATGAATGCCGTCACTCACCGTCACATAAACATAAACGGTTGTTTCTGCGGTAACGGCATCAGGAATAAAACTGACGTTATTATCACTTTCGCCTTGCAACTCACCACTAACACCGTCAAATTCCCAGGTGTAATTTAATTGCTCGGTATCGGCATCAGCTGCGACCACTTCAAATCGGACGCTTTCGCCGCTGGGCACCGTCTCTTTATTGGCTACTATACTGGCAATAACCGGCGCTTCAATATTAGTAGTTTTAGTCGGCAAAGCAATCCAGTCAAAAATTAAATCCTGCTCAAGCGGACTGGCTAAATAAGCCCTAAAGCCGTGAGTGGACTGGTTAATAATACCCAGCGGAACCGGCAGCTTCGCTGTCGCGGTAATTTTAGGTACCGAGACATACTCACCACTAAATAAGACCTCCGTTGAAGTCGCGCCAGCGGCAATCAAGGCGGTGCCGGCTTGGTCTTCAGATAAGTACAGCAGGCCCTCGCTTAAATCAAGGGTACCGAAAACGATAACTTCACCTTTGAATTCAGCCTTACCTTCAACCACCAAAGTGCCTTGGAAAATACCAGCCTCTTTCACTATTAAATTTTCTACTGTCACTGTCGTCTCACCAACAACAACCGTGCTATTTTGATCGCCGCCGCGGCTAGCCACCGTCAGACTAGCAATATCGCTAGGCACAGTGACCAACGTATCACCTTCGCCTTTGTAGTAAAAACCAGTGGCATAGACCATAAAGTCAACGGCTTGACAGCCGGCCGCATCATTAACGTCTGGCTGCTCAAAGCTGAAGGCTAGTTCATCACCCTGCTCGAGTTTGACAAAAACATTGTCGTCGCTGTTCAGTTGATCTTTGCCAACAGCGGCGGTCGTGATTGGGTAGCGCTTGGCCGGACTGACCTGATCGCCAACATGGCAGCGCATCTCTAGGGCTAATTGATCAAAATACTCAGTTTCCGGATCAACGTTAGCCAGGGTGAAAGAAAAATCTGAATCAAAATTAAAGTCGCGCAACCGATGGTAGAAATCACCATCAATTTGGTTTAAGCCAACCAAAATTTTATATTCCTGGCCGTTCAAATAACGCAAGAGTGGCGTGGCCGGATCGGCATCGCAACCGTCTTCGTAAACAATAATGTTACCGCTGTCATCAACACAAACCCAGTTGATTGCCGCGGCGCCATAGCCGGCATTGACGGTCTCACCGGTAAACGCCACCGCACCGGTAATGGTTGTGTCGTCATTAACTACCACATTGCCAGTGGCCGAAGCCAAATAAATATCAGTACCACCATCAGTAAAAGCAATACTTTCATCGCTAGCCGTCACTGTCAGCGAACCGCTGGCAAAAGTGAGTAAATCCGTGTCTGAAGTGTGGCCAACGGTTGTGCCGTCAATCATAATACTGTCAACGGTGATGACGCCGTCAGCTTCAATGTCACCTTCAACATAAAGTTCACCGGCGACGGTGGCATTACCGGCCGCGGCACAGGCGCCGGAACAGACTTGGAGCAAACCGTTGGTGGCATTTTGGGTCGGGGTATCGGAAACAATTAGGCCACCGGTAATGGCAACGTCATCGTCAACTTCTAAATCGTCTTGAACATAAAGGTCGCCACCAGCCATATTAAGAGTAGTCGCCGTACCGGCCGAACCAACCCATAAGGAAGCCGAGGTGGTAGCCTGGTGATTGATAAAGGCGTCATCACTGACAACCAAGTCGCCTTTGTAATTAAAGCCTGAGGCTGGTAAAGTCACATCCCAGCCCACGTAAACATAGTCAGTGCTAGTAGCGCTGGTAGTCGTGGTCCGACCGCTGACCTTTAGATTACCGGCAATATCGGCATTGGCATCTGATTCAATATCCCCTTCAACATAAAGCTCGCCAGCGACGGTAGAAATGGTGGCGGCGGCACAAGCGCCAGAACAAACCTGGAGTAGCCCGTTGGTGGCGTTTTGAGTTGGCGTGTCGGAAACAATTAGACCGCCGGTAATGGCAACATCATCGTCAACTTCTAAATCGTCTTGAACGTAGAGATCACCACCAGCCATATTCAAAGTAGTGGCGGTACCGGCCGAACCAACCCACAAAGAAGCCGAAGTCGTAGCTTGATCATTGATAAAGACGTCATCGCTGACAATTAAGTCTCCTTTGTAATTAA
>Ga0209542_10004505_pt1 | contig 28646 bp, 24 predicted proteins | sample RifCSPhighO2_01_FD_184028 | JGI IMG/M metagenome (GOLD analysis project Ga0209542, IMG submission 184028) | Soil microbial communities from Rifle, Colorado - Rifle CSP2_plank highO2_0.1 (SPAdes) (version 2) | ecosystem: Environmental > Terrestrial > Deep subsurface > Rock core/Sediment ...
CTTGAGCTCAAAGAATTCGAGGAGCAGGGGCACAAGCTCCCAGGGAAGTGGGCGAAGATGCGGAAATTCGTGCGCGATAAGAAGTTGTACACGAAAACAGCTAAGAAACTCTGGGACGAATTGCAGAGATCCAATGTGGCGCAGTGGCATATGGAGGCCAACAAATGGAAGAAGCTGCCCAATGCGGGACGGTGATTTGCCCAGCAGTGAAATGTGCCTTCGGCTTCAACAAACCATGAAAACAAATACTAGCAGCATCCAAAGTGCCACGAACGAGAGTTCGCTTATCACGCCCGCGGCAGAACGGCATGCCGTCTGCCGCAAAGGCACATTCTACTGACTGGGTTTGCTATACTACACGTATGTTGAAGGCACCTTTCTACGACCCGACCAAAAGTTACTACGAGAACCTTGAGCATGGCCCGTACAATGGGTTTGCCGACGGCGTCGTGCTTCGGGTAGAAGGCGAGCCTCGCTTCGAGTTTCTCGGGCAGAAGATAAACTATCCATTAGGAATTCCCGCAGGCCCACTTCTCGACAGCAAGTTCGTGAAAGCGGCCTTCGACAAGGGATTCGACGTCGCAGTGTATAAAACGGTGCGCTCCGCGGAATTTCCGTGCCACCCGTTCCCTAACGTTCTTTCCGTAAAGATAGAAGGCGACCTCACGATAGAAAGGGCAAAGAAGCCTCTCGTCGCCGATGCAAATTACACTGAACCGCTTTCGATCACGAATTCGTTCGGAGTCCCTTCGCGTCCCGTTCCCGAGTGGAAGGCGGACGCAGAGAGTGCGATTTCCATGGAGAGAAAAGGGCAAGTAGTAGTCATGAGCTTCATGGGTACTGTGCACGAAGGGCAAACCGAGGCGGAATTCGTCGAAGACTTCGCGAAAGCAGGAGAGCTTGCGTCGCAAACAGGAGCAAAGATCCTGGAAGTAAATCTCTCGTGCCCCAATATCGGAGACGAAGGATTGGTCTGCTACAACCTCGACATGACAGAGAAAGTACTCGCCGCCATACGCTCGCGCATAGGCAAAGCCCCGCTTATCGTGAAGGTCGGTTATTACAAAGACGATGCGGACCTGGAGAGACTCGCCGATATCGTAGTTAAGTACGCAGAAGCCCTTCAGGGCATAAACACGATCTCCGCGGAGATAGTCGACGAAAAAGGCAACCAAGCCATCCCCGGGGAGAAGCGGAAGCGGAGCGGAGTATGCGGACATGCCATTAAATGGGCCGGGCTCGATTTCGTCCGTCGCACCAATGCTATCCGCAAAAGGCGCGGACTCTCGTTCGCGATCATGGGCACAGGAGGAGTCATCACACCGCAGGATTTCAAGGAATACCGAGACGCCGGCGCGGATGTTGTCATGAGCGCAACCGGCGCCATGTGGAATCCGTATCTAGCCAAAGAGATTAAAGAGGCCTACCCCGATGCGTAGCGTAGGGGATTCAGGCTCCCAACGGAGACCCGCGAAACTCCAGATTTTGCAACAAATATGCTACATTAGGCCTCTATATGCCCGTACACACGAAATGGCATAGCAGCCTGTTGCAGCAGTTTATTGTGAAGCCCAACTACTTGAATAAGGCGCGCGTATCTCATACGTGCTTTATGGCGTTGCAGAAACAATGCCATTTCGTGTGATGGGTATGTGCGGTATTTTTGCGTACACGGGGAAGGGGACAAAAGACGCCGGCAAGGTCCTTTTGCAAGGACTGACGTCGCTTGAATACCGCGGCTACGACTCGGCGGGCATCTTCACGCCGGAAAGCGGGGGAGTGAAGACGCCGGGGGCTGTTGCCGAGCTGAGAAAGAAAATCCCGAAAGGGTTCAAGGGGAAAAGCGGTATCGCGCATCTGCGCTGGGCGACCCACGGTGAGCCGACGCAAGTGAATGCGCATCCGCACTCGGATTGCGAGGGAGAGATCTGGCTCGTACACAACGGCATCATCGAGAACTGGCAAGAGCTCAGACAGAACCTTATTGCGAAAGGTCACACCTTCATTTCTAATTCCGACACGGAGGTTATTCCACATCTTGTAGAAGAACATCTAAAAAGAGAAAAGGATTTCGAAAAAGCTGCGATCGCAGCTCTCAAGGAGATACGTGGCACGTACGGCATGGCCATTCAATATAAAGGGGAGCCGGAGAAACTTATCGCAGCTCGCATGGGTTCGCCCATCGTTCTCGGGATAGGGAAGAAAGAACATTTCATCGCATCCGATGCCTCTCCCATCCTCCCGCACACCAAGAAAGTCGTCTTTCTTGAGGACGGGGAGGTGGCCGTCATCACTCCAGAAACACACACTGTGTACAAACTCGAAGGAAGTCGCGTGAATCGTGCGCCGGAAGAAATAGAGTGGAGTGCGGAAGAGGCGCAAAAGGGCGGCTACGAGCACTTCATGCTGAAAGAAATAATGGAGGGTGGGGAAACCATAGAAAATACGTTGCGTGGCCGCCTTATCCCAGAAAAAGGCCTCGCAAAGCTTGGGGGTTTGGAAAGCGTCGCACATCAGCTCAAAAAGATAGAACGCATCATCATCGTCGCCTGTGGCACCGCCTATTACGCGGGGTTGGTAGGTGAGTACATGCTTGAGGAATATGCGGGCATTCCCGTCGAGGTCGAGCTTGGGAGCGAATTTCGGTATCGCAAGCCTGTTATAAACGAAAGAACCGCCGTTCTCGCGATATCGCAATCCGGGGAGACGTTGGACACATTGGAAGCGGTACGAGAAGGAAAGCGGCGTGGTGCGCTCACTCTAGGGATAGTGAATACCGTCGGCTCGACCATCGCACGCGAAACGGATGCAGGAGTTTACAATCACGCCGGTCCGGAGATCGGCGTTGCTTCCACCAAGGCGTTCGTTTCCCAGCTTGTCGCGCTCGCGCTCCTCACGATTTTTCTGGGGAGGCAAAGGGGGATGTCCGCAGCCGAGGGCAAGAAGATCGCCAAGGAGCTGAAAGCGCTTCCTGCGAAAGTGCAGAAGGTCCTCGGTACAAAAGATGTGATAGAAAACTTGGCGAGAAAGTATTCCGACGCACGCGACTTTCTCTTCATCGGCCGCAAATACAACTATCCCGTTGCCTTTGAAGGCGCACTGAAGCTTAAGGAAATTTCCTACATTCACGCCGAAGGATGCGGGGCGGGAGAGATGAAGCACGGGCCTCTCGCGATGATAGACAACAAATTTCCCACCATGGCGCTTGCGCCTTCGGATTCCGTATACGAGAAAGTCTCCTCCGCCATACAACAGATCAAGGCTCGGAAAGGGCCCGTGATCGCACTTGCGACAGAAGGGAACGAGGAGATAAAAAAACTCGCCGACGACGTTATCTACATTCCCGGCACGCTCGAGATGCTCACTCCCATCCTCTCCGTTATTCCGCTCCAGCTCTTCGCGTACTATTTCGCTCGGCAAAAGAACCTCAACGTCGACCGGCCGCGCAACCTTGCGAAGTCGGTGACGGTGGAGTGATCAGATCTTAATGATTTTTTCCCACGGGCGGCCAGCGACGCCGAAGTGGCCATAGACCGCTGTCTCACGGTAAATAGGACGGCGCAGGTCCAGACGTTCGATGATGGCCTGCGGGCGGAAGTCGAAATTCTTGGTCACGACGTGGGTCAGGTTTTTCCCCTTCTCGTCGAAGGCTTCTATCATGACAGGCTCTGCGCGGCCGATAGCGTAGGCGACTGAGACGAGGGCTTTCTTCGCGTAGCCGTTGGCGACCAGATTCTTGGCGACAAATCGACACATGTACGCAGCAGAACGGTCCACCTTCATCGGCTCTTTGCCGGAGAAGCATCCGCCTCCATGGGGCATAAGACCGCCGTACGTATCTACTTGTATCTTACGGCCCGTCAAACCTGCGTCCGCCTCGAAGCCGCCTTGTACGAACCGCCCCGTCGGATTTACGAGGATTTCTATATTTTTTACTGAGCCGAGAACGGGTGTAAAGAGATGTTTGATCAGCTGCTTCCGTATCTCCTCCTGCGAGACCTTTTTATCGTGTTGCGTGGAGCAAAGTGCGGTGATGACCTTGCCATTCGCGATTGTAACCTGCGTCTTGCCATCGGGCCGAAGCCACGGAAGTGTCTTGTCGCGGCGGAGCTTCTCCAGACGCCTGGCAAGCGCATGCGCAAGAACGACGCCAAGCGGTAGCATTTCTTTCGTTTCATTGGTCGCGTAGCCATACATAATTCCTTGGTCGCCCGCGCCGCCGGTGTCCACGCCGAGGGCAATGTCGGGGGATTGCTGTGCAACGGTGACGATGACCTTGAGCTTTTCTTTATACCCGATCTCCCGGTAGACTTTGCGAGCTATCTTTTCAAAATCGACTTTCGCCCTTGTTTTCACTTCGCCGCCTATCATCAGCGTGCCATGGCTGCCAAACACCTCGACGCCGGCGCGGCTAAAGGGGTCCTGTGCGAGCATTGCATCAAGAATCGCATCCGATATCTGGTCACACGTCTTGTCGGGATGTCCGCACGTGACGCTCTCCACCGTGTACCTGTTCAATAAATGGAACATATTAATTAGGTTATAGGTTTTAGTAAATGCATAAAACAAAACATCTCCCTACAGGGAGATTCTTTCGACAAAAGCATCTTCCCGTTGAGGGCCGGATGGAGCACCTTATCCCTCGATGGTACTCGGGGCAGGTTGCTGGCGAGTCATAAAGCCGGAACTCTCGTCGCACTCTTGATACGTATGGGGTGTGTGTCGACATTCTAGCAAGGGTCTTTCCTCCGTGCAATACTTCCGCAATGAGGAAAATAATTCTCGCTTCGGTGTCCCCGTGGCGAAAAAAGATCCTTTCGAGAGCCGGCATAACGTTCAGTACTGAAGAGAGTGGCTATGAGGAGAACATGAGCCTAGACCTTCCGCCGCGCGCGCTCGCGCGGCATCTCGCGCTCGGCAAAGCGAAGGCGGCCGCGGTTCGGCACAAAAATGCACTCATCATCGGTGCCGATACTTTTATCGTGTTCCGCGGTGCGCTCCTTGGAAAGCCGCACACGCCCGCACGCGCTATTGCGATGCTCAAGAAGTTGAGCGGACACACGCACACGATACTCACCGGTTACGCGATCATGGATTCAAAGACGGGAAGGTGCGTCACGAGGACGATCGGAACGCGCGTAACGTTCCGAAAGTTGCCACTTAGTGAGATACGGGAGTATGTTCGTTCGGGAGAACCACTTAAAGCCGCGGGAGCGTATGTCATCCAAGGCCAAGGCGCGAGACTCATCGAGAAGACGGAGGGGGATGTGAACAACATCGCTGGCCTTCCGCTCGAGGCGCTCATGAAGGACCTGCGCAGATTCAAGCACAGATAACCACGCCCTGTTTTTTAGGGCGCGTACGTCGAGAATTCGTGCGATGGTGCGTGCGAGTAAAGATGGATTATGGCGAATATACGTGCGCTGTGAGCGCAGTTTGTCGCTTTTTTGGAGCGCAGGCAGACTGCGGCTTATCAGGTCAGCCCCGACGGACGCTCCTTTCGGGAGCTTGTTCCAGAGGATCGGTTTGTCGCCCTTTCGCGCGTATCGCCTCAAAAGTTCTGCACTCGGTAATTTATTGTTGTAGATAACTGCATCGATAGGACTCTTGAGATATGTTTCCATCTTTTCTGCAAAGTCGGCCACAGTGAAATCCTTTGTGTGCTCAGCGTGGGTCATGAGATTACACACAAATATCTTCTTTGCTCGGCTTTTCGCTATCGCTTCCGGTATGCCGCGGACAAGTAGGTCGGGGATAAGGCTTGTGTAGAAACTTCCCGGAGCAATGACAATGGCGTCGGCCGAGCGTATCGCAGAGAGCGCCTTCGGGTTCGCACGCCCGCGCGGCGAAAGCGAAAGTTTCAGCGGCGTACCATTCAGCTTTGTATCGCGTATCGCTTGTTCACCCCGCACCGTACGCTTCCCGATCTTTGCAACGAGAGTCACTTTGTCGAGGGTCGCTGGCACGACGCGCCCCCGTATACGTAAAATATCGGATGCTTTTTCGACCGCATTATCAAAACTCCCCGTAGTTTTCTCGAGTGCGGACAAGAGGAGATTGCCGAAATTGTGTCCCTTCAATTGACCGCTCTCAAAGCGGTAGTTCATGAGGGCGCGCATGAGAGTGTCCGAAGCGGAAAGCGCAACAAGACATTGCCGCACATCGCCGGGGGGAAGAACGCCGAGTTCGTCACGCAAAGCCCCCGTCGAGCCCCCATCGTCGGCCATCGACACGATCGCGGTCAAATTGAATGGATACTTTTTCAGTCCGGATAGGACGGTAAACGTGCCCGTGCCGCCGCCTATCACAACCACGTTTTTCCGGTCTTTTGTAGCCATACGTCTATGACGGCACATACTAACAGAAATGAGGGGATGCCGCATTAGAAGACACTGCGGTGTCGCTTTGGTATAGTTCTCAGTATGAATCTGCGCATAACGATAGCACTCGTCGTTCTGCTCGTCGTCGTCATACTCGGCGCTGTTCTCATCGCCGCGCCGATGCCCGCAAATGGTCCGAAAGTCGATCCGCAAGAAGACACGCAGTTTGTCTCAGAAAATGTAAAAGTCTCGTCGCCGCGTCCCAACGCCGTGGTTTTGAAGACATTTACCGTGATCGGCGAAGCACGTGGCACGTGGTACTTCGAGGCGTCATTCCCCATCTTTGTCATCGATGCGAACGGAGCGAAAGTGGGTCAGGGCATCGCACAGGCAGTGGAGAATTGGATGACGGAAGATTTCGTGCCGTTCACAGCGCAGGTCACTGTAGAGAACTACTCCGGCCCCGCTACACTCGTGCTTCTGAAGGACAACCCGTCAGGACTTCCGGAGAACGACGACTCGGTTTCGTTTTCGATCGTGATCCAATGAGTCCCGTTAGAAATCGCGCCCGCGCTAGCGCGCCCGAAGGGCCTTTGGGGCGGGCTATTTCTAACGGGATGAGTAAGGAACGTGAGCGGCGGATCCGGGCGCGGAAAATAGTCGCATATCTCAAGAAGGCGTATCCTAAACCGAAGAGTGAACTGAAATACAGAACGCCGTTCCAGTTTCTCGTTGCGGTCGTGATGTCCGCACAATGCACCGACAAGGCGGTGAACAGAGTGACGGCAACGCTTTTCAAAAAGTATAAGAAACCCTCACGCTTCGCGGACGCACAGCCGCGCGCCTTTGAGCGAGAATTATCGAGCATTCCGTTCTTTAGGAACAAAGCGAAGCACATCATCGCGGCCGCGAAAATTGTTTCCCACAAGTACAACGACCGCCTGCCCCGTACGGCAAAGGACCTTCAGCGGCTTCCTGGTGTGGGATACAAGACGGCACACGTTGTTCTCGGCGAGCTATACGATATTTGGGAGGGAATACCGACGGACACGCACGTAAAGCGTTTCGCGTATCGCTTCGACCTTTCCGACCATCGCGATCTAAAAAAGATCTCGCACGACTTGGAGCGCATTATCCCAAAAAAGAATTGGAAATACGTAAATAACGGCCTCATACGGTACGGCCGCTATGTTTGTCCAGCTCGCCCGCACGATTGCCTCGCGCACCCGCTCACGAAACTATGGTCGCCCGCCGTGAAGCGCTGGCACAAAGCTTAATATGCCTTGTTTTTTATGAGTGTTTCGAGTAGTTCGCGAGGATACATCGGAGGCTTTTCTGCGAGGGCTTGATGGTACAGGACGGTCGAGGGAGTAAGGCCGGGAAGTGTATTTACCTCGATGATAAGAAGTTCTCCCGTGTAGCAATTCGCAAACGCATCAATGCGCGAGTACCCGGATATACCGATATCTTTTGCCAGTTTCTCGAGGCGCTCGCGGATTTTCCCGACCACCGACGGTTTCATGATGGAAGGCGGCGGGGGAGTTAGGTTTACACCGGTCCCGCCCTGGAACTTTTCCTCGACGGAGAGGACCTCGCCCTCCGCCACCGTTATCGAAGGGTTGAAGGCGTGGATGCCCCCGTCCCGCTCAACGACACCGACCGTGATCTCAACGAAACCGCTTTTGCGCGTGTGTTTCAGTGTGTTATTTCGCACGCGCAAGATGTCCGTCTCAACAAAACGCTCAAAAATCAGATATTCGGGGACCTCGGGCGGCATGTCGATGATGCCCGCTTGGTTCTTGAAGGTACCGAGCGGCGCGTGCGGGGATCCGTTTTTGACAAGCCGAAGATACGTCAAAAGGTCGGCCGCAGAGTAGAGGTGTACAATACCGGTCGAACACCCATCACTCCGCGGCTTGACCACGAGTGATCTCGCGGAGAGCGTTCGTTTCGTTCCGCTCCAGAATTTACCGATCGCTTTCTCATTCATTCCAACCAGAGCTTTTGTTCCAGTTATCGTTCCTACAGTCGCACCGACACCATCTATCCGCGACCTCCGGACGTATTCCGCGGTTGCCCATTTGTCCATGCATAGCTTCGAAGTACGTGCACCGGGCCCATTAAAGGGGATTTTGTGTTGTGCGAGTTCTTGTTGAAGTGAGCCGTTCTCGCCATTTCCCCCGTGGAGGGCGTTGAAAACGAACTCACTTTTCTCGAATAACTCGTCGAACGTCATCTTTTTCGGATCGAAAAATTCGTTCGCGTCTTTTTCTGCCGCAAGGCCAAGACGCAGGCGCGCTCGGTTTTCGTACGCCGCAAGCCTCTCTTTCGCGCTCGGATAGTTCTTGCAGTTCTCGCTTATTTCCTCGACAGTGTGGTTGAGCGTCAGGTGATATGGAAGTTTCCAGATGGTCGTTCCGTCCGTGTCGAGCAGGTATGGATGCGGCTCGTACCGCTGAGAGGCGCGTAGTTTGAGCCAGACGTTCGTGCCGCTCATGAGCGACACCTGTCGCTCCGACGTCGGTCCTCCAAAAAGAATAGAGACCGCTTTTCGCCCCGCCCGCTTCAGAGCACGTGTATCCGGAAGGGAGATGCCGTACTTTTGGCACGACCGTTCGAGTATGTAATGAAGAATGTCCGCGTGCGTAAGTCCGACCCGTGCGCCCTGCTGAAAGAGAAAACTGTTCTGCTCCATGCCGCTTATCATATTGAAATCGCAGAACCATATTTCGCCAGATGGAAGCACAAAGCCGTCGAATCTGGCGAAGTCTTGCATGCCGAAAAGCGCGAACAATTGTTCTGCTTGCGCTTGTATCTTTTCGATCGTTTCGTCAGGAAAGCGCGGCGGGCAGTGGTAGGTCACATGGCGCGACGGAAGATATTTTTTCCGGAAGCCGAATATCTGGTGTTCGGAATAGTCAGTCTCTATCTCGGACGGGGGAAGCGCCACAGGCATACCAAAACGATTCTGAAGAATTATTGTCGTGAACTCTGTTCCTTCGGCGAACTTCTCGACGACTACACGCGTATCCATTCGTTTCCCGAAGAGAAGACGCACTTTTTCGAGCGCTTCCTCGGGCGTGGAAACCGAGAACACGCCGATCGAAGAGCCGCCGGAGGCCGGCTTCACTATGGCGCGGCGGATGCCGTGTTGCTTAAAGAAATTTTTGACAATATCTGCGTGGTCATCTCCATAGAGCTTGAGAAGCACTGAGGGTAGCGTGAAAAATCCTTGCTCCCGTAGGTACTCGTTTGCGGTGAATTTATCAAAAGCTTTTTTGCATACAGTCGCACTCGACCCGATATATGGTATGCGGTGCTTCTCAAGAAATTTCTGTATACCGCCGTCCTCGCCATATGCGCCGTGCATGACGGGAAACACTATGTCCGTATCGGCAAGTGCACGAACGAATTGGGAGGTGCTCAATTCCGCCGCTGTTTCCTTAAGCTTAAAGTCGAAATCGGACGGCGTATTGCTGTAGAGTTGCGCGCGCGAAATGCGGTAGGGCCGCTTCTCGGCATCAAGATAGAAGGGGACTATCTCGATGTCTTCGGAGCCGAGGTGATCCATCACGGAACGCGCGGAATTAAGCGAGATTCCTCGCTCTGGGGAAGGGCCGCCGCAAATGAGGGATATTTTCATGATTCTGTAGCGAAATTAGCTATATACTTAGCGAACAAATCGACTATTATCCCCAAATAGTATTAGACCTCGATACTTTTTGCAAGAAAACACCAACGTCTCCCGCTGTACGTTGCGTGGTCTGGTAGGATGAAGCCAATGCAGAAGAAACGTAAAGTGGCGGTTTTTGATGTAGACGGGACCATCTTCCGCTCAAGTCTCCTCATCCAACTGGTAGACAGGCTCATCGAAGACGGAGCATTCCCGAAAGAAGCGCGGAAAGTATATGCCAGAGAATACGAGAAGTGGCTCAACCGAGAGGGAGACTATCAGGAATATATTCACGCCGTTGTACTGGCGTTCAATAAATATCTGAAAGGCGTTCACTACGGGGCGCTCGCCGACGCCGCCGAGGAGGTAGTGGAAGAGCAATGGAAACGCGTCTATCGCTACACACGCGATCTTTTAAAGGATTTGAAGAGACGCGACTACTACCTTCTTGCGGTATCTCATTCGCCGAAAACGGTACTCGATAAATTCTGTCCTCGAATGGGATTCGACAAAGCGTACGGTATCGTTTACGAGATCGGTCCGCAGGAATGCTTTACGGGCAATATGCTGGAGCAACACCTCATCCTTAATAAAGCCGCCATTTTGAAACGGGCTGCCGAGAAGGAGAACCTTACCCTTGCGCACTCGATCGGGGTGGGCGACACGGAGACAGATATTTCATTTTTGGAAATGGTCGCGCAGCCCATCTGCTTCAATCCGAATTCAAAACTCTTTACCTACGCGAAGCGCATGAAGTGGAAGGTGGTGGTCGAACGGAAGGATGTGGTGTATGAGCTTTAGTATTAGTCGCAACGGCCTATGCATTCTCGGAGCACGGATAATTTTCTGCTGAAAATTTCCTCCCGCTCGGGCCGTCGCCCTGCGCGAGACCCTCGCTCGGCACTACCCCGCGCTCCTTAAAGCGTTAGGTGGAGTTGTTTGTAAGTGTTCCTAAGACTAATCGGTCGGAGAAAGTTAGGAATATGCAGTGAGATGTTATCTCACTGTTATAGAACAAAGAGCTTTTTGAAAGGCGTAAATTTTAGGTCACGCGCGACGGGCTTATTCTCAAGGAGAAAGGGAAGTGGCGAATCTGGTAGAATCCACCTATGTCCCTGAACGTATTAAAGCGGCCAGAAAAACTTGCTCCAGAAAACGGTGTGTACAAAAAAGATGGAAAATGGCTCATGCGTTTTGATAATAGGTCAGACGGTGCCGAGATTCCAGCGGAAGTTGCGCATGTGGTCAGCGCGGCACTAAAAGCAGAGCGTTTTGCGGCTCAAGAAGGGACTACAGAGCAAGGAAAAAAGTTTTACCAAAAGATGCGCGGGGCGCGTGCTCACATAAACTGCCACGAGACCGCCTTGTACGCAGTTGGTCTTATACATCAGGGAGATCCCAAGGGTCTAGACTATGATTTCGGACTTTTCCCCCTTGAGAGCTACAAAACATACTCTTCTGCAGGAAAGCTAGCAAAATACGTTCGCGGCGCATTAGGTAAATCGTTCGGAGTCATACAAAAAGCGCATGACTGGTCTGTCACTCACACACTTCTTGCCGGTCTCGATTCCTTGGAAAGATGTGTATGTTTCGAAAAAGAGGGACATGGCCTATCTTGGCAGATCCTCCCATTGGAAGAGATTTATCGACGCAGTTCTTCAGACGCGCGATGGGCAGCCGGTTCTATCGATTCGATAATGCAAAGTGAAGCGGCGAAAGGCATCCGGACCTATTTAGACAAATGGCCCAAAATTTAGACGCTCACGATCACTGGGATAACGATCGGCCTCTTAAGAGTTCTCTGCAAAAGGAAGCGGGCGACGCTTTCGGCAAGGTCGTCGCGGGCGGCGTCGAGATCGGCCGCGCGAGGGTTCCTCATCGAGACCTCGACGCTCTTTCGTATGATGAGCCGCGTCTGGTCCATGAGTTCTTTGTTGTCGCGCAGATAGACGAATCCGCGCGAGATGATGTCGGGAGATTTATGGAGCTTGCCAGTGCGGCGGTCGACCGTTGCGACAACGACGCAGAACCCCTCTTGCCCGAGCGCCTTTCTGTCGCGCATCAAGACGTCCGAGAGTTCGGTCACGGTGTGGCCCTCAACGACTCGTAGCCCTGACGGGGCCTTCACCGACAACTTGGTCATCTTCTCTCCTTTCTGTATCTCAATTATCGAGCCGTTGTCTGGGATAGCAACGTTCTTTGGAGCGACGCCTTCCTGTATCGCGAGGTCGGCGTGTACACGGAGCATGTAGTGATAGCCGTGGACGGGAATAAAGAATTTCGGTTTTATCTGGCGGTGTATCCACGCCGCTTCTTCGCGATTGCCGTGGCCGGATGCATGCACATCGCTCGCGTGATAGGTGATAATGTGCGCGCCCTGGCGTGAGAGGTTGTCTTTCAGTTTTTGAACGGCGCGCTCGTTGCCCGGAATGACGGACGAAGAAAGAACGACCGTATCGCTCAGCGTGAGCCGGATGTATTTGTGCGTTTTGTTGCCGATGCGCGCGAGCGAGGCGAATTCGTCGCCCTGGGCGCCTGTCGCGAGAATGATGATCCTCTCTGGCGGGTACTGACCCATGTTTTCCACTGCGACGACCGTATCGTCTTTGTATTTGATCAGGCCGATCTCGCGCGCAATCTCGATGTTCGTGCGCATCGAGCGTCCGTCGATGACGATCTTCTTACCGTATTGTTCCGCAAAGTGCACAACGCGAATCAAGCGCTCGAGGTGCGAGGCGAACATGGCGACCACGAGCCTGCCTTTTGAATCTCTGATGATGTTCTCAAGCGTGCGATACACGGTCGATTCGGGGATAGAGAATCCCGGCTGCCATACGTTCGTCGAGTCCATGAGAAGCGCCAAGACGTTCCGCTTCTGGAATATGGAGTATTCCTGGTGCTCTTCTTCGGAAGGTTCTCCGTTCTCATGGTCGAGTTTGATATCGCCAGTGAAGACCACGTCGCCCCACGGAGTTTCCAAGATAATGCCCATCGAGTCGGGAACAGTGTGCGTGACGTTGAAAAAGCGAATTGTGGCGTTCCCAAGCTTTATCGCTTCGTCCATCTCGACTTCTCGTATCTGTAGCTGCGAGCCTTGCACGAATTCCTCCTGGCGTTTCTTTATCATCATTCCCGTGAGTTTTCGGGTGTAGATGACCGGGTTTCCTATCCTGTCCATGATGTAAGGAATTCCTCCGATGTGGTCGAGGTGGCCGTGAGAAATAATAAGCCCACGGATGCGATCGCGACGCTCTTCTAGGTATCCGGTGTTCGGGAGGATGTAGTCGATGCCCGGCGTTTCTTCCTCGCGGAACTGGAACCCGCAATCGAGAATGAAAATGTCGCCGCCGAATTCGACAGCAGTCATGTTGCGGCCGATCTCCTCAACGCCGCCGAGTGGAATGATGCGGACCGACTCGGCACTAGGTTCCGGTATCAAAGGGGAAGGGGTGCGCGCACTTCCCGGATGATGTTCAACACGTGCTCTGCCGGGTCGTCTCGGATGCGCAGAGCGCATTCCGCCGCGCCATCCACCGGGTCGGCTTCCGCCACGGCCACCTTCCCTGCGGGCAGGATTCCGGCGCGGCGCTCCGCCTTGCTCTCGCCCCTGCGGCGGTCGAGACGGCCCTTGCGGACCTTGATTTGATGATTGATTTGGTAGATTGGAGTTCATAGTTACTCTTCGTTCTTATCTGTGAAGATGTTCCACACACGTTCCGTGTCGGTGTACCACTGATGAACGTTCAAGAAGCGGTCCGAGGCCCCAGTGAGCGCCCCGAGCTCCACGCCGTAGAGGTCGTTTGGGACTACGTAGATGAATTTCGGCGCGTAGAGAAAGATCGCCGGCTGATCTTCAGCGATGTACTCTACGAATTTTTCATACAATTTTTCCCGCTCCCGCCTGTTCGTCGTGGCGCGTGCTTTTGCAAGCAGGCTGTCGACCTTCGCGTTCGTGTAGAGGGCAATGTTGAGCCCGGGATCGTTCCTTTGCGATGAGTGCCAAAAGGCGAACAGGTCGAGCGCACGACCGACGACTTCTCCGAAAAGCAAAGCCTCATAGTTCCGTGGTCTAAGAAGGACGGAGTTCAACTCCGCTATCGGATACACGTGCACATCCACCTTGATGCCCGCCTCACGCCAGGCCGCCGCGACCGCCTCCGCGGTTGCGGCAAGCTCCGGCTCGTCGACAGTTGCAAGCGTGAATTCGAGAGTGGCGCCTTTCTTTTTCCAAACCTTGTCTTTTTCATCGAACTTCCATCCGTTGCGCGAAAGTATGGCCCTCGCACGCTCGCTGTTACCCACCTCGGGTTCACTCGCATGTGTTTCCTCCATCGTCTCTGGAGTCGCCGGCCGCACTGTTCCCAGGATACCTGGCGGAATGGGACTTTCGAGTACGGCCCCATATCCACTAAAAACATCATCGACGATCTTTTGCTTGTCGAGTGCCGCATCGAGCGCGGCACGGACCGCCGCGTCCGCAAAAGCCGTATTTTTGTTCTGGTTCAGGAAGACTCCGAACGTGCGCGGAAGAGGAACTTGTACCATACGAGGATCTCTACGCGATATTTTATCGATCTGCGATGGAGATATTCCGGCGAGCATGTCGATGCGTCTCGCATTGAATGCCTCGATGAGGTCGTCTTCGTTCGAATAAAAATTGAAACGGAGTTTATTGACGTACGCTTGTCCTAGCGCGAAATCTTTGAACGATGCGAGTTCATAGTATGTTGCCGAACCCGTCGAATTAATATCAAAGTTCTTGACCTTATACGGACCGCTTCCCACCGGACGTGTGTTTAGAGGGGTGAACGGGAACTCTTCCGCGGACACGGTTTCCCAAAGATGTTTGGGCAGGATCCCGAGCGTGGCGTTATCAAGGAACGGAGCATATGCGTGCGGGAGTGTGAAAGTAACGGTGCGCGGATCCGGAGCCGATACTGACACCCCTTCCCAATCGGCACGTCGGTAGCTTTTGATATCAGGGTTTTGTGCCCGCTGGATTGTAAAAAGCACGTCCGCCGATGTAAGAGGAGTTCCGTCGTGGAATGTCAGGTTGGGGCGGAGCATGAAGGTGTAGGTCGTTCCGTCATCCGACACCTCGAATCGTTCAGAGAGATCGGGAATGAGGCTCCCGTCGGGCATTGCGCGCATGAGGCCCGAATACACCAAGGCGGTGATGTCTTTGTCTCCACCGGAGAGCGAAAGGAGCGGGTTAAGAAAACGCACCGGCCCAACGACGCCTTCGGTAAGAGATCCGCCGCGGGATGGAACCGTCACGGAAGCGAGTGCATTGGCGCCTGTGATAAGGGCAAGTGTCGAGAGGGAGAGGATGGTCGTCAGTGTATAGAGAACAAGACGCTCGCCGGGCGAGAACGAGCGGAGGGCGTTCTCCAGCATAGAAAAATGCGGGACGATCCTTTTTTTCGTGAGCGTCGTTGTTATATCTCCAGTTTTTTCAGAATATGAATCGAAATCCATTGCGCAAATGTGCGCCGCGCGCGACTGCCATTTTTGGGGGCGCTACGCGAAGCCGTTAGCTTATTACTAAATTAATTAGTGCCGATAGGGCGAAGAGAATACCGAGGACGATCGTAGCATGGAAAAGCGTCTTCTCCAAACCACGCCGAGTGTGGAAACCGGACGAGAAGTTGTCGGCGCCGAACGCTCCGCCCAAAGATGCGCCGGTACGCTGCAGCACGATAGCTACGATCAAGAGTATCGAAAGCCCTATCTGCACGTATGGCAGAGCCGTTTGGAGAAAAACCATCCGCTTGAAAATAGCACAGGAGGGCTAGAAAATCAACGTTCTGGCACGATATCACAGTACCGTACACTCGTCAAGTTGCCCCTCAAGTCGGGTTCGTCTATATTAAGCCCCTCGGAGACCCCTCCAGGCACCGAATTATAAGAAGCAGTTAGTCAGCAGAATTTGCTATGAAAAAAGATATCAAAGGATCAAAAATAAACATGCAGCTTCTCGGCGATAGGGTATTGGTGCGTCCTGAAGAGGCAATGAAAAAAACGGCTTCGGGCATCCTTATTCCCGACGCCGCAAAACAAGAGAAAGCGACGCGCGGTACCGTACTTGCCGTCGGGCCCGGCCGAATGAACGACGACGGCAAGGTGTTGCCGATGTCACTGCGCGCCGGACAAAAAGTATATTTCAACCCCGGATGGGAGAGTGAAATTGAAGTGGATGACGAAAAACTCCACCTTATCCACGAGGGCGATGTTAAAGCGATCATCAAATAGATATGGCAAAACAAATCTTACAATCCGACGAAGCAAGAAAAGCTTTAAAAAACGGCATCGATAAGGTCGCCGATATTGTTAAGCTGACTCTCGGGCCTCGAGGTAGAAATGTTGCACTCGATAAGTCGTGGGGAGGTCCGACAATTACAAACGATGGTGTCACAATTGCAAAAGAGATCACGCTTGCTGATAAGTTCGAAAACATGGGTGCTTCGATTGTTAAAGAAGTTGCTCAAAAGACAAACGATAAAGCAGGTGATGGAACAACGACTTCAATAGTACTTTTTCAGGCAATGGTGAGAGATGGACTTAAGCGCCTTGGTCCTGCGGTAAATCCAATGGTTGTGCGTGAAGGGATGGAGCAAGCTCTTACTGATGCGGTTGACGTCCTTAACAGCGCAGCTATGAAGCGTGAAATAAGTTCGAAACAAGAGATTAAGCAAGTTGCCACGATTGCTTCCGAGTCTGAAAATCTCGGCGAGATAATTTCAGAAGTAATGCAAAAGGTAGGACCTACAGGTGTTGTGACCGTCGAAGAATCCCAATCTTTGGGAATTGATAAGGAAGTAGTCGAAGGAATGGAATTCGACAAGGGATATGTAAGTGCCTATATGATCACCAACGCTGAGAGGATGGAGGCTGTGGCAAAGGATGTTTCCATTCTCGTTACCGATCAGAAGATATCAGCGATTAAAGACATCTTGCCCCTTCTTGAAAAAATTGCGCAATCGGGAAAGAAGGAGCTTGTTATTATCGCGGACGACGTTGATGGTGAGGCGCTCGCCACGTTCGTCGTCAACAAACTGCGGGGCGCATTCAACGTGCTTGCAGTAAAAGCGCCGGGCTACGGCGATCGCAAGAAAGAAATGCTGGCCGACATTGCGACACTCATTGGTGCACAAGTTGTTTCAGAAGATCTCGGCGTAAAGCTTGAGAACGCAGAATTGGTCATGCTTGGCCGCGCCCAGCGCGTCGTCGCTACAAAGGATTCGACGGTGATAGTAGGGGGGAAGGGCAAGAAACCAGACATCCATGCAAGAGTTGCCCAACTTCGAAAGCAGCTTGAAAATATTGACTCGAAATTCGACAAGGAGAAGTTAGAAGAGCGCATTGCGAAATTAACGGGTGGTGTTGCTGTCATTCGTGTGGGTGCGGCGACCGAGACCGAGATGAAGTACCTGAAAGACAAAATTGAGGACGCGGTGAACGCAACCAAGGCCGCGGTTGCAGAAGGTATTGTTCCTGGCGGTGGAGTAGCCCTATTTCAAACTGGAAGAAAACTGAATGCCAATCTCGTTGCTGGGAAACCTACGGACAAACCAAAATACGCAAACAATGACGCTGCTTTCCAAGTTGGTTATGCAACTGTCATTAATGCCTGTTTGATACCGTTTCAAGAAATCATTCGGAATGCCACCCACGATATTGGGACCGATAGTCAGTTGATAGCTCTGCAAATTGGACAAAAAAACAAAGGCTATGATGCCAAGCGTAGTCGTCCCGTTGACGACATGTTTGCTGAGGGGATTATCGATCCGATGAAAGTTACACGAACCGCGCTTCAAAACGCCGTTTCTGCTGCTGCCATTTTTCTCACCACCGATGCCGTTATCGCAGATATTCCGGAGGAGAAGAAAGGAGCTGGGGGAGGCATGCCTAGCGGGATGGGGGACATGGAATAGGCGCTCGGCGGCACATGCATCCTGCGGGCACGAGTTCCGGCCCGGTGGCCGGACTCTCCCGCTCGCGCTCATCGCGCTCCGCAAGTCCCGCAAGACGCACGCGCCGCCTCGCTTAGATTGGGAAATGGAAATAGCACAAAACACACCCTCGCTCGCTAGAAATTGCGTTATCATGTAGGCATGTCCGCCAATAAGGCCGCGGCCTGTTTTTTAGTATCGGCATGCCTCGGGACGCTGCTTTTTTTCTCGATCGTGGCGACTGCGCATGCGAGTGGTGATATAGACACATCGGCCGACGCGAAGTGCGACCCGTTCATCTCGCAATGTTCGTGCGGGAAAGTTTTGGTCAACGGAAAGTGTCAGTTCAAGGGGGAGAAGGAGAACATGAACGGATGCAGTTGCGAGAGCGACGTTAAGCCCGCGGGAGGTATCTGCATCGCAAAAAACAACTGCTTAGGAACATGGTATACAAACCAAGACGAAAAAAAAGTGCCTATCGAAGTGCCGCCGGATTCTGCTAATAAAAAACCAGGCACGACTGAACCAGTCGCACCTATCGTTCCACTGCAGCGGCAAGTGCCTCCGCCCGCAGGAGGAGGTACGCCAATCGCAGACCCGTCTCTTTTTAGATATACCCCCACGCCAAATGTCACAGGCTCCGGAGGAGCAGATCCGTGGGAAGGAGTAGGAACAGAACCCACTCCAATAAGCGAGATCGAAAGGCTCGTCAAGGAAGCTCAGGCAAATGCTCCACAGGTTGAGCCGCCGACCGTGCCGCAAAAAAGTTTTCTTGAGCAGACGCTAGGGAGTTGGGGGATCTCCTCTCCCGAGACAGGACAGATGTCACCGTGGACACCGCTCGATGCAAACGGCAATCCGATCGGAGAGTCGACCGGTGCGGGCACGCCTGCACAAACGACGGGGTTTGATCCGGCGGATCCGTTGAGTGCTGAAAGCACTTCAGGATGTTCTGGTTCTTGGTATTGTCCACTCTACGAAGCTGGCAAGAGAGCTTGGGACGCAGTGGCTAAGGAATTCGGCGGTGGAGAAGAGGCCGCTGGCTCTCTGAAAGAAGTATCGACGTATGGCTGGGGTAAAGGAAAAGGAGACAGTCGTACTCAGGAACTAGCTGGCGGTTCAACGCTTGATAAGCAGCCGTGGACGCTTGCGAATAATACGGACCCATTCGGAACAAAGTATCGCGCGACAAACCCGGATACAGGCAGATCAGTAATTGTGGAAGTCAGGGACAGGGGACCGTACAGTGACGTGGTTAACCTAACGCCGCACCCCACCCGCTGGGGCGATCTTTCCAGAGCAGCAGCAGAGGAGCTCGGCATGGGATACACAGTAAAAAATATCATGTTCGAACGGGTGGAGAGGGAGGTTGCTCTTGGACCGGTAGACAATGCCCCTGTACTTGCCTCGGTCGAGCCGCCGTCCATCATCACAGGAACGTTCGAACCGCCTCCGCCAAATTATTTCACTCCGCTGGTAACCGCTAGTCCCGACGACTCCATCTTCGCGCAGTGGTCCAACCCCGATCTCCCCATACGTTCAATAAACTGGGATCCGTACATTGCTTCTGATGCGCAATACGACCCACTGACAGATCCTGATGTTCTCGCTATCAACTGGGACCCGTATGTTGCCTCCGACGCGCAGTATGACCCAGTGACGGACTCGGACCTTGCCAAGATCGATTGGGATTCCATGGTCGTCTCCGACGCGGAATTCAACGCTCCGCCGACTTCGCTCACTGACGAGGGAGTAGGAGCCACGATCGCCGACTCCCAAAGGCCAACGCTCACAGATGAGGGAGTTGGGGTCACGGCGGCAGTTGAATGGGATGAGTTTGCGCGTGGGTGGGAAGGCGCCAGTGCCATCAGTGCGGAACAGAATCGCGCGTTGGCGGAAATCTCGAACGACCTCGATAGGCTTGAGTATCTGAGGCAAAACGTCGGCGACGCGGCGGCAGACGCGTATAAAAGTGTCCTTGAAGATCGCGGGAGGGCCGACAGGATCGAGCAGGCAGAAATTGATAATCCTACTCAGCAACCCCCGAAGCAGCCGACGCTCGGCGAACGACTGCAGGCTATGTGGAGAAGTATCGTAGGGGACGGAGAGCCTGCGGTTGTTACGCCAGCATCGGAAGAGGAGCCCCGCATACCCTCAGAATCTGCACCTCCGGCCTTAGCGAGCGAGGATGAGCCGCAGGACCTCGCAGAGAATCTGCAAAAGTATTGGGGAGAGTTTCGAGAGGGAGTACAGAAAGAGATCGATGAGATCGACAGGATCGTGAGCGAATGGCAAGCCGGCGGCCAACCAATCGCCCGCACCGAGGAGGTCCCGGAGACCGGAGCGGAGCCTGAAAAACCGAGTGTAACCGAAGTGTCTGAAGCGCAAATACCACTACAGGAGAGCGTCGCCCCGCTTCCTTCAAAGTGTTCGGGCCCGTCTGCTGCCGATTGTGTTGAGGCGCTTGGTAGAAACTGGAACACCGAACGCAGTAGGATCGCCCAGCAGCTTGGCTGCGAGGCAGGTACGGCAATCTGCAACACGCAAATTCTTCAGGCGATACGAAGTACCGGCGGCTCGGCTCTCCCGCCCCCGCTCTCGCGGCCGGTCGAAGATAATCCCTACGCCGCCGCCGCGCGCTATACAGGCGGCTCCGTTGTGGATTTTTTGAACAAAGCCGACCCATCGGGCAAGTTGGGGAGCTTCTCCAGCCGTGCCGAACTGGCACGCAAGTACTTGGGTATTTCCAACTTTAGCGGAACATACAAACAAAACACCGACCTCCTTAAGGCGCTGCGCGCGACGATTAAATAGTGGTATACTGCTCATCACATGACAACAGGATGGGTACTTTTAGGTGCAGTCGCAGTCGTCGCTCTTTGGGCGATCTGGGCCTACAACCGCTTCGTTACACTTACCAACCGATGTGAAGAAGGGTGGTCCGACATTGATGTGCAATTGAAGCGCCGTTATGACCTCATCCCGAACCTTGTCGAGACAGTCAAGGGATATGCTTCGCACGAAGCTGGAACACTACAGAAGGTCACCGAGGCCCGAACGAAAGCAATGGGCGCACAAACCGTCGCACAGCATGCAGAAGCGGAGAATATGCTGACCGGCGCACTCAAGTCGCTCTTTGCGGTCTCGGAGGCATATCCCGACCTGAAGGCGAACACGAATTTCGTCGAGCTCCAGCGCGAACTCTCCGATACCGAGAACAAGATCCAGGCCGCACGCCGTTTTTACAACTCCGTCGTTATCGAACTCCAGAATGCGCTTGAGCAGTTTCCGACGAACCTCGTCGGCAACATGTTCGGATTCAAAACGCGGGAATTCTTTCAACTCGGCGAGAACGAACAAGCGGCGAAAGAGCCGGTCAAGGTCAGTTTTTAGGGCCGTATCTTTATTGGAAGTGCACAGCGAAACGCTGTAATCTGCTCCTATGGCGTCACTCTACACACAGCAAGGAAAAAATATACGCAAAACCTGGTTTTTGATGACGGGGTTTCTCGTCATCGTCATTGCGCTCGGATGGGTCGTTTCGCAGGTGTATGGCAACGTCGGCATTTTGTATGCGGCTGTGGCATTCTCGCTCATCATGAACGTTACCGCCTACTGGTACTCGGACAAGATAGCGCTCTCCTCCACGGGCGCTAAAGAGGCGGACGCGAAACAATATCTTGAAGTACACCGTATCCTTGAGAACCTCTCCATTACTGCAGGTCTGCCAAAACCGCGTCTCTACGTGATAGACGACCCGGCGCCGAATGCTTTTGCCGCGGGGCGCGACCCGAAACACGCGGTCGTCGCGGTGACGACAGGCCTGCTTTCGCGCCTCGACAGGAGTGAGCTCGAAGGTGTCATCGCGCACGAACTGTCGCATGTGGGCAATCGCGACATTCTTGTCATGACAGTCGCGGTCGTCCTAGCGGGATTCATAGCAATAATTTCGGATATATTCCTGCGCATGAGTTTTTTTGGTGGGAATAGTCGCGAGAATAGAAATCCGCTTCTTCTTGTTGCCGGTATAGCCGCGATCATCTTGGCACCTATTGCAGCTCAGTTGATACAAATGGCCGTTTCCAGAAAGCGCGAATTCCTTGCCGATGCCTCAGGCGCTCTCCTCACTCGCTATCCCGATGCGCTCGCTTCTGCATTGCAAAAAATCTCATCATACGAAGCGCCTATGCGCCGCGCTAATCATGCGACCGCACACCTTTTCATCTCGAATCCGTTCGGTGCGCATGAAGCCGGAAGATTTGTCGCAAGAATATTCAGCACCCATCCGCCTGTCGAGGAGCGTATCGCCGCTCTGAACGGAATGCGCATATAGAAAATTTTGTCCCCACTCCCAACTGTAGACAATAACAGGGCGATATATCGCCCTATTCGCACCTATCGCGATTTACGTCCCGCACGCAGTGCATCGAGACGTTTCTGATGTCGCGGTCCTGCGATCGATGGTAGCCCTGCCGACATAAATAGTTCAAGGTAGTCCAAAAAAGAAAGATTTCGGTTAAAAATACGGCAAAGAGGATCGAAATCCCCGCGCATCAAACGCGAATGGAGTCTTCGTACCGTTGAACCGCTCACATTCAGCGTTTTTTCGATCTCGTAGTGCGAATGTCCTCTGTCAAGCATGGAAATAATAGCGAGGCGCTTTGCTAGCATGACACGCTCTGTCGAGGTAAGTAGCGCATACACGCGAGCCTTGCCGCGTGCGGCATTTGTAATGAAGAGTGCATCCATGAACGACGCGACGATCTTCTTCTTCGTAGCGGCATCGATCTTGTGCTTCGAGACGTGTGTCATAGGGCGATATATCGCCCTAGTGTACCATGTTACCGATTGAGGACGGATAGAAATCGGCTATACTGGCCATGCACGGAGGCGTCGCATAGTGGTCTAGTGCACCGCCTTGGAAAGGCGGCATGCCGCAAGGCATCGAGCGTTCGAATCGCTCCGCCTCCGCAACCACTCGCATAAACGGTTTCCGCGAGGAGCCGTTTTGCGATTTGTGGTTGCGAGAATCCTTAGCGAAGCGAAGGCTTTGCAACGACAAGTCGCATGCACAGTGTGTACGCTGGGCGATTTAGTTGCGTGGTATTATTGCCTGATGACGGAAGCGCCTGATCCCAAAGGCAAAAAAGTGCTCATTATTGAAGATGACCCGCTTCTCAACACGCTCCTCATGGACAAACTCTCGCAGTTGCGGGAAAAAGGGCTCGAAGTGGTTTTGGCGACCAATGGAGAAGAAGGTCTCGTGAAAGCGCGCGAATTGAAGCCGGATCTCATCATGCTTGATCTAGTCCTTCCGGGCATGACGGGTTTCGACTTTCTTGAATTGGTCCGAAAGGAAGAAGGTACCGCCAAAACTCCAACGGTCATTCTCTCGAATTTAAGCGACGATTCTGATAAGGAGCACGCGAAGCGTCTTGGGGTCGTTGCGTATTTCGTCAAGGCGAATTTTTCTTTGGATGAGATCGCAAAAGCCATCGAGGAGGTCTTAGCTAATCGCGAAGTAACCCCGCACACGACTCCCGTGCCGGAAGTCAAGAAGACGCAGGAGGGAGAATATGTGATCTACCTGTGATCCCGTACTCCCCGATGGGGTGATATTGAGAAAAAGTATAGATTAGTACACCGTGTGACATGAGAAATCTAACGCTTCGTGCGAAGTTCATCATCGTCCTCATCGGAGTGTCTTTTGTACCGCTGATCTTCGTCTCGACAGTGACCCTGGTACGTTTCCAACGAGTTTTGGAAGCGGACGCATTAAAACTCGGGCACGAGGTGGCGGCAACGGCGACGGCGGACATCAAGTCGTTCATGATCTCGCAGCTGCGGATACTAGACAACGTAACCGTGCTGTATCACCCTGCCTCCCCGGTTACGCGCGATGTGGCGGAGCGCGTGGTCGAGAATATTCTTTTCAAGAACGAGTCGTTCAATGACATATCTGTGGTGAACCAGGACGGGAAAGAGCTCGTACGCAAGAACAGGCTACTTGCGGTAGCGCCAAGTGACCTGCGGAGCATACACGACAGTGACGCATTCCGGTCTGTGCTGGAGGAGGGCCTCTACATCGGACAACTCTACATAGTCAACGGCCGGCCGTTCTTTGATATTGGCCGGCAGATCGTTGATACACAGGGTGTTTTTGCCGGCGCAGTTTTTGCGCAAATAGACGCGAGAACCGTTACCACCGTAGTTGAGAAAATTTCCCGCACCGCCGATCCCGGTTCGCGAGTATATATCGTGAACGATAAGGGTATCGTTATCGCGTATTCGGACATCTCTTACATATTGGAAGAACGCGATCTCTCAAGTCTGCCTGCGGTAAAGCAAATAATGAGAACGCCCGAGAGCGACAGCATTTCCGCAAGCTATGATAATGAATTGGGAGTGCGGGTGCTCGGCTCTGCCTACCCGATGACGATCGAACTCCTTGAACCCAATTCGAAGGGTCCTGTTCTCGTCAATTGGTTTGTCGTCGTTGAACAACCGGAGTCAGTTGTATACGCCGACGCGAGCGCTGCGGCATGGTTTCTCGTCGTCGTCCTCCTCTCGGCGATCGTACTCTCTGCCGGCTCCGCATTGTACTTCGCGGGCCTGATATCAAGGCCGATCGAAGCGCTCCACACCGCCGCTCTGGAGTTCGGAAAGGGGAATCTTGCATACAGGGCCGACGTAACAACGAGAGATGAAATAGGAGACCTCGCGAGAAGTTTCAACGCGACGGCGGAAGCGCTCCAAAAAACTGTCGCATCGCTTAAGAACGAGGAGCAGATCACCTCCGCGGAACGGAATAAGCTGCGTCTCGTACTTGCCGGTGTTACGAACGCTGTTGTTGCGGTTGATACAAGCCGTAATGTCATCTTATTCAACAAAGCAGCCGAAGCGCTCACCGGATATTCAATGCGAGAGGTACTCGGGAAGCCCGTTCAGGGGATGATCAAACTTTTCTCGGACGACTTGGAAATTACCGTCGACCAGTACTGTCCGGTTAAGAGTGACCTTGAAGGACCGGTATTCAGAAAAAATAATCTCAAATTCTTGGGGAGGAACGGCAAGGAGTATATGGTGAACCTCGTATCTGGACGCATACACGAAGGTGAGAATATCAACTTAGGATGCATCTTGACGTTCCAGGATATCACTCGCGAATTCGCGATGGAAAAAACAAAGCGCGAATTCGTCTCGATCGCGGCCCATCAGTTGCGCACTCCGCTCGCAGGCCTGTCGTGGATATCCGAAGTACTCCTCTCCGGTACAAAAGGTACATTGAATGTCGCGCAGAAAGAATTGGTCGAGAAAAGTGTTGGCGCGGTCCATCGTATGATCGAACTGGTGAATGATCTATTGGACGTGAGCAGGATAGAGGAGGGCCGTTTCGGCGTAAGGCCCTCACGGCAGTCGATATATCCCATGCTCACTCGCGTACTTGATGCGTTACAAAAAGAGGCCAAGATCAAGCACGTTACGCTCACTTCGAAGCTGCAAGAAGGACTCCCGGAACTTTCCATTGACGCGAACAAACTCGAATTTGTTTTCAGCAACGTCGTGGATAACGCCATCAAGTACACACCGACGGGCGGCAGTGTCGTCGTCTGCGCAGAGAGAAAGGGGAACGAGGTCGTTGTCTCAGTAACGGACACCGGTATCGGAATTTCGGAGCCGGACGCAGACCGCGTGTTCACGAAATTCTTCAGGTCTCGTGAAGCGATATCGTATTTCACCGACGGAAGCGGTCTCGGTCTCTATGTGGCGAAGAACATCGTTGACCAGCACGGAGGAACGATACGATTCGAATCAAAAAAGGGACGTGGCACGACGTTCTCGGTTTCGCTTCCGCTTTCGCGCTCCGTCCTGCCGGACGCAACATCTGACAACGCTTATACACAAGCCGCACAGGTTCATTCGTGAACGATGATATACAATCGTTGGTATGCCCCCGCAAGAAAGTCCCGAGAATGTAAATGTCACTCCGCAACAGCAGGTCCCCGTTGAGACGCCAAAGCCTTCCGCTCTCCCGCATTCGCCGCTCGCGCTCGCCGCGGCATTGGCAGTGCTCGTTGTCATTGGCGCCGTTCTCTATTGGTACAAACCATTTGTTTCTGGACCAGTAACAACAGCGCCATCGAAGACGTATGTTGTCGGCATTCTCTATTTCCCTCAGCAGACCGACGCCGTTATTGCGTTCCAGAAGAAGATGGAAGAACTTGGGTATAGGGAGGGAGTGAACGTGCGCTACGACATGGTTAGGGTCTCCCCGAACCCGACAATGATCGAGGAGTTCACCATGGGAGTGGACAGAATGATCAATGAGCGTGTGGATATGATCTATGCGACCTTTGAACATGAGGCAGAGGTAGCGATCCGAGAAACAAAGAAATATCAAAGCGACATTCCTATAGTCTTCATAACGCGATTCCATGACCCGGTGCAATTTGGACTCATTCCGTCGTACAAATCGTCCGGGAGCAACGCAACAGGCGTCGCAACGAACGTCTCTGAAACCGTCGAACGCAGCATCGGATTTTTCAAGGAAATAAATCCTAAGTTCAAAAAGGTCGGCATCTTCACCGATGGCTTCATGCTTCCAGATATCGGTGACGCGCTTGTCGCCGAAGTGAGGAAGCAGGCGCCAAAGTTCGGCGTCGAGGTCGTCGAATACAAGACGTCTGTTCCGCCGCCCGAAGCGGAGGCGGAATTCAACCGGGTCGCTGCGCGAATAAAAAAGGGCGACATTGACGGGCTTTTCCACGTTGCGGGCCACTTTTATGAAGCGCAAGAGGCGGGGGAAAGCGAGCTTGCGATACGTCTTGGCATCCCGATGGAGGCGCCAAATGAGGATCTTCCCAATGGTGGCATGTTCTCATATTCGGACCAGGCATCCGCTGCGGGTGCCCAGGCCGCGGTGTTGGCGGATAAGATATTCAAAGGAGCGAAGCCGGCGGATATTCCGGTGGAGTTCAATGCAAAGACAGAACTCACGCTCATTATGGGTCGTGCGCGAGAGGCTGGCATAACATTTCCCGACTCAATGCTTTTCATCGCGACTAATAAGTACGAAAGCGGCGCGGATTTTCCAGAAATTCTCCACGAGCGCTAATAACGCGATGAGCCTTCACCTCCAGCACCTACATCTTCGCAGGCGTCAGTCGAAGACTTTTGAGCCGTATCCGGCGCGCACTCCGTGGAAGAGGGTTTTCGATAGGGTAATCCTCGGCGCCGGAATCCTAGGCCCAATCATGAGTTTTCCGCAGATAGTGCTCATTTATGGTGGTCGCGATGCGTCAGGAGTATCACCGATAACATTTTTTTCCTGGGCCCTGTTCGATATCCTCTGGATATTCTATGGATTGGTCCATAGAGAAACCCCGATAATCACGACCTATATGCTGTGGTTCGTTTGCAATGCACTTATATTTACTGGAACAATGTTGTACGGTTAAAACTCTCATATGGACGAAACGATCGCACTTCTCGAAAAGGAAATCCAAGGTCTGAAAGAGCGGAACAGGCGCGTCGAATCCGACAAGGCGTGGGAGACGAGTTATTTCAGGAGATTAACGATCGCTGTCAGCATCTACGTGGTCGTCGCCATCGTCTTGTATATGATAGATGTTCAAAACGCGCTCGTAGCCGCCTTTGTCCCTCCGGTCGGGTACGTTCTCTCGACGCAGTCATTGCCCGCGATAAAGCGTTGGTGGATAAGCAGGTTGTTGCGCTCCTCTATAAGTTCCACTTCCTGAATACCCAGAGCGTCTCGTCGTCTTTTTTCGTCGGGAGTATCGTGTTTATATCAAGCTCGATCTTTTTGCCGTCAACTTCGCCCTTCCACTTTAGTGACGACGAATGCGCAGCGGTCAGTTCTCCGTTCTGCTCTTTGGCCTGCTTGATAAGATCTTTATATTTCTCGACGAAGCCCTCGCTCGTTCCGGGGAACGCTTTCCGCACGGTATCGCGCATCTCTTCCATCGTCACCGCTCCCGGGGTGCGTTCCGCGCTCTCAAAATCCTTATCCTTCTCGATCCGGCTGAACTTCGCCTCGTCCTTTTCGAATGTAGGATTACTGCCGTGCATCTTTATGACGCCCTTTACCTCAAACTTACCAGATTGCAGAACCTCTGGCGCATGCCTCGCCCTGCATATGAAATATCCGTGTTTCTCGACGTTCTGCATTAACTGCCACGTAGCGTCCACCTTCGTATCGAAAAGTGCGACAAGGTCGGCTTTTTCTCCGCGGTGCATCTCGGCGTGTCCGCGTATAGCAACATGACCATATCGTTCATGTTTATCGACGTCAGTCGTTTTTTCCTCAAGGTACGTTACCTCGGCGTCGGGGAAGGCCCTCTCTATCGCAACATTGTTCAGGCTGTGAGGAACATAGATCTCTTTGATCTTACTCTTACCCTGCAGCTTCAGACTACGTTCGAATTCTTCGAGCGCTCTGATGTCTACACGCAGCTTTTCGTACTGCCACCCCTCTTTCTGTGCGAGATCTTTTTCATTGTCCTCTATTCTTTCCGCGCCCCCTACGCTTCCTCCGGCAAATGGTGTTTTCATGCCACTAGTATATCAAGTCTTTTCGGGAAATTTGCAAGCCACTAATACACACAGCGTGCTGGACGTTGCGCGCGCGCAGGGTAGGATTAACCGTATATGATCGAAGTCACATTCTTGCCGGTACTCTTC
>Ga0209542_10004506_pt1 | contig 28634 bp, 17 predicted proteins | sample RifCSPhighO2_01_FD_184028 | JGI IMG/M metagenome (GOLD analysis project Ga0209542, IMG submission 184028) | Soil microbial communities from Rifle, Colorado - Rifle CSP2_plank highO2_0.1 (SPAdes) (version 2) | ecosystem: Environmental > Terrestrial > Deep subsurface > Rock core/Sediment ...
GTCGGTCGTGAAAGAGGCGTAGTTGGTACTGTCGTACCCGAGGCGGAGCTGTTCGGTCGTTGCGAGCGCGTGGAGTTTGGCACCCGGTGTCGTCGTCCCGATGCCGACGTTGCCCGAATAGGTTGAACCTGTGCCCGTCAGGCCTGTACCGAATATGAGATTGCCGATATTGAGCTGGCCACTCGCGGTAGCGGACGGAGCATCCACGTCGTACCCGAGAATGATGTTTTGCGAACCAGTCGTAATCGCATCGCCCGCTTGGTAGCCGAGGAGAATATTTTTACCTCCGTATGTGACCGCCGTACCAGCGTTATACCCAAGTGCAACGTTGCCTTCCGTATCATTTTCGGGCCCAACGAGCATGGATGCGAGCGTCCCGTAACCGACTCCCACATGGCCGGATGAAGATGTAGCGAGTAGCAAGGCCGTGCTACCCAAGGCAATGTTGTTACTTCCGGTGGTATTTGCTTTGAGAGCCCAGAGACCGAGCCCTGTGTTGTTGGACCCCGATGTAACCGCAGACAGCGCCAACACGCCAAATGCGGAGTTGGAACTACCTGTGACAATTCCGTTACCAAGCGCGAAGTGTCCAAACGCCACATTGCTCCCACCGGTAGTCGAATTTTGCAACGCCTTGTAACCAAAACCTGTGTTGAAAGCACCGCTGGTAACGGAGCTCCCCGCGAGAAGTCCGACAAACGTATTGGGGCTCGTCGCGGACGACGAAGCGGAAATAAACTGTGTGCCGCCGAGCTTGACGACAGTGGAGCCCGTTTGGCCAGGATCCGCTAGGTCGAGGATGCCTGCCGAGTCGAATGTAGAAGTGGCTGTCGCACCGAAATACGCTTTTTGGAATACGGAGAGTTGGGAGGTCGAAGCGAGGACAAATGTCGCAAGGCCGGTTTGCGTGAGCGTGCCACTGGTCGTCAATGAACCGAACGCCGCAGTTTGCGCAAAGAGGTTCGTGCTTGATGCGGTGGTGGAGAAGAGGTTCGTCGTCGTCGCGTTGCCCAAGCTCACGTCGCCCGATGAAGTGAGGTTGGCGGCGGTCAAGGTCGTGCCGTCAAACGTTAAGTTGGCGCTGTCGGTAAACGCGCCGGCTGTGGTGATGTAGGGGACGCGACCGCTCGTGAGCGCGGAGACGGTGAGATTGGTGGTGGAGGCCGTGCCGAAATATCCGGTGCCCGACACTGTGAGCGCGGTGGAGGAGGCATATGGCAGGACGTTGGCCGCAGTTGCGGTACTGGTGATGGCGCTGGTGATGGCGAGCGTACTGTCTATGGTCGACGATGCCTGGGAGATGAATCCGCTCGCAAATGTCGCAAGACCCGTTGAAGTGAGAGCGTTGGCGAATGTCGCACCGCTCGTGTTGATAGTAAGCCTGTTGGCGCCGTCCGTGGTGACGCCCACAGAGTTCGCGCTTACGCGGTAGAGGCCGGTGTCGGTGTCGGTCGCGAATGAATACGAGGGCGCGGCGACACCGTCGTTCGCAATGCCGATGAATTGTCCGTCTATCAGATTCACGCCATTCTCGTCGATGGTCGTTATTTCGGTAATAGAACCGGCAGCATCGGCAACAGCGAGGCGGATGATGCCCGGCACGATGCCGGTGCCGATGGTGCCGGCACTGTCGAGCGTGATGCGCGAACTTTCGGCAAAGCTTGTGCCGTCGTGCGCGTAGCCGCGCAGTAAGAAAATGTCGTCACCACTTGTGATTACGCTCGGGCTCGCGGCGGTACCGCGCGATTTTTGTACGATCATGTGCGAGCCCGCCGTGCTTGCTGTGGATTTGCGCGCATAGATATCGCTCGCACTTGCGTCGAATTGGAAGATGCTTGATGCGCCTCCGGCCAAAATATCGCCGGTCGCGGCGGTCGCGGCGGCGGTCACGCTCGAGCCGACGGTGAGAGCGCCGACGACCGATGAATCTCCTGTTATCGCCGCGCCGCCAGTCGAAACGGTGAGCGTGGTGACTGTCGGGGCTGTGGCAAAGACAAGGTTGCCGGTCCCCGTCGTTTCCCCGCTCGTGACGGACGAGAGGAGGTTTGCGGCGGAAATGGTTGAAACGAGGTTTTTGCTTGCATCGGTCGCGACCAAACGCGATGCAGTGAGGCCATCTAGATTCAGTGTGCCAGTCCCGTAGAACGTGCCGGACACCGTAAGTGCGGTGGTCGAGGCGTAGGGGAAGGTGGATGCGGCAGTGGTCGATGTTGCGGTAAATACCGGCACAGTAAGTGTCGTGCCGTTGAACGTGAGAGAAGACGAGTCTATAAGTTGGCCGGCCGTCGTTGCAAATGGGATGCGGCCGGATGTGAGCGATGAGACGTAGAGATTCGTGGTAGATGCGGTTGTAGAGAACAGGTTGGTCGCTGTGAGCGCGGTTGAGCTTGCGTACGGAAATGTGTTCGCGGCGGTTGCGGTCGAGGTTATAGCGCCGACGATATTCAACGCGCCGCCAAACGTGTTCGTTCCGGTCGTCGTGAAGGCGCCTGTGACGGTCGACGATGCCTGTGATACGAAGCCTCCGGTCAAGGTCGAGAGGCCAGTCGCCGTGAGTGCGCTCCCGAACGTCGCTCCATCGGTGTCGATCGAAGCGACCGTGTCTCCATTTTCATCTTCGATCTGCAAGATGTTGGCAGTTTGGCCAGTAAACGATCGGAGCGTAAGCGTCGGGATAGTTGTCGAGCCGGACGCGCTCGCGATGTACGCTGGCTGGTTGAATTGAAATCGATCAAGCGTCGAATTCCAGCTGAAGACCGCGTTCGGCACCACCGTACCACGGAAGAATACCAAGGTCGCATCTTCCGTATCAGCCGTTGCGTTGTCGGAGTTAATCACGAAATCTTCTTCTGCTGTTCCACCGATCGTTGTAGATGCCGCAGAGAGGCTGTTGACCGTGAGCCCGTCGACGTACGCATCGTCCCAGAAAAAAGACGGCGAGCCGAGATCGTACGTCGCGTTCGCAGCGGGTATCAAGCTCGAGATGATGCCGGAATTGGCCGAGAGTGTGTCCACCGAGAGACGCGTGGTGAAAAGGTCGGTGGTCGTCGCATTGGCCGCGAAGAAGTATGTCGAGGTCGCGTACGTCGTCGAGGCGTTCGTCGCAAAGAGATTCGTACTGGTGGCATTGGTCGTCGATGCGTTCGTTGCAAAAAGATATGTGCTCGTCGCTGCGGTCGTCAAAAAATCCGTCGAGAACAGGTTCGTGGCGGTGAGCGCGGTCGAGGAGGCATGGGTCGCCGTGAGCCGCGAGAGCGCGTTGTCGAAGGTGAGACCCGATGAATCGATGAATTGCCCGCCGGTCGTTATGAACGGTACGCGGCCGCTCGTGAGCGATGTGAGGGCAAGGGTAGTCGAAGTGGCGTTGGTAGCAAGAAGATCCGTCACCGTGGCAATCGTCGCCGTGAGTGTGGTGATGACTGAAGTTGCAAAGTTCGAGAGTGTCGAAAAAAGGTTTGTGGATGTGGCGTTCGTGGTCGAAGAGTAAAGCGAAAAGAAATTCGTGCTCGTCGCATTGGTCGTTGATGCGTTCGTCGAGAAGAAGTTGGTCGTCGTCGCATTTGTGCCGGTTGCATCAACGAAGGTAAGGTTCGTGGTGGATGCGGTGATTGCATCGAAGAGCGAGGATACGTAGAGGTTCGTGGATGTCGCATTGGTCGTCGTGGAGTTGGTGACGACGAGGTCGGTGATGGTCCCCACCGTAGCGGTCAGTGTGCCGATGATCGCAGTGGTGAGGTTGCTCAATACCGCGAAGAAATTCGTGCTCGTCGCATTGGTCGTCGAGGCATTCGTGGCGAAGAAATTGGTGGTGGTGGCGTCGGTAGCCGTGAGCGCCGTTATGGTGGTCGTCGCGAGCGTCGCCGTACCGCTCACCGTGAGCGTGTTCGGCGAGAGCGTACCGCCGCTTATGGTCGAGTCCGTGATGTCGGCGTCCGTGATCGAGCCGCCGGTGATCGTCGAGTTCTTGACCGTTATGCCGTCCAAGTTGTCTATTTTGTTGGTGAGCGCGATCGTGCTCACGACCCCGCCGGAAGCGGGTGGTGTAGATGCAACTGCGGTGACCGAGAAGATCTGGCTCGAAAGTTTGTTATCGAGTTCTTGTAATTTGCCCGCGAGATACTCCTCGGTGATGCCGCCGACTTGGACGACGCGTTCACGCTCGATGATGCGCTCCACCGTCGGCCGATTCACCACCGTGGTCGTTGCGTTCCGCACCACCGTGGTTGGTCCAGTCCGTACAACACGCGTTGGCGTCGTCGCTGGAGACGGGGTCGGTGCGGGTGCAGGTTGAGCATACGGAGCGATCTCCACCGCGACCGAGGCATTCGATTCAATCAGTGAATTCGGGAATGCGATGCCATACACGAGCGTGTTAACGCTCGTATTGACAGAACGGGCCAGCCAAGTTGCCGAGTCCGATAGTGAGCGGGCGAGGAAGTACGTCCCGAGCGCGACTGATCCGGTCGGATCGTCAGCGGCGGCGGCAAGTTGTTTTTGTGTCGCGACACTGAGGCGAGAGAAATATTCGCTTGCTACGTGGTGGGTGGTAGAAATCGCGGTGCCAGTTCTCGCCACTGTTTCTAGAGCGAAGCGGGCCGATTCGCGATCAGCTACGGCGTAGGTGCCAAAGGTGAGCGAGAGTGCGATCGTAAGCGCGATACACTTCTGCAAGAATTCATGTGCGGTAAAAACGGACTGGATCTGTTTTTCCGTACGTATGCTGGACTTCGGTGCGTGCCTTGCGAACGGCGCCTGATAATCAGCTGTTCGCGCTTCGCTAAGTTTTTGCTTTTTTAGCGCTCGCTTGTATTCCTGCGAGATGACGTACGAATGTAGCGACGAGGCGTCTACGTACCACTGTTTCCCGATCCGGCGCGCACCGATTGATCCCTTTCGGCAAAGCGTCATTACGTACTCCTGCGTAAGCCCAGATTGCTCCGCCGCCTCTACAATCGAGACGTGCCGAACCCCATCTACGTGTTTCTCCTCGCCCACCGATGTGGCAAATTGGTGCTGTTTGTATTCCTCGGCGCGCTCCTTGGCGAGCTCTTCATAACGAGTCTGCCGCTGTCGCTCTTGCGCTGATGCAAATGCGGTAAGCGAGGTCTTGTCTACATACCATCCACTCTTATTCTTTTGAGCTCCCACCTTCCCTTCGCGGCAAAGGCGCATCAGGTAATCACGTGTCAATCCAAATTCTCGCGCGACACCGCCAACAGAGTCGTATGTTTTTCCTTCGATGAAAATGCGATCAGTCATGAAAATTGAAAAGAACGTTTCAACTAGTATTTTACTAGTCAAAACGTCCTTTAGGACATCTAAAAATGGTGGTCCTGTGGATTACTGTCCGATAGTGTCCGTTATAGTTTCCAAGTGTCTGTCTGTAGCGGAAAAACGTTCAGATATTGCCCAGATCAGGGCAATACGCATACGTAGCGGGGCACGCTGAAGATTCTTTGGGACATTTAGTTCAACTTGAATCGTCCTATGTGGCTAATACATGACTCAAACACTGCATTTCGAGTCCAAAGGCGGCACTCGATCAAGATTCCGTACCTATTTCTTTCAGCCTCTCCAGTACGATACTCTCATCTGAAGCATCGATCTTTCCCGGACATGTCTGTAAACCCGCCGCATGTGTAAATAGATTCTTGGCACCCGAGATTCCCCTTAAATGCTCTTCATTTCGCAATCTCGGTCTGCCGAGTGTTGTGTATACTATTAACGCGCGATTCTGTATGGTTCGATTGTAATAGTAACTTCGGCACGCTCTTGTGGATTACCGTCTGTTTCAGCTTCGGCGATTGAATCGAGTGCGGATGAGACTCTCCGAAGTGCGTTCGCGGCCGCATGGAGGCCTGTTTGGATCGAAATGGCACTTATGGTCGCTGCCGCGGCCCACAGAGCCTCGTCCTTTGAATAGACTGCTTCCGCCGAGCTTTCCAGTGCTTGATTTCCGTCGAATTGTACGATGTTGGCATACAGATCAGTAATACTAGTGGCCACCCCCGAAAGAGATTGTGCTGCAAAACGCGCATACCGTGGCTGAAAGATCGAAAAAGTACCAAAAACGAGCACGAGCGCAGTCGTAAGCGCGGTTAACTTCTGTGCAAATTCGCCTAGTGGCGTCACAGCATAGAGCGGGATGTGTCCCAGACTCTGTCCCGCAGTCCTAAGTGCCGCTTCGGCAACGCCGGCCGGCGCACCCGCTAGCTTCGCCACCGCGCGCGTTGCACCAGGGGCGTGTTGGAACAGAGTATTTTTTAGTAGTGCCTGTACTCCCTTCATACGTGGTCCAAGAGCCGTTCTCTCTTGCTTGTACTCGTGCATGCGACGTCCTGAAAGCTCATTTCGGTGCTTCGTCGTCTGATATTCTTTCGACACCAGGAACGACCGGAAAGCTGCGTGGTCCACGTACCAGTTGCGGCCTACCCTTCTACCCACAATAAGTCGTCGGCGACAAAGAAGCGAAATGTAGTCCCTTGTGAGATTCGCTTCTACCGCTGCATCGGCCGCAACAACGTATGCTCGTCTATCGAAATAGAGTACGGGGTTCATATGATGGTGTCCGGTCCGCCCGTACCGAACGGCACGTTCGGGCGGGACATCCCGATTCTCTATGATTTTACTAGAGATTCTGGACACATCTTTGGTGTCGCTCGGTTTGTGGGGATAAGATTGCCCTATTCGCGTGTATAGACGAGCTCGGTTGTGATCATGCGTTCGAGACTTTCGCCGACATGGTCCAATGCGCTCCATGCTACAGCGGTGTATGCTCGATCCGAGGCCATCACGCTACTTTCCGGCTTTAAAATGGCATAAATTGAGGTGTCATTAAGGCTTGCAAAGCCATATCCGAGTACTATGACGATCGTCAGCACCGCCGTTATTCTGGTAGCAATTTTAAGGGCCCTGGAGGCTTTTCCACCCCTTTGCGGGGCCCTGTAAGATGCTATCGATGATAGCTCGGGAGGGTATGGGACGGATTTTAAAGCACGTATTGGTACGGACCGAGCTTTATTGCTTTCGCTCTCGGGGACCTCGGATTCTCGGGTTCCAGGCCGAGACATGTCGGGGAAGAGGTCCTTTCTTTCAGACGTGTAGGTGAGCAAGGGAGGCCTATTCGGGCGCACCGGGACCGAAAAGCCGTCATCCATGGCCACCTGAATTGAGGGGTGCCGATGCATCGGCGATGCATCGCTTCGCCGAAGACCCACAGCTTCCGCCTGAACTGCCGCCAAGAGCTTGTCTTTCTCTGCCTTATGCACAAGTAGCCCCTCGCGTTCTATGTACCAACGATTTCCAATTAGACGCGACAAAATTGAGCCCTTTCGAGCTAATTGGCCGACATAATCCTGGTGATAGCCGGTTAATTTGGACGCGCGAGACGCTGATATATAGTCTTTTCCATCGAAAGACACTACTGTCTCTGGATCATATCCTTGCGGAGCGAGCTGGGGAGGAACAGTCTTTACCGCATCTGCATTTTGCTTATACGCGAGCAAGGAATCCATCGAAACATACCAAAGCCCCCCTACACGTTGTGCGTCGATGAGCCCGCCGCGGGCTAGTTGGCCTATATAATCCTGCGCATAACCGCTTGTTTGTGCAGCCCCTTTCGAGGAAATATATTCCTTACCATTGAGGAGGAGTGGTTGAGACATCGCAATATATTATATCTCGGTAATTCGAGTATCACCGAGAATCAATGAAAATGTGTGGATATCGGATGCCGAGTTTATATATTCGTCCTCAGCATCTTCCGCAAGACTGCAGGATCTCCCGCCCCACGGAGCTCCTTCATGCACTGCCCTATCAAATATTCCAAAGCCGCTGCTTTACCCGCTCTAAAGTCCGCAACAACGCCCGGATTCGCATCTATTATTGTCCGTACCACTCCCTGAAGAGCCGCCGAGTCGCTCTCCTGGAGCAGATTATGCGCTCTGGCATAGGCTTCTGGATCTGCACCTTCGATGACGGTTGCTCGCAAGATGTCCTTAGCGGTTCGGGATGAGATCTTCCGTGCCGATATCATGCCGATGAGCTTTGCCAGCTGCTCCGGCGAAATAGGCAAGATATCGATTGTTTTCGTATCTCGTTCTTCGATATCTCGGATTATCTTGATCAGATCGTTCGCTATGTAATTGCTCGCCAGTATCGCATCTTCTGCCGGCACCAACTTTGCGAGCGCATCAAACAGGTCTCCATACCGCCTGTCACGAGCGAAGGTGGCGGCGTCCTCTGGCTTCACACCGAGTGCGGCATACTTCTCTCTCTGCTCCCTTGGGAGCTCGGGCAACGACGCTTTCAGCAACTCTCTATCGAATTGGGGAAACTCCGAGAGCACGAGCTGAGGCAGATCCGGGTCAGGAAAATACCGATAGTCCGAACTGCCCTCTTTGGTGCGTTGAGGAAATGTCGCCTGCTTGCCCTCGTCCCATCCAAGCGTTTGCTGGATAACTTTTTCTCCCCGCTCAAGGATTTCTATCTGTCGTTTTGTTTCGTACCGTATCGCACGCTCCATTGCATTGAACGAATTCAAATTCTTGATCTCTACCTTCGTTCCTAATATTTTCCCACCAGAGGCGGTCCCGCCTTCGACGGAAGTTTTTGTTACGCTTACGTTGGCCTCGACGCGCATCTCACCCTTTTCCATGTTCGCTTCACTTGCGCCCAAGCTTCGCAGCAACAGCTGAAGTTCGCGCGCAAATTCTCCTGCCTCCTCGGCACTTGTGATTACCGGTTCGGTGACAAGCTCCATCAATGGTACGCCAGCACGATTGTAATCAACGAGAGTTGTCGCTTCGTTGCCTGCCCCGTAGCCAGCGCGAAGCGCTGTGGTATCGGGGTGCATCGAACTCGCAGTATCCTCTTCCAAATGTACGCGCGTGATAGCGACACCGTGCAACTCCCCTCCTGTGACGAGGGGGTGCTCGTACTGAGAGATCTGATACCCTTTTGGCAAATCTGGATAAAAATAACTTTTGCGATCGAATTCAGTGTAATCAGCAAACTGCGACCCAAGTGCGACCCCGACACGAAGCACGTGCCGCACTGCTTCCTTGTTTATGACCGGTAGTGTGCCGGGGTGCGCCATGCACACAGGACAGATGTTGCTATTGGGCTCCGCCGCGTCCGGATCGTTCTTCGAGCGACAGAACATCTTGGTCTGGGTTTTCAGTTCCGCATGAATCTCCAAACCAATTGTAGGAACGTACTCTGACATGCGGATACTTTAGCATGTGCTATAGGAATGCGGCCAGCATCCATGATTTACAGTAAGTATCAGGTATCAAATAAGTGCTAAAGTATCAAGGAACAAAACGGGCCCGTATCTCCTTGAAACTTTGGTATTGATACTTGTTTGATACCTGTTACTTGATACTTTGGACCAAGCCTTCTCGCTGGGCCGAGCATCCGAGACGCTCTAAAACAAGGCCTTCTCGGCACTCCGAGCCGAGTTTTATGAGACTATTCTCCACTCTCCTGTGGCAAGCAGGGGTTCGGCTTTTTTGTGTTTCATTTCTCTGGTTTCGGTACCGTTCGTTATGACCACTTTGTCATTGCGCCCATGCTCCCTTGGGACAACCGGTCGAGACTGGGCTGTAAGCGACCGGGCGGCACTGTGGACAACTCGCTCTGCCGGAGTGGCCTGTACGGACACCTGTGCCACGAGAGCAAGATTCGGAATAGCCGAGACGACCTGACGTATATACGTTTCCTCCATAGTCTGATAGAGACGGAGTCCCTCTTTTTTGTACTCCACCAGAGGATCTCGCTGCCCATAGGCGCGCAAATTGACGCTACTACGCAGATATTCCATTGCCTCGAGATGTTCCACCCACAAGAAATCGGTCGCTTGCAGTAACAACCGGCGGACAGCCGGATAGAACGACTCGCCGAGCTCTGTCTTCTTCTTTGCTATTACTTCTGCGGGTCCGTGCTCGGCCTCCACAATCTTGGCAAGTTCTATGTCTACATCTGCATCTGCACCAGTGAGAAGTGTACGGCGTCGCGCATATACGCTTTGCCGCTGGATATTCAACACATCGTCATATGCGAGCACATGCTTGCGCGCGTCGAAATTCAATTCTTCGATGCGGGTCTGCGCTTTCTCAAGTGAGCGTGTGATCATGCGGTTATAGATAGGTTCGTCCTCGGGGATCTTGAACGTGCCCATAACTTTTTTGATCACATCATTCGCGAAGATGCGCATGAGATTGTCCTCGAGAGAAACGAAAAATTGCGTCGCACCAGGATCACCCTGACGACCGCTACGACCACGCAGCTGATTGTCTATGCGGCGCGCTTCGTGCCGCTCGGTACCTAAGACGAAAAGTCCGCCGAGATTTTTGACCTCTTCGTACGCCTCGACACTTCCGGGATTCCCGCCGAGTTTGATGTCCACGCCACGGCCAGCCATGTTGGTCGCTATGGTGACCGCACCCTTGCGGCCTGCTTGCGCGATGATCTCACCTTCGCGCTCGTGGTTCTTCGCATTCAACATCTCATGCGGTATGCCCTCCTGCTTGAAATGCGCCGAGAGCAACTCGTTCTTTTCCACTGATACGGTGCCGATCAATACCGGCTGTCCCTGTTCGTGGAGTTCTTTCACCCGACGAGCCATCGCGTGCATTTTCCCACTTTCGGTCTGGAAAATAAGATCGTCGAGGTCCTGGCGCTGAGCTGATTTATTGGTCGGGATAACGACCGTATTCAACCCATAGACCTTGTAGAACTCTTCGGAGGATGTGGCCGCCGTACCCGTCATCCCCGCAAGCTTCCCATAGAGTCTGAAGTAATTCTGAAACGTAATCGAGGCGAAGGTGCGCGACTCTTGCTGTATCATGACGCCCTCTTTGGATTCTATTGCCTGGTGAAGACCGTCCGACCATCTGCGCCCAGGCTGGAGCCGGCCGGTAAACTCGTCCACGATGACGATCTGCCCGTCCCGTACGACGTAGTCCTTGTCGCGCTGATAGATCGCGCGCGCGCGCACCGCCGTTTCGAGGTGATGCACGAACTTAATCCCGGCATCGGTATATATATTGTCTATGCCGAGTACCTTTTCGGCCTTCTCGATGCCCGAGTCGTCGAGCACTATCTGCTTTCTTTTTTCATCTACCGTAAAATCTTCTTCGGGAACGAGCGAGGCCGCGATCTTCGTGAACGTGCCGTAGAGCGATTCGGCATCCGAAACCGGCGCGGAGATGATGAGCGGCGTTCGTGCCTCGTCTATCAATATAGAATCGATCTCGTCCACGATCGCGAAGTGATACCCACCTGCCCCCGGCAGACGCTGGCGCAAGCTGTGCGGCTCGTACTCGAGATTGTCGCGAAGGTAATCGAAACCGAATTCGTTGTTGGTACCATAGGTGACGTCGGCAGCATAGGCCTCCTTGCGCGTGACCGGTCGTAGAAAATCGTGCATGACCTTAAATGCGCCTATTATATCTCGTTCCTCGTCCTCCTTCGCCAAAGCTTCAGAGGAGACCTGTGTCGGATCGTAGATGAACGATGATTCGTGATTGATGACACCGGTCGATAACCCCAAGAAGTGATAGATCTGTCCCATCCATACCGCATCGCGTCGTGAGAGGTAGTCGTTGACCGTGACGATATGTACACCTTTTTCCGTAAGCGCGTTTAGATACGCCGGAAGTGTCGCGACCAATGTCTTTCCTTCTCCCGTGCGCATCTCGGCGATATCGCCACGATGCAGTACCATGCCGCCGACGAGCTGTACGTCGAAGTGCCGCTGTCCCAAGGTGCGGCGCGAGGCTTCACGCACTGCGGCAAATGCCTCGGAGGCGAGCGCATCTAGCGTCTCTCCCCTTGCAAGCCGTTCTTTGAATTCAGTGGTTTTTGCCCGAAGCGCCTCGTCGGAAAGCGCGGTAAACGCAGGCTCGAGCGCATTGACCTGCTGTGCGATCGGCTCCGCGGCTCGAAGCGCGGTCTCATTTTCGTCTCCCAGAAGCCGTTTCCAGAATGCCATGTCACGCATCCTATCATTCGCACCCGCTTTTCTCTACCTTCAACATGTCAAGATAACATCTTGACATGTTACGATGAACGAATGGCCAATCGAATACCTTTCGCTCCCGAAGAGTGGTATCACTGCTTTAATAGAAGTATCGACAAGAGGTCCGTGTTCAGCAACGCTCGTGAATATATGCGGTTCGTCCAGCTTTTATATATTTGCAACTCTGCGAAGCAAATTCATCGGAGCGATCTATACAACCAATCAACCGAGCAGATCCTACAATTACAGCGGGGCAAACCGTTGGTGGCAATCGGCGCATTCTGCCTCATGCCGAATCACTTTCACTTACTACTAAAGGAGCGTGACGACGGTGGAATATCTACTTTTATGCAGAAGATAGGTATCGCATATGCCATGTACTTCAATATTAAAAACAAACGAACTGGCAATATCTTTATGCGTCCATTTCGATCACGTCATGTTTCCGAAGATAGCTATTTCCAATATGTCGTAAACTACATTCACTGTAATCCAGCTGAGCTATACGAACACGGTTGGAAACAGGGCACAGTGCAAAACATCGCCTTACTCGAAAAGAAGCTTCTTGCTTACCCGTATTCAAGTTTCGGTGCGCACCAGGACAAGAAACACGCCTACCGGAACATTCTAGATGCGGAGGTGTTTGCCGTCGCTAATCCGTTTCCCGTCCGAAAGATGTTATCGGAAGCTGCCGAATACTACGAAGAGGTACATGTCAAGATGTTATCTTGACATGTCGACGCAGATTGCCAGTCGAATCCTCGCATAATGAAAAGAACTCCTGTGAGGGAGTTCTTTTCGAAGCAAGACGTCTTGAAGAGAGAATCAAAACGTCCGCCGACTATCGGCGCTTTTTTGCTTTCTTGGCCTTCTTTTTCTTTGCCATGGTATTTAAATTTTTCCGAGTGGTAAGATCGACCCGCTTCGCGCGCGAAACGCTGAAAGCGTTTTCTTAATTAAAGCACCGAAGTATGCACTTGCGATGAAATTGATGCGCAACTGTGGATAACCTGCGTGAATCAAAAAACAAAAAAATAAAATCAGAACCGACATTACAAGAAATAAGACCTGAGATTAGGAAAAAAATACAAGCTTTTTTTGCGCGGCTCACGTGTGTCCGCATTCTGGTTGCGTAAAAGTAAAACGAATATATACTTTACGGGTGGGTGCCACTTAAGCTGTGGTTCCAAACGAAAGTCGCTGATACCCGCCGCAAGGTGGGTTTTCAGTTTTTGTGCAAAGAAAAAAGACCCGCACAGCGGAGGACGGGTGCGAGCTCCAAAAAGTGAAAGTCTTATGTGAGTGCCGCCGCCCTCCGCTCTACGGATCTTCTACACAAAGCCTACCATCGCACATTGCTTTGACAAGGCCCTAGAAGGTCGCGGTGCCGCTTTGTATTTCCTTGATGAGCGGGTCTGCTTGCTCGGCGATGGCTGGGTTTACACGCTTTGCGCGTTGGAGCGTATCGACCGCCTTCGCGGCACTGCCTGATTCAAAATAGATCGCGGCAAGCGTGAAGTACGCCTGCATATCTTGTGGCGACACGACGATCTTCGCCTCCCACAGTGGGATCGCGCGCTCGATAGCGCTGACCGCCGCATACGATGCGACGATCCGCGGATCGGCCGCAGAGCCACTCTCGATTATTGGAGCAAGCAACCTGTCCGCGAGCGCAAGGTCGCCCGTGCGAATCGCGCCGGCCGCATAGAGAATGCGAGCCTCAATATACTCGGGCGCGAGGTCGAACGCGGCCCGGTAGTATCCGAGGGCCTTTGTACCCTCGTTGCGGATGAGCGCATTACGCGCAAGTTCAAACAATATGCTCGGTTTTTTTGGCGAGAGCCGGAGTGCTTGCTCGAATGCGATCGCGCCGCTTTCGTAGTCCCCATATGCGTCGTGCACCATGCCCAAGAAAAGCGGGAAGCGCGCATCAAGCGGGACATCGAGCGCCTGTTGCAACATCTCGCGTGAAGCGGTGTCAAAAAAGTCTTGTTTGGTGGACGTGGCGAGTGATGCACCAGCGACGCTCGCCGCCGCTTGGACAAGCTGCTCGCGCGCCTCCTGCGTACCAAGGCTCTCGTACGCGATCGTTTTTTTAAAGAACACCAGGTTCGTAGCGGGATCCGGCTGAACTGAGATCGCTTTTAATAGCGTGCGGTTCGCCGCAAGCGCGTCGGCGTTGATCCACCAACATACTATCCACACGAGTACCGCTGCGCCGATCGCGACAAACGGTAAAGCTCCTGATGGCACAAAACGACGTTCCACGACCGCTGGTTGCCCGTGCGTCGAACGAAATACGATATATGCGAGCACGGTGCCGAAGAGGATGTAGCTCGTGACATTATCGAACACGAAAAAATTATGACAGAAATACGCCGCCAAGAGTCCGGTAAAGAGTGCTCGTTCGGCGAGCGAGAATGCGCGACCGCGCCAGAGCGCCGCAAGCGTAGCCACAAAAATCGTAAGGTAGCTCACGAGCCCAAGTAGACCACCGGCGACGAGCCAATCGAAAATGATATTGTGCACGCGATCAAACCACGGCTCCTGCGCATACATGCGCGGGTCGTAGTATTTGTCGAAGACAATCGCATAGTTCTCCTGCCCCCAGCCGAGAACAGGCCGTTCCTTAACACCCTGCCACGCAATAGACCAATTGATGAAGCGAGCCTTGACCGTGTTGTCGGAGGTCGAGATGGTTGCGAGTCGATCGAGGAATCCGACCTGCTTGACCCACGCCTGATCCCGCACGAGCATGAAGACAGCAACAAAGAGCAGTATGGCGACACCAGCTCCTATCGAAAGCCGCCGTAGCATCTGCGAACCTTTCCCAAGAAGTGCGAGTATGAGCGCCGAAAGAAATGCACCGCCGACGAGCCCAATGATGGTTCCGCGCGTACCGGTGAAAAAGAGCACGATGGTGTACAGCGCAATCAAAGCGCCATACGCGATCGAGATTGGGACACGTGCGCCCCTCTCCCGCTCCACAAAGCTCTGCATCCACAGGTGCGCAGCGATGAATATATGGAACAACAGGTACACGGCCATGTATATCGGGTTGCCAAACGTGGCGTCCACGCGCGCACTCAAACCCGCGGCACCCCCCTGACCGAGCGCCGATATTCCTGCAAGCTGTAGAAATCCGTATACAGCGACGCAGGCAGAAACACCGAGACTTACCTGGAACAGGCGACGCCATAGTTGCTCCGTATGGAGCACGGATGCGGCAACCACCGTGTACGCCAGGAGGTGCACGAGCGTCACGAGGCCGTCCATGCGTTCGTAATTGCTCCAGATGCTCTTGAATGGATTCGGTCCGAGTAGATCGGCGAGTGCTATGATGGCGACAAATACTGCCAGTGCGCCGAGTATCCAACTGCGCCGCGGACGATATTTTGTGTGTACAAGCGCGAGCGCGAGCCAGGCGCCAGTCATAATTTCGACGATGATGCGAAACGCGAAGTTTTTGCCCGTGATGTAGGGGAAAAAGAGCGAGGTGGTAACCAGGAGACACACGAACGGCAACAGGAACACCCCGCCGATAACGATCAATCGGAGCGTTTTTTCAAGCGTCATGGGCGCAATTTTAGCATGGGTTCGCTCTATCGCTACGCCCGCGATTTTTCACCCCGTACGAGATATTTGTTGTTAAAAACGATGCAATCCACGGCTCCTACTCTGAGCGATCGCAGGGCGTCCTCTGCACTCGAAACGATTGGCTCTTCGTGGATATTGAAGCTCGTGTTCAAAACGAGCGGAATGCCTGTGTGTTCGGCAAACGCCTGTATGACATCGTAATAATGGGGATTGCGGCCGCGCTCCACGAGTTGCGGCCGCGCCGTGTGGTCCGCATGTACTATCGCGGGTACGCGCTCGCGCCATGCCGGGCGCACATTCATGGTAATCGTCATAAACTCCGCCGCGAGCTTCGCACCGCGCACGTCGAAGATCTCCGTCGCTCGCTCGGCAAGCACCGAAGGTGCGAAGGGCATGAAATCGCTACGGTGAAGACGCGTGTTTAAAATCTCATTGATACCGCGAGTCCTTGGATCTGCCAGAATGCTTCTGTGCCCGAGCGCGCGCGGTCCGAATTCCATGCGGCCGTCAAACCAGCCGACGATGCGCCCCGTAGTGACGAGGTGTGCAGTGTCCCGCGCCGGGTCGTTCAACTCTTCGACGGCGAGACCCGCCGCTTGCGCCGCACGGCGGACATCTGATTCGCTTGCTGCATTGCCGAGGTAGAGTGAATCAAGCGGAGCGACAAGTCCGGTTTCCCCACGCGCCGACAAATATGCGAGCGCCGCGCCCAAGACCAGTCCTTCGTCGCCCATAGCGGGCTGTATAAAAAAATCCTCGACGCCGCATTCCTCGAGCAAGCGTTGATTCAGCTTAACGTTGGCGAACACGCCCCCTGCACACACCAGGTACCGGACATCCGTTTTTTTAAGGAGCGCACGCACGTGCGCGATCACAAGCTCCTCGAGCTTGTTCTGTGCGCAAGCGGCTATGCTCTCTCTCGAGACGCCGTTTCGCAATGCGCGCTCTACCGCACCCTTCATGCTCATATACGGTGCACGGCGGAAGCTAAGCCCGTCTGTATCGAGTGTGACCAGGTCCGATATGTATTCCTTTGCCCCATCCGGGTCGCCCAGAGCCGCGAGTCCGACAACCTTGCCCTCGTGACGATTCGCCCTGAACCCCAACCCTTCAGTTACGCTCGCATAAAACGCGCCAAGCGACGCCGATGCACCGCCATATGCAAGCGGTTTCCAGACATCGTTTTTGACTTCGTACGCGGTATGCGAGAGCTGGTCGCCAAGCGCGTCTATTGTAACAACGAGAGCTTCGTCACTCTCGCCGAAATAATATGCAGACGCGGCATGCGCGCGGTGGTGGTCACAAAAATATACCTCGCGTCTTCCCGCAAGCTTTCGGATCGTCCGCTCCCGTGCAAATGAAACGAACACATTGTAGAGGTGCCCAAGGAAAAATCTCGGGTCATACGTCGAAAGCGCGGACAACTTTCGTCGTGCATACGCACCCGCACCGAGGTGCGACACCGCTATCGCTTCTATATCGTCCATTTCCATGCCCGCATCCGAAAGCGCCTGAGCAATAGAGAGCGTGGGAAATCCCCAATAAAACTTCTCGCGATTCAGACGCTCTTCTGAAATGGCGGACACAAGCCTCCGGCCATCGAACACCGCCGCTGATGCGTTGTGCCCGTCATGGATCGCGAGGATCTTAATGCCCATGGCGCTTTATACTAGCAGGCGTTCCTGCACATAGGTACGCGCCCGTTCGACCCGCGCATCTGTGTCGCCTGTGCGCGCGACACATCGTTCGACGAGCGCGCGGAATGTCTCTGGTCCGTCGCTCGTGTTCCATGCATATCCGCGCTCTCCATGGTCCCCTATGGATTCCAAGACGCCGCCGACGGGTCGCCCTATCACGGGAACACGCATGTACATCGCTTCCCATACCGCGAGCCCAAGCGCTTCGCTTTGTGCAAGGTGCACGAATACATCCGCATCAGCGAGACAGCTCCAGAGCTGTTCACGCCCTAAGTGTCCGACAAATCTGACGCGCGCAACAATACCGAGCGAGCGAGCGTCCTTTTCAAGTTGCGCCCGCAATATGCCATCTCCCGCAATGACGAGCTCTCCCGCAACATTCGATTGCGCGAACAATCGGAGTAATTCATCAAGGCCCTTCTCCCGCTCGAGCCGTCCGACCGCGAGGATAAGCGGCGCATGGGGCGCAATTGCAAGCGATTTCCTGAATGCCCCCTTCTCGACTCGAGCGATCATCGCAAGATCAGGAGTGATGGTGTCCGGAGTCTGTACTGTTATGCGTTCGCGCGGTACGCCCGCATCTTCAAGATATTTTTGCGTCGCTTCGTTGATCGCGACGAATGTGTCTACGAGGTGGACGGTAAGAAGTTCGTGGAACGCATGGTACACATATGAGCGTGTGCCGCGAATACGCGCAATTTCGCGCGGCAAGCCGGAAAGACGTAGGACGATCTTTCCGCCACATATCGCTTTCACCGCCCACGCACCGCAGACCAGGGGAAAGTCTGCAATGATGATGTGTGTCGGAGCCACCCTGGCGCGGCGGACAGCAAGCGGCGCCGCCACAATAAAAAGTATGTCGTACAAAAATCGATACGGGCCCACGAATGCCTTGAGTCGTGCAAGCGTTATGTTCTCGGAAAGCTTCCGCGTACCCCCAACGAACGTCCAGCAGATAATGAACACCGGTCCGCGTACCGAATCCCGCTTGAGCTTACGTTCTATCTCGGCACGGCCCTGTGCGTGTGCGCCAAAATCGTACGCAAGGATGACATCACGCGCTTCCCGATGATCCATGCTCGTACTATACCCCGTTAAATAATTTGTTCGAGTTGTTGCAACGTAGCGCTTTTGTATCTCATGGGGTATAGCTCGCATGCTGTGGGGGCGTTAGTATGCACACATGCTCGACACCGTTCGTGGAAATTTGATAGGCCTTTTACGCTGGAGCGAAAAGTACACGAAAACCGACATGGTGTACCTCGCAGAGAGCGGCTTTTGGATGAATCTGACCACCGTCCTGCTGTCTTTTTTTGCATTTCTCCTCTATATCGTGTTCGCCAATACGTTACCCAAGGAGACATATGGCGTCTATCAATACCTACTCTCGCTTTCGGCCATCATTTCGTCGCTGACGCTCACCGGAATGAATCTGGCAGTAATGCAGGCGGTGCCGCGTGGATACGAGGGCACTTTCCGTGCATCGGTCGGGGTCCAGCTACGTTGGAGTGCTATCGCGCTTGCGGCGTCGTGTTTGGGAGCTTTGTACTATCTCGTACATGGAAATGCGGAACTCGCCAAGGGCCTCATCTTGATAGGACTTCTGCTCCCTGTAGTGAACGCATTCAATACCTTCGGTGCATACCTTGCGGGTACGCGGCGATTCGAGGAATTCTTCTTCTACAGCATGTATCTCTACGTGCCGCTCTATGCCGCCCTTGCGATCGGTGCATACGCGACCGTAAATTCGGTAACGTTGCTTTTGATAAACCTCGGCGTGCAAGTGATACTGATGATCCTGATCTACCGATCGATCCTCTCTCGGTTCAAGCCGAACGCGAATATAGACGACGAGTCTATTGCGTACGGTAAGCGACTCAGTATCGTCAATGTATTCGGCGCGGCCGCAGGACAAATAGACAACATCCTCGCGTTCCACTTTTTAGGTGCCGCACCGCTCGCCGTGTATAGCTTTGCGACCGCTATACCCGACAGACTCGGCGGGCTTTTTAAATTCGTCCAGACCGCCGCGCTACCGAAGTTTGCGGCGCGCACGACCGAAGAGATCCAGGGGAGCATTGTGGGAAAGGTCTGGCGCACGGCGCTCGTCGCGCTTTTCGGCGCATGTGGATACATGCTCATCGCGCCGTTCATATTTAAGATATTTTTCCCCGCATATGTTGATGCGATACCGTACTCCCAGCTCTACGCATTGACCATGATCCTTTATGCGACGAACATCTGGGTGACCGCCATCATCTCTCAGCGCCTCACGAAAGAATACGCCGTATACAGCATCGGTACTTCGATCACGCAAACGGCAATTCTGCTCGTTGGCATTGTATTCTGGGGCCTCTGGGGTCTTGTCGCCGCCAAAATTATCTCGAACCTGCTCTCGGGCCTCGTAGCGGGAGCACTCTTTATGTTCAAGCGCGGGCGTTAGCTACTTGTTCTTGGCGACTACCACGAGCGTTTCTAAGAATCGGGGTGAGAAGGACCCGATGAGTGTATAGAAGATATTGAGTATTTTTTTCTTCCAGCTTTCTTTATATTCCACATCCAAACGCCACATGAATGCATGCTCGACACTGTCGAAACCGCATTTCCCCAAAAGCTGACGAAGCGTCCGTTCATTGAAATAACACGTATGATCACGATTGACGCTCGGTTCGCCTTTCGTAAATTTTTCAACAATGCTGAAGAGATTAAAACAGTTTGGAGTGGTCATAACGAGTCGGCCACGTGGCTTGAGGTGGGCTCGTGCCCTCTCGAGGAAGAGACCGGGATTCGGGAGATGCTCTATCAGGTCGCCGGCAAAGATCACATCGAATTTCTGCGGCAGTGTAAACGACTCCGCGCTCATGCGGCGATAGAATCGGGCATCCTGCGGCCCGCCTCGGCTCGGCGTGGCAAGCAGGCGCGCGTCGTCGTATTCGATATCAATGCCCCACACTTCCGCGGCGTGTGCGCGCAACATGTTGTGTACCCAGTGCGGGCTACTCACGCTAACACCCTGTCCCCAAAAGCCGACATCGAGCACGATGTCCGATGATGACACGAGCGCATCAATCAGTTCTTTTTTGTCGTAAAAGGATGTCTTCATACCGTATACATCATCACGAGGCGCTCCATAAGTCGATTCAGTGAGTGTTCCGCAAGTATATGCTCCCGCAGACGAGCTGAAACACGTGTACGCCCCCCACTGTCGAGCGCGAGCGCCGCACGGATAGCCCGGGCGACAGCTTCCGCCGAACTATCCGCAACGAACAATTCCGGTGGGACGACTCCACGCACTGCACCATTGGCCGTCACTACGACGCATCCTGAGGCCATTGCTTCCCCGATTGTCTTGTCGAAACTGCCAGAGGGAGTGACGTTCACATATATAGAGTGCGCGGTATACACGGCTGGCGTCTGCGCGTGTCTGATACCGCCACGAAATGCGAGCATGCCACCTGCAACGAGCGGTTGCGCCTGCGCTCGTACGCGCGCCGCATAGGACTCATTGCCTTCGCTCGGTTCACCATATATATCCGCGCGAAATTTGCTTGATTTCCCGATCTGCGCAAGTGCTTCGACGAACACGTCCGCCCGCTTCACAGGATCCAACCTACCCAAAAGGAGGACGGTCCCCATGTTCGGAAGTTCGGTCGGTTTGAACATATCTGTATCAATTCCGAGCGGCATCTTGACCGCATTCGCGAAATCTGCAACGTACGCTTCGGGCGAGGTGAAGCAAACGGTATGTGCGAATATGCCTGCGATACGTGTCCAGAGCGAACCGCGCTTGTGATTGCGCCAGAGCACGACGCGCTTCCCCATAATGCGCCACAAAAGGCCCGCGAGCAGCACATACTCTTGATTCATGTGCACGAACACCGCATCGTATTCTTTTCGGTACTTCCATATATGAAAGTAGAAGCGGAACACATATTTAAACCGTGAACGGCCAGTCTCCTTGCCCAGCGAGTGCACATGCACATGCGGCGGTAGCGTGTGGGGCCCTTCTTTCAAACAGACGATGTGTATACGCTCACAGCGCCCCGCCAACCTTTCAATCCAACGGTGAAAGAACCCGAGCAGTAATTCATCGGTATCCACTGCTTGGGTGACAACAAGAAGTCTCATCTCGCAATACTACCGCTTTCCTTTCTTTTTCGCGCGCGCCGGCCTCTTCAAGACCTTTTTGCCATACACGCCACGTAAGAGGTGTGGGTCTTTCTTCGAACCCACAAGGAGTGCAATATTTTTCTTTTCTGCCGCTTTCAAGAGCGCAATACCTTCGGGCTTGCCAACTATTTTTCCATAGTGCCGTGCGAATGCCGCGAAGTCTTTGATGAAGCACGTGCCGCCTGCGCCGCGTCCGCTTTTGTGCACGGGCTTAATGTACCAGTTCGACACCATCGGGTCTGCTACGAGCGCTTTGTGTATCGCATCCCAATCCGCCCCATGTCCCTGCGCCAGGTCGTACATCATATTGTAGACAAGGACCTGCATGTAGCCACTTACGTTGTGGGCATATTTGTATATCTCTGCTTCTTCGCTCGAACACGTGTGCGCGAAAGGCGACTTCGGCAAGATGTGGTGAACGAGCTCCGCCGCTTTGCGGTGGCGTTGCCCAAGCGACGGGATTCCGAGGACGTTGGCGAATGGATTGGCCGCATCCTCTGTTGCGGTCGCCGCGTTCAAAAATTCCGGCGAGAATATGATGGTGATGTGCGCAAACTTCTTTTGGAGCTGTGCAGTCGTTCCTGGAAGCAGTGTGGACTTGATGACCGCGATACTCCCGCGCCCAATGAGCGCGAGTGTTTCTTCTACTATTGATACGTCGAAGCCCTTCGGGGTCGTCGGCGTCGGCACACACACGAATACAATGTGTGCATCTTGTATCCGGTGTTTGTTTTGTATGTGTGGATGCTCGAGCGAGTATCGCACCACCCGAAACTTCCGTCGCTCGAAATCATCCGCATACCCCTTTCCCACAAAACCCTGTCCGACAATGCCTATCAGGGGCTTCTTCGGAGAACCAGTCTTCATGCGCGCGACTATACTATGAAAAGGCCCGACCAGAAAGGACCTCGCAAGCTTTTATATCACCCGCAAGGCGAAACATATACGATCGGATGTCACTATCTACTCTCAACATTAGCTCGCCCCTATGCGGACCACTCCGGAACCATTCGGTAAGTGCTTTTGAATATTGTTCGGAACTTGTGATGATCGCTCCCGCCTCTTTTGCAATTCCGACGTCGGTACTTAATACCGGTTTCCCTGCCGAGAGCGCCTCGACGATGACGGCACCAAAACCCTCGTAGCGCGACGTGACGAGAACGAGATCCGCGAGCTTGTAGTACGGAGCCGCATTCTGTAGACCCTCAAAAAACACGCGACTTGATATACCCGCCCGACCGGACGACCCTGGTCGTTCGGGCGGGTCATATCGTCGCGCGAGCTCTTCGAGGTGTGCTCGCTCGCTCCCATCGCCGACGATAATAAGGCATGCATCGGTCGGGGCGGCCTTTGCAAACGATTCGATAACAAGGCACGGATTCTTTTCCGGTTCAAGTCGCCCGACGAAAAGCAGCTTTGTTTTGAACGACGCGAATTTCTCTGTGAGCGCCGCGTCCGGCTGCGCATTTCTTACCGCTGCGATGTCGACAAAGATCGGTAAAACCGTAACCGGTATGTCAAGATAACATCTTGACATAAGTGACTCACGGATGCGTTCGGAGACGACACGTACACCTGCGGCACGATGCAATACATACAGTGCCAGATACACACGAATGCGGTTGGGGATCGAGTGTTTTCGAAATGCGGGCGAAAGAAAGTCTGTATGCACTTGCACATGTAGCGGCACGCGGGCGATGCGTGAGAATATAAGCCCGAGAATCCCCGTCTCGAAAGGGTCCTGCACGGAAATGACGTCTGGCTTCTGCAAATGTCGGAAAATGTGCCACGCATCGAGTGCGTACATCAATTTATTGGGTGAATTGGTCGGGTACACGCGCAGTTCATCAATAATGTAGGGCTCGGCTCCGTCAGATTTGAGCGAAAGCCCGATTATGTCGAGTGCCTCGAATTGTTCCGCATATGCTTTCTGCCGCTTCGCCACGTCGGTGTCTGTGAACAAAATCCCCCGCCTCGACCTATCGGAGCCGATCTGGAGTACGCGGCTCATAGGTGCTCCAAAAGCGTGACGTATTCCCGGGCGATATCGTCGTATGTATGCTGTTCGCTAAACGACGAGATTCTTTGGCGGAGTGGCTGATACACTACTGGATTGGCAAGCTCTTCAATTCCCCGCCTCATATCGTCTTCGTCCAATGGGTCTACAAGCACGCCGTAGTCCTTGAATCGTTCGGCATATCCAGAATATTTGGTGAGGAGGAATGGTTTCCCACAGCGAATACTTTCAATCACGTAGTTGGGGGTTATCTCGGATATTGAGGGTAGGACGACCGTGTAGCCGCGACGCATGCGTTCGAGCAATTCAGCGTACGAGACGGTGCCCTCTTCAAGCTCAATATCCGGATTTGTTATTTTTGCCTTGGCGAACGCGCGGCGAAATGCCGCATGGTTTTTGAGCGGTATCTCGCGGGTATAAAAAAGAAAATTCTTTTTTGTGTGCGGTATCGGTTCGAGCGTACCCTCGATCGCGTTCTCTATCACATGCGTCTTTCCCGGATCGAATTCGTACGCATCGTGCCAAATGTCTCGCATCCACTGCGAAGAAAATACGACGTGCACACGCGACAGCGCCCAGCGGATCAGATGAAACGATACTCTCTCGTGCGTATTCCATCCGTCGCGGTGCGTATAGAATTGCGGAAGTGGAATGAAATCGCCGGTGCGATTCACGTACGTTTCCCACACGAAATCTCCGCCCGCGCGATTGACGGTCGGTTTTCCGGTGAGTGTCGCAACGACTGATGCTGGTATCGCGACACTGAACGTATCAAATGCGATAATCGCGTCCACATCACGCACACTCCACAACAGCTTGATCCCATACAGAACGTGCCGTAGACCAGTTGGAAATCGTTTCAGGGAGCCATAGAGCACGAGCTTCACGGTATGCCCCTGACGCTCGAGCGACTCTTTAAGACTTTTGGCGTAGAAACTGTGACCGCCTATTTCCGGTGGATAGATCCCCGTCGCAATCGCGATCTTCATTACCGTAACTTTATAGCAAAGGGTGATGGCGCGCCACGAGCGGCTCGAATACTCTCTTTTTCATTGCTTCGGTAATTATTGCCCAGTCGTATTTTTCCTTTACGAGCTCTTTCGCGTTTCTCACCACCCGTGAGACGAGTGCGGCATTTTGCATGTACTGCTCGACCGCGCGAGCAATAGAAGCGGGGTCGTGCACTTTGCAGAATATTCCGGTCGGTTCCATGTCGGGATTTGCGTCGGGATCGAAAAGAAAGTCGGGTATGCCGCCGACGGGCGTTGCGACCACTGGGATGCCTGCCGCAAATGCTTCGACAAACGCATTCCCGAACCCCTCGATAATAGATGGCCGCACAAAAATATCGGAAAGTTTGTAGTATGCGGGTAAATGCTTGTGGTCCACATGTCCGGCAAACATCACTCGCCCTTCGACGTTCGATTCTTTTGCGATACGCTCCAATTTCTCCTGGTCTTCGCCCGTGCCCGCGATGAGTAATTTCACGTTCTGCGGTAGAAAGCCGAGTGCGCGTATCGTGTCCTCGATACCGCGCGAGAGTACAAGCCTTGAAGCGGTGAACAGAAATACATCGCCCATTCGTTTTCCATATTTTTCCTTTAATTCGATGAGTTCATCCTCGGGTACGGCGGCGGAAAACCTGGCAACATCGACTGCGTTCGGAATAACGACTACGGGGCTCTCATACCGAATAGCCCGCACTTCGCGCTCGATAAAGTGTGATATCGTCTTGATCATGTCCGCTTTCAAGTAGAGCCGTTTGTAGAGTGGCCAAAAGAGCCAGAGGATGGGCTGGCGCTTGGGCATATCGGCAAATGCGCGTCCGTCCTGCAGTTCGAGAAGTAGCGGCGTCCTGCCGTGTATGAGCTTGAAAAAGAGAGCACCGAACCCCGCATAATTGGCCATCATCGCCCAAACGGCGTCGTACCCATATGTTCGATTCAACTGGTACGCGTGCCACAACGATGTGAACGGGAAGAGCAGCTTTGCTACTTTTAGTTTGAGCGGCATTGCACGATCCGAAACCTTTGGGTTATGCGTTGCAAACCCGATACGGTGAACGAGGATGTTGCCCACTTTTTCAACTTTCGGCAACGCACTGTTAAAACGTAGCGTGATCATATGGAATTCGTACTCGTTTGGATCCAAACGATCGGTGATCTCTTTAATCGCAACTTCAGCGCCTCCAACGTATGGATGATACGTGAGCGAGAAAATAAGGACGCGCTTCATTGTTTCTTTTGCTTTTTCAGCGATTCAATGTACTCGCGCACGGTATGCTCCGGCTTCCAGCCAAATTCTTTCTCGACACGCGTCGTATCCACGATGGAATCCATACGATTACCCTTGCGTTCTGTGAGCATTTCAATGGGGGAGCCGAACATCTCAGCGATCTCGAGTATGGTGTGTGATTCTTTGCTCCCTAAACCATACTCGTCGCCCTGCCCTTTCTCACCCACCATCAACAATCCACGCGCCAAGTCGTCTACGTGTGTGAAGTTGCGCCGCTGTGAACCCGGCGCGACGACTGTAATCGTCCCTCCCCTTGCGTACTGAGTTTTGAACCGGCCGATAACAGATGCGTATGGTCCTATCGCGAGTTCCCGTGGACCATACGCGTTGTAGAAATACGTGATCGCGTACGGAAGTTCAAACCAATTCCCATAATTGCGCACGAGTTCGGTATTCGATGCCTTCATCCACGCATACGGGCTCTGGTCTCGGCCCATACCGCCATCTGCAAATTTCGTGCTTGAACCGGCGTACACCAATTTACCTCCCCTCGTACGCCAATATTCAAGGACGCGGAATGTGCCTGCGACGTTCGACTGCCACACGAGTTCGACATCCTTGAAACTTTGTTCAACGCGTGAGTATTCTCCCAAATGGAAAATAATGACTGGTTTTTCCTTGCCCACGAGCGTCTCGATGTTTTTGGTATGTCCCTCGATATATTCTGCGCCTTCGACGTGATTCCCTTTGAGTCCGATGAAATAATTGTCGAGCGATACGACGCGGTATCTCGGGAGCAACATTTCAATGAGCCTCGAGCCAATCATGCCCGCACCACCAGTAACAAGCACTGTCTCTTTCTCTGCCATTGCAGAAACAGTACACTGCTTACTCTATTTGCTCAATGATATTCCATTCACCCTTTTTGTATCGCTTCGCCACGACTGTTCCGAAAATTGCGATGAGGGCTAGACTGAACGGAGCAAGCCACCAGTACCACGAGCCGATTATGGTACGTGCAACAGAAGCGGTCTGCGTCTCACCCGTAGGGCTACGACCGAGGGCTTCGGCCTTGGATATAGCAATGAAAGACTCCTGTGCCGGGTCAAGAGCCTGTGTCGCCGACGATGGACCAGCGGTTTTCGGAGCCTGAATACGTGTCACTGACAGCTTACTCGTGACAGTTTTTGCGGTCATGGCGGCGGGAGAAGATGTCGGTGCAGCCGATGGTGTTCCTTCTCCGGCGCGCATGGCGAGGAGACCGTTCGGATACAGAAGTTCGGCATTCGGGCCGACAGTAAGACCGTGCGTTTGTTGTGCGACACGCAGGCTCGCACTGGCAAGAAGAATGGTGTCTTCGGGGAGGATGAATGTTTTGCCGAACGATTTGATTGTCCACCGCGAAAGATTCAGATCTTTGTCGGCACGATTTTCTAGTACGATCGAGCTGTCTGGGAACACGCTAAACGCGAGCTTCGCGGGCTCTGCCGTAACGACCATGCGGTCGGATACGGCGGCCCTGTCGAGCGCGATCGACAGCACGACCGCATACCGCCCGGGAAATCCGAAGCGATGGAGCACGTGCTGACCTTCTGAGATCGTTCCATCACCGAAATTCCACGAGAAGCGTACATTCTCGACGAACTCTTGTTTGCGGTCGTACGCGCGGCCCCAAAAATCTGTATCGGCGCCAACGATCACCGTCCTGTCATCGCCGCCGTCAGCAAAAAGCACCGGGAGGGGCGGTGCTACATATGACGATTGATACGGCGCGGCGGCACTCGTGCTCGCCGTCAAAGTAGTCGTTTCTTCGGTAGTACCCTCTGTCTCTTCGTCCTCTGTATCATCGGGCACTTCAGTGGTAAGAGTTCCGGTACCCGGAGTCGGCGTTGCCGGGATTAGCGATGATGCGGATACGCTTGTGCGATGTAAGCTTTTGCCATCCCCAGCCGCTCCCGTCTCGGAGTTGTGCGTAATAGAATCTTTGTCCACCAGGTCGCTACCGCAACAACGCATGATGAGCGTTTCGCCGGTATTCGAGAGCGAGAATGCGCTGTCAAACAAGAGCCCGGAATAGCTCGGCCAGTCTTCAAGGAATTTTGTCGGATTGTCGGCGATGACGGCGTACGCGCCCGATGCAAGCATCTCGCCGCCAGAGTGCGCGGCTATCGTGTGGTTCGAACCGTTCTCAAAGAGCTTCCATTCGGTGAACGCCACGCTCGAGCCCGCATTAAAGACTTCTATCCACTCCCTGCCAGAATCTGAGCCTATCTCAAGATCGTACATGATCTCGGAAATAACGACCTGTGCCGCTGCCCACTGCGGCACGATGAATAGAAATGCGGCTAGAAGCATCGCACGATTCATGAGCACTATTATCCCGCACCCCGGACGCTGAAGTTAACTAACAGGCCTCAGATGTGGATATTTTGGTATCCATCAGATTCCATGTAATATTCCTCATCCTACGCTATAGACGAAGATGGGGGATGTTGAAATGCGACGTTCTTTCCGATCTATGAGCAATCTATAAATCGTCGTTGTCGCGCTGATGCCCTCCTCCGTTCAATACCTGCTGCAATTCATGCGGTGAGACTTCCCCGCGATGTGCGGGTTCATGCGGAGGTTTTTTATGAGCATGTTCCGCAGTGGCAGGCGTTTCGGGGCGGGGCGCAGTGGAGCGTATATCCGTACGCGACTTGACGTGCGACTGCTTTGCTTCTCTGCGTTCGCGCAACAGATCAGCGGGGGACCTCGTCGGCGCTGCCTGCCCGGCCAGGGCGGCAGCTGAACTCAAGCCTTCTGCTCGGGCCTTTTCTATCGCATCACGGAGCGAATTTCGCTGGACCACTTCTGCCGGACGCGACACGAGAGCGGCTTGCGGCCGCGAGAAGTC